>Ga0208316_1000401_pt1 | contig 39698 bp, 46 predicted proteins | sample MalvireepMed_231_FD_184240 | JGI IMG/M metagenome (GOLD analysis project Ga0208316, IMG submission 184240) | Marine viral communities from the Global Malaspina Expedition - Malaspina viral metaG DeepMed_231 (SPAdes) (version 2) | ecosystem: Environmental > Aquatic > Marine > Oceanic | place... | reverse complement strand
GACCAGGATGGATTAACCGCCATAGACGGCGCAACTACCGCACTCGGTGGCGCAAATGCCCTCGACTCCGGTGAAATCGCCGCTGCCGCATACAGGATCACTTCCAATACAACGGAACCTGCTCCTGCCAATGCTCCCATCAACGCTGTCCACCACGGGTTCTCCCTGAAGGACATCGACGATGAGCTTATAGCGGCTGGTGTAGACCAGACAACGGGCGCCCCGCTGACAAGCGGTGTAGCTGTTGCTGCGTACCAGAACCGATATCGAGGAACAATCGCCGGAGCAGCACTGTACGAAGATGGAAACTTAACCATCACATCGAACCTTGCCAAGGGTGGAGTGTTCTCGCAGATGGCACTGGTACTGGTAGAGGGCCGCTCTCCATACGTGGAGACAAAGCGAATGCCTGAACTTGGTGGTGGAGCCACGGCTCTGTATCACTACGACGAGTATGCCTACGGAGAGCGATCTTCCGGCAACTGGCTGTATGAGGTACAGGCTGACGCTACAGCGCCAACAAGCTAATGAATGCACGTCGTGAGGCGTGGACTCGGCAGCGTGGGCCGATTCCGAAAGGATGGATTGTCCACAATATGAACGGAAATATGGAGGATAACAGGCTGGATAATCTGGCCTGTATCCCCCGTAAGACAGGAAACATATCAGAAGTAGTCGCTCCCTACAGGGAACGAATAAAACAACTGGAGCTACAGCTTCAGGGAGAGAATAAGTAATATGGCACAGAGCGGGTACGGAAAAATAAGTATTTTTGAGGACTTTCTTTCTGGTGAGGATATCGTTGCCGCAACAGCAGCAACAAGAGCCTTTGGAGGTTCAGGACTTCGGGTGATCGGGCAGGGCATAGCGGAGGCAGACTCCGGTATCACTGTTGGTGAGTCTGATGGCCTTAACGGAGTCGGCATCCTGACAACTACCAACGAGGACGCCCATAGCTGTGGGCTAACCACAGGCAAGGTGTTTGATGTTGGTAAGATGGCCCCTATAAATATCGAGTGCAGAGTTCAGTTTCCTGATCTCGACACGAAGGCATTTTATTTCGGGCTGACCGATGTTAACGGTGACACAGCTATTCTTGAAGGAGAAAACCTGGTTGCGGCAAGCGGTACCTTGACCCTTTCAGCATCAGATCTCTGCGGATTCTTAATTGATGCAGAGGCAACTGACGATGAAGACTGGATCATGGTATACAACGGTGGCACCACGACAGGTGAGACCACGATTGCAAGTATTGACGCTGATAACGATGCCGTGGCAGGCGAATGGGACATCCTGAGACTGGAAGTTTCAATTAACGGAACTGCCCGATGGTATGTCAACGGTGTGTTAAAGCAGACCGTTACCGGAGCAGTATCAACAAGTACAGATCTTGCTGTGCTGGCTATGATTGAGACAAGAGCCGCATCAAATGAATATGCGTGGATTGACTACATAGCAATCGAGGCCAATAGAGACTGGACTGAGTAGGAGCTTTTAGTGGCAGGACTTATTGAGTTAGCCGCTGCGGAAATAAGGGGTCACGAGCCTTGCTGGTATCTCTCTGAGATGAATCGGCAGGCTCCTGACTCCTCCGGTATGAGGCGTTACCAGACAATAACGGTTATACGCAGTGACCGGAGAGTTAAATTTGAGAGAGATCTCGGAGACGCAAAACTTTTTGGAGAACAGTTCCAGTTGATATGTGGCGTACCTGATGGAAAAGGTGGTGGGGAAGCCCTCTATACCGTCGATGAGGCGTTACGGATGGCGCAGGACATGAACCTGCAACCCCCACAAAAGACTGAAGTTAAACCAAAAGACTGGACGAAAATCTTCTGGGAAAATATAGAAGAAAGAAACAAGTGGATGAAGGGTCACAGTACATTCGGCCCTGACTTCAAAAAGGAGCGAACCCGTTGACACAGGAAAAATCTATTCAGGAACAACTTAGAGACGCAGAGACAGCACAGGAGCCTGGAAACATGCAACCTGGAGCTGTTATCGGCAACAGTAATGGCATGACCATGACGGCAGCCGAGCTTCAGTCGGCAGGATACGTATATGTATACGATAACCGTACTGGAGACCGTTCAACAGTTAATAGGAATATGCTTCCACAACAGCTTCAGAAGACGAGGGAGGACGGCACCTATGCCTTTACCACCCAGAAGCCTGAAATTGAGAGACAGTACGGTACGATCAAGTGCCTCCTTCACAAGGACGATCCCAACAGGAGGAAGTACGACGACATGGGTCTTGCGTACTGCACGAAAGACAACCTAACCGCTTCCCATGACCTGCGTGTCCACATGGAAAAGCGCCACAGGCGTGAGTGGGCAACGATAGATGGTGAGCGAATTGATGAAGAAAGAATAAGAGAGCGACAGCGTCAGGACAATCTTTCTGATGCTATCAAGCTGCTTGCAGAGAGAGATACTGTAGCAAATAGACAGGCAGATCAGCCAAAACGAGGTAAGAGTAATGGCTAAAGGAAACTTTTCACCAATCAATGCAGGTCTTGTTACCCACGCGGTAACAGATGCGGCAACCTCGCTGACAGTGCCTGACGGCGCTGATTATGCAGAGGGATATGTAAGAACTAACTCTGTCGTGGAGACACGGGACGGAACAGCCCCGACAACCACGAAGGGATTTCAATGGGCAGCAGGCGATATCATCACGCTGAGATCAAGGGACGAAGTAACCGGATTTAAGGTGATAAGGCAGAATGCCTCCAACGCAGCAACCATTGACTTCCAGTTCTGGAACAAAGTTCCAGGGATGAATTAAGATGGCCGCAGGAATACCACCAGGAACAGCGAAAGCAGGTGATGGTGATATTACCGGAGTCACGGCTGGGGTAGGAATATCGGGAGGAGGAGATAGCGGTGCTTTAGATATTGCTCTTGACCTATCTGAGTTAAGTGCAGTAACTCCTACTAATGGAGATTCATTATCAACACTGGATTCAGATGGTGCTAATGAACAGTTAACTACTATTGCTTCACTTGCAACCTTATTTGCAGGTGATGGTCTTGCTGCTTCCAGTTCAGTGCTTGGCCTTGATCTTGTATCTAATGGTGGGCTTGAAATATCGAGTAATAAATTACAGGTTGCTACTGGCATATCTCAATATGATGTGGCCCAGTTTGCTGCCAGTGTTGTGGATAATGACTTTCTTCGTATAGCCACGACATCTGTAGAAGGAAGAAGCGCATCCGAAGTTCTGTCGGATATATCCGCTGCTCCCGCTGCTGGAGATAGTAATATTGTCACTACAGGAGCATTAGATTCAGGCTCCATTACATCTAATTTTGGTGCTATAGATGTGGGTTCATCAGGTATCACTACGACTGGTGCTATTGCCGGTGGAACTATTGATGCAAGCACTGACTTCACTATAGGAACTCTGGTCATAACGGACGATACGATAGTTATGACTCCAAGTACAAGTGATACCGTAACTATCGCTGCTGCAACTAACGGCGTATTGAATGTAACCACGGTTGATAATGCAGCAGCAGCAGCTAACATCAATTTTGTTATTGATGGGGCTGTGGATATAGATGCAGCAGGTGGAATCAATCTTGATTCAGGTTCTGGTATCTGGACTTTTGAAGATAGTGGTACAGAAATGTTGCGGTTTACTGAGAGTGGTTCCGGTGACATAACGATAAAGTTAGTGACTAATACTAAAGACCTTATCTTCACTGATAACGGTGATGCTACTGGTTTAACGATTAAAGATGGAGCAGCAGGGATTGTTGTTCCTGGTGAAGTGATGACCACAAAGATCAGCTATACCGATGGTGATGATGCCATGACGATAGCTGACGGTGGCGGGGCAACATTTGCACAGAATGTTGCTATAGCTGATTCTAAATTTATTGAGTTTGAATCGGCAGCAGGAACACCAACTACAGACAATACCGTACAGGGAGTTGTTATCGAGTTCCTTGCAGCAGAAGCTATCACACAGTTTGATGCTGTATATGTAAGCACAACTACAGGCCGTGTCGGAAGGGCAGATGCTAATGATGCTGCCAAGCTTCCAGCCATAGGAATTGCTATTGAGGCACAGGGTAGTGCCGGTAGTTCTGTGAGAGTTCTGACTCATGGTGTATACAGGGATGATGGTGGATTTGGTGGGAACATGACTGTAGGAGCCGATGTGTATGTTAGTGAAACTCCTGGCACATTGACCACAACCGCACCTGGAGATGACGGAGACTTTGTTCAGATTATGGGTGTTGCTGTTGGAGTCAGATCAGCATTTATCAATCCTGACATGACCATTGTTGAGGTTGCGTAGTGGCTGAGATAGAAAAGTTTATGAACATTGCCGTTGGCGATATTGAAAAGATCATGAATATTGCCAAGGATGATATTGAAAAGATTATGGGAGTGGAGGTTCCTGCTTCTTCGACTTCATATCAGGGTAATCGTGGTGTTGCATTTGGTGGATACATAGTCAATGACGCTGCTATCGCTGATATAGAGTATAAGGCTATGTCATCTGATGGAAACACGTTAGATTTTGGTGATATCACCACTACTACGACTCGTTTCCTGGCAGGAACAGTTGGTAATGATTCAAGGGCTGTTTGTATGGGTGGAGAACTTGATGGTGCAGTTTTGAATGAAATGGACTATATAACAATTGCCTCTACTGGTGATGGTACAGATTTCGGCGATACCACGGTAGCACGGCGGTATGGAGGTGGGAGTGGTAATGGCACAAGAGGTATTCTTCATGGTGGGCATACAGGCAGCCAGAGTAATGTTATTGACTATATAACAGTTGCCTCCACTGGTGATTCAACTGACTTTGGAAATATGACAAGGGCTTCTAGTACCTATAACTCTGGAAATGCAAACCTTACAAGAGGTATCTGGTGGATGAGTTGGGATGGTGACTACACCAACAAGGATGCCAACTATGTCACGATAGCATCTACTGGTGATGCAGGAGACTTTGGAGACTGGAGTTTTAATGTAACTGGAGTTGCTGCAATAGGTCTAATTGAATCCAAGAATATATGGGGTGGAGGAAGATTACCAGGTTATCCGTGGATAACAGATGCAATGGAATATGTTAACCCTGCCAGTACAGGCGATTCAACAGACCAAGGTGACCTTGAGTCTGTTGCACGGCATTCAGCAGGTAAGTTTACGGATGGCACAAGAGGTGAACTTTGGGGTGGTTCGGCTGTTGGTAATACTGAAGTTCAAAAAATTACCATAGCATCTAGTGGTGATGCTGCACACGCAGGTGATATTAGAAGTGGTGCCATAGGAGACTGGGAAGGATGGACAGGAGATTAAATGTCTGACGAACTGATGAAATTAAATCCTGAGATTACCAGTGGCATGGCTACCATGACTCCCAATAAGATTGCTAGGATCAGGGAACGCATGGTTGAGATGGATAGGGCTAACCAGAGCCTTGGCAGAAAGAATACCCAGACCACTAACCAGTTGATGACTCTCACGATGCTGACAGAAAGCCCTTACCGAATGATGCGTCAATGTCTTGTACAGATAGAGCGCAAGAGGTCAGCGGTTGAGGATAGTCACTTCACAGCTATGACTAACAGTGTAAAGATAAAAGAGTTACGTGAGAAGGGTGACGAGTTATCCATGATTGAGGCTGCAAAGCTGGAGCATGGTCAGAGTAGGCATATGATGTATATTGAGGGTGGCCTAAAAGAAATTGCAGTATTTCAGGAAGCCTATGACGAGATACGAAAGAACCATAATATTCCTGAGAACTGGGACGAGCGTGATGCGGAACTCGCAGAGATACGACATCACTTGCGACAGGCATTCAGACAGGCACATAGGGACATGATTCTCACAGGCACAATCACACAGGGCAATGCTGAATACCTTGAACAGTATGGGGTACATCTTCAGACAGCACGAAACGTGATAGCAAAGTATATCGCTACGTGTGAAAAGTTAATTGAGGAAGGAGATGTTCCTAATATCAACCACCTCTATGAATTTCTGGATAAGGTAGTCGAGATATTCGGTAATGAGTACAAGCATGTCATGGCACATATAGGTCTTGATGACCTTGTGAGACAGGAATATTTGTACAGGTCTACCAAGTAATGGCAATTATTAAGTATCAGTTAGACACTGGAAGAATTCCTTCCTATATCACTGATGGAGGCTATTTTCCTGTTGGTAATGACCTTGTAGGAATCGGTTCCGGTGGTGGAACAGAGTTGAGTAAGAGTGAATTGCTTTCCTACGTGATGGCAGACCATAACTCATCTCCATACCAGAAGGTTATAGAAGGTGAGCCTGTAGTAGCAGCAAACATGACGGACTCAGAAGTGACCACTATGGTAAATACTTGGTGTACATCAAAGGGGATATCATGATGGAAGGAACTGAATACACAGTTACAGACGCGGATCTTGCTATCCTCTGGGAAAGAAATCCTGGTGTGCAACGTGAGCTGATGATCATAGTGCAGCAGAGGCTTATCAAGGAAAAGGATCAACTGATTGAAGAGATGGCAAAGGACGCTGCTAAAAATTACAAGAAGGCAGTAAAGGTTAAATAGCTATGCCGACGACATCTTGGTCAACGATGAGACAGGACATACTAAGGCCGTTGGGTTTGATCACGGGTAGTACCACGACGAACATCTCCAACGGAAATGCAAACGTCCTTGATACAAAGCTGACAAAGCGCTTTCCCGTAGATGATTACTTCAATAACAGGTGGTACATTCATCTCACGACAACATCGGGAGACAATGCAGGTGATATCAGAAGGGTAACTGATTACGTTCAGTCCTCTGGAACTATCACTGGTGGTGGTGCCAACTGGGCAGCAAATGAAAGTGGCAGTATCAACTTTGAGCTGTCCACGTTTCATCCACAGGATGTACAGGATGCTTACAACGAGGCAAGGGAACAGGTCTATCCCGACATATCAATGGTCAGGGATATTGAGACCCTTGTAACGGGCAATGGACAGCATACATACACGCTTCCAAGCACGATCCGTAGAGTTGACCGGATCTATCTTGGAAACAGAAGGAACGCAGACTCAGGAGATAACCTTCTCCTTAACGGGGACTTCGAGGACTGGGATGCAGATCAGCTAACTCCAGGTTCACAGAACAACTGGACACTTGCGGGATCTGGAGCAACCTTTAACAAGGAAGCAGACACTTCCAATCCAGAGAACTTTGCGGTGCTGTCAGGAAATAATTCTGGAAGGCTTGCTGTAGCAAGTGCTGATACAACACTCCTTCAGACATTTACTCCTGCGTCATCCTCATACACGACATTGCCTACTGAAGGACAGGAAGTTAATTTATCTGCATGGGTGTACTGCACTACGGCAGATAAGGTAAAGCTGTATATTGGTGCAGCAGTTGGCAACTTTCACAGTGGAACAGGATGGGAGCTGATGAAGGCAAGTGCAACACTTGCTTACAATGCCACCACTGCTGTTGTGGGACTGCATATATCAGCATCTAATATCGCTGCCTATATCGACGAGATATGGATGACCATAGGCCAGAGCGAAATGATGGATCTTCCCTATAACGAGATAAGAAACTGGGATCATGTCCCCCCTGCTGCGGGAGCATCAGACGGTGGAATGATCCGCTTCCAGCAAATCCTGCCGAAACAACACAGGCTGCGTATCGTTGGAAGAGACATGCTGTCATCACTGTCAACTGACGCAGGTACCGCTGAGATAGACGGAGACCTGCTTCATCCGCTGTATGACAAGGTAAGACAATTGCTGTGTCTCAGGATGGCGGCAGGAAACCCTGCATCCAACTGGGCAGAGCAGGCAAGACAGTACGAGGAGAGTTATCTTCTTGCCGTGGAGGGACGACTTATAAGAATTAAGTCACCCCCTGTTGCGGTACCACGCATGGTGTTTTAGATGGCACTGGATGTTGACATCAATGGAAATGGCTACTCTTTAAGAGAGGATCGTGACCGCTCCAAGGTGGTTACAAGGCCGGTACAGCAATTTGTACAGCCAATCCGACAGACAGGTCGGACAAGGCCGGAAGACCTCGCTCCGTACGAATCTTTCATTATCCCTAATCTCATGTATGGCTTTGGCCGATACAGGGTTAACAGCGATGTTGCCTTTGATCCGAAGGAGTACCGTAGGTTCTGGGATTCAACATGTGACACAAGGTGGGCAGATGCTATCTACCTTCCCATCCTGCCGGAGGACGCAACACAGACAAACTGTGATGTTGTAAGGGCAAGCACTAACTTCAAGGGAGAAACAAACGCTCTCTGGGACGATCTTGTATCAGCAGGGGTAGGGCATGTTGTGAACCGCCAGTTCACGGGAGCATCAACTGACACATGGGAAAACGGTGGCACCGTTAACCCCCTGTTGGTTAATAACGCCAGCCATTCACATCCAACTCAAACAGGTGCTGCCAACACATCCTTTACCACGTATGGGGCTGATAGATGTATTGTTGCGTTGCTGAGTGGGTATGATACTAATAGTGTTGTAGACCCTGCGACAATCACCTATGATGGAACGGCTCTTACAAAGCTGACATCTTCAGGAACAGCAACACACTATACAGCTATATACTCTCTTGCCAACCCTTCATCGGGTTCCAATACTTTCTCATTGCGATGGCTGGATGATGGAAGTGCTGGAATTACAAATTCCAGGGTTACACTACTGGCATTTCAGGGTGTAGATCAAAGTACCCCTATGAGCAGCGGAGCAAACGCAGGTGCTACTGCTTCTTCTGCATCGGTTGCCGTGACTACGGTGGCAGGAGATACTGTTGTCTCATCACTTGCCACCACTGATGGAACCGTTACTACAGGAGCAAACCAAACAGAACATAACAATACAGGACTAGGTAGTGATGCTGAGGCGGTAATGTCTACTGAAGTTGCCACAACAACTACCACTACCATGAGTTATACATTTGGTGCTTCTGAAACCTATCAACATTCAACAGGGATAGTGAACCCTTCCCTTACCACCATAGGGATCGACATGATTCAACACAAGACCAATCTTGTGGCTATGGTGTGCAACGAAGATGACCACGAGATATACACATCAACGGACGGTGCTACATGGTCTATTGCAACGACACCAATTACCGCAGGTCTTCTGGCTAATGATGTCACTGCTAACGAGAACATTGATGCAGGACTCCTTGCCACTATAGGTGGCGAGCTTGTAGCCGCGGTATGGGACGAAGATGGCGGTACCATAACCTTCTTCAGTTCCACGAACGCAGGAGTTGTATGGGCTGATGAGAACGTGGATATAGCATCCTCTAATGGGCCGCAGGGTCTCGCTGTCTATCCTGATATCGACGGGGAGAACAAGCTGTACCTTGGAACAAATGAAGGCATCTATTTAATTGACGTGGCACCTTCGACTTGGACGTACGAACTCATCATGCCGTTGAATAACCATAACGATAACGGCAGGCGCATGACGGTACACCAGGGAGCCTTGTGGTTTGCACAGGGAGTGGATAATGACACTCCTGCTCCCATCTACAAGATGACAGTATCAGGTAATGCGAGGCAGATAGAGCCTGACTACGGACTTAGCTTTGGAGACGGTGTTCCTGATAACCTTCTAGGCTCGGTGAAGTGGATGAAGTCTTCAGGGGATTTACTGTTCATAGCAGTTGGTGGAGGAGCAGGGTCAAGAAATGGACGCATTATGTGCTGGAACGGCAGTGGTTGGCACAGCATGGTGAAGGACACAACAGCCAACCAGCAGATGCAGTGGTGCGAGGTAGGCAGTGGGGATGATGGTGTGCCGAGACTGCATTACGGCTTTCGGACAGCGACGACTACTTCCGATGTTAAGTTCCTTGAACAACCGCTCGTAAACCCAAGGGCGGGTGTCACGATCAAGAGGGACGATCTCTCAGGATCTAACGTGGGACACATAGAGTTGCCATACTTTGATATGGGAATGCCCCATGAGAACAAGAACTTTGCGGCAGTTCATATATCGGCAGAGGATCTGGATACTACATCGGATGAGTATGTTGAAGTGGAGTACGGACTGGATGGAGCTGCGACGACGACAGACCTTGGAAACTATACCTCTTCCACTTCCAAGAACCTCTTTGGAAGCGGAGCCGGAGTCAGCGGCAAGAACATAGGCCTGCGACTCAAGGTAAACAGGGGATTGACTAACACGAATACCCCGAAGATAAGAGACATAGTGGTGGAAGGGTTTGTTGTGCCGTCTATCCTCTATGAACACCAGATGCAGGTTGATATAGAGCAGACAGCAGCGGAGACGGGCCTGTCAGTTGAGAACGTGATATCGAACCTTGAGACCCTGATATCGAGTGTCCCACAGGTGACATTCAAGTTCGGGCAGGTATCGAAATACGTGGCTGTTGACAGGGAAAGATCTTCCTTCTCGTATAATATCAACTCGTGGGAGGCATCAGGCGCTCCCAACAGCATGGCAGACAGGTCAGGTATATTTACCCTGACACTCATAGAGAAGGCAGCGTCATAAGGAGAAAAAGTAATGGTAATGAAAGCTGGGCGAATGCCCCTTGCCAAGCTCGTTGGTGACAAGAAGCATGAAAAATGCCTTGGCCAAATAAGTCAGGAACTTAACGAGATGCTCCAGAGCCATGACTATCCTGAAGATGTGCAGAAGATTGTTACTGCACATATGCGTGAGTGGGTCAGGGAGTGGAGAGACAAGGGCGTAGGCAAGAAGAAACATTCCTTCGAGGAATTTAATAACAGTGCGCTTGGTGGCTTTGGTGGCGGTTTATCCCAGCTAGGTATAGCCCAGATGAACGCCATACGAAGACGCAATGCCAAAGACGGGAAACCCATTCCACCTGGAAAGAGTTGATTTGAATGAACAGGAACAACGACGGCTGATCAACCGCGTTGAGGACATAAGCAGAACTATTTTTAAGTACCACAGAGTAGAGAGGCATCTGATGACAACTAAACGGGCGGCATATGCAGGACTGGGACTTGGTGTTGTGGGAGTTGCGATGGGAGGGTTCGTGATATGGGCGCTCTGGGATCGTGGGTGGTGGTAAACAAATACTGGAGGGATGGTGATGATAGAACGTATCAAGCAGATATTAAAAAGATTCTTCCTCATACCTGAGATCAGGTTCCCGAAAGTTAGACTTGGCCTGCCAAGTATTCCTTTTCCCAGTATAAATATTCCCTTTCCTCGCATTCCTTTTCATGGGATAGGTGTAGTGCTAGGTGCTATCAACACTACGTTGTTAGTGCTTGCCGGTGCCATTGGTCTTGCTGCATCGTTCATTAACCAGTATCAGATTGGCAATGTCATTCACTGGATGTCCCCGATACTTCCCTTCCGATGGGAAAACATACTCTGGACAGGGGCATGGGTCAACATAACTGACCAGTTTGTATTCGATACCATCCTTGCCGCACAGGCTAATTTCGTATGGACTATATCCGGCTCGATAGGACTGATAGTTCTTGGGTTCATTATCCATGTAGGTAACTTTGGTGCATGGTGGAGAGGCTTCAAAGCTGCACCGATGGCAGTTGTCAGGTCGCCTATCAGGGCTTACCAGAGAATAACTATCTGGCGTAACTGGCTTCTTGCCAAGATTGAATACGCCAACAATGAATCCCAGAAATGGAAGACAACATTCAAGATTCTAATGAGTCCATACGCCTTCCTGAGAATGATGGGCTTCTCCCCACAGATGGCTATCGGCCTTCTCGCTGTAGGAGGTACGGCAGGGGCTGGTGTCGCAGTCAACGAAACAATACTTGCTGAACGCAGCTTTAGTAATGGCGACTCAGGTATTTATTCAGCCCCCGCACAACATCCAGACCCTACCCTTGAACAGACTATGGCATGGAGACAGGAGAACAGCGGTCTGGGCAAAGAAGATAACACGTTAAGAATTGTTCTTGGCACTACTCCTGTCAGGGAAATCCGCATTGAGAATGTAACAGTCGGAACTGTTTACACCGGAGGTGCTATACCGTCTTCTGCACATACGTCTGCCGGAGGCACGGCAGCCAGTGCCACAGCGGTATTGATTGGAGGGAATCTAGTATCTGGAGGCACGGACACTTTTTTGGAAGTAGGAGAACTAGTGATAGAGAAGTCACGGTGTACATGGCTCTATTTCGATAATATAACTGCACATACGATTAATGTCATCGGTAACGCCAGTGACGGTCAAAGTATTAACCAGACACCAGGAACTTCTAGGATGAGAGCAATCGGTGGAGGACATCATCAGGCAGAAGCTATGGTTACTTCTGGAGGTTCATATGACCGTATCCATATTGATGCTCCGACAACTGCTGTCAATGGAAAGATTGATAAGCTAGTCCTGAGCAATTTATATACGGAAGGTGGCTCCTGTTCCTTCGATCGCATGAAGATTGGAACATTGACTATAGAACTTAATGAGATAGGTGGTGGTGGTAACGCTGGTGTTTCAGATGGATTTGCTACTAAAGAATTTAAGATTAACCAGAGTGTGACAGCTGCTAACTGGAACGTAAGTGATAATGTAGAAGTTCTTATTGGCGCACCTACTGCCACTTTGACCAACGAATAGAGATGGATAGGTCAGGAGATGGGAGTATCTAATTGGGGTTGCTTGATACAAGGGGCTGTGCTTCTCGGAATAATAGTGTTGTCCCTGGTTCTGCTACTTGTAATGGTAGCGGAGCGGGGAACACCGTAAGGATTTAATATGCCAAAGCGTTGGTGGGAAACAATACACATAAGACCGCAGGTCCTAGTGTCAGTAATCATACTCGGAATAATAGCAGTCCTCGGAATCTTCCAGGGAATGCCCGAAATAAGTGGAGTGGCAGCAGCGGGAATTATTGCGCTGTCCAAGGATGTAATAACATCCGATTCAAATTGAGGTGAGAAATGATTCGAGCAATTAGAGCAGCCATGCGATACGGTAGAACACTCAACGAGGTGTTAGACCTGATCGAGGAGATTGATGGAGCGATCCGTCCTGACGGAAAGATATCAAGAGATGAGCGGAGTAGAATTCTGAAACACTTCTGGGCTGTTGTGAAGTCCATCCAAGAAACCAAGTGAAGCCAGTTCAGGCACAAAGTAACCATTTAGTTTATGCCTAGAGGGTGCCTGTGTGCCCCGTAGCGCGTTTTATTTAGATGATCCTATGTCCTAGGTCGTCTCGTCTTTTTTAGAGTTATAATATTTTTACCTTCTAGGTCATCACTGCATCAATCGAGGTAAAGGGGCCTGAAATAATATTTGCTGTCTTAGCATCAATAAACTGAAATCCCTCTGAACAACTGTTATGATCACCGCCACCATGCTCAAGATGACGCGGCGGCCATTTGTCTTCATAGCCTCGTTTGGTAACAAATTCATATGCGTCGAAAAAAAAGGTGCTAGTCTCTTCACCGTCGTCATCTTTCCAGAGTACATCGTACCAATGACCCGCAACGCAGACTCTTGTTATTTCGTCAATATCAATCGCTAGTGACATAATCTTTCCTTCTATGTTCTAAGTAGTCTTGTCTGTTTTTAGCTTACGATTTATTTTGCCCAACCCAACTCTTTGACTAATGGGTTGTCGTCTACTGTTTCGTATTCACTCCAGTCTTTCCGTAATCTCTGTATGTTCCTAAGCTTAACTGGGTCATCGAATTTCCTTGCCAACTCATTCATCATGTCTACTGTCTTCCATCCTTGATAGTGCCTTGCTAATAGCAGTGCAGTTTGCGGAAGCTTCTTTAATCTATTTTTATGTATACTCATACCTCACTGACCTCCATGATTAATTTCACATCTTTTGTATGTCGGACCCTGTGATACTCAACTTCAATGCTTTTAACATAGTTCGGGTTGTCGTCCTCGATGATCCCGTCAATGACAAAGCAGTCGAGTGCAGCTTTCATACCGATGATGAGGTTGTCCATGTCAATCGGCCTACCGCAGTAGTACGCGATATACTTCACGTTGATCTGACCCATTGATGGACAGTCCTGTCTACGTAATTCAAACAGGGTGGTGTTCTGTAACTCTTCCTTGGGTTTTAACTTTGCCTTCCAGTGTGCTCTCGAATTTCCCCGGAGTTCCTTTGGAGGCATATCGGAATATTCAATTCTAATCGGCATACTTGGCTTTCTGCTTTTTTCTTCTCTTCTTCCACAATCTATCTCCTGGCAACATCCATCCTACCAGACCAACAGACCTTGTCGTCTCCAGGTATATCACGTGTCCCTTGCGACAGTTGTAATGATAGATACGTCCGGTAATATACTTGGACTTTTTACTTTTGGATGACATCTTGGTTGGCTTCATATCTTTCTTGCAGTATGGACACTGGGGTTTGTAGATCAGAAGCCTTTCGTTCTCACTTCGAGAGTGCTGGACTGGCAGCATCACACCTCTATGTATTGTTGCGGAACCCTTGTAAGGAACAACCGTTATATCACCACGGAATTCTTTTGGCCTTGGAATGACCATCTCATTCTTATCAATGGAGTAATCTTCCCATCCACACTGGATACACCTTGGAAACTCAGACCTTGGGTTCATCATGCCTGAACATTTAGGACATGGTTTCATTTTAGTATTCACAGAAACAGCCATAAGAATCTCCCTGTGTAGCAAACATATCTATCTGGGTATCTGAATTGTCTTGCTCTAATTTTTCTAGGGTTAGTGGCTTTGCTGTACCACCTTTCCTATCCTTTAAGATGGAACGGTTTGCTCTTGCCCCTCCCTTTGCCCTTTGTTCTAGTTCCCAATCACGTACTTGTGTAAAGCGTTCTGGGAAAAATTGTTTTAACCGAAGCCATTCCTTCATTCCCTGTCTAACACATCGACCACCACAATTATTATGAGGGAACCCAAGAGCATACAGTCTTGGGGGATCAATGCCCCATTTCTCAATCATATTCGTGTAGTCCATGTAAGGAAGTGGTTCCCAGGTTAATGGGAAGTCTACTGATACCCCTTCAATAGATTCATATATCTCTTTCGGCTTTGCATGACGATGTCCTTCAGACCAGTCTAGTCCTAGGTGGACAGTCACTGGCTTTTCAATAGTCTCCAGGAATTCACGGAAAGGAACTTGTTTCAATAGGTGACTACATGGGGCAGCCCAAGAGTTAGGGATTAGTTTTCTATCTTCAGCTATCTGTAATGGGGTTCTTCCGTCAGTAAATCTAATAATTTTTTTATTCCAACGAACTTCGAGATCATCAAGAAATCTGTAAAGATCTTCATCTTCCCATTTTGTATCAGCGAACCACAGTATGACGTTATTAGGATCATAACGATTTAATACTCGATCCGCTGCTACTGCTGATGCTGTTCCACCAGATAAACTTACAATATGAGTTTCTGTTTTCAATGTATCCATCCAATTAACCCTCCTATATCGTCCTCAAAAAGCTGTATCCTGTGCTGCTTACGGCATCTCAGTATCACCTTGTGGCTTGCTATCGATACATCACTTTGATTTGTCTTACTTGTTTTTTCCTTATTCGCAACCTGTTTCATTATCGTATCGTTATTACATCGAAGGCATATCGTTTCGTATTTCAATCCCTTCTCTCTGTTCGGGTACTCAATGTTGATCAGCTCGACGCTTATCAAGGCTCCACCTTTCTTGCCACCGAATGGGATTGCCAGAAGGGAAAGCCTCATCCCGTCCATTAACGGTTTCTTTACCGTGGGCTTGATTTCCGCTTGGTAGTCAATCCATCCACACTGAATACACTGAGGGTATTCGTCGTGGTCAGAAATAAAATCTGTACCGTTACATTTTCCACAGATTTTAATCATCGATAATAGTTCTCACCTCCTTATTTGCTTAGACTGCCCCAGTAGTTACCTGGCAGTTTCACAAAAAGCTTCTTACCCTTGTCATCCTTATGGGCATTCAATGTGCCTCTCGTTGAACCCACGCTTAAACCGAGAGCCTTTGCTATATCTGGGCCTTTCTGCTTGCCCTTTGTGTCAAGGTATTTATGGATTCGTTCTATATTTAAATCCTCTTCATCGCTTAGTTCTGGAAACTCATCTTCGCTTGCCCTTCTCATGCGGTTTACACCCATGCTGTCAAACGATAGAGCCACGATCTTGGATGGAGAGGGTGGCAGGTCATTCTGGCCACTCACGGTGAGTTTTATACCCAGCTCCTTGGAGAAATCGTTATGGGCAGAGTCAATGTCCACCATAACATCACATGCGGCTAGAAAATGAACGCTGCCAAAGACATGCTGATTACCCCAACTGCGGTGGGCTATCCCTAGCCATGACCTATCTGTTTCTTCGACAAGCTTATTCAGTTCATCGGTAATGCGCATTGCTGAATGATCCTCAACAAGGGAGCCCATGCCTGCTCTTGAGATCGAGTCCACGACAATCAACTTGATATCATATTCTTTGATCTGCCACCGCACTGAATCAATAATGTCCAGAAGGCTTTTGCCACGGACATTCAGAAACCGCAACGGCCTATCGTAATCGAGTCCGAGTGCCAAATTAATTCCTGCAAGGCGTCGTTTCATGGATGATGCGTTACGCTCAAGGTTAACGTACAGGGTATTACCCTGCTTCGTACTGAAGAGTGTATTGTTTCCTGAGTCAACTGATACAGCCATCGCCATCGCGATAAATGATTTACCCTTCTTCGGCAGGGCGTTCACGATTGTGCCACCGCCCTTGATAATCAGCCCATCCACGTACTGTTCCACTTCCAGGGTGGGATCACCGTAAACCATGTCGGCTGTGATGCCTTCCTGTACGTGTATAGGCCACGCATCGAACGTAAAGGTAGTCATATCCCTTGTGAGATCGTCACGATCATATATCGTGCTTAGACCGCCAAGTCCCTTGTCCTTTACCAGATCACCGCAGAACGCTTTCCTCTGTGCAGACTTCTCGAAATTGAAATTGTCATAGCCGACGAGTTCATCGTTCAGATAAACTTCCAGCCTTCCATGAATTCCTGTCTTTTCCTGGCGAAGATCCTTCTCAGGAGCATAGAAGTGTAGAAGGTTCTGGTTCTTTATCTCTCGATAGGCTTCAACGCCTGTACCGTTTTTTCTAACTTCCAGTGCTTGAGTGTGGATTTCGTTTAGCACCTACTCCCCCCTCTGATGATCTTCTTTCACTATAATTATTTCGTGAGCGATACTCGTATTCTGCATTCTTCTGGCTTCTCTCGTCACGAGTTTCGCGTACTTCTTTTCGAAGAGCTTCTATCTGTGCGATGAGTTGCTCTCTTGGTACGGTATCAACCGTTGTATCGTCTGAATCAGGTTCCGAGGATGGGGCATACATATTGCCACAGTATGGCCCTGCTACACCACTATCCCACTTGCATGTTTGAAGTATCCGGCATGTTGAATCGTCACACATTATTGTTATTCCATTAAGTAACTGGTGGATTAAGGGGCGGTAGTCCCTCTGCATATCCTGGAGTGATTGATACAGCTACCGCCCCGACCTGCCTCTGAGGACAGGTCTTGTTAAACTAGGTTAGGCTTTTTCTTAACACTGCATATCTTGAACCATGCCATGTAAGGTGTATTGTCTTGCAGGTAATCCTGATAGTTTTTCCCCAGAGCATCGTTGAGATCACGGTTACCCCATCCCTGAGATTTACATGCTTTCTCAAGATCTTTCTGTGACATGTTCTCACCAGTAATAAAGTCATCGTCTGAGAAGATAGGCTCATCATCAGGTACTTGCTTTTGGGCAGGTTTCTGATTAGAATCAGATGTCAGTTCTTCGATTTTGGCTGAAGCCTCTCGCCTTGTCATGGCTTCCTTTTCACCTTCCTCAAACTGATATCCCAAATCAACCAGAAAGGAGAACTGAGCGGCAGATGGTTTTGATGAGCTACTGCCACCGCCACCACGACTGGAGACCGTGAATGTCTTAGGGTCATCATCTATATCCTGAGTGAACAGGTCTGACAACCGACCAATCGCAAGGGCTGCGTCAACCAACGCCCTCTTCTTAGCCATCTTCAAGACCGTGTTCTTGAGGGTGAACGCATTCTTGTTTGCGTTCTGGGCTTCAAGGGTATTGGCTTCACCAAGTCCCTCTTCGATGATAGGCCCGCCTGCGACTATCCTGACATGGCACTTCACGGTGTAGCTGAAGAGTGGGCGATCCCAGTCCTCTACCTGATTGATAATCGTGTATTCACAGGCTACTCTTGCCAGACGCATTATCTTTTCAGCACCTGGTTTGAGTAGTGTGGGCTTATGTGTGCCAGGAATCGTTCCATAGTCCCTCTGCAAACCTTCCTTGAGGTTTGTTCGGACAGCATTCTGAAACTGCATTATGGCCTCGTACTGTTTATCAACTTCTCCAACACTGGGAAGTTCAAATATGTGATCAGAGAGAACAAGTTCTTCTGATTGTGAATCAATCTTTTCTATTGTCATGGTTTACACCACCTCTCTTTGTTGATTGTCTACCAAGGTAGATCGTTTACGTCTTGTGAATTGCAATTGAAGCAAGTGCTTGAACCCTCTTCCAGATTATGTTCGCACTCACAGCACACCGTGCCGTTCTCGATAGCCCTCTGAAGTTCAGAAGCTTTCTCTTCTGCTGCCCGATCTCTCGCCATGTCAGCAAGATCCCCCATACTACGTGTCATTATGCTTCCCCCTCAGATAGTACATTTGTTAGATATTTTCTAGCCCATTTTTTCTGTCTAACATTTCCATTTAATAAGGCATCTTCTACTGCATTTGCCATTGCATAACCTGGGATCATTCCTTTTTTCAAAAGACTAGCTAAACTATGAAGTTCCTCTAATTCCCTGGTGTGATGTCCGTAAAATAGGTTGAAATACCTTCCTTTGCTGACTGGGTTTCTACCCATTTGTTTAGCTATGTCCTGATCTTTATATATTTCATAGGATTCCTTTGCTTTCAAATGAATAGTGTCGTCAAGATGCTTTTTCAGTATCGGATGTCGTGGGTTAGCCATTATGCTTCCCCCTCTTTCTCTACCTTGACTAGATTCTTTTTGTCCTCTCTGTGTACATACAGGTTCTTCTGATTAGAATCGCCTGCTTTTGCACCTTTAACCAGATACTTTTTCTTGAAGTTATCTATACCTGTTTGCGGTATCAGCAGCTTTCCACCCTTGTTTGTGTTCTTGACTTCAACATCATTGGCTTCTTTCCCCGTGATGTAATAGTAATCTCCAAAATCACCTCTAGTTGTACGGTAGTAAACTTGTCTTTTTTTATATTTCAATTGATCGGCAGTTTCTTGTACCGTTCGCGTGATTTCGTAACCGAGTGCGAAATTCAATCCTTTAAGCTCACCTTGAATGTAGTAATAGTCGGCGTCTTTTTCTGCTTGTTCCGGCTTCTCACTCAGGCGCTTTTCTAATTCAAGTATCCTGTCTTTGATCCTGTCACTCATGCTTACGCCCCTTCCTCTGGGTCTGGGTATCTGAAGCGCATTGCATTGACTATCTCGTCATGCTTCTCCAGTAGTTCACTCATCTCGATGCCAGTACCTTCCACGGTGCAGTCGAAAGTGTAGACACCCTTGACTGAACGTGACACGTTTGTCCTGTACCGGACGGTTGGAACAACCCCTTCTGTTGATATTTCCTGGTTCTCTGTAGTTGTCATTTTTTCCCCCTTATAATTCCAACTAACTTAATTAACCGACCTGATTTAATTTGGCCAACAACCTTGATACGCCGTGTGTTCATGTTGTCAGTCATTTGAATCTTCTCCGAGCTGTCTGCGGAGCTTGTTTCCAAGAGCTGAAACTTTCTCCACGGTGCTGTCCAGATCGTTGATAGAGACAGGATCTGGATTTAAAAGTTTATAAGCGTTTATTCTTTGGTTTGCCTGGTCTCTGTATTTACGCATCAGGTTTAGTGCCTGCTCTTCAAGTTCTTTGAATTCATCGGTCACTAACCATTTTTCCCAGTTCTCAGCGTACCCATACGGCGTGATAGCACGGTCATGGAGTGCTTGATTCTGTTGTGTTAGAGAATCCTCTATCTCGTGACCAACAACATCCCATTTATGCTCGTTGTTTAAAAGCTTTGACTCTGTAGCGTATCTCAATGCGAACCGCATCATATTGATGGCAAAATATTCTTTTCTGAATTCCTCAGTTGTCATCATCCTTCACCTTCCCATTGCACAGGTGAAACTCGTGCGATTATCTGAACGTGAGAATGGACAAAGAACTGAGCCTCACATGCGATAGGCTCTTTATCTGGATGCTGTTGTCTTTGCCATTCGTATGAACTGATGATTTCTTTACCCTCTATATGGGCGCCGTTACCGTATCTGTCTAAATCGTTCTGGCATTTACGAAGCCATGTGCCAGTGTCTACGACCCTGTGGGGAAATCCACATGAAGGGCAGGCAACCGAGGTTGGTTTCGCGTAATGGATGGGGTTGGCGGTCATTATTCCACTCTCCTTAAAAACTAACTTGGCCTGAGTTTATGCTATAAATTAGTATGTGTCAACATTTATTTTGTATGATTGTTTAGCAATCTACAGTTAATTGGCTCGCTCTCTCGTCATGCTACATCAGGAACTTCGGCTCGCTCATTTACCCTGCTACATCAAAGCTTATGACTCACTCATTATGGATGCTACATCTCTCTAACTGGTTCACTCATACTTTCTGGTACATCGGGATCTCTGGCTCGCTCACGAACATTGCTACATCTCAATGGTTGGCTCACACTTTTCTCTTGTTACATCCATTTAGTCGGCTCGCTCAAATTTAATGCTACCTCAATTTCTGTGGCTCGCTTCCTCTCTGTGCTACATCGCCTTTATTGGCTCGCTCAACATGCCTGTTACATCGGTTGTCTTGGCTCGCTCTAATCAGCTGCTACATCCCGAACGTTGGCTCACTCGCTGTTTTTGCTACATCAGTGATGGTGGTTTATTTGGTGGGGAAACATACTTCTGGTGCCCACCAATAGCAATGACCCACGGCTTCCAGTCGCTGGGTAGGTCACCACTGAGAGCCTTGCCTACTTCCCAGTAGTGGGAGAGGAACAGCTTAACGGCCCATCTTTTGGCTCTCATGCGTATCTGCCCTGCTGGTAGCGTGCCTGATTCGTAGGCTTTCTTAGCTACTGTTTCTTTCTTATAGGAACCTGTACTTAGAGCCTTCTCAGCAGTCTCAGCGTATTTGCCTGACTCGTTGTTAGCTATCTCGTACTCTTTCCTCTGGGCCAGAAGGTGACCGTAGAAGTCCTTGTCAGAGTTCTGTACCTTCTCAAAGGATTCACCTATCTTAAAGCACAGCACTTTCAGCTTTGCATTAAAGGGACGCTTCTCATTCTTTTTCCATTCAGAGGTAGGGTCGTACCCTGCAAACCTCCATATACTTGCAGGGGTCTTGGCAATATCTAAGTCAATATGTGCCAGCAGTCCTGCTGTTATCACTGGGCCTATTCCATGTATAGACCTGGCCCATACTCCAAGCTCCTTGCTGTTACTGTATTCATCCAGAATCTTGAATAACTGGTTCTCAGCAAACCTAAAGTTATTCAGGTTCACCTCTAATAGTTCGGTAGATTCACCCTCTTTCTTACAGTCTCTTATCTGGCTTGCTGCTCTAATTCTGTTACCTTGCGCCATGTAGTAATTATCTACAAGGAACCTTGCTTCCTGATCAGAAGCCATTCTGGCTAGATTCCGCATGTCCTTGTCTATTGCCGTCATCTCTTCTGGATTACACGAAGGACATATCATCGTGCTAAAACAATCAGGACAGCTATCCTCTAACCCCTGTATTGATTCCAATTCAAGTTCTTCAACATTATTCATCGTGTCACCTTCTTTCTGATTTGTCGGATTAGTTTTCTCACGCTTTTAAACGAACGCTCCTCGACCAGGATCCTAGTGTGGGAGTGAGTGCCAGACACCTCGTATAGCTTTGCTTTACCCATTATTCACCCCCTTTCTGGCCTGTAGCTTTTGCTATGGCTTGAATAGCTAGACGCATGTTGTAATGCTTAACCTGCCAACCGCCCTCATCTGTCAGGTCGCATTCCTGATCTGAGTCTAGGTCGCACTTGTAATGATCATCGTTCATGATCTCAAGAAGGTCTATTAAAGTCTTTAACATCTCAGGAGCAGACGCTATGAGCCTTGCATTGGCTTCTTCTTCTCCTTCAATAGCCCGATACCATGTTGTAGCCACAGTAGGGTCTGTTCCATTTTCCAAGGATGGATTGTCTTGGTTGGGTGCATGTATATCTGATATAAACGCACCTGATTCATCCTTGATACTTGTGTCACTAATTGCCCATGATCCTTGTGTGTGTTGCATCATTTCCCCCCTTTAAAGGTATATATAATTAGCCGAAGACCTCTGAATACGAGTGTCATGTGGCGCGTCCCAAAGTTGTCCTTGTAAGGATTTAAGTGGTTGACTTTAACGACAATCATCTCTATTCCCCCTCTTTATTCAAACAATCTGCACATAGTAATCGCGGTGGGTCTGTGTCCTGTATTTCGTAATCAAGAGTGGATTCTCCACACTCATCACACTCAACAGCCTGACATTCAGGACACATATAACCATCGATTGTTACATTCAGGATTACATCGCCATTCAGGATTACTTTTCCATCTGCCCAACTGGGAATCCGGTTAACGTATAGGTCATCATCAGTCATGGTATTTTTGCCACAGTGTGTGCATAAATCTCCGATACTAATATTTGGGATGACGCTATCTTTTAACACTTGTGTGGTACACGTACCGCAGTGTTGCTGTAGTTCTTCACTCATTACTTTCCCCCTTGTATACTGTTAACTTTTTCTAGGTTTCTAGTTATATTCTCTTTGTGGTTCTCGATAGTCGGCGGGATCTGCGTAATTCGCTATCCCTGCGCCCGAATCCGCGTTTGCATTCATGGCATAGGCCCGAACGCTTCGGCGTGTGGTTTATGTCGCATATATCGCACATGTTTTACTCTCCCTGTTTCCTTGTTTGGTTTTAGAACTAGAAGCCCCAATTTGTAGCATTTTGAGCTTTTATCTTTTGTCGTTTTGTAAATGGTTTAACTTTTCCATTTAATACATACCAGTCAAAAACAGAATCATCAGGCGTATGTACACTCAGTCTTTTTTGGATAGTTACCGTTAAACCAAATACAGGAAAAAAAGTTATGTAATGGTTTGGGTATTTTTTGCTGTATCTGATGGCGGCTTTTTTTATTGTTGTTTCAGTCTTTGCTTCTTCATCAGTAAGATAGATTAGTGCCATGTTTTACTCTCCCAAATTTGGTTATTTCTAATTTGTTTCGTGATCAGCGACGGTTTCAGCACGATCCCCATTTTCGTCATACCATTCCCACCATTCCCCATCCTCAAATTCTTGAATTCCCGTCATTGTTGTTCCTGTAATTTTCTTGATGATTTCAACGCCCTCAATGGCATCCTCAATGCTGATTTCAATGGTGCAACGCCCATCACCCATTTGAGTATATTTGTGGAGTTTTGAAATCCAGAGTTCTGTTGAGGTTATTGGTGTATCCCCATAGAAAATATCATCGGGACCGAAAGCATTTAGCCAAAGTCTATATTCAGTTTTTTCTTGTACCATCTTTTATTCCTCCCCTTTTAATGTTTTTAAAAGTGTCTTGTATGCTTTTATATCTCTTGTTTTTTCTATTCGTTCCTGTGGGAGTATCCAACGTAAATCAATGATCAAATCGTAGTTAAGATCTTCAATTCGCTTTTCAATATGGTTTATATATAGCTCTTGCCAATCGTTAACCGTTAACTTGTTATAGTCTTGCAGTGCATCTTCTGGACGATCATGAAATAAATCATTTTTCCAAAAGTTCCACATATCATTTTTAAATTCATTAAATGAATCAACCATGATTTATTCCTTTACGCGTGATCTGGTATACGCGCCCCACCGATTGATTAACTTTTAATGTCTATATTCCAGAAATTGATCCATTGCTTAACAATCAAACTTATTTCACCCGACATGGACAACTCACAATGAGCCGTATCTAGCACGTAGTTTTTACATTCATCATTTAATCCATGCTCTAAAAATACGTTGCAATTACCGCAATGATCAGGTGAATCGGGTGAAATTTCACTAATACGTGTTTTCTGTGGATAGTTATTTGAATCGTTGTAATCCATAAGCTGGGATCTATGCATCAGATCGGAATTATTTTTCATTTCAATTTGGTCAAGTTCATCCAGTTGTTTTATTATTTCTAGACCGCATTTCTCACAGTATCGATCAGCCTGATAGTCATAACAGAATTGCATTTTCCAATCTCCCTATTTCGATTAATTAACTTAGGTTTTCAATGGCGGATAGTACGATCTGGAAAACTTCATCGCGTTCCATGTACTGTGCGCCCATTAGAATAGCGTCGAGAGTTTCGGGGTTAAATTCCTGTATATGATCGTCGGCGTATACCTTGCGGTAGCCGTGAGACTGCACCCAGTGAAGAAGCCTTGAGGTGGTGATATCTACGCCGTCGTGCATGATGCTTCTGGCGTTATCTACATCGTCGGAGTCGGCGAGAGCTTCAAGGGCGTCAACCACAAATTGATACTTGTAATCGTCGGGGAGCATGGTGAAGTAATCGCCGTTGTCGTGTGCTTCCCTGACTATCTCAACGACCCATTCAGGGGCGTCATCCTTGCGGATGTAGAAATAACCGTCAGGCATTCGGGAAGCGTCGCATTTCTTTATTGAGAAACTGTTAACGCCTGTCTGTGCTATGGTTTGAACAGTCATATTAGTACTCCCATACTTTTATGATTAGGGCCTATGCGCCAACATAGGCCCGATTAAATTAACTTAATTGATCAATTTTGCTTAGGATCTTTTGTACTTGTTGGGCACTTAAATGGCCGATAACGTCGCTAGTGATGGGTGTATCATATGTGATGACATCACCATACAAAACGGCTAACTCCCACTTATGGCCTTTACTGCCATATGATCCCTCATGGCATATAACCGACGCGCCATAGTTATTTTCAAACCTATATACGCGTTGGATCCCGCCTAGTAATTCATGTTCCTCTGCTGGTGTATATGAAACTGTCATATCTAAACTCCCTATTTGAATCTAAAAACTAACTTGTGGGAATTGTATCATAGTCTTTTGGTATATGTCAACAATAAAGTAGCATGAATTGCATGGTATTTATAAATCAGTCATAAATTGATAAAATCCATGCATGAAAAAAGACGAACTAACAGAAAAGCAGCAAGTGTTTGTTAAGGAATATGTTAACAATGGCGGAAATGGCAGTCAGGCGTACATAGCGGCTGGATATAGCGCAAGTAGCGACAATGTTGTTAATGCTGCTGCGTCGAGGATGTTAAGACTTAACAAGATCTCAACACAAATTGCACGATTACAGACGCAAGCCCTGGTTAAAAAGCAGAAACAAGCCGACAAACTAGAGGTAACGCAGGACTGGTTGATCACGCAGCTAGCGCAAACTGTTAGCGATGCAAGAGCGGCGAATCAGCATTCAACAGCTATGCAATCTATCGTTCATATCGGCAAGCTCTTAGGCCTATATGTCGACAAACGTGAAATAAGCGCATCGCTATCAGTAGACAGCACACTCACACAACTGGACACCGCACACTTGCTGCAGGCATTGAAGGAAGCACGACCTGCACAGTCTGGGGACACCATCGACGCCGACTATAGAGAAATTTCTTAACAACAATTATTCCTAGCAGCAGCGGCGGCGGCTGCGAGCGGCGGCATGGCGGGAACATTGCACTAGCCTACTCGAAAGTTTTTTGGGAGTCCCTTATTTTTGCACTAGCATAGTCACCCGCGACCGCACCGGCGGGGATGAGGGGGGGAGATACAATTCGCGCCCAAAAATCCCAGCATTTCGCATCCTTTCCTTAGATGCTTGGAGTCCCTGTGGGGATCTGGGTTGTTGTTGTTGTGCAAGGTACCGTTACAATGACGGTTTAGGCATAACGGTAATAACGCTTTAGCTACGAATGCGTTAAAACCGTTATAGCTAATAACGCTAATAACGGTTTGTGACTAAGCGTTATATGCTTTACGAGTACTCTTATAGGGTCGTTATTATATATATCTAAAGATATAATAACGGTCTTTCTTTCTTTTGGTTCTTTTCTTTCTTTCGGGGGTGTCAGGGATGAGAAATTTGCCATGACAACATCAATGCCCGCCCATAACTGCAAAGCACACTGAGGGGAAAATTTGTTATTTATATATGAGATGGGGTATTTTAATATAGAAGGCGCGGGTATTCGGTTTTCACCCCTCCTTGTTTGGAACTAACTTAACCGATACCGGGTACAACAAATCCGCGTCTTCTCATTCAGGAGTTTCATATGCCTAAAGGTGTTGGATACGGGAAAAAGAAAAAGTTAAAGCCTAAAAAAAGGCGTAGATAGTGGCGACGGCCAGTCTGCCTGAAAAGCACAGGGAAGAGGCTGTACGGAGGATAGAGAAGGAGTTTGCGCGGAGGAATTTCGTCTCTCCTGACGGTGAGCAGCCTGATTTCCTTGACCATGTGAAGATCCTTGAGAGGAGCCAGCTTCATTCAGGGGTGTCTGGTGGTGCGATACCGTTCCAGAAATGGCCTTACCTCCTTGAACTTGCTAAGTCCATGATAGATAACAGGCTTGTTACCGTGTTAAAGGCACGGCAGCTTGGTTTCTCGTGGACAACTGCCGCGTACGCTGCGTGGTTGCTGACGTTCAGCCCTGGCACGAACGTGCTGATGATATCTAAAGGGCAGACGGAGGCATATTCTTTACTTGACAAGGTGAGGTTCATACTTAAAAACCTGCCGGCAGAGTGGCAGATGCCCTTATCGCCCGATGCGAGAGGTGAGATAGGCATACCGTCCTACGATTCAAAGGTTGTGGCGCTGCCAAGCACGGAAGATGCAGGCCGTTCAGAGACAGCTTCAGTGGTAATACAGGACGAAGCGGACTTTCATGAGTACCATGCGCAGAACTACGCTGCTGTAAAGCCCACCGTTGACGCGGGCGGGCAGATGATCATGGGTTCCACGTCCAATAAAAGGGAAATGAGTTCCCTCTTTAAAGAGATATACAGGAACGCACCCGATAACGGGTGGAATAAGCTGTTTGTGCCGTGGCACGCAAGACCAGGCAGGACAGATCAGTGGTACGCAGGTGTGAAAGACACCGTTCCCGCTATCGAACTTGCAGGGATGAGTCCCGAACAGTTCATGGAACAGGAATATCCAGGCGAGGAACTCGAAGCTTTAGCCCCTCCAAGGGCGCAAAGCATATTTGATAGAGACATGATCGCTGGCATGGCTGACGACTGCACCAACCCCATACGCTCAGTCGGCCCTGCCAGCATATACCAGGAACCTAGAGCGGCAAGAAGGTACGTTGCAGGCACGGACGTTGCCTCCGGAGTGGGCATGGACTACTCCGTTACCGTAGTTGTGGACGTTAATTCCGGCTACGTGGTTGCAGATCTCGTAACGAACACCATGCAGCCGGAGGATTTCGCAACAGCATCGGCAGAGATGCTCGACGTGTACCATAATCCTGACTGGGGTATCGAGAATAACTTCTCCGATACGGCCCTCACAACGGTACGTAACTTAAACTACCCGCGCCTCTACAGGAGAAGGGTGGGCAGGGGTAAGCAGATGAGACGTGATTACGGCTGGAGAACAGACCGTATGAGCAGGCAGCAGCTATTCGACGAACTCAGGGCGTCCTTTAACGCAGGACACCTCACCATACCGAATAAGTACGGACTGGATGAGTTCTCAACGATAATAGCGGCACCTGGAGAAAAACCGCAGGCAATGGGGGGAGCGCACGACGATTACGTCATGGCACTCGGCATTGCGCTGATGGTAAAGAACGAACGGGGTATAGTGAATAATGCGAAGATAATACGAATGCCCGCATTCGCATAAGTAAAACAGGAAATATTTATGGCTGATCTAAGGGAAAGACCCGATGTGGACACGATTATCCGCTTCCGCACCAAGATGGGGGAGCTGTGGTCAAAAGCCCACGAGGAGTTCCGTGATAACGACTCCTACTACGAGAGAAGGTTCAAGGTGTGGTCAGGCAACTACGAGGGTAGACCCATATTCTATGACTCCACCCCCACCCACCTTGTAAACCATGCCGTAGATACGATGATGAGCTTCTCTCCCCGCATCCACAGGGAACCCGTGGGAGATACCGAGCAGCATAAACAGGACGCGACAAACCTCGAACATGGACTGAAAGCAGTCATGGACGATGCCGCGCTCTACGAACCCACCCTGCCGTGGAAGATGGTGGCACAGTACCTCATTGCACACGGCTATGCAGTTGTTGAAGCACCCGTGCTGACAGGACTCGCAGACAGACCTTCCGCTCCCGTGGAGGGAGACTACGAGGATGAAGACGAGTTCAGCGCCGCAAAGACGATATACAGGGCCAATAGAAAATCATTTAACCCGATGCGGATAAGAGTCCCTCACCCTTCATCGGTACTGATGAACCCCCGTGAGAAGATCCCGACAATGGCGGTCAAGACCTCCAAGATCACGGCGCAGGAACTGTACGAACAGTCAGTTATGAAAAAGAAACGGCAGAGAAGACGCTATGCCGATATATTCGACATGGGTGATAGAGACCCGTGGGACGAGGTGGAGACATGGGACTACTGGACACCGTACTGGCACGTAAAACTTGTCGCCAACCCTATGCCGCCCTACGGCACTCCGGCCTCAAGATCGGCAACACCGATCTGGATGGAGAAGAATACGTGGGGCTTCGTCCCTTTTGTTCACGCCTTCAGCGGATGGGGCATGGACATAGGAGACAGGGGAGGAGATCCGAGCAATTTCGCACACGGTATCCTCACCTCTAACAAGGAAACGATCAGGAAGAGGACGCAGGAAATTTCCGCGTTCCACCAGATACTGCTGAGATTCGCCTTTGCTCCTATGGGAACATCACGAGATCCGATGACCCTCGCACAGGCAATATCCAACGAGGGAATACTGGAAGGAGACCTCGGTGACTACTGGGTGATGAACACACCCGACGTGCCAGGATGGGCCTTGCAGCTCCGCTCACAGACAGACTCAACCCTCGAACTCGGCACCTACTCGTCAGCACTCGCAGGAGTGAGACAGGCAGGAGTCACAACCGTGGGACAGCAGGCAATTCTCAACACGGCAGGTATGCGCACGTTCTCAGCGCCGGCATTGCAGAGGGAACACATGGCCTCCATCGTGGGATCACGGATCCTGCAAATGGTGGACACGGTGTCGGAACTTTCTGACGGTATCGGCGCAGACGGCAAGAACCTGCGTAAAAGTGAGATACATAATGTCTACAGCATACAGGTAGCGTTCCCACACGCGGAACCAGTCATGGAGATGCAGCTAAGACAGATGGCCATGAGCGAGTACGGCGCAGGACTCATCGACCCGATGACCTACTACGAGACCGCAGGCTACGAGAACGGCTCCGAGATAAAACAGAGGCTCATCGAGGAAGCAGTCAGGAACCTGCCGGCAGTGAGGGAAAGGATCGAGACGCTTGTTGCACAGCAGATGGGACTCGTTGACGAGGAAAACGCAGGAGCCGCGGCAGAACAGATAGCCGCAAGGCAACAGGCTATGGCCCCGCAGATTCCAGGCGTTAACGGTGCTGGAGGAGCAGCCCCGATGGGTAGCCCGACCGGAGACTTAATGGGTGGCCCGACACCAGGGCCGGGAGGCGCAGGGCCGGCAGACATTAACACTGCATTAACACCCGATACATTCACACCTGAGAGGATAGACCTTGCCCGCTAACAACCCGTTTTCAGACGCAATAGCAGCAGTAACACAGGAATATGAACGCCTGACAGATGACGCTGATAAAAAGAAAACGCCGCCTATGCAGGGACGTAAAGTATCTGCACCTGGAGCTTCAACGCTTTCTAATTTCATGCAGCAGAAGAGAATAACCCCTCCATCAGATAAAAGACTAAAGCATTTCAGGCAGCGCTATGTCACATAAACCAGGACATTTCGATTCCGTTGAGAATGGCGGCTATCTTATAGATAGCGCGTTGAGTGAAAAAGAATGGGATCTTCTGATTAGTGGAAAGTTTGGTTCCAAGAACCGCTCTCAATGGAGATATATTGTTCCTCCAGGGAAAAAATACGGAGTCTTCATAGTTCCGGCAGTCCCAATGAAAAATGAATCTATTGAAACCGTTATGGCACTTTCTGAAGATGAAAGAGATCTTGAGGCTGAGAGAGAACTGAATAAACACGTATATACTCATAAGCAACTAGATATCTGGAACACGAAACTAAACCCACCGGATAAGCTGAAAAGCTTTGACGATATATTTGATGTGATAACAGTAGACGACCTGAACGGATTAAATGCCATAATGGGAAGAGGCCCAACTCCAATCCCTGTCAATGACTGGTCACTGGACGAGTTTAAGTTAGAGATTGAAGATCTTGGCCTTGATCAGATTGGGCTTGACCAACGCTATCTTGATGGTGAAGAAGAAATCACAGGAGCGGTTCTTGAACTTAAACGCGTTGAACTAGCAAATAAGACTTTCAAAGCTTATGACGACAGGACTGAAGAAGACCTTGATTTTCTAAAAGCTGATGTTGTTGATGAAATGATAGCAACGCAGGGCTACACGGAAGAAGCCAGGACAGGTCTCACGCAAATGGTTGATGCCTATATGTTTTTTAACATGGACATCAATCCCAATACGAACAAACTTATGCAACTGGAAAGACGCGATATCCGTGAAGGCATCTTTTTGAATCCATATTACTCCATTGGGATTGACTATCTTGAAGATGTTACAAATAACCTAAATGTGTCACCTGATGTAATGACCCGACGTGACTTTATATGGGCAGCCGTAGAGTCAGGAATAGATAGTGGGAGGGTGAGTCCAGAGGTTAAAACAATGCTGCTGTTTGCCGGACGATATGGAATTGAGGATATGCCTACGGAAGGGATGACCAGGGCAAAACAGCAACAGGCAGCAGAGCAGTTATTAATATCTTTAAACCTTGCGGAACGGGATGAAGAAGGAACAGTAATTTGGGACGATTCATTAACACAGATATACGGACAGGGAGTCAGGGAAGGTTATCCTTACTTAGCAATCCATATTGCAGAAAACATATCTGAAGAGTGGTTTAGAAAATTAGATGACAACCTTGAACCTTACTATGACAACATGCGTGAGGAAGACAATAGCCCGCAAAAGGTTCTTGATGAGCTGGCGAATAAGACTCGTACAGGTGATGTCAAGCGAGATCCGGCAGACATATACGCCATAGTTGGATTTAGTGCGCTGGAAGACAAGGACATGTACCAGGACTTTTTAGACTTTAACTGGGATTACAACAAGTCTGCTGAATCAAACCTTATCGACTATCTCAATACTACAGAATTTACGGGGCCGAATGGTCTTCCCTTTACATATGACCTTAATAAGGCTGCGTCCTGGTTGCAGTTTGAGGGAGACGGCAGGTTTATTGAGGATGACATTATAAAAGCAGCACGGAAGGCAAGAACTGCTGCTATAGATCAATATACAGCAACCCGCCCAAACACCTATGGGGAACTCTATCAGGAACAACTTGATGCGGGAGAAGTTAGTATTCACACTGCGTACAACATGTTTAAGTTCTTTAGAGGGGGGATAGGGGAGAACGCAGAGATTCTTACAAATAGTATATTCCAACAGGTCTCGGCTGAAGAAACTGCCCAGTGGAAAGAAGATATTGCTACGTCATGGAAAAAGCGTGAAGCGCATGCGATTGAATATCTCAAGCAATTTCAGCAGATTGAGAATAATGGTGGACATACACAGAGAGATATAGATGCAATAAAAGACAAAATAACACTTGGTAAGTACAGCTCATTTAATGACATGTTGAATGATGAAGCCCTTGGGCAGGCTGTGCTTGCACGATGGCAAGAGAACCAGACACTCGCTTTTATAGATCCAACAGAATATGAGAATTTCGATAAGACCTCGGCACTTCTTGAGAAGATTGCCAAGACGGGCGCACGAGGACAGGATGAATACCTAGGATGGCAGAACGCCAAGGCAGAAGATAAAGCCGCTCTTTATGATTTGCTTTCCCAGAACCAGTATGAATCACAGCATGCAGCACTCAATGACCCTGAGTTCCGTTCAGCAATGGGACAGGTAATGCAGGCCGGATACGGCAACTATGAAGCATCAGCATTTTCAACGTATCAAGGCAAGCTGACAGGCAATATAACTTCAAGGTTTCGTGATCTGGGAATCATAAATGCCAATACAAGTTCTGAATTTTATGATTTCTTAAATACCAACATCATTCCTGATATTAAGTTGCAGGCTGAGATGGCTGGAATTCAAAGTGATGCGACACTTGAAGTATTAATTTCAAATATAGTTGGAAATTCACAGGCGGAGTACGATGCATTTGTGAGGCAGATGGATTCTTCCACTCCACCAGCCGCACCAGGTATGCCTAAAGGAATACCATCACAACCTATACGACGACAACCAGCACCGGAACCAGCTCCAGTATTCGATCTAACAGGCATGACACCAGCGCTGCTTGAGATAGCTGAAGAGAGACCCGAATACGCTACATGGCTACAGGGCCAGATGGACTCATCCACACCGGAGGGACAGGCATTTCAGCAAGCATGGGATGAAGCAAGCAGGCCTACCCCTGCACCGTTCGATGAAGAACAGTATGAAAGAGAGACAGGCCTTACTGAGGAACAGAAAGCAGAAGGGTTCACAAGGCCACCTATAGGTTACAAACCTTATGCAGAAGAAGCTGCAAAAAAGAGATGGGAAGGATTACCGGATATAGATCTCGATTTTCCTACTGCACCTGAAGGAACTGAGCCTTTTGATGTTGATAAGTTTACAGCCGCTGCAAAGTCAGCCGCTTATGAGGCTACTCCAGCAGCAGCCCGTGAACGTGCCACCGGAGTACCTACTCCAGGTATGACACAACAAGAGTTCTTTGAAAGCAGGCTGCCAGGATTTGAGGATCAGTTCAAGCTGACAAGAGAGTTCCAGATAGCTGAGAACAGGAGACTTGCAGACAGGCGCAGGCTTCTTGCAACTGGCAGGGGTGGCGGCGGCAGGGCATTCTCTGTATTCAGAAGAGGTAGAAGATAATGACAAAAGGAATAAATTTCTTCTCCCTGACAGGAGACGACGACATAACCGTTCAAGAGTCGCATGACTACTTTGAGGGACTGCCAGGATTCAAACATGTAGCAGAACAAATAAAAGAAAGAGATCCGTTGGGGGCAAGAGGCATTGATCTTAATATCGCAAAGCTGCGTGAAAGCGATAAATTTTATCAACAGAAGGCTAATGCAGCGTGGTTTGAGACACTATCAGAACGGCCTGCATTGTTTGAAAATTATGAGAACGAATCCCCAAAGGTACAGAAGTACCTTCGCGATACCTTTGGGTTTGATCCTGAATCAGAGGCTGCAAGAGTTGGGGATCTACAGAAAAGATTTGAAGCAGGGGAAACTTTAGGCTCTCCAATGGGGCCAGAATGGACGCCAGGTGCGCCTGTAGACCCAGAGCTTAAAAACCCGTATGCCCCTACTATGTTTGATGCCTTGTCTGCTGAAGCAGAGTTTTTTAACTACGGTTTAAACAAAGGCCTAACGTGGGGAGAAGAAAATATACCTCACTTCGATAAGTTTCAATGGACAGCCCACGCTTTTGCTTGGCCGTTGTTTGATACCTATCAAAAATACGCACCCCCGTTAGAGATAATGTCAGAACTTGTTGACGCAGAAACTGAATGGGATGTGGATCTTACCGTGCGAGAAAAGATCTGGGGTGCTGCAATTATTAACCAGAACAGTCCGTGGCAGCGTCAGCTTATGACTGGTATTGTTGTGCCTTCCAATGTTGTTGGGTTGCCAGCTTTCAAGGGTGTGGTTGGAGTTACTAAGGCGGGAATAAAGGCCATTCCGGCTATTACCAAAACCGCAAAGGCTGCACTGGAGATAGACAATATTGTACAGATAGGTAATAACGTGCCTGCTGTTTTTTCCAAGTTGCCTAAAGCATGGAACGCTATCAGGACGGCCAGGGCCGATACTATCAGCCAGATATTTAATAGGCCGATAACAATTCCAGGTGCAGTAGACGATGCTTTATTTGAGGCAGATCTTAGGTTGTGGATAAGTATGCCTGATAACGAGGTCTTGCATATGGAGGGATTCACAAAGCTCGTAGCTGATCTTGGTGTTGATGCAACCCAGGGTGGGGCAGCTATGGTAGAGCTTCAAAACTCCTTGAACAGGCTGGTAAATCTTAACCTTATAGGCAAAGCTGCTGATGGCTCTTTCTTCAAGAAAGCAACAGCAGGAAGTCCAGAGGCAAGAGAAATACTTGGACGCTGGGGAAATACTATAGGGATTGAGGGAGCTTCTGATACCGCGCTTGTAGTCTCGCCGCCAAGCGTAAAGTCTGTTGTAGACACGATTATAACTCTTGAGACTCCGATTATGAGATTTGTTGCAAAGTCGCTTGGGATAAACCCGTCAGCAGCAGCAATGACAGCAATAGAAAAACTGGTTCTTGCTGGTGCAAGGATTAGAGGGATGACGGGGGAGCTGGCAGAGATAGCTTTGCAGGTAGGCCTAGACGTGCATATGTCAAAGTGGATTAAGAATCCTGTAAGTGCTGTTGTTGGCCCTGAAAGAATACCTATGCCAAACTGGGGCAAGATACCTGTTTCGACAGACAAGGACGGGATAGTAAAGGACACCGGATATCACTGGATGGATGTCTTTGCCAATCCAAAGGCTTTCAAGCAGTTTTTAAGTGACGCTGGTCTTGAATATATTGAGTGGTATAACAAGATAACTGACCAGATGGAAAATTTACGGATTGCTCATGGATTAAATCCCTTATCTGTAGACAGAAATGGACTCTACTATGTTCCAAGGATAACTATATCTATTGATGATCTAACCCTGTTGAAAAAATCTGATTACCATAAGGAAAGGCAATACACTTATGCTACCGACGCGTTAATGGGAACATGGGATGAAAAGGCAGGAAAGTTTATTGATCGAGTTACCTATGAAATTGATCCGCGAGCAAACCTGAAGATTCATTTACAGGCTACATACGATGAAATTATCCGACAAGATATGGCAGAGGAGCTAATCGCGTCTGGCCTTGGGCTAACAAGAAAAGAAATAATAAAAAAGATTAACCCTAAAGTATACACAGAGTTTGTTGACCAGTTTAACGTATATAAAGCTGCGAAAGATAAGGTCAAACAGTTACGGTTACAGTTGCCATCTGCGTATACCGCAACAACAAAGACTACCTTAAACAAGGCACTGGCAGACGCAGAAAAAGTCATGCAAACAGCATGGGAAAATCTACGACAAAAAAAGAACGCATATGTGGTAGCTAAACGAAGAATAACAGAGGATGGGATTCTTCCTGAAAGCCTGTGGGGAGATACTGTTACTACAGGAAAGATAGATATAGGGGTGTGGCGTAACAGGATATATAAACTGGACGATTATGAAGCTCTTGAGAATGGCATCGGCAAACTTATAGGAGACACCAACACATTTATTAAGGTCATGGGTAATTATGGGAATACGGTAAGGTGGCTAAGTGCTAACGTAGACTTTGGCGCTCCTTTAATACATGGATTTCCGACTCTTACTAGACATCCTTGGATATGGACAAAAGCAACTATAAAACATTTCCAGGCATGGCTTGATCCCGCAGTACAGGCAAGATTTGTTGCAGGCAGGATTAAGACTTTTCAGAAAATGGCTACTCACGGTGTTCCTGTTGGCGATATTGAAATGTTTGCAGCTATGAAGAGGGGACAGGGAATACCATTTGGAGCGCCGTTCACATTTGTCCCTGATAAAATTGGAGGAAAGATTTTAGGGCATGTGATTGGTGAGGGAGCTGAAAGCCCAACAGGATTAGAGCTTAGTCATCTTGACACGATACTTCTTGGTGTTGGGAAAACAGGTAAAGCAGTGAGCGGTGCTTCACAAGAAGCAGTTAACCAGACATTTGGACGATTTCAGTCCAGTTATAACATGTTACTTACCATGTCTCGTGCATTAGTGTGGGAGTCACTGGAAGAAACATTCACAACGAGTACACGTTCAGGCAACAATCTTTGGGAGTTGGGCGCTTATATTCGCAACCTGACCGGAGCGCTAGACACTGCCGCTCTGGGAGTAGGAAAGAACATGAGATCATTAGAAGGTTTCTGGATGGCTTTTTCTCCAAGATTATTTAGATCTACTGTTGCTTTGGTTAGTGATGCAATTAGATTTGCAGTGGCAGAAACAGCAGGTAGGGCTGTGGGTGGAACTGGAGCTTCTGTAAGACAGACACAGTCTGCTAAAACTATCGCAAATGTCATAGTAGCAGCTCATGGTCTTTACTTAACTGCGGCAATAGCAAGAGGTGTACAACAGGGGCATTCTGTAGAACGGATAAGAGACGATATACGAGTAAGCATGAACCCTACAAGTGGCAAGAAGTATCTATCCGTACTTATAGATGGCCAGTGGTACGGGGTAGGTGGACAGATTAGAGCGCTTACTCAACTACTTGGAGGACTAATAAGCACACTGGCTCCAGGTGGTCAGAAAATACAGGACATGCTGACGTTACATTCGGATAATCCGTTCGTACAATTTATGGGGTCTAGAGGAGCGGTTGGAGTTAGAACTGCACAGACAATAGCAGAAGGAATTGGAGGGCAGGAGGGAGATCCTGATGATCCTGAGATGCAATGGTCTAAATTTGACACTCTTAAATTTGACAACGTAGATTCAGTGCCTGACATTATATATCATTCGGCAGACGCATCGGCTCCGTTCGTTGCTCAAGGCCTCATGGAGGGTGACACTGTTCCGGGAGCAATAGCAGGAGCGGGAGGATTGCGGTCAAGTCCAATGACTGCTGGTGACGAGGCGATGGAAATGATTAAAGATGCTTATTATAAGATGAGTCCAGAAGAACTGGCAGAATATGGTCACTCTAAGGGCGAGTGGGCTGGGAATTTGTCTCCGTCTGATCTATGGGACTTCACAACTGCCGACGGTTTTCCAAGACATAAAAAAGATATCAGTAGCGCCCTCTTAAATAAGATCATGCTAGACAACCCTGAAATCAGAGAGGCCATGAACAGACAGGCTGAAGAGCTGAAAGAGTCTGGTTCTCAATCAGGTATCTACAAGATTCAAAAACAAGAAGACCGGACAAAGAGAGACGACGCAATATTTACGAGCCTTCAGGAAAAAGGGGTAGGTTGGCAACTTAGAGATGCTATACAGAATAACTTTAAAGAATACGCTCTAGATTCAAGAGAGACAGAGACACGGCATGAGGGAATGATTGCAGAATGGGAGGAAGGAGACGATATAAACAACGCTTTTAACAGGGCGCTGGATGGTTACTGGGAATTTATGACCTTGGATCAGGATGGCAGTCATCCTCCCATGATAGATTCAACATCTCGTGAATATAACTTTAATGAAAGAGACAGGCGTATCAAGGTTCTTGAAAACGATCCTGATATAGGGCCGCACATGGGACATATTGAAGATTTGAAGTACGCATCAGCAAAACCAGAAGTACGAATATTGTTGAAGGAGTACGACAACGATATAGATTTGATTCGACCATACTGGGAATTAAGAGATGACTTAATTGCATCCAAAAATTTTGAGGATAAGTGGCTTATTTATACTAAAGATCCTCATGCAATAGCCAATAAAGATGCCTACAAAAAAGGTGCTGTACCAGATACAGGTTGGACAGATCAAGACGCAAAGAATGCTGGAATAATTGAAACTATTGTTAGAAATTCACAAGAAGAGCTACTAAAAGGAACGGGTAAGTACAAAGACAAAAAAACAGAAGGTGCTATCACTACGTTGCTTTTAGTTAAGTGGGGTTATAAGTCTCCAGGTAGTGCAACAGGTCTGGCCAAGACTCTTATTACCAGTATAAAAATAAAAAATGGCCCCATAATAGGGTCAGCTACCTTAAACCCAGAAACTTTACGTGAAGATATTAACGAGGCTATACGTACTTTAGATCCTACGTATCTTCAAGAATTTGAGCCTCAATTAACACGATAATGAATAAGAATTTTGACAAAGAAAAAACTTTGGCTCTAAACTAACAGTAACTGTGAGGTAAGAAATGACGTTACAGAATGGAGTGGGGGGATTTGATAGCCCGCCACAACAACCAGAAGCAAACGGTACAGGCGAACTTGCCCCTGAAGCTGACGCAGCTAACGGCCCCGCGACCTTATCCCCGTCAGCATCAGATGAGCAACCCCCTACTATCGAGGCTCTGCAAGCGCAAGTGACAGAGATGAAAGAACAGGCATCAAAAAGAGAAAACGACTACAAGTCACTTGAAGGACGTTTTCACAGCCTGAACAGAGAGACCACTCAAAACAATGATCTCTCTGACAAGGTGGAAACGCTTGTTGATGTTGTACAGGCGCTGGTACGTCGTGATGGATCGCAAGACCCTGAAGCATTCGTGGAAGACCTTCAGAAGGTAGAATCAAATGCCGCTGACAGGAGAGCCACGAACAGTTTTCAGGCAGCGACCCAGAGTATGATCGGAGAGATCACAGAGACAATGGATGAGCTGGGACTGAATATAGAAACAGCTCCTGAACTTGCCGCTTTCCGAGATTTGTGGGCGCCTGCATTTGAAAGCAAGGATATGAGTGGTATTTATGCTGCCCATGCCGAGTTCAATCGTGCAGTGCGCCAGCTAGAACGGGGCCGTCGCCTGCAACAGCAGGACGAGTTAACCAGGGAAACAGAGGCAAAGGTAAAGCAGGCTCTTGAGGAGCATGGAGTAAATACGCTGGATCTCGATTCATCGTCATCTATTCCTTCTTCCATGAACGGCAATCAGCTTCTGGAACGCATGGGTAACTCTGATGTTTCTGTCTCAAGAGATGAAATAGCACAAGCGGCTGACGTGTTGAGAAAACAGGGAATCCGCATATAGGGATAAGGAGTTAGTGAAATGGCTGTAGGAAATACAGTAACCGATTCACTGGCTGATTCGATTCCCACGATGATTGCTTCCGCAAGAATCGTGAGAGAATTTGCCGGTGTCATGCCTAACCTCGTCGATAGGCAAAGACTCGACGAAAATACGGGAACGATCTGGAATGAAGTTTCAATGTCGAAACTCAGCGCACAGGCCGTTACTGAAAATACTGAACTGGACAACCCGCAACAGATGGAAGACACGCTCTTCTCAATCACCCCCACGGTTATCGGTGTTCACACCGTCATAACTGACAGGGTTGCCTTGAGAATAAGCGCCAACGCCTATGCTCAGACGGGTTCTCTTGCTCAGAACGCTATAGAGCGAAAGAAAGACCAGGATGGATTAACCGCCATAGACGGCGCAACTACCGCACTCGGTGGCGCAAATGCCCTCGACTCCGGTGAAATTGCCGCTGCCGCATACAGGATCACTTCCAATACAACGGAACCTGCTCCTGCCAATGCTCCCATCAACGCTGTCCACCACGGGTTCTCCCTGAAGGACATCGACGATGAGCTTATAGCGGCTGGTGTAG
>Ga0208316_1000398_pt1 | contig 39832 bp, 71 predicted proteins | sample MalvireepMed_231_FD_184240 | JGI IMG/M metagenome (GOLD analysis project Ga0208316, IMG submission 184240) | Marine viral communities from the Global Malaspina Expedition - Malaspina viral metaG DeepMed_231 (SPAdes) (version 2) | ecosystem: Environmental > Aquatic > Marine > Oceanic | place... | reverse complement strand
TGTTGATGCCGTTTACGCCAAAATTAAAAGTAAAATCGTTATTAACTAAATCAAGTGGCGTAGTCCCGTCTGAGGTCATATCCCAAACCTGAGCAGCATCATTTGTTACTGTAGCGTTTATTAGTAGCGCACAACGCAAATCAGACGGATTTCCTGCCGCTTTCAATATCGTGCCTATATCTGTAGCGTCAAACGTTATTGTTGCACCACTTCTTGTGATCGCCTCACCGGAAAGAAGATAGCTTGCTGACACGTTCCCGCCACTAGTTACCGTAAAGCTTCCCGATGTGGGATTAGTTAAGTCAGTATTTACACTGGCATAAGTATCTGACAAAAAAACAAGTTGCCAGTCATCAGCCAAAGCATAGACGCCCTGCCTGTCCTTTAAGACAAAATCATTGAATAGTTTTGTATCACCTGCTGCCATCATTTAACCCTTACTGTGTTTGATTTTCTACTGACTATTATGTCATTTGATTTTCGTTTAACCGTTATAACGTTCCTAGGATTAACCGTTATTGGCCCTTGTATTATTATTGTACCATTTAAAGCATTGTAGGCATAATTAGCTGTATCACCCGTTACTACTATAGTCCCTTGCAGGATCACTTCGCCTGAAACACCATCATAATCATAAGACGCTGTTTGACCTGTAATAGAGATTAACCCTGATAAATCTACAGAGCCAGATACCCCATCATAACCATAGGAAGCTGTCTGACCTGTAATTAATATTTCTGACGTTAAGTCTACCTCCCCGTTAACGCCGTTATACCCATATGATGCAGTTGAACCAGTTACGACTATTTCGCCTGTTAGCTCTACAGTGCCAGATACCCCGTTATAACCATAGCTTGCAGTATTACCTGTAACAGTTATTCCTCCAGCTTGATCTTCCCATGCGCTAGATGACCAGAATGTAGAAGGAGAGTTTTGATTGTCGTATTCTGTGATTGCCCTATCTGCAGTGGTGTTCGCCGACTCTCTGAACATTACTGTTGATATTCTGCCGTTTATGGAGCGCCCTGTTGAATTTGATACTATACCGCCAACACTGAACTCAACATTCCTAGAAACTCTAGAGCCAGAAACTGACTGAGAGCCGGTCAAAACGCCGTCCCTGAAAAAATTTATTGTACTACCGGATACTTGTACACCCAAAAGATAATCTGTAGACGTTGATATCGGTGCGGCTGGGTCGTTAGGTGATGTACTCCCTATCAGTATGGCAGGATCTAGACTTTCAAGCCTCCATTGGAATTCCCATGCACCACCCGAAGCATCATTCCTTCTTGCTACTATGCTTTGAAGTGAGCCTCCAGCATCAACATTTACCCATGCGAACGATTCAAAATCCCCTAAAACACTGCCCGTATTTCCTAGATGCAACCTGGTGTTCATGTTGCCATCAAAATCTAGGGCTGAGAGTCCGTTGGTTAACTGTGAATTTGTTATACCTCCAACCAATGTAGGTATTCCACCATTGCCTGTTGAGTCAATAGTGTTAGTGCTTTCACAATGGATAACGTGCTTGTCACCAGCCCATACAGCATTACGGCCTAGTGGTGCGGTTACTGCTGGTTGGGTCGTTTCTGTGTCATCAGCTTCTAAATAGACTGTTCCAGCCGTAGATAAAGAACTTAACCTCACCCACACTTGCGCTTCAGCAGAAACACCTGTAACTAGGGTTACTATTTCAAGAGGTAAAGCAGTTGCTTTTGTGCTATCAGTGTATGCGCGTAAATTCCCGCCACCGTTAAGTATAGCGTTAGCGCCAGATAATGAACCTGACGGAAAGTTGGTAGTGGAGAAATAACCAACAAAACCAGAATGAGTTCCTGATATAGTGCCTGCAGTAGCAGTAAAGCCAAAGGCCATTTACTTAACCCGTCAATGAGTCTTGATAGGCTTGTACGTCGAAACCTTCTTTTCCTGTTGACGTTCTAAATTGCTCTACAGTTATAGTTTCGTTTCTAAGTTGCTCTATTAAAGCAATAGTGGGTAGCACTTCGTTAAGAGAGTTCATTACTGATGTAAAGTCTTGGCGTACTTCTTCTTTATCGCCGTTAGTTGCAAAATAACCGTCAGGATCTTCTTCTAAAAGAATGCAAAACTCTATAGCTTTACCAACAGAAGAAGCCAAGGAGCTAATACCTCTAGCACCTTCAGACTGAATAGAATCTCTATGATCCATTATCTTGTTAAATTTTCTTAGCGTTAAATTACTCATATTAAATCCTGTTTGTATAATTATTTTGTAGCGTTAGCCTTTCCAATTGAAACCTAGTAAAGTTAGCAATGCTAAAACAAAGGCGACAATTAAAGGGACTTTAACTTTATCGATAGTTATATGCCATGACACAAGCCTTAAAAGAGACGCTTCATATTTTCTTATATGATCGTCATATTTCTTGTTTTTTTCTTCCTGGTGCTTGTCTCGCTCCTCTCTAACCTTTTCAACCTGAACTAACTCAGAAACACTAACAGCCAATTCTTTGACTGTTACATTAGTTGAATCGACTGAACTTATGAGAGATTTAATTAAGTCAGGGGTAATATCACTACTCATCTTTATTGTCTTTATAAGGTTGCTTTTTTAACATAATACCAAAAAAATGAAAAACTATCATTAACCCTAAAGAATACAGCAAAAGCTCTAAAAATATTCTCCATACTTCTCCTAATATGTGACCATCTGAATAGTGTTGATATGAGGTATAGATGAATAGACAAGTTAATAGGAGTGTAGTATTCGTAAATAAGCGTTGAATCATCAGGATATATTTTTGCATCTAACGCCATTCCAAAATCAAATAAAATCATAATAACACATCCTAACATAGTGTTAACATTCAATTTATTGTAGAAAGCATAAACATACAAGGCTGCATAAAAAGTCATATCCGCTAAATAGTACATACTATCGTCTAAGTGATGGCTAAACTGGGAGTTTGCAAAAAATTCACATAGAATAAAGGCCGTCAAAAGACAGCCTTTACCACTTATTCTGTAAGACATAACGTACAAAATTAATAGTAAACTACTTACGTTTTGTGCCGCCACTAGTTTTTTTACGTTTAGAAGTTGTGCCCATTCTAATATCTCCAACATTGTTAAAATTCCTTTGTATTATAACACTACTTGATAGATATATTAAATTCATCTGGCAATAGTGACATTAATTTTTCTAACGTGCGCTTACTGTTCGTTACGTCTGGTATTTTATCATCGTTTAAAAACTTGATTGCATCACCGACTAAAATACAACCTCTTATCTGGCTTGTGTAATTGCCTGAGTGTATTTGTATATGTTCTCGCTCTAATACGTTATCAATAGCTATCACATTGCCATTGTTAGGACTTATATGCTTTCTACCTTTGTAAGCTTCAGCCGCATGAATACAGCTAACATTTTGTTGGTTATATAGATAAGGTAACTCTAGCGTCCAGCATTGAAAGTCACCACATGTCAAACGACCTAGCGTACAATCATTTTGATACCATCTATTAATTTCTATCATTATAAGAACTTCCCTTTCTCAATATCGTAAACATGGACGTTGCCTCCCGAGCCGGTATCTCTTGTTATAGCATATTCAACAGCCTCTTTTGCTGTCCTTCCTAAGTCAACAGCGGATAACGCAAAATCACACCCTGAACCTATAGAGTGATTATATTCATTCTCACTTACTGAACAATAGTCGCCATTAAAAGTAACTAAGAAGCATTTACCTTCTTTAATGAGTAGCGCGTTTGCGTCTGGCTTTATTTCTGGTTTGTCGTTATGCTCAAGCTCCATAAGCTGATTCTCGTCAGCCCTTGTTCCAGCAAAAAACCACAAGCCCTTTTCGTTTGCCCTATATTTTTCGGCACTATCTGTAATAATTAAATTTCCACCAGTTAATCGGCTATCACATGCTATTTGCTTGTTTTTGTGGTCATATACGATAGTTGTCATTTTATTTACTCTCCGTTAGTTCTTTAATTTTTTCTTTATACTTAAGTTCAATTTCTTTTAAATCTTGGCAAGTGTATTTGACCACCTCGTGAGGCCCTTCTATCCAATCAACTTTACCCTGACCTATCTTTTCTATTAAAGCAGGACGGTAATTGCTGATATTACCAGAAAGGTGGTTATTGCAAGGAGCACATTGTTTGTGGCAATTGAGTTCTTCAAATCTAAGCTCAGGGTGCGCCCCACGACTTCTGTAATGACCAGCGTGATATTGACCAGAGTGATTACGACCACAGCTAATACAAGGCAAGTCTGCATCACGTAACCTAATATACTTATTAAACTCTGCTTGAGCTTTTTTATCTCTAAATGATTTGTCATTATCTTTTAAAGCCCTTTTATTCTCTCTGTGAATCTTATCAGCGCCTTTCTGCTTATTTTTAAATGCGTACTTAGCGGCATGATCTCTATCACAAAACGCACTAACAGGAGTAATAAACATATTTTCTTTGTAGTCACGCTCACCGCAATAAGCACATTTACGCTTGCCCACTCTTAACCTCTCTATGTTAGTTATGATTGTTTTCATAACACCTCGTTGAGTTGGGACGACGAGTCGCCCACTAACTCATTGTTATGTTGCTTTGGCTTCAAATTGATTACACCCGAAATCACCAAGCGTTAACAAGTGCGCTATATAATCACTGCCGTCTTGAACAAATGCCTTATTATTCTCAGCAGCCTTAGTAAATCTTCGCTCGTAGTTGTTATCTTCATCACCCCACTCAGTACAATCCCAGAACATTTTAACTCTAGTGCATTTTCTAACGTCAATATCTTTATCGTCCTCGTACCGATCTCGCTCACTCCAGTACTTACAATCTTTACAATTCATTTTTCCTCTCCTATCTGGTCCGCAACATAACAAGCAAATTAAAGCGGACTTGCTACGCTGCACCGTTTATTTAAATGGTTATATGGCAATTTTATTTCTAGTCGTTATTACCTCTATAACTTCCACTTCTTTAATTATTTTGCTTTTACTGTACATTTTGTAATGCCATATTAACTCTGGATCATCTTTTGTTTTGTATGTGTCAAATACCTTCCAAGGATATCCGTTAGTTTTGTATCTCATTTCATATTTAGTGGTCATTCTTTGTCTCCTTAAGTTGCCATATAACAAGGCGCTTAAATTTGATTCGTACCTCACAACTTAGCGCGAGGTTATGTTACTAAATCAAGTAAGTCGCTATCTATATTTAAAATCATCACCCAAAATGCGACAAACTTAAATTTATGTGAGTATCTAAATATGTAATTTGTGTTTTCTGCTACACCATCGCAGACGTAAACCCATTGCTTAGTGCTTTTTCTGTAGTAGCTATAGCTATTCATTTCGTCTTTATCTTTCATTCTATCAATCCTTTCAGTGGCGGTAACATAACAACAAAATCAAATCTGACTTCGCTACGCTCGCAGTTTATTTAAAAGGTTAGTCGTCAAAAATCAGACCATGCTTTTCACATAACATATTAACAACTTCAACCAGATTATTATGCTCATCTATAAGCGTCCGAAAGTTGTCTTGTGTTAGCTTTGGTATGCTTGTCATGTCGTATCCCTCTGGCACCATTTCAGTATCAGAGAAGTCCCAGCTTGTTAATTCCTTTGGTTTTTTCATATCATCTCTCCTGTTCGTTCACGCCTAACAAGGCGCTGTAATTGGATGCCTTCGGCACCATTAAGCTTGGGGTTAGTATCTATTATCTTCACGAACCCATCTATCTATCATCGTGCGTTGTAGGTCAAAAACCCTGCTTGCTTCTCTTGAGCTGCCAGTATCTTTAACGCAGTTTAAAACTTTACGCTTAAAAGCTTGACTGTAACAATCAGATACAGGTGGTTTTTGCATAGCCAATAACTGACCGCCTAATATTTTATTTACTGTTAATGCGTTTAGCATGATATTTCCTTATGATGGTTTCCTAGAATATTTTAATGCGTATTTATCACAAACCTCTGATATAAAATCATCAGCCATATTTAAATCGTATTGAAGAAGCTCTGCGCGTTTATATTCAAAATCAAAAGCCTTTTCTAGCTTTTCGTATCTAGTCATATAAAAACGCTTCATTCTTGATATTTCTTTCTCTAATTCTATTATTTTAATGTCTTTAGATTTAACTAAAGTTTCTAGTGATTTTATGTGTGACATTTGCTTATCTATGTTTGATTTCATAACCAAAGAATAATTAAAAATAACAATATTGTGAAATACCGTATTCGCATAAAAAACGATTATCTATAACTAAATCGTTGTAATGTATTCTTTACATATTGGTGGTATACTGTACAAAATTTATAAGGAGTATCATTATGTTTGAGCCAACCTCGCCCGGTGTATGTAAACCAACAAATGAAGGAATTATTGACGAAGGAGTGACGGGTAACGGATTTACAGGCGTATAACATGAGCATCTTATCTAAGGTCGCTGACTTTGTTGGTGGTGGATTATTCAAGGAAATCAAAGAAGGTGTAATGTCTTACTTTCCGCCAGATATGACACCGCAGCAAAAGGCCGAAACTGAATTAAATTTACAGAAGTTTTTACATCAGAAGGAAATTGAAGCTAGCAGCATTGTAGCAGAATCAGCTAAGCAGTTAGATAAGAGAATAGAAAGCCAAGAGGGAACAGCTAGCGATTTAAAGCAGCTTCCGTTCATTGGTAGGATTATTTTATTCTTGCGTGGATTGCAGCGTCCTTTATGGGGGTTCTTTACGATGTACTTAGACTTCAAATGGTTTACTACTGTTACTGATTATTCAGAGCAACAACAAACCGCTTTGATAGTAATTAATATTTTAGTGTTAGGTTTCTTGTTCGGCGAAAGAACAGTTAAAAATTTAGAGCCGCTAATCATAAAAGTGTTTGGTGGAAAACAATGAGGACAGCAATTAGCTGTAATATGAATGTTGAATGTAAGGGCAGATTTACCGCCCGTACACCCAAACCCAACGCCGCCAGTAGATATTTAATACTGAGATTGTTAAAGACGCCCGTTAATTCGGGTTTTAGTTATTTACATAACACCACGCGCCACTAGGACGCGTTGCGCCTGTGCGCTACATGTTAGTTGGACTCTAATTCTGTGTTGAATATTCTCAGTTTGCCTTCTTTATTTAGCCGTAACTCTGTAAGCAATTGCCCAAAACATTGCTGAGCGAAATTCTCAACACATAAATGGTTGCAGCCTTTCTGCCTTATTCTTGCTAGCTCAACAACAGTGTCACATATAACTTTCAGTTCATCACAACTAACAACGGCTTCAACGGGATTGCTAACAGTTAGTGTTTTTTCTAGTTCGGTCATAATATTTATTCCTGTGTCCTTTAAATCGTTTATGGTTACTTTACGCAACCCATTAAGCTAAGGTTACACATCATGCACATCTAAAAATTTAACAGGCAAAGCTTTATATAAATCACAATGTTTCTCTTTCATTAAAAGCTGATACCCTTTACTTAATGCCAGATGTTTATCATCTGTGTTAATCAAATAACGCTTAGGCTGCAAGCTAGTACATTTTTCATTCTTAGCTATAAATGTTACTTGGCTAATCATATTACCTCCTTAAAGGATTGCACCCACATTAAGCAGGTGCTTATATAACTTAAAATGCAATGTCATCGTCAAAAGGTTCTTGCTGCTGAAATCCACCTTGTTGCTGTGCCATTGTTGGTAGCTTCTGTGGTGCAGCCTGCTGGAAACCTCCTTTCTGTTGTGCGGGCGCCTGATTAAATCCTCCTTGACCTTGTTGTTGTGAACCACCTTGACTACGCGAATCCAACATTTGCATATCATTAACGATGATCTCTGTCGTGTATTGATCTGCGCCTTGCTGGTTTTGCCATTTACGCGTTTGAAGCTTTCCTTCTAAATATACCTTTGAACCTTTTTTCAAATATTCACCGGCAATCTCAGCTAAACGTTGATAGATTACAATACGATGCCATTCTGTTTTTTCTTTTTGCTCACCAGACTGCTTGTCTTTCCATGCCTCACTAGTTGCTACTGTAAAATTTGCTACTGCGCCGCCGTTTGGCATAAAGCGAACTTCTGGATCTTGCCCTAAATTACCGACGACGATTACCTTGTTTATTCCTCTTCCCATCTTACTCTCCTATTTAATTCTTAAGCTTGATTTACCAGTTGATAGTTCAGCGCCTTTTATTTCAGCGCCATTTTTTAAATCAGTTAACATGCCGCGCTTATCTATAGTGTTAGTCATTTTTATTGTTATGTACTTCTCAGGGATATCGTTAGTGCTATTCACTTGGAGTACTTCACGACCTTTTACTCGAGTAACCTTAAACAAGTTAAATTCGTACTTTTCGCCATCCTTAAGGCTTATCAACAGCCATTCTTTAATATTCTTTAGCGCCTTTTCTTTGGCTAATCTAATATCCTGGAGTCTGTCGATTTCTTTTGTAACTGTTATTTCTTCGCTTGTTAGTCGATTAATAACATGAAGATAGTTTTCGATTTTTTGCTCTCTATCCTCTCGTATCATATCAAGGTGATCACTTACATCATCAATCGTAAAATCACCATTTTCAACTTGCGCCAATATAGCGTCTTGATCTTCTGTCAATTCACGTAAGTTCATTTTATATTGCCTTAATCATTTCACGGTATTTTTTAGCGATTTTAAAGCTACCAGCTATCTGCTTAATAACTTGTTCTGGAGGAGTTCCTCCCTTGATTGCATTCGTTACCCCTTGTTTATCTACTTCCCAGTTTGAATCATCATACCAAGGCTTATCGTCATCTTGTTTTTGATTTGGCTGAGGTGAAGCAGCATTGCCATCATCATCTTCACTAGGAATGCCAGCAACAGACTGTAAAGCGTATCTGCGACAATATGTAATAGCTGATCCAGCTCCTTGCGCATCCTGTTTAGTTAACTGTACTGTAAATTCATTACTCATAAACTCGCCGCTTTCGTGCATCAATATAGTTTCAATGCCTATTCGTCCGTCTTTCTCAATAGGGAACTGAACATAGCTCAATCCATTATTAGCAAAAGGCTCTTTAACAGCTTTAACTACCTCAGCTAAGTCAGCATACTTAGATTTAAAGAAGGGGTTATCTTTTGCTTTGTGCGCCCCTGACATTTCATTCTGTGCTTTATTCAAGGCTGACGCTATCGCCTTTATTGATTCTGACTTTTGCATTAGAATTCCTGCTCCTGTTCGCTTAACTCTTTCAAATATTCAATAGCCTGTTCAACCGGTGACGTTAATTCATCACCGTTAAAATAAACTGGCTGACCTTTAATTGTTACCGTTACTGTTTGTTTGTTCATAGATGCTCCTATAACACCTCGTTTAGCTAGGACGCTACGCGCCTGCTAACTCATTGTTATGTTACTAAACCAAGTTCAACTAATTTCTTGGCTGCTCTACCCAAGAAATACAACGAGTCAATATGTGATCGCCTTGAACATCCAACGCTTTGTAATTCTGGGTTTTCTACTTGGTAGTTGTAAAATGCCAATAGTCGCTCGCTTGATGATTTCAAGTGGCTAACTATTGTAGGTGTTTGCGGTACTTGCTCTTGTAGCATCTCTATATAATCAACAATATTATTTAACGCGCCGATGTCTTTACCCCGTAATATCATTAACGGCTCATCATCTGGCAGCATATAACCATCTTCGTGCATTATCCCATTTGCTTTCGGTGTGTATTTTGGATCACCCATTATTTATTTCTCCAGTTCAGTATTTGTAACGGTAACATAACAACCAAATAAACTGGGACGTGTAACGCCCGTTATTTAAAAGGTTATGTTGCACTAATACGCCCTTGTGCAATCTTGAAGTATTCTTCGTCTAACTCTATTCCGATAAATTTCCGGTTTAGGTTCTTACATGCAACGCCTGTTGTGCCACTGCCCATAGTGAAATCCAAAACAGTTTCGGTCTCGTTGGTGTAGGTTTTGATTAGGTATTCCATGAGTGCGACTGGCTTTTGTGTTGGGTGTTGCCCCTTTCGGTTTACCCTTGTGATATTAACTATTGATTTGGGGTACCTAGTCCCCTTATTGTTTATCGCCTTGCGCCCTTTGTAGCCGTACTTGTGCTCGTTCTGGTGGTTTCGTTCATCAGACGATCTGCCGTCCCTGTATGGTTTTCCCGCTTCCATTTGTGGGTTGTAAGTTATCAGGCCGTCACCAAATATCATCATATTTTCGAATGATGGCATCGGTCTTATTTTGGCGAGGCCGGGTGAAGATGTGTTTTTGTTCCATATTAGATCGTGCTTAAACATCTTGGTATTGCTCATTCTTAAAGCACTTGAAAAAGGTTCTGAACCAAATAAAACAATCGCCCCATTAGGCTTAATAACCCGCTTCAGCTGCTCCCACATTGGCTCTAATGGGATGATAGAATCCCACTTACAAGCGGTTGTTCCATAAGGTGGGTCTGTCAATATCATATCAACTGATCCGTCTGGTATTTCTTTCATTCGCTCTAAGCAGTCACCTTGCATTAGCCACGACTTCAATTGTTCTTTTTCTCTTTGTTCATCGTAGTGCATCAATCTTTCCTCTTGTGTAAGTGCAACATAACAACAAAATAAAGTCGGAGCGCAAACAGCCTCGCCCGCTTATTTAAAAGGTTATGTGTCTTTTTCTATTTCAGCTGCTTTGTCTGCCATCTCTTTTATAAACTCAAGTAATCTGTCGCTTTTTGTTCCGTTTTCGTAACTATCTTTGCTTGTTACTTTCGGGTAATTGCCACAATCTGTAGACTCACTATACTCAAGCTCAACTCTTCCAACTTTTACATATAATTTCATTTCATTCTCCTATCAACTCCAGTTAAAACACATAACAACCAATTGAATCGGACTAGCAAAGCTAGCCGTTTAACAATTAAGGTTAATCCAACTCCATGCCGTTACTTTCTCTGAAAAAATCACTAACCTCATAATGAACAGTTTCAAATACATCCTGCTTCTGTTTATCTGTCAGACCATCAAAGCATTCCATAGAATCCAAGCTCTTCTGTACTTCTTCTGCTATAGCTGTAGCTATCTTGCCTTGATCAAATTCAATCTTTGCCCTAATCATTATTCTTCTTCCTTAACATAAGTATTATCACATTCAGAACATTCCAAAACATCACTATCAAATTCAGACTCATACATATTGCCACCACACTCACTACAAAAAACTTCTTCCTGGTTACAGTGTGCCGCTATTTGATCTGCTATATAACAATTCATTTTGTTTGCTCGTTTTCGTTTCGATGGAGTAATAGTAGACTTATTTTAAAATAGAGTCAACTTTTATTTGACTTTTATTTTAATTCGAGTAAACTTCAATCATCAACAACGAATAAGGATACATATGAAGCAAGTAAAACTATTAGATAACGTTCACCGCATGTTAGAGGCCGTTGTAGAGGACGAAAAAGAAAAAGGTAACCTAGGCGCTAACAAGCAGTCTGTTGTTAACGAAATGATTATGACTAGATATAAAAAGGTGAAAAAGAAATGATTCAACTAATAATTAAGCTAAACAACTGGCAAGAAGATACATTTTATTTTTTCGAGAAGTTAGTGGGTAATGATTATAAAGGAGAAGAGTGATGGATTTGTACAAAACCCTAGAGGATAGAGAGCACTTATCCAAAACCATAAAATACAACACTGACGAACTAATTAAGTTGAAAGCATTGATTGATGCTATGGATAAGGTTTCATTTCCTGGTATGAGTGACAGAGGTGAACATGGGTTGTTTATATCATTCGTTAAATCTATAAAAGCAAGAGTTAGATCGTATTCACAAGGGTGGACTGATGAAAAATTTATTGAAGTACCGATTGAGCTTTATGATGGAATAAAGGATTTAGCTAAAGAAAAAATACAGCAAAGAGAAGACCACATTAAAAACCTTTTGACGGAGAATGACCATGATTAACGAACAAACAGACGAATCAGTAAAAGAATTACGCTTACCAATTATAGAAGAGGCTGTAATGGTTGTTCAGGGGTATATAGAGCCTCAAAAGGAATTGGTTGAACTAGAGCTTTTAGAAAACGATTGGATAGAGGAATAATCATGTACACTTATCAAAAAAGTAAACAGCAAATTAAAAATGAATGGTCAGACGCTGAGAAACTATGCGTATTAAGGCTAGCTGGCAAAAAGCCTATTCAAGACATATGCGCAAGAACCGGTAAAAACTTAACTCAGGTACGCAATATGTGCTCTAAAATCGGTGTGTCTTATGCGCACCCTGATAATGTAAAGGTGCGGTAATGAGTGAAGAGCAACTAATGGCTGTAAGAAAGTTTATACACTTTGTCGTTGAAACTGGTGAGTTAAGCGGTGGGGATAATGATTTTATCAGAGCGATGTATTATGAATTTAGTAATTCTCAGTTTAATAAACAAGCAGAGAATAAGTAGATGAGTGACAAGTGTTATTTTATTAGAAAGGGTGGTTATTATTACAAACCGAATAGCTGTGGCTATACCGAATTCTCATTTTTAGCTGGTTTATTTACTAAAGACGAGGCTGATTGGCATGAGAGATCTTCGCATGGAGAATGCAAAGCTGTTCATGCTTCTGAATGCTCGTACACCGAAGGTGAATTAATGGCGATTAGAGATAATATTAAAGCCTTAATAAAAATCAAGCTTGAAAGCAAGGAGGTAAAATAATATAATTGTATTCGTTAGGTGGTGTCGAACTCATGTAACAAGAAGGTTTTATAGGTATTTCTGGCTATTGACTCCCAATCTTTAGCGTTCGACCAGAGATATCTGTAAAGCCTTTTTTATTTCTGATTCACACCACTTAGCCAAGTTAATTGGCATCTTGTAAAAATTCCTAACGGTTTAGCTAAAACTGTAAATTAGCAAATATGTAATAACTCAATATAAATCGACGTTTAGATACGCGGACAAACAACGAAAATGTCATGGTGTTGGGTGTGGACTACCTGCAAGGATGCGAAAAGTTATGTTGATACTGATTTATGTTATTTAACGGTTAATGATACTTAGTAGGATAGTAACCCCATCCATGACAAACGTATCTAATGACACCTATGTTTAAAATATATGGAGAAATAGAAATGAGTGATACTGAACATAAAAAAGGCAAGTTAATTCCTACAGGCAAAAACGTTGAGAATTTTGTTAACGAATATCTTTTGAATGAAGGGCAAGAAATACCAGATTGTTACGAAGATGCTTTGGATTTTTTTAACGATCAATTTTATCGGTGTGCAATCGTACACAATGGAATTGTTTACACGGTAGAAACCAAGGAAATAAACCCATATGACGATATATATACATCATCTGAAAATAAAGACCTTAGCATAGATTTTGAAGTCAAGTTCTACAATGGAGGTTGTAGTTTTTCAGAGGCTATACAGGAAGCGTTAAAGCCTTTAAAAACCACTATTTAAGAGGATATAGATATGATTGAATTAACAACTATGGCAGCTGGCATTTTAATTCTAGTAATGTTTTTTAAATTTGATTGTTCACGATTGGAGTTAATTATTCATTTGTATTTAACCAAGTTTGGAGTTTATTACAAACCAAGCAAGGCTATCATCTTCGCTTGTGTTGTGTCTGCTTGGCTGTTTCTATTTGTGTTCGTGTTGAAACGATAAAGATTAACTATTAAGGAATTGTTATGGCTATAGTAAGCAAAGAAATTTTAGATAAAGCATTCGGGAATGAAGCTTTCAAATCTCAGGTTTTTGATAGCCTTTATTTCGGTGTAGGATTTGTCGATGTAGGCGTAGTAGGCGTAAAACACGTAAGGCTAGAAGATGTTTTTATATCTTGTTATCAATCAAAATTGAACGAATGGAAAGATAAGAGCGCCGAACTTAAATTAGCAACAAGCTTAGAGTTTTAACAACCACATATAAAGGTAGTGATTGTAAAAAGGAGCCATTGAGCTCCTTTTTTTTCTATTATACTGGTTACATATATCCTTTTTTCTTAACAGGCTTCAATCTCATATTCTCAAGGTGATCTAGCGTTGCTACCTCGTCTTGATTCATTGTCATAAATCCACCTGAAACCTTTTTCAAATAAACTGTTCCGTTACCGTCGTTATGCCTATCTTTAGCTATTATTAATTCAGTGACGCCTTTTAACTCTGTCTCTGGATCAATGACTTCTTCGCGGTGAACAAACATAACCACATCTGCATCAGCTTCGATTGATGACGAATCTTTTAAGTCACTCATTGTCGGACGTTTGGTTTTGTCCATCGCTCTCGAGCCTTGAACTAATAATAAAATAGGGGTTTCTATTTCTTTCGCTAAGCTTTTTAATGAACTGGTTATTTCTCCAATAGCAATGTCGTTTCTATCTGCTTTTGGCTTTTTCATTAATCCAAGGTAATCAATAACAATTAAAGATTGCTTACCTGCTTTGTTTATTCTTCTACGTACCCTGGCGCGTATTTGATCAACAGAAAGTTTTTGGTCAGTATCAAGATAAATTCCGCTAGTGTTTAAATGCTCTATAGCGTTCGCTATTTTCCCCCAGTCGTCATTGTTAACGTCTACACCTGATCGTATTTTTTTAGGACACACTCCAGATATTTTAGAAACAAACCTTTGAAAAACCTGTTTGCCGCTCATCTCTAACGAAAAGAACATTGATTGCTCTGAATCTCGTCGAGAAACGTTCTCAATGATTGTCTGGGCTAATAACGTCTTACCCATAGACGGACGACCAGCCAAAACAAATAAACCTTCTCTATCGAAGCCTGAGAGCCTTTCATCTAATTCAGCTATCCCTGTAGCTAATCCACTAATGCCACCTCGGTTCTCAATGTTTCGTTCGAACTCGTCTAGCCATTGCTCGCCGAAGTCTGAAATATGGCTTATGTCTTTTGCTGCAGACTTGCTTGATATTTCTTTTATTCCGTCTTCTACGCCTCTGATTATTTCGTCAGGGTCTACGCCAGCGTTAGACTGTTCGTTAACTGTAAAACTAATGCTTAACAAATCCCTTGCAGACTTAGTGCGTTTAACTGTAGCCACTGCTCCTGATAACATACTGTGAGATATGAACGACCGCTGTATTTCAGCGAGATACGTCAACCCGCCAAAATCAAAATTATCATTAGATTTCGATAAGTGATCGTCTATAGCCACAAAGTCAGGATTTATTTTTTTATCAATGAGTTGTTTAATTGCTTTGTAGATAACGCTATGTGCTCGGTTATAGAAATCATCGCTAGCAACGCTATCCATAACCTCTCTGCATGTTTGGTGGCCTGAGTCTCTCAACAAGCTAGCAAGGATAACTTGCTCTGACTCGTGATTGTTTGGCGGCTGGATTACTTTATTCATTCTCGTATTGTCCCTCGATAATTTTTAATAGATTAGATTTGTTAACTAAAAAATCAAAGCTCATGCTCCAATCTGACTTTCTTCCCATTAGAAAATCTGACTTTTTAATATAGTCGAATAAACCTATCCATGCTTCTATTTTTGTAAAGTCGTGATCTGTTCCTTTCATCTGAGCAATACAACCACGTATACCAGCTTTGCGTTTATCAGTAACTTTAACCACAGACGACAATTCGTCACCTAAATAATTATTGAACTCGTCAGCTACCTGCTGACATATATCTTTATTCTTTTCATTCTTAACATTCTTATTACTCGTTAGGTTGGCGTTAGGTTGGCGTTGGGTTGGCGTTGCCGTGGCGTTACCCTCACTTGTATTTATATCGTAAACCCTCGAATCCATTAGCTTTGCGACCGTTACACCAGACGTTACACCACCCGTTAACTTTCTGGCGACACGAAACGAAACTAAGTCTATTTTTTGAAGGTGTTTTTTTGCTGTTCTGTACTGTTGCTCTGTCAAACCAACCGATTTAAAACCTATAAAACACTCACCTACAGCTAGGTTATTTAGATTACAAGGCGTTCTCCTTGCCCTTCTTGCTATCACGTTTAGTAAGTGGTTAGCGTTTGGATTAAAGTCCAAAAAAGACGCTGTTTCACTTCTGTAAGCCTTTATGAACGTACACATTGACTAAACCTCTTGAACAATAGAATCAGCAATATTATTAAGCACACTCCCTATAGTGTGAAGATCGGCTTTATCTAGCGACACGACCTCAACCTCATTTATTTGTAAAGCGTCATCCCCACAAGTCGCGTAAGCTACTGTTATGTTCCCGCCAGCGTTTTCAAATATGTTTATATAGTTTTGTTTGAACATGTTATAGTTACCTTGTCTTATTAATTAGTGCGCTTACTTGGTGGTAGCGCATTTTTTATGCCTGCAAAACCACAATAGAGCGTGCGACTCTAGGAGTTCGCTTTATGTAACCTTTCTTTTCTATCCAGCCTAAATGCTCGTAAGCTGCATTTATTGAGTTAAATTTAAAATGCTCTTTTATCTCCTTTGATGTTGGCGGGTATCTATTGTATTCGATAAAGTCTTTAATAAAATTCAATATCTTTTGCTGTGCGTCTGTTAATGGCTTCATTGTTTTTCCTTATTTAATTAACTGTACTTAATTTAACTTAAACGCTTTACAGTGTCAAATGTATTTGCTAAAGTTATTTCAACTTAACGCAAACAAGGAATTGAACAGATGAGTCTAATCAACAAGGATAATAAACAATGAATAAAGATAGCTTAGAGAGATGTTATAAAACAGTTTTAAAGCAGCGCGATAATTACCACGTTTCACAGGTGGAGTTAATTAGTTTGGTGGATAGCCTAATGGGCGAGTTAGATATGGCGATAGATGAAATTAATGCTATGCGAGATATTAACCACAAAGATAATTTAATGCCTGCCGATCATTGGGATAAAGAGAGTTTGCATAATGCACAGGTTAAATTACACGAGATTGGTTTAGTAACATAACCTTAGCTACAGATGCTAAGGAAACGCGTAGCGGTTACGTGTCATTTGATAGCCGTTGTTATGTGGATATTTAAGGAGAAAATCAATGGGTGATATGGCAGAAGACTTTAAATTTTTAAAGCAGTTAAATAAAGACAGAAAGAAACGAAATCTTGAAAGCGCAAGCAAAGAAGGTTGGAATTTACACACAGAATGGCATTGGTCGCGCACACTGAATGGAAAACGATTAGATTACTGGCCTAGTAAAAATAAATTTCAGTACAGCGGAAAGGTAATGTGTGGCGATGTTGACGGATTTATTAGAAAGCGACAATCCACATAACCTTAGCATAAACGGCAAACGTAGTGCCGTCCGATTTAATGCCGTTGTTATGCGGCACTGGAGACTATAATGAAAAGTAGTATGACAATTAAAGTAGAATTTTTAGTAGGAACAGAAGTTGAAAAAGCGGTGGTAGAAGCAAAGCAAAAAGCTGAGTTATGGCAAGTTGCTTACGTTACATTTGATTTTAACGGAGCTGGTTTTTCTATAGGTGCTAATGCTGATGTAGAAGAAGTTATTGCAGAGTGGAAAAGCACCCGCGGAAAGCCGTATGGCATTTGTGCCGCATAACAAGTAGCTAGTGGGCGCTCTGCGTCCCAACTTAGCGTAGTGTTATATAGATAATCAAAAAGGAAATATTATGAAAGCTGGATACGGATGTAAAATAAAGCCATGCACTGAAAAGCGTGAAGAAGACGAGCTAAAAATGGACGGGATAGGCTGGAAAATATACGGCGTTGTTCTGGCGTTTATATTCGTGATTGCTTTTAATGCGGTTCCTCTCTCGTGAAAGACATAATGTACACCGCGAGTAATTTTGATTTTGTTGCGCAAGAGTTAAGAGGGGTCGATTTAACGAAACCTAAGCGCATACGTATTACAGAATGGAAGGAGAAACGCGGGTTAAGTGCTAACAATCAACAGCACCAATGGTACGGAGAAATATCAAAACAGTTAGGCGACAGAACAGCGTTAGAGGTTAAAAACTTCTGTAAAGATGCTTTTGGCTTGCCGATACTTCACAATAGTTCTGTACATGGTGACAAGATAGAGTTTTTATTAACTAAACTGGAATACTACAAACACAGTCACGAAAATAAATTAAAGCTTGTTCAGTGCTTAGAAGTCACCAGCCTGTTTAATACTGCTGAGTCCAAGGAGTACATGGAGCAACTTATATTGTATTGGAATGATTTAGGCGTACCGATTAAGTTCAAGGATAAATAATGATAAACAAAACAAGAGGTTTAAAATGCTACTTATGCCGCAATACTATCAATATCGGTAAGAGTAAAACACGTATCCGAAAGGGTCAGTATATTCATAGTAGCTGCAAAAGAAAATCTAAACTAACAACAGAGGCTGAAGAGGCTTTGAACTCATGGACTTATGAGGAGCGTAAAAAGACTTTAGCTGATAAGACTATAGATTGGTGTTTTGGTGGGGTTGGGTGATATGAGTAAACAAGACGAGCATATTATTAATGATTTGTCTGAGTCATTAAGGGAATCCAATAAAAGCCTACGAAAGCATATAGCACTTAACGGCGTGCTGTTCTTTGTTATTGTTGTCATTGGCTTGATTGGCTGGTCTATGTTTTTATAGATCGAAAATGTTAAACTGTTAGTTGATTTTAAACGAGAGGATAAATCATGAAGAAAATATTTTTAACATTGTCTTTGTTGTTATCTTTGCCAGTGTCAGCTTTAGAGTTTGAAGCTTGTGGTGAGGAATGGCGTATTCATCACTATCAAGAAGAAGGCGTCTTAGTGCTTAACATTAAAAAGGATAATGGAAATTGGGGATGGACAGTAAACCGAGAGTACGATGGAATTATAAAAGCTAATGAGACCGTTGACGAGTTTATTGATAAGTTTATAATTACTGCCAATAACAAGCTAGATGAGACCTGCAGTAATCTAGATCCTGACATCATCCCTTCCGACTGGGAGGGTTATTTAACGTACTCTGTAAATCATAGGTTATATTATGATGCGTCTAATAATACTATTGTGTTTAAGTAGTTTAACCTCTTGCGGTGGTGGTAGCGAAGAAGAAAAGCCAGACCAATGGCTAAATGATTTAAACCAGAAAATAACTGCTATCAAATACGATAGTGAGAACGTGAAAATTTTGGCGGAGTAATGACCCGCAAGTAACACCCCTCGTTTCCTAGTTTAGAGGGGTGTTGCGAACTATTCTGCAACCTCTTTTGGCTCTTCGTCAAAGTCTCTCCAATAGGAGATAATTACAGATCTACCTTCTGTCTTTCTGTATTTATCTTTGTGCTCTGGTTGTTTTTCTACCCATTCACCATTCTCAAAAACTTCAATCATTCGAATCTACCTTCTACATATGAGATATCTATTGGCTGGGCCGTATTTCCAGCAACCTTCGTTACTACTATTCTTTGGCAGTCAACAAAAGGCAGGCTTTTTTGGACAACGTCTAGGTTCAACGGACCCAATTGACCTATAAAAAAACCGTTGGTCGGCTGGTTTTCTTCTAACTCGTCGTTGGTTATAAGGTCTTGGGTGCCGTTATTGTTGGTAATTGTTACTGTCATGCCTAATTCGACGCTTGTATTTCCTGTACTCAGCCTAAGAATTCTTAGTGTATTTCCTGTTGCTGGGGTTATGTCGTATACATCACCTGAAACACCTGAAGGTGTTGAGGTTACGGATATCCCAGTATAAGGAACAAAAGAGCCGCCACCGGATGGTTTGAAAGGTATGTTATCAGCCATTACGCATCCCCCTCAACACCGTTAACCTGTACCGCTACGGCGTTAGCTGAGCTTGACACAGCGATAGTATCGCCTGCACTCATTAATATTCCGTTAAGCCCTATAGGTGCGCGATTGTCGACAAGCCTACTTGTGGGTATTCCTGAGCCTGATCCGCCATAAATATAGTCCTCCGCTGACACATTTGCTGCTACATCATCTTTAATATGGGCGACAATGATATCCGTATCAATATCTGCTGAATTTGTTATACGTATATTTACGCTAGCCTCTTTTGAGGCTGGAACAGTGTAAACATCGGTTAACGTTGCTGTTCCTGCGACACTAAGAGCCGCTAATTGTCCGATTGTATCTGTCATTATCTGTTCCTATTCCAATGTTGTAATACTCTGTTGAATGCTATTTTATCACCATCTACAGCAGGTAGCCAAAACGTGCCTATTTCATCTAATAACGGATCGTTACCAGCGTTGGGTGTTTGTTGTGATGCCCATAATTGACCGTTGGAAGTTTGCGCTATTTCACCTACAGCGTAATCTTTGTTCGTGTTCCACACACTGATAAAAGTGAACTCTTCCCAATAATCTGGATTAGTATCGGGCTGTTTGTCTTGATTAGGTGTTTGTAATGACCTGTAATATTTACCACCGTATTTAACAATGTCACCAATAGTTAAATAATTTATTACAGAGTTCCATTCGTTAAAATCTCCTGTGGTAACGGTCGAGCCTACGTTGTCACGCTCCCATATCTGAACACCGTTAGCGTCTTTTAAAACCTGCTTGGCTGTGCCTGTAAAAAATACGTTAGGAAGTCTAGCCTCTGCATCACCTATTACTGGGTGTGTATTAGCAATAGTCTCAGCATCATCTGAATAAGTTGCTTTTGGTGTGCTTGTGCCTGCTTCAAAATAAAACATTTGAAAGCCCGGTAAAAGCTTATTGGCACCGTCAAAATACTGCGGGACCGGATTCGGTGAACGTGGCATTATTTACCCCTTTTTTTAGAAAGCGCTCGTAATGCCTTCATTTTATCATCAAATTCTAACTTGTTCATGCTTCTAAACTTGTTAATAATACCCATAACAGCATCACGCTGCAGGCTAGCGCCACCACTTAGAGCGGCCTCCCCTGCACCTTCTGCAATTCTTGCTTGAAATCCAAAAGGAGCTTGCTCAGATTCAACTTTGAATATTTTCTCCAAATCAGCTAAAGCCGCTACTTGTTGTTTAATATTGTCTTTGGGTCTAATGCCGCGCTTATTTAATGCAGAGTCAACACCTTCAACCATAGCTATAACATCTTCTCGGCTTGCTAAATTAGTGCCGATTCGTTTAGATAGCGCACCTAATTTGCTTTCTGCTAATTCATCACCGACCATTAAGCGCTTACCTAGCATACGATCAACTTCTTTTAATACATCTATACTATCGGAGAATTTTTGATTGGCTCTTTTGTATGCTGGACTTACGTTGCTAATCTCTGTATTTAAGTCTGCGCCTAAGTTTTTAACAGTGCTTTCTATTTCTGCGCTAACTCTTGCGGCACCTGGTGCAGCTGCATCGAAGCTCACTAATTCACGTACATTCCTTTTAAGTCTGTGCGCTTCTTTGGCTGTCATGTTGCCGCTTTGTAATCTTTTTAATACGTTGTTAAGCTTAGCGTCACTTAGTACTTCGCCGGTGTTGGCAAGTGCTCTAGATGTATCTGCGATTAAATTACCGTCAGCATCAAAACCGACATCTATATCTGATTCACGTAAAGCGTTAACAAAATTGTTTCTGGCATTGGTGGTATTTATTTGCTTTTGACCTATATCGCTATTAATGATTTTACCAACATCAGAGCTAGCCTTTTTCTTAATACTATCTAGCTTTTTAACTCGATTAGCTAATGATTGGCCTATCACATTTACCGGTCTATTCTCGATAATCTGCGTAGGGTCTCCACTCACTTTATTGCCCTTCACTACATCAAGCATTTTATTTACTTGTGAACGAGTTGCGTCATTCATTTTTTCAAAGTTGATAGCTGCAGAATATGCAGAGTCATCGTCACCCATTAATTTTATTGCTTTTTTCAAGTTAGGGTTTGTAATTAATTTACCGTCAGCATCTAAAGTCTTAGCGATATTGCCAGCGTTAACATTACCTGCCTCAATTTCTTGCGCTATAGCCAGCCTCTTCATTTTAGGTGATTTTAATTTAGACGGTCTAGTTCTTACAGAGGTTGCACCTAAAGGTGTGGTGCCTAACACAGGTGGCAGAACTCCGGCAACACTAGCTATGTCAGTCATTAATTCGCGACCAAATTCAGTACGAGGTTCAAACGTTAAAGCGCCGCCAGCTTGAGAAGCTAATTCCAATCCTTCACCCTCTTCTAGTTGACCTGTTAATTCACCTAGGGCACCAACAACGGAGCCGCCACCAAAACCCAAAGCTCCAGTAGTAGCTCCTGTCAATGTAGACAGAGCAGCCTCTCCAACACCCAAAGCCTTTTGGCCTAATGTCTCTTGTGGTTGAGTTCCTGCAACGCTAACCGATTCAAGATTTGTCTCTGTTGGAACGTCAGGGTTAACCACCTGTTGGGCTTTTAGTGCCCTCAACTCGTTAAGGCGCTTTCTCTGTCTTAAAGCTTCGAGCCTTTCTCTGTCACTCATTATTGACCACCAAATTCTTGCTCTAGTTGCGCCAACTCTGCTTGCTCTTCAGGCGATAAGCCCCCTATAGCTTGCTGAGGTTCTTGCAAAGGAATGTTTTTATCCTCTAACTCAAACGATAAAGCCTCTCTGATTTCGTTAGCTGTGAATTCATCTTTTTGATCTTCTGCCGCCGCAATTCCTCGCCTTGCCGCTCTATCAATTAGCTTTAAAGCGTTTTCGAGCAGTCGTTTATTGTTAGCAGTTGAATTACTGAACTTAGCTTCTATTTCAGCTAATGCGTCACCCTCTCTAGCTGTGAACGCCGCACCAAATATAGGTTTTAATTGGGCTAGCACAGCCTTGCCCATAAGGTTTGATAGCTCACCTTCGCTAGCTCCCTCAACGCCGAACAGTCTTTTAGCTTTTAATGCTAGGTTATCAAAACCACCCGTTTCAACTTCATCCAATAAGGTTAAAGCTCTTCTTGTGTTTGCCGCCCCGTTTGCCGCCTCTATGCCTGAATTTATAAATCCTTGCTTTCTTGCTACATTGGCTTTCGCTATAGTCTCTCGTTCTTTTTGACTTACTTTTATATCGGCCTTTTCTTGCTCTGACTCTCTAATAAATCTAGCAGCGCGACCAAACCTTTCAGCGCGTTTTTTATCTTTTTCACTGCCGCTTTCCGCCGCTTTAGCCATCAAGCCTTGGAATGTGTCAAAGTCTTTCTGTGTTGCTGTTCTGGTGTCTTTTGTTTTTTGTTCGTCAGGATCTTTTAAGAATCCTTGTTGCATTCCGACTTGCTCAGTTAAGTCTAATAAGTTTCTAGCGCCTTGGATATTGCCAGAGCCGATAAGGTTAGCTATTTCCATTGTGTCGGAAGAGTCACCACCTAATTGCTCAAGCATGTTTACACGATTAGAGATAACACCCATAGCACTGTTAGTGTCGCCACCTTTTAAAAAAGTATTGATAGCTTGAGCGTCTTGGAATAGAGCACCTTTTCGCTGATCATCAAGCTTTAAAAGATTTTGCTGTCTTTTTTGTTCGTTCAGTTGAGCTTGCTGGTTTCTCAAGTCTCGCTGTTGTGCTAACGACTGACCCTGTGCAAACTGCTGAAAAATATTACTTGCTGGCATGTTGTTACCCTTTAAAGTATACCGCCTAAAAACCCTGCTATATCACCAATCGTACCACCTATAGCGCCTGCTCCACCAGTGATACCACCCGCTTGTGCCTGCCCTATAGCCTGCTGTGCTTGTGCCGCCTGTGAGCCTTGCTGTGTAGCTAAATTAGATAGTAATTGTGCTAATTGCGTTTGTTGCCCTGCTGTAAATTGACCTGAGCCACTTAATAAGTTAGCAACATTGGTTGATCCTTGTCCGATTATATCAGATAAACCTGAACCTTGTTGGTTAGCAAGATTAGATAGAGCGGATGAACTTTGACCTATTTGCCCTGCGATATCACGACCAGCTTGTAATCGACCTTGCGCTAAATTCTGACCTGTACCGCTAAATAAATTAGCCGCATTCAATCCGGCTTGTTGTTGGAATCCTGCGCCTTGACCCGCTAAACCGCTTAACAAATTAGCACCTTGACCAAATAAACCCGCTTGCTGTCCTGCTGCTGACAATCTGTTGGCCGCATTAGCTAGGTTAGCTTGTGTTCCTAACTGTGCGTTTTGTGCCGCCAGGTTACCTTCTTGCGTTCCTGCTTGCGCTAAGAAATTACCGCTCAGCCCTGCCGCCTGTAACCCTTGATTGCTTAAGTTGGCTAGGTTGTCTATTTGTTGTTGCAATTGAGTTGATGCTAACCCTTGTCCGAATTGGGTTAATTCTTTTCTTACGTCACCACCACCAAGACCGCCGAGAGCCGCTGCCTGATTAATGATACCTTGCTCGCCTTGTTGACGTAAAAACGCTTGAGCAGGAGAGTTTATTAGCGCTTCATCAAATGCCGCTTGACCTTGCGCTCCACTAAGGGCAGATTGTACGCCCTGCGCCTGTAATCCCGCAGGGGTAAACTGATTCACGCCCTGTGATGCTTGAGTGAAAAATCTTTGACCTGTAGTTGGATCTACATTAACTACCGAGCCAGAGAAGTCCCCACCTAAAGCTTGTTGACCTTGTTGTAATTGTTGCAAAGCGCTGTTTGCGCCTTGGTTAAGTGTATTTAATGCGCCACCCATCCCTTGCTCTATCGCTGATACTCCGCCACCTAATCCAGCCTGTAGAGCTTGTTCGGCGCCAGATAACCCAAACTGTTGTTGCGGTGCTTGAGTTGTAGCTTGTGGCATAACTTGAGTTTGTGCTGGGACTCTTTGTGTTGACATAGGGGCCCTGCCTACAAATGAGCCGCCTAGTTGTTGCAATGGTGTTACCATAATAATTCCTTAAAATAATCTTGGGCGACTACCGCCAAACAAACCGCTGATACCGCCGAATTGACCTGCGCCTATACCGCCTATATTGCCTGCCAACGGATTACCAGTATTTACCGGTCCTGTGAATTGTTGCTGTGTTGGTGCAAATGGATCTACAGTTTGCGGTAACTGTTGCTGTAAAAAACTTAAATCAGGCATTTGTAATTGAGTCGGTTGCATTTGACTAAAATCGACTTGGCCGCCTAGTATTGCATTTTGAAATTGTGGTAAACCTGCAAGTATTTGCTGTTGAGCTGCCACATTCCCGCCTTGAAACAATCCTGTTTGAGCTGGTAAAGACTGCCCTAATACATCTAAAGCACCTTGAAAGCCTTGCTGTGCGTTTTGTTGTGCCGCAGGAAATAATTTAAACAAGTCCTCTCTTGCTTGAGCGGTTGCTCGCTCGGTTGCTTCAATGCCACGCTCGATACCTTTTTGCTGTGCTTTGGCCGCGTCCTTTTCTGCACCTCCAAAAAACACATCTTTAACACCGCCAACTATTCCGCTCATAATAATGCCTCTTTAATTTCGTTCATGGTTATGCCTACCATCGTTTGATCTAAATACTTTCCATTAAGTAAAAACGATTCACGATTAATACCTTCTTTCTTAAAACCTGCCCTTAATGCAAATTTCTCTATATGGATTCTGTTGCTAGGGAATTGCGCAATAACTTTATTCACAGTTTTTGCACAGTTATCAACAATCCATTTGAATACTTCTTTTATGGACTCGTTCGATCTATCCCTGTGTTTACGTAACATTATCGGGTGTAAATCTATTACTGTTCTGTTTATAGGCCTGAGCTGATAAACGCCTATTAAGTTGTCATCGTATAAGGCTAGGTAACAATCTCTTTCAACATCAAAATAGCAGTCGCCTTCTGTTTCTCCGTCCTGTAATAGATCGTTTAACGAATCAGAAACAACATCACCTATTATCTTTTTGTCGTAAGTTCTTTCTATAATCAAACTAGAACCCATCCCATCGTCTTGTCGCCTGCAATATCATCCTGCATCTTTCTGTATTCAATCGTTCCTGTCGTGCCATCCAAATCTATATACAGTTGAGGAAAGGGGTTCGATACACCCTCCACTACTCCTTCGGGGCTACCGTTGCCCGTAATTGGTATTGATAACGTAACTTGATTCGCCCACGACCTAAGCTCTTGTGAGCTTGTCATGCTTTCCTGTGTTATAGGCCTTGTTGCCGTTAGGTCTGTAGGTCGATTAACTGCCAATTTGATAACCTCTCGCCTGAGCTTCTAGCTTGATAACAACAGGTTTGACAGGGTCAGACATTACAAACTTGAACACCCTGTAGCGCGGGATTCTTCCTAATCTTCGCCAGATACAACGCTTTGAAAACTCGCCTATCTTTCCAATAAATCGAGATAACTCGTTATTAAATGACTTCCCATTATCTGAGTAACTCATTCTTATAACGGGGTCTGTGGTAGTGAAATCACCAACGCCAGATTCAACAGTTAATTCAAGTTGCGATATTGTTAATACGTTGCCTTGATCTGCGAATGGTTGAGTCGTAAACGTCCTTACTATTTCGTTGCCGTACTCTGCATAAATATCAGGGTTTAAAACACCTAAGCGACCATCTTGAGAATCGCCAACTATTACACGGTTATAAGCGGTTACAACTGAATTAGCTCGCCACCTGTCAATCACTGTTTGACCGAACTCGTCTAGCACTCTTGACGTTCTTTCGTTCCATAGAGCTGTTATCGTGTTAAATTCAAAAGTGCGATTACCTACAGAAAAACCCACAAAGAAAGCGCCGTTTTGTGCATACGTATAAGCGAATGCCGTTTCTATTTCTTCGTTACTAAAATCTTGTAAAGCTGAGTCTATAGCAGTGGTTGAAACCTTTTGTACAGTCGAACCATTCAAGGCCCATACAGCAGGAGATTCATTGACGCCGCCACCGATAAACATAAAAGTATCGTTAGCATCTATTAAACTGAACGGAGCAAATAAACCCTTGTTTATAATGAAGCCGTTGATACGCTGAAAACCCAAGCCGCCTTGAGGTACACCCTCAAACACTTCGCCAGTTTCAGAGCCGAACATAAACAACTGATTCTTATGCACGATAGGTGCAACTATGTTATCTGGGTCTGCCTCTGCCGTACCTGAGTTTAATGAATTCCAAACTAACCCCTGATTAGCATCTGAACGGATAAACTTTTTACTATCAGTAGAACAAACAAAGAACGAGTTTATAAATACTACATACTGTGGATTGCCGTTAGCCGTAAAGCCCGGCGCGGTAATTTGTTGAAACACCGGTAAAGCATCTTCGTTAATTATGTAGCCATTACCACCAGGAACAAGAACCATCAATTCAGTTCCGTTATCAGCCATTGATACGCGACCGCTTCCCGGTATCGTGCCGAGGTTAACTATATCTATAGTTTCAGTGCCATCTACTGCAACTGTTCTATCGACTCTATAAATATCAGTGCCGTTAACAAAATAAGGTTTACCCGCTTTAACATGAGCACCACGGTTAACCTGATTTAATGGGCCAGTAGTTTCAAACTGAGTAATGCCTGAACAACCATACAAAGTAGAAGGAGATAAAGCGCCTTGAGTTTGCGGCACATTCACATACCAGTTATCACACTGCTGATTACTAATAGGTAACGAATCAGATTGATAAAAACCAGAAATAGGAATAGTTACGCGACTCACTGGCAAACCTCTTTAACAAAGAAATCTACTTGCTCAGGGTTTTGCCTACCGGTTGACGTTATAATGTCTATGCACACTTTACCATGACCATGCTTCAAGCCTTTAGCTGAGAATGTCACAACACCGTCAGCTTCAGCGCTAGATAAAATCTCTATGTTTTCGTTAGGTGTAACCGTAAAGCTTGTTATCGTTGCGCCATCTAAAAGGTAGTTGGTAAAATCAACGCTAAACGAATCTATTTCATCAACCTTCAATTCTTGCGCATCTTCTGGAATATCCAAAGGACGAGGATAAAAGTGAAAGTCCTCATACCATCCCCATCTATCACGATTACCGGAGCCGACAGGCATGGTACCAGGAAACTGAGTAGGTCTAACCTGAACCGTAATTTTGCGAATATCCTTTAGCGCCTCTCTAGCTTGTAGCACCAACAAAGGGCTTGGGCTGATATCGTACTGAGGAGCAAGCGCAAGACCTAAATTAAAAACAACACCGTCAATAGCTGACGGGTCAATCGTTATAGGGTCGCTAGGGTTAACAACATCAGTAAACCCTAATCCAGAATACGGACGCTTAGCCATCATTCTGTTTAAATAACGGATAGATGTTTGAAGCTCATCTGCCTCAACAGGTTGTTCAGAAGCTTGAACGAGTATTGATTGTAATGCGTCTTTGATAACGCTTTGCGCTGTTTCAGACATTACTCAGCCTTTTTGGTTGCTTTCTTTGTTGATGCTTTCTTTTTTTTAGGGTTTGTCTTAGCCCAACCAAGAGATAGTGCGTACTCAAGAGAGTTGTCGTTTACTTCCACTTCTTTACCGCACGGCTTATATAATTTATTCATTTTTCACCTCAACAATAACCTTAATAGCAACCCCTCAATGAAGGGCTGCGATAAAGCTACTAAGAGCCAAAGCCTTGACCAGCAAAGAACGGATTCAATGTACCGTAAGCTGGGCGGAAGTCGATACGGACCTTGTTAGTGTTTTCTAAGAAGCCTGAACCTTTAGAAACACGAACCTGGATGCCGTCTTCGGTTTCAGCAAATGTATCAGTTGAATGTAAACGTTTAATCGGAACAGAAGCGATAGTAAAAGCTTGCTTGTGCCAGAATAAGTTTGGCTGAATAATTGTATTATCAGCACCACCCAATGAAATGACCGCACCAGCTTGAATTGCTTCAGTTGCGGTATTGTACTGCCCGTTAGCTTCAAAGATTGCCGGACCAGTTACCGTTAAGTTACCTGCGCCAGAGCCGTCCAACGTAACGTCTTGATTTACAGTGGCAGTCCAAACAATTGGAGCGCCTGTATCATCAATGATAGCTTTGCGAGTTGAAAGATTTAGACGGTTAGGGCCAATAACTGTAACTGTTTCGCCAGCCTTAACCTCTAAGTTAGCTTGGAATGCTGTGACGCCGATAACTTGAGTCATAGTGTCCTTAGCTGCTAAGTAAGTTGCTACCGGAGTACCAACAACAGTACCTTCACGGTCAGCACCTACACCAGTTTGATAATTTGCTAACGTGTTAGCTGTCATTACTTTCATGCCGGCAAAATTATCAGTAATTGTAGCCATACGGTTGGCAGTCATAGAGCCAGTTTCACCACCTAGAGAACGTTGATCGCTCGCCAATTTACGCTGTGTGAATGGGTTGGCCGCATAACACCACATACCATCTTTAGGAATGCCTGAAGCATCCATAATAGCACCAGCTTCAGCAACATGATCCCATGTAGAAACACCTGTACCAACTGTACCAGCAAGTAACGCAGTATTTTTCATCATAAATTCAGCGTAATCAGTCTCAAAGTCAGTTACCACACGAGTAACCATAGGAGCTAATAGCTCGTCAATTTGATCCATTTTGATTGCTTCGTCTGCTTCTTCATAATCAACGAATACTGTAAAGTAATCTTGAACCACTGCTGAAGCTTTACCAGTTACGATATCAGATTTAGTCTCGCCTGATACATCACCATTTGGTGTACGCACTGTACGGTAATCAGTAGGACGTTTTACGTCAATCGTATCGCCTGTACTGCCGTTAAATTTACCTTGAAACATTTGAGTATCGACGTTTTTAGATAAAACGCGACTTGATTCAAACTTGTCCAAGAAAGAGCGCATTAGTTTGCGCGTAAAGTTACTGTCGAAATTATTAGCCATGATAATGGTCCTTAATTAATAAAATTTAGCGCCTTTAATGTGCTGATACTTATCATCACTTATTCCGCTACCTGTAATATCTTTTGCAGGCTTTGGAGCGCTACTTGTTTTCGGTTTAATCGCATCAAGCTTCCCTCTTACGTTACGCTCAATAAATACCGCTTGCTCGTAAGGGTTCATAGACGTTAACTGCATTGCATCAACTGGGTTAGCCGCTAAATGCTTAACAATTAACGGCCCTTCAGGGTCTGCTAACAAGCTTGATACTAAATTAGGTGCTGTATTTAAATTGACACCGTATTGATCTAACTGGTTCGCCGCCACTTCTAACTCTTTAGAGTCAACGCCAAGCTTCTTAGCTGATTCGCCATAGCTAACCACTTTTTGCTGCAACTCTTGCACTTGTTGCGCTTGTTGCTGTTGCTGAATTTGCTCTTGCTGCTGAGTGTAAACAGCTTGATTAGCCTCCCACTGACCATGCCTAACCTTTGCATCGATATGGGCTTGCAAGTCTCTCTGATAATTATCATCAAATTCATCTGTAGGCATTGGCGGAATATTGCCAATTTGTTGCGCTTCTTGTTCGCGTTGTTTTGCTTCGTATTCATCAAGCTTTCGCTTGTACTCTGCCGCTTCACGTTCTGCTTGCTTTGCCTTAAATGTTTTTTCGCCGATAACTTTATCAATTGCCGCTTGCTTTTTGGCTTCTTCATCAACTTCTGGCGTTTGTTCGTGGTTGCCATCACTAGCAGTTGCTAAGTCTGCGCCATTATCATGGTTTGCGTTTTCTTGAGGTTCTGTATTTTCGACAGGCTCAAGTGATTCGCTTTGTAGCTCTTGTTCACTCATTTTATGCCCTTATTAGGTATAGTCTTTTGACGTGCCGTTGAATTTAGGCTCAACGTAAGCCTTGTTGACTATTATACTATTGAGGTGTATTGTTAAGTAGTGGGCGAAATAGCTACAAAAAGAGGGCGTTTAACGCTATAAAGTATGAAGCACTTATTTACTAGAGTTATCAATAGGCAAGGCTGGACAGTTGATGAGGCTTTGGCTTATTGGGGGATAGAGAAAAAAACTTATTACAGGCGGTGTAATAATCCGAGAATGAAAGCACAGTTATTAAGTATGTGCAGAGGATTGAAAGAGAAGGAGGTTGACGAATGATTATCTACTTGCTGTTATCTTACGTATTTATGCTTCTAGTTATGCTGTACAAATCACTAAACGGATATAGTTTAAAGTCATGGTTTAAGGTGTGGGCGTTTGCTCCTGTTACCGCTCCGATATATATAATAGTTAACTTTTTAAATTGGTGAAATATGAAAAAATACACACGTAAAGATATTAATGTAAAAACACAGCTACATGGCGAAACATTTTTCACAACCTCAGACGTTACTCAGATAATGCTTAAGTTGTTAGAAGAGGCCGTGAAAGCTGGCGCTGACGAAGTTAAGTTGATGGAGTTTTTTATTGATGAAAAAGATTAGAGCTTTTAAATGCGCAGAGTGTGAAGCTCTCATAGAAAGAATGGTTGAAGATCATGTAATGGTTATCAACTGTAATTGTAAAGGGTTAGCATCTAGGCAATTGAGTTCGCCTAAATGCTTTAGTAATACCACTGGAAAAAGCCCTAGTGCGAGGTAATTATGACCGATGAACAGATAATACAACTTGCTGAGTATTTTGGAGTTAATATGAGAACTAATGAACGTGTACTTTCTGACAATGGTGATGGTACGATTAGCTTTAACCATCAAGCTACGCTGCATTACAGTGGCAGGCGAATAATCGAGCTAATTAAATTCTTAGAAGTTAGCCCTAAATAAATAGGGCTTTACCTTTTACTCTTCGTCTTGCTTATCTAATACAATATCGGCTTGCTCTTTGTAAGCCTCTGTATTAGTTGGCCCTACAATGGCATCAACTCCCATGGCTTCACGTAATACCTTGAGATTATTTATAGCGTCGTTAATCTCTTGTTGTTGCTGCTGTTGCTGTTTGAATAAAGCATCAAATTGATCTTTCTGCGCTTGGTTATCAATCTTTTGTTGATTCTGGTCAGCACTAATTAAATCAGTGTTAAACTTAGCTTGTCCTGTTCGTTCAAACTTAGCCGCATCTAACTGTAGTTTTTCACGCTCTAAAACAATCTTTTCTTGCTCTAGTTGCACATTAGACATTTTGACCTGAGCGTCTAGTTGTGTTTGCTGTTGTGCGTTTTGAGACTTCATTAATTCAGCTTGAGCTTTCCCTTCTTCTGCTCTTGCCGCTACCATCAATGGATCTTCTTGCGGAGGTTGATTAGCTGCCTGCGCTTGTGCTTCTGCAATCTTCTGTCGCTCCTCTTCCGTCCATTGTGATTCAGGAATTAAACCAGCATTAAATAATTGCTCGCGTGAACGCTCAGCCATCTGTTCCATACCAGGGACTGATAAATTCTTAAGCATGATGTCTTTTCCCTGCTCCAAGAATGTGGGATCAATAGCCGCCATATCTAAGAAAGCTTGAACAGTTTCTTTTTGCTGGCTGTTAAACGCTGGACCATAATCACAAACTACATCGTATTTACCTTTAGTTAGGTCGTTGACCTCGATATTCTGCTGTGACTGCTCGTCAAAAACCGTAGTATTTAGTGTAACTATATTGCCTGTGCCGTCTTCATTTAAAATTCTAACCTGTCTTGTTGCATCATATACACGCGGTATAGCATCGATTAAAACCCTAGCGGTATGACAAACAGCGACTTGTAAAGAAGCAAACCATTTGATTGAGCCTATGTTGCCTTGCTCTATCTGTTGTTGCCCTGCTATACCGCTTTGTAAAGCATTAGCATTGCCTTGCTGTGCGTTAAAGCTATTAGCAGATGTATTAATCATTTGTTGCATATTAGAAATGCCAACTTGTAGCGCTGGGTTTACTTGGCTGCCTTGTTGCTGCTGAGGTGGAAGTTGACCTTCTACATGGTTGTATAATTGAACAGGGTCGTTATTAGTGTTTAGTGTTGATATAGTATCTTCATAACCATCTATCTGTTCATCAGTTACCCAATACTTAGCTCTAGGAGATAAAGCTGTATCGTTAATGTCTCGACTCATCAAGTAGTTCAAGCCGCGCTGTTGGTCGAAAAGCTTTTCAATCTTGCCGTAGAAAATAACCTTGTTATCAACAATGTCATAGTTACCATATATAGGAATAAGAGGAATAAATGAAAATACCGTTTCCTCTTCATCATCTAGCCATTCATCACCATCAAAAATACGAGTATGAACAATGAATTTATCTTTAGTTCGTCTATCTTCTTCAACAATACCTGCTTGCTCTAATTCATCTACAATCTTTTTAAACTCTTCATCGTCGGTGTACACTTCACCGTTTGACATTCTGACTAAATCAACTTTAGTGGATTTTTTATAATAAAGCTTACCAACAACAACTGATTCAGCTTTTTGCCATTCTCTAACTCTTCGCTTACCTTGCCCTACACTTTGACCTGAGCCGTCTGGAAATCTATCTTTATATTCGTCAGTAGGCATGGCTACTAACTTAACAGCCCACATAGCATCGTGCTTGTCTTGAGCTACAGCGCTTAAATCAAACCAAACCGAATCAATCGCATTAGGAATATATTTAATTAGCAAATCTTGATCGAATGAATCATCATCAACAAATTCTTGAACCGCTTCCCATGCATCAAAGCCCTGAATAACATTTGTTCTACTGGCTTTACTAAACACATCTTCAGCATTGGAAAGGTTGCGTATATTTCTAATTAACCCGTCAAGAGTCTTGGCGGTATCCATTGAGGACTCGCTACCGGCAGGACTAACCTTGATGGTAAAATCTGATTGCTCAATTTCCCCGCTTATCTGATCGACAATAGGTGTACACATATCAAATGTGCCGCGATAGCTATCAGCCATCTTATTTTTTGCGTCATCATCCCACTGACCATCTGGGTCAATAATAAATGATTTAGCTGTGCGAGAATTTTCTCTAATATCATACTCGGCCTCTTGTGCCTTTTTAATCATATTTAGAACATCGTCTAACTTTGTGAAGTCTGCCATTGTGTTACCTTTGCACCGAGCTAAAATTTATTTTCTTTGGTTTTATTCTGGTTATTATACTTGCTTTATCTAACGAGACCAAACAAGCATCAAATAAGTTGGGTGACGGTATCTTTAAGCGTGAACCATCAGGCATTGCTATACCCTTTCTTAATTCTTCTTTAGTGTAAAACTTTACAGTATCACCGGGTTTTATTGGTGTTTTACATGCCTCTGCTTTTAGTTTTTCTAGCATCTCAGGCTTTATTGATTTTGAGCAGAAGCTTATTAGCGTATCTGGGTCGTGATACTTGCCAAACGTAACAGCCTCATAAGTATTCAGTATCCTTTCAGCTATACCAATAATATTTTGAGCTTTCTTGTTATAAAGTACGTCTTTGTTTTTTAAGTTCTCACTACGATTAGTTAAGTTAGCTGTCTCGCTTTTAAACTGTGCCATAGGGTCGTGAATTTCACTTGAACCCTTATATGCGAATATGTGAGTAGCTTTACCCTTGAAGCATTTAGAAACGTTATCTCGAAGCGTAGCGCCTAACCCATCAGCATCATACCCGAATGAATCGGCGCCGTAAGCAATAGCTCTTTTGCATGACTCATCCATTTTAATGTTGCCGTTTTCGCCTTCTATCTCGTCAATATCAGTAAACACTATTCCCTGTCTTGCTGAGTATCCGCATGGATCTAAGCCGGTATCAGATGGATCACAAGACGCTATTTTTGCACCTCGAACATCAATACCCAATTTTATGTGCGCATCAATACAAGCTTTAAACCAATCCTCTTTGATTACTGAGCTAGATACGTCATCATTAAACTTTCCGTACCATATACCATCAAACCTAGCTTGTGACATTATCCCTCTCTCAACCTTCTGCCTATCTTTATCTAGCTCTTGCTGTAATGACTCGTCATGAATGAACCACGGATTGTCTTCGAACGTTAGCTTAACAATCATGTGGTAATCGTCCTGATAGTAACCTGTCTTGTCCAAACTAGCCTGATAAGGCGTTATGAACTCTTTGCTCATAGGGTCTTGGCTTGAACCGGTGTTCCATAAATACCATAACTCAGCACCAGGAGTATCACGCAATGTTGGTCCTAACGTATCGATAGTAGCTTGCTTAGTCTTTTCAGCTTCTTCCATTAAGAACCGCTTAAAGTCTGCCGCGCCTTTCATATCGATAATATTTTGCATACCACCGAATGTAAACTTACCACCATTACCGTTCCTTATTTCCCACTTAGACGGAACAGAAAGAAAGCCGCCAAGCCCTGAACGTTTAACAGTTGACTCTATGCCAGCGTAAATACTTTCGCGCAAGGAGGTCATTCTTTCACGTAAGACATAGTTTTTAGTGGCGCTAGAATGAACATCTGCAACAAATACATTTTGTGCAAATCTTGTTTTCATTCCTCCACGACCGCCAAACAGTAGTTTGTATTTTCTATGCTCTAATATAAAAGGCTCTAATTTAGGAACAAGAAAAACCGTAGGCTCGTCATCTGTAGGCTTCATCTCTCCCACTGTGCCTTTCCATTTACGTATGACGTTAGGAACTAACTGACCGTCTACTTTATCAACTCTATCTATAACACCGTAAACTGTTGGCTCTAAAGTACCGCTAGCTGACTTGGCTAGCATCTCAACTCTTCCAAGTCTTTTAGATAGCCTACTCACTAACGATACCTAAAGACTTCTCTATTTCCTCGATACGCTCTTTAAGATCGGTGTACTCTTCTATGTCGATCATGGCCTTTATTGACTGTACAAACATATTGCCTATGTCTGGAGATAGACTACCTTCAGATACAGCTTTTAATGTTTGTGCTGCTTGTTCGTGTGGCTTTGCTTTTTCGTTGAATTCAAAGTTAACCATAGGAGACGTAGCTTTAAGCGGTGGTTCTATTCTATTTAAGACTAGCGTTAATAGTGTAGGGTTTGCTGGAAGCTCTTTACCATCTCCAAGCCCTAGAATAACTACTTGCTGTAAGAATTCTTGCTCCGTCTTGCAAACCTTTCGTATAGCATCCAGCATTAAGGACTTTCTACCTTTGCCTCTTGGCTTTCTATCTGGCTGATTTTCTGATGTGAATTGAGTATCTTCTTTTGGCATGTATGACCGTCATTTATCCGACATTTACGGATAATTATACCATTTATAGCTAAGAATGAAAAAGGGGCGTTAACCCCTTATTTTTATGAGTCTATCTTGGCACCCAATTGAACTACTTGATATTGAACCTTTACTCCATCGTATGAGTAAACCCTCATTTCTCCTGAAATATTGGACCATATGAGAGTGCCTTGATCGTTCTCAAATGATTCAACAGTAGGAGCTGTGCATGGCTCCATAGGTGACTGCTGAGTATAATTAAAATCAACGCTATCTGTAAAATCAGTCATATTAACCTCTAAAGTTTGATTTGTAGTACCATTGCCAATTATTGGCCTCGTCTTTGTAAAAAAAGTACTCTCTATTTCTTCTGGTTAAAAAATAATTATCCACACCTATGCTTACTGTTACCTTTCTAGATCCTGCATTCCATTTACCTGCATAATCGAACACTGAAAAGCTATTAGCATCAGAGTCGGCAGTTATAGTAAAGCCGCCCCCAGCTTCGTTTGATGAATCTGCTGCGTATGTCTGTCCGTCGAAAGCTGTTTTATTTGCAGATGATAGACTAAGGTAATGCGGAACATTATCAGAGAGTAGACCTACTGGTACATCATCCCACAAAAGAACTCGAGTTGTGTTAAATGGTTGTGATGTAGCATTATTACCAAGAAGTATGACATCTCCATCAATACTAGATATAGAAAAGGTTAAGGTGTCACCTACAAAAAAATCAGTAGGCGGATCGTAGAAGAATCTAAAATCACCGACAGCAGCAGTATCAACAAGTATTTCTCTGTAATCTGTACCGTTTATATTTACAATTATCTTTAAATTAGTTACTACTGATGTTGCATCAAATTTAACGTCAGAGTATACAGCAGTCTGACCGTCTTCTGTAGATATAGCAGGGACAACTATCGACCAAGTTGGATTAGTTAATTGGTCTGTAAATACGGTCTCTATTGGTACATCAGCAGTGTCAAATCTATTTTTTGCAAATATATTCTTTCTTCCTACTAAGTACCTTTGCCATACAGGATGAAAGTTTTCTGATGATCCTTCGTTGGTAAAGTTTACGTTTTGCCCTGCGCTGTTTAAAGTCCATGCAAGTCCAAGCTTGTAACCTGGAGACGGTCCAGCCTCATATGCTCCAACATCATTTTTTATTGTTGTGTCGCCTACTGCTTGAAAAGCTGTTGATGCTTGTAGTACTCCGCTTCTTGCTAGTAATAACTGATCGTCTGGTGCATTGATTATTGAGTCAACTGCTTCCTCTTGGTCTGAACTTAGTCCATCACCAGAAATAGGTTTGAATCCGTTACTCATGGCTAAGCCTCCTCTACATGAAGTAAAGATCCAGTGTGTGAGTATGCCCACGCACCGACAGGAGTTGACGCGCTAGTTAGATATTGGTTTTCTGGAATCAAGTTATAACCGCTTTGTATATCAGGCTGTGTATCGCTCTCTGTTAGCCTGCAACTTCCCGATCCTATGTTCTGAATTATCAATTGAGTCCCTACAGCTATCCCTGTCTCTGCATATAGATCTACCCAAGTAAGGGATTTTATATTTACGTTTGGTAATGAGTTCGCCATCACGGTTCCTTAATTAAAAAGTTATACGATGGGATTAAAGCGCCCCTAAATCTATAGGGGCTTACCGATGGATATTTTTGATGGAGTAAAGTGGCTAGCTAGCCTGTTGCACCCATCACCTTGCAACTCTTTTATTGTACTATAGTTTATGGCGTGTTGTTAATACTTGTGTTGATGCCGTTTACGCCAAAATTAAAAGTAAAATCGTTATTAACTAAATCAAGTGGCGTAGTCCCGTCTGAGGTCATATCCCAAACCTGAGCAGCATCATTTGTTACTGTAGCGTTTATTAGTAGAGCACAGCGCAAGTCGACCGGATTACCTGCCGCTTTCAATATCGTGCCTATATCTGTAGCATCAAATGTTATTGTTGCACCGCTTCTTGTAACAACCTCACCTGTCAGTGCATAGCTAGCCGCTACATTGCCACCGCTAGTTATAGTAAAACTTGCTGATGTGGGGTTAGTTAAATCAGTATTAACACTTGCGTAAGTATCTGACAAAAAAACAAGCTGCCAATCATTAGATAAAGCGTAAACACCTTGTCTATCTTTCAAGACAAAATCATTAAATAGTTTTGTATCACCTGCCGCCATCATTTAACCCTTACTGTGTTTGATTTTCTACTGACTATTATGTCATTTGATTTTCGCTTGACCGTTATAACGTTTTTAGGATTAACCGTTATTGGCCCTTGTATTATTATTGTACCATTTAAAGCATTGTAGGCATAATTAGCTGTATCACCAGTTACTATTATAGTCCCTTGCAGTATTAATTCACCTGAAACGCCGTCATAATCATAAGACGCTGTTTGGCCCGTGACAGAAATTAAACCTGATAAATCTACCGAACCAGATAAGCCAACATAACTATAATAGGCTGTCTGACCCGTAATTAATATTTCTGACGCTAAGTCAATATCTCCGTTGACGCCGTTATAGGCATATGATGCAGTTGAACCAGTTACAACTATTTCACCGGTTAGCTCTATAGTGCCGAGAACCCCGTTATAAACATAACTTGCTGTAGCACCTGTAACAGTTATTCCTGTTGCTTGTTCTGCCCATGCGCTAGAAGTCCAGAACGTACTTGGAGAGTTTTGGTTGTCGTATTCTGTATCTACCCTATCAGTAGATAATGCTATGCTGGAGAATCTTGCCTCTTGAACATCAATAGTTGAGTATATGGGGGAGGTGTCAATAGCGGCGCCTATGCCTATTTTATTGTATGGCTGACCATTACTAATTAATGTTCTAGTTCCTACAATGTCTGTGCGCTTTTCTTCATTGCCTTCGCAACTACCATTTAATGTTAGTAGGCCAGCACCATCCCATAATATATTAGTGTAAAATAAATCTCCAACCTGACCAACATGTGCTGTTGTAGGAGGGTTTAATTCTTGGTTTTGCGGATACCTGCCCCTCGGCTCAAATCTAGTGCCTGATGAATAAACTGATGACGCTATATCATACCCACCAGTTCCAGTTAAAGTTGATATAGATGAGCCTATTTGCTGGCTTGTTGATAATTGTGATATTGCTCCTGATGATTGTAATGTTAACGGAAGAGAGTAACTAATATTACTCGTTGTCACCAACGCCGTACTGTCTGCTGATGTAAATCTGTAGGCATTTCTGCCATTACTCAAGGTTACAATCGTTGGTGCCGTAGAGCCTTGTAGGGATAGATTCGAATTTCCTGTGCTATCTGTATAATTAGAGTCATGACAATGGTAAACATGATCATAGTCAGACCATACAGCATTCCTTCCTAATGGTGCTGTAACTGCGGGCTGAGTAGTAGCTGTGTCATCAGCTTCAAAGTAAACCGTTCCAGAAGTAGAAAGAGAATTTGACCTTACCCATACTCCTGCTTCAGAGCTACCGCCTGTAACGAGAGTTACTATTTCAAGAGGTAATGCAGTTGATTTTGTGCTGTCAGTGTATGCACGTAAATTTCCGCCACCGTTAAGTATAGCGTTAGCTCCAGAGAGAGAGCCTGCAGGGAAGTTAGCAGTAACAAATAAACCCACAAAACCTGAGTGAGTGCCAGTTATTGTGCCTGCTGTAGCAGTAAAGCCAAAGGCCATTTTTTTAACTCGTCAATGAATCTTGATAGGCTTGTACGTCGAAACCTTCTTTACCTGTTGACGTTCTAAATTGCTCTACAGTTATAGCTTCGTTTCTAAGTTGCTCTATTAAAGTAATAGTGGGTAGTACTTCGTTAAGAGAGTTCATTACTGATGTAAAGTCTTGGCGTATTTCTTCTTTATCGCCGTTAGTTGCAAAATAACCGTCAGGATCTTCTTCTAGAAGAATGCAAAACTCTATAGCTTTACCAACAGAAGAAGCCAAGGAGCTAATACCTCTAGCACCTTCAGACTGAATAGAATCTCTATGATCCATTATCTT
>Ga0208316_1000396_pt1 | contig 40133 bp, 40 predicted proteins | sample MalvireepMed_231_FD_184240 | JGI IMG/M metagenome (GOLD analysis project Ga0208316, IMG submission 184240) | Marine viral communities from the Global Malaspina Expedition - Malaspina viral metaG DeepMed_231 (SPAdes) (version 2) | ecosystem: Environmental > Aquatic > Marine > Oceanic | place... | reverse complement strand
TGGCTTCCTTCAGACCCCACCGTTGGCCAGTGACGCCCTTGCCAGTCGGATTGTCTTCCCCTCAGTCGGGGTGACGCCATCTTCTTTCAGATGGCCGGGTTTGCCGGCTTCGCCGGGCAAACAAAAAAGGCCACCGAGCGTATCGGTGGCCTTTGTTTTGCGTGCTGAACCCGTGAGCAGGTCGTTACTCAACGACGCTGGTCGAAATCTCCAGGCCGCCAGTCAGCGTTAAGCGTAGCGCCGCGCCGCGGGGTAGCTCGCCGACTCCGGCAGGCGTGCCGGTCAAAATCACATCGCCTGGCTCCAGGGTGAAGTGACGGCTCATTTCTGCCACCAGCGTGGGAATAGCAAAAATCATATCCGCGCCTTCGCCGTGCTGGCGCTCTTCACCGTCGATTTCTAGGGTGAAGGTCAGCGCGTTCCAGTTAGGCACGCGGCTCAGCGGCAAGAAAGGCGACAGCGGGCAGGCGCCATCAAAGGCCTTGGCGATTTCCCAAGGGTGGCCTTTCTCTTTTAACTTGGTTTGCACATCGCGCAGGGTTAAATCCATCGCAAGGCCAATGCCTGCAATGGCACGCTCGGCTTCATCTTGCGTGGCGTGGGTGAGGGTCTCCCCTACCAGTAGCGCCAGCTCGACTTCATAATGAACATCGCCTCGCGAAAATGGCGGGTCGAGAGGCTTGGTTAAGTCCACCACGCTAGTGGCGGGCTTGATGAACAGCAGCGGCTCACTGGGAACCGGGTTATCCAGCTCTTTGGCATGTTCGGCATAGTTGCGGCCGACACAGATGACCTTGCCCAGCGCGTGGGGAAACTCCTGACCATCGGTAAACTGTGGAACAAAACGCATGGCGGGTCTTCTCCTTCTCGTTATGCGTGCCGTATTCGCAACGACAGGCGCATTAGTCTACCCCAGCCATGCCCATGTTCCACAGTATCGACCGCGTATTTCCGAATTGCAGGAGTATCTGGATCGCTTATGCCTCGGGATACCCGCTCTCCTCAGGCCCATGCGCCAAGAACGAAGGACGCTGTTTAGGCGCGGCAAACGGGGCAACGCAGCGGTTATCGGGCCGATTGAACACGAAGAACACGTTGCTGCGCGGATCCGGCGAGAGGTTGGCGTTGGACGCATGCAGCGTGTTGCAATCGAACAACAGCAGCCCGCCAGCTTTCCCTTTGGGGGCATCGATGCCGTATTTATCGACCAAGTGTGTCAACGCCTCTGGGCTCGGCACGCCCACTTCCTGCGCTTTCAACGAGCGCTTGTGGTTGTCTTCCGGCGTTTCTCCCTGGCAAGGCACGAATTCCATATGCGAGCCCGGAATCAACATCAGCGGGCCATTGAACTCGTGGTTGTCGGTCAAAATCAGCGAGGCGCTGACCGCGTGCATGTTGGGCATACCATCTTCAGCGTGCCAGGTCTCGAAGTCCGAGTGCCAATTGAAGCCTTTACCGGCAAAGCCCGGCTTGTAGTTGATACGCGACTGATGCACGTAGGGGTCGTCACCGATGATCTGACGAGCCGCACCAGCCACGCGCTCGTCGCTGGCAAGCGCCCCTAATCGCTCAGAAAGGCGATGCACGGCAAATAGTGAGCGAATCTCATGGCTTTCTGGCTCGGTGATGCTGAACGCCTTATCGCGATAGGCGTCGTTGCTCAGCAGGGCATTCATCTCTTTGCGAAGCGCCTCCAGCTCTTCGCCATCGATCAAATTGGGAATGAACAAATATCCCTTGCGTTCGAACTCATCGAGCTGAGCCTCACTCAGCGGTCCCGGTAGCGCACGCCCTTTTACGACGCCATCCTGGCGGGGCTGTGTGAGTGATGCAGGGGCTTGGGCCAAGCGTGTGGGATAAGCGTCTACCACCCTGGCATTGCCCGCCGTGGGCACGTCGGCCATCTCGCTATACTGTTTGTGGGCGGTCACATGGTTAAGCGGTGTATTGCTGACTGTCATCTAATCCACTCCTTGTATGATTAAACTTCAGTTAAAACGTGTCTCATTTAGAAACACAGCGCAGTAGATAGGGTAGCGAACCTTTCTGCGCTTGCAACCTAGGATGGCTCCTTTCATAACGTGGGTTATGACATTCACCTCCTCATCTCTGACTATCGCAAAACCAGCGTTCGCCCTTGCTGCCTGAGCCAGCGGATAGGGTCTGCCATGCGTCATCCGGCAATGCCGCTGCGATCTCGTCCGCTCGCGTGTAGTGGAAGCTCTGCCACCACAAGGATTCGTTACAAGCCACTTCTAAAACAAAGGGTTGTGAGCGCTCCTCCAGCCACAGACGCAGGCTGCGGTTACCGTCATAGACGCTATCCCCCGTCACCCAGGCGGCCGGTATGTCCTGATCCATCGCGCACTCCAGCATCCGGCGAGCGAGCTCGGGTTTGCTGGCAAATTCGACGTCATCAGGGATGCCCGCACGCCGACAACGCTCGCGGTCCAGTGTCCAGGATTTGGGCAAGTACAGGGCGCGATCCAGGAAGGCATGTCCCGCCGGGCTAGCGTAGAGAAGAAAGACCCCGATCTGACTATTTTCGATACGGCCAGCGGTGCCACTGTACTGGCGTTGCACGCCGGCCGAGTGCTGGCCTTTCTTGGTAAAGCCGGTCTCGTCCAGGACTAGGACACCCTTAGGCGAGCCCAGCGTATCGATGACCCATTGGCGGAGAATATCGCGTGCTACGTCCGCATCCCAGCGGGCACGATCCAACAGGTACTGTACCCCATCTGGGGTGGCATCGCCGAGCCATTCGGCAAGATGCCAGCTATTCTTACGTTCACACTGGCTGAGCAGCCCCTGGATGTAACGTAGAGCTCGAGCGCGCGTTTCCGAACGCGGAAAGAGCGGGCCTAACCGCTCTGCCAGGTCATCCAACAATGCTGAGACAGAAAGATCCAGTTCTTGCATCCTTCACCCTGTAATCGCTTCCATATCAACCACATGCATTGTAGCTTATTCAGTTACGACTGTAGTACTAGACCAACCTAAGCCCCAAGCACGATCATCACACTAAGACCCAACACGCCATAGGCAACCAGAACCTCTAGTGTAGTATTGTGTAGGTGGCCATACTGGCGTGTTCGGTCAGGAAGCCATTGACACTCAGCCAGCCCAAGTGCCGAGTCCACGCCCACCTCCCCGAACGCCAGCAACGCGCAGCGAAGCTCACGCCCGCCAACATTGTTGCTCCGAAGAACATCGCAGGATGCGGGGCATTCATTACACCAAAGTCGGGCCGAAATCGCGGGTTATCGAAAGCCTGACGCCAGTGAGCAATGCCATACTCACCCACCGAGACCACCAGCATCAGCCCCAGAAGTGCGAGGCCCCAGAACATCAGGGTATGGCGTGTGCTGCCCCGCCATCATTGACCAGCTCAGCAGCTGCACGAGAACCGCCGCGAGCAATAGCTATAACGGGGCTGTGCTCCGTATACCTCTTCGTATACCTCTTCCCCAGACCAATACCGCCACCAAACCAGTCAAGGCCTCCAGTGCCGCAACTAGCGATTCGACCGAGAGATAAGGGAGCGTCTCGGAAAGAATGGCCAGGCCCACGCCCTCATGCTTCAGAGCAAACAACAGATGCGAGAGGAGATCGTCATCGGCAGGCGCTCGCTCCGGCGGCAGGACGCCCAGCGCCAGGTGCCCATGAAGGTGCACATCACCAACGTTTTTCATCTTCATGCTCAGGAAGCGAGGTATTTCGTTCACTTCAGCAGGAAAATCTTCAGCCAACAACCAGAGGGGGATTTTTTCTTAACCCATCTCACTACACTACCGGCGCAAAGAGCAGCGCCAGATCCTCCTCGTCGAATAGCGGGCCGTCGCTCTTGTGCTCGGCGCCACCCTCAAGGATCGAGGCGGCGAGATCGGCCTTGCGCGCCTGCAGGTCGAGGATGCGCTCCTCCACGGTGCCGGCGCATACCAGCTTATAGACGAACACCGGGTTCTGCTGGCCCATGCGGTGGGCGCGGCCGGTGGCCTGGGCCTCCACCGCCGGATTCCACCAGGGATCGTAGTGGATCACGGTGTCCGCGGCGGTGAGGTTCAGGCCCGTACCGCCGGCCTTGAGGCTGATCAGAAATACCGGGATCTCGCCCTGCTGAAACAGCGCCACCCGCTGCGTGCGGGTCTTGCCCGGCGTGTCGCCGGTCAGGGTGGTGAAGGGGATGCCGTCCTTCTCCAGCGCCTCACCGATCAGCGTGAGCATCTCAGTGAACTGGGAGAAGATCAGGATGCGCCTCCCCTCCTCCACCAAGGGCCCCACCAGTTCGCGCAGTTGCTCCAGCTTGGCCGAGCGCTTGGTCTTGCGCACACTCTCCAGTTTGACCAACCGCGGGTCGCAGCACACCTGGCGCAGCTTGAGCAGCGCATCGAGCATCACGATGCCGGAAGCGGCCAGGCCGCGCTCGGCCACCGCCTGCTGCACCCGCTGGTGCTGGGCCAGGCGCAGGCTCTCGTAGAGCTCGCGCTGGGCGCCGCTCAGGGTGACCTCGCGACGGGTCTCGGTCTTCTCCGGCAGCTCGGCGAGCACCTGTTGCTTGGTCCGGCGCAGCATCAGCGGAGCGATGCGCCGGGAGAGCCGCTGGCGCAGCTCGACGTCGCCCTCTTTCTCGATGGGGGTGCGAAAGCGCTGACCGAACCACTGCTGGCTGCCCAGGGCGCCCGGGGCCACGGCATCGAGCTGCGCCCACAGCTCACCCAGGTGGTTTTCCAGTGGCGTACCGGTCATGGCGATGGCGCGGGCCACATTGAGCTCGCGCACCGCCCGCGCGGTCTGGCTGGCGGCATTCTTGATCGCCTGGGCCTCGTCAAGCACCAGCAGGCCGAAGTCGTGCTCGCGCAGGCGTTCGAGATCGCGGATCAGCAACGCATAGGTGGTCACCGCGAGGTCGGCACCGGGAAGCGCCTCCTCGAACTGGCGCTCGCGCTGAGCCTTCCCCCCCTGCAGGGCGACGACGTTGAGCTCGGGGGCGAAGCGTTCAGCCTCGGCGCACCAGTTGCCCACCAGGCTGGTGGGCGCCACCACCAGGGTCGGGCCGGTCAGCGCCCCGCGGGCGCGCTCATCGAGCACATGAGCCAATACCTGGACGGTCTTGCCCAGGCCCATATCGTCGGCCAGGATGCCGCCGGTGCCCAGCTCGGAGAGAAAGCGCATCCAGGCGATGCCTCGGGCCTGGTAGTCACGCAGCTCGCCAACTAAGCCCGGCGGTGCCGGCAGGCTGGCGGGCAGCTCGCGCAGGCGCCGGGCCAGTTTGGTCACGTCGTCTCGTCCCGCCCAGCACTCGTGCTCGGCCAGGGGCGCTACCTTCTCGGCGGCGGTCACCGGCAGGCGCACCGCCGCCTCGGGGTCGCTCTCATCATTCAACCAGTCGAGGATGGGCGCCATCAGCGAGCGCAGGCGCGAGAGCGGCATCACCAGGCGGCGATTCTCCGGCAGGGCCAGCGTCCAGCTGGCGTCCTCTGGTTCATCAGCGGCCGGCTCCAGCGGAAAGCCGGGATCCCGAAACAGGCGGCGCAGGATCGGCAGCAGGTTGAGGCGTTCGCCCTCCACCTCGATATCCAGCGCCAGGTCGAACCAGCCGTTGCCGGCCGGCTCCAGCTCGCCGTACCAATCGTCCGGCTCCACATAGGTGGGTTCTTCGGGAAAGTCGTCGCTGAAGTGAACCAGGCAACCCGCCTGGCGCAGCCGGGCGATCATCTCCCACCACTCATCGGGGCCGGCCAGGTGGGTCGACCATTCGAGGATCGTGGCCGGAGGACCCTCGGCATTCGGCAGCAGCAGCGACCAGTCAGGCAGCTTCAGATAGGCCGGCACCAGCTCGGCCTCGCGCAGCCACTCCAGGGTGATCATGCCCGATGGCAGCCCGCGCACCAGCGCCAACTCCGCCTCGGCATCGCGCTTGATCTTGAGTCGCTGGCCATCACGGTACCCCTGCACCCAGTCGCCGGGCTCCGGGACCACCTCGATACCAGCATAGTCAAGCCCCACCACCGCCGCACCGACTTCCACCCAGCGCGGCAGAGGTGCACCGTCACGAAAGCCCAGCTGACCTGCGGCTACCTGCATGGTGACCTTGAGCCGCGGCACCACATCATCCAGCTGGCGCTCCTCGACCTGATGCGGCGCCGGCAATGTCTCGGCCAGTGCCGGCGCCTCACCCAGGCGCTCACTCAACCAGCCACTCATCTCGGGGGGTAGCGGCGGCGCCTGCGCCACCCTTTTAAGCCACTCGGGACTACCGGCCAGGCGGCCGAACAAGCCCTGCTCAACGTCCAGGTAGCACAACTCGCGCCCACTACGCAGCACAAGCGCCGTTTGCGAGAGCAATCCTTCTGGCTGCGTATCCAGCGCCAGATGCTGTACCCCCTCTTCATCCGCCTGCCAGCGAGGCGCCAGCTGCCCGGCAGGGCCCAGTTCAAGAACGGGGCCCGTCTGCTTTTCATGGAACAGCAGTGGGAGCTCATCGCCTTCAAGCAGATTCCACAGCGCCCGCCCCTGCAGTGGCTGGTCGATGACCGCCGCACGGCGCATCTGACCTGATATCAAAGTGGACTCCTGAGGGCCGTGCAAAAGCAGTGTCAGGGCCTCCTCCTGGGCCGCAGGCCAACCACCCTCGGGCACTGGCACCAGGTCGGAGGCCGCCTCGATGATCCGTGGCGCCACCCACCCCGAGTGGCGATGGCTCTGGCGCGACGGACGCACCCACACCGGCACCACCCGCAGCACCGGCTCACGATAGGCACCGGGCGCGCTCAGAAACAGGGCGAGGCGATACTCATCGCCGACGCGCCGCCCTTCTGGTTCCTCCTGCAAGGCAGGCCGATCCGCCCGCTTCAGCCACGCTTCCCAGTCGCGCTTCAGGCGCTCGCGCTTGGCCGACGCCAGTTCGGCCGACGACGAGCGCTTGGCAAGCGGTGGCGCAGGGGGCGAACCGGGAGACGGCTCGAGGCTTTCCTCCGGCGAGGCGAAGCCCTCTTCGCCCATCTGATTCATGAAGGTCGCGATCAGCGCCACGGCATGCTTGCAGCGAACACCGACTGGGCAGTTGCAGAGAGTAAAGAGCCCCTTGTCGAGATCCTTGGGGTCAAGGTAAACCCGGGTCATGTAGGCCTGCTTGCGGCTACCGGCAACGCGCCCGAAGATTCCCAGCATGTCTTTGCCGACCTGCAGGTCGAGCCCATCATGCACACGCCCCTTGTGGGCATAGCCCAACCCACGCGACAGGGTGGCGGCATCGAAGACGGTCGGCCAATCCACTTCCATCAGAGCCAAGTACAGCTCCAGGGCAGGGTCTTCAGGATAACGCTCCGACATATTGGCTCCTTGAGGTCGATGTTACAGGGAACATAATGCTACCACGATCCCCCACGCTCATCGTTGCCGCGCCTCCTCCACCTCGAAGGCCACGACCTGGCTCTGCTCCTTCGAGAACTCCACGCCCAGCAGGTAGATCGGCATGCCCCGGTCGCGGTACTTGTCGGCGTAACCTTTGGCTTTTAGCTGCGCGAGGGCCCGCCCCTCTCCCTGAGCAGACCCGGCAGCCCCAGCACCGGCAGCAGTGCCTCGTTGAGACTCTTCATCTCCACCTCCTGGTTGAGGAAGCCCAGGCGATAGAGCGGCCGATTAGGAATCTCCTCGCGCACCTCGTGCAGCGTCAGGTAGACCGCCTGAAAGAGCAGCGCCATCGAGCGTGGCTTCAACACCCGCTACGTGGTCACCAGCCTGCGCGACTGCAACGCCGATTTGTTTCCTGGTTGCTTACGATTGACTCACATCAATCGCCCAGCAGATCGCGAGGTGTTGACTCTTGACTTCCTGCATGTTAGCCACAATATTTTGCAAAGTCTTGAAGAAAACCCTCGATTGAGGCTGCACGAAGGCGGAAATTGTGGGGGGCATGGCGGTTTCATCAAAGTGAAATCGATCGATGGATCAATGATCAGACCCAAGCAGGCAGAAAGAAGGAGGTGATACGTACAGATGAGCAGCCGAAGGCAGCGAAACATCCCGTGTTGCCTGAGAGCGCTATCCATAGCCGCAGGCAAACGGAGTGAGCGAGATTCTTCAACTTTTCTTCTGGAGGTGTGACATGGACATTGATTTCAAGAAATTGGCTCCCTGGAACTGGTTCAAGAAAGAACAGGAAGAACAACAGAGCGCTGCCTCGCTGCCCGTGCAGCGCAATGACCTGCCGGTAGCAGGCGGTCCCGTCAGTCCCATCCTGCAATTGCATCGCGAGATCGACCGCCTCTTTGACGATGCGTTTCGAGGCTTCGGTTTTCCAGCGCAGGCCATGCCGCGATGGCCGTCGGACTTGCCGGGCATGCTGAAGCCGGTACTTGACATTCAGGAAACCGACAAGCAATACAAGATTTCCTTGGAGGTTCCCGGCGTCGAGGAAAAGGATATCCAGATCACGCTCGACAACGACGTGCTGATGGTACGGGGCGAGAAGCGCCAGGAGCAGGAAAAGAAGGAGGGTGGCTTCCATCGCGTCGAACGCTCCTACGGCAGTTTCCAGCGTGTCCTGAACCTGCCTGACAACGCCAACCAGGAATCGATCAAGGCCGCATTCAAGAACGGCGTGCTCACGATCACGATGGACAAGCGCGAGGCCAGTGCGCCTAAGCAGGGCCGCTCGATCCCGATCAACGGCTGACGCCGATCGGCTCGTCCTCCGAAAAAACCAGGTGAAGATCGAGGCGCCGTTACCTTCGGCGTCTCGTCAAATCAGTCCTCTTAAGGAGCATCAGCATGGCCAGAAAACAATGCCGAGTCTGCGGCCAACCCGCCACGGTGCGGGTGGAAACCAATCTCAATGGTCGCCACAGCACTATGCAGTTGTGTGACGATCACTATCGCCAACTGGTGCGCCAGCAAAAGCGCACCGTCTCACCGCTGGAAGCCTTGTTCGGCTCGCGCAGCGGGCTGTTCGAAGACTTCCTTGGCAGCGACTTCTTCCGCATCGGTGACGACGCACCGTCCATGGCAACCGATACCGACGAGGTCGTCGATGCCTCGTTTGGCGAACCCGCCCCGGCTGCTACGGGTACAACGCGCAGGCGCGGCAGTGGGCTGGCCAGCCGTATCAGCGAACAGTCCGAGGCTTTGTTGTAGGAGGCCGCCAAACATGCCGCCGAATTTGGCCGCCCTGAAGTCGATACCGAACACCTGCTGTTGGCGCTCGCCGACAGCGACGTGGTGAAGACCATCCTGGGGCAATTCAAGATCAAGGTCGATGACCTCAAGCGGCAAATCGAATCCGAAGCCAAGCGTGGCGAGAAGCCGTTCGAGGGCGAAATCGGCGTGTCGCCCCGCGTCAAGGACGCACTCAGCCGCGCTTTCGTGGCATCCAACGAACTCAGCCACTCCTATGTCGGCCCGGAGCATTTCCTGATCGGGCTGGCCGAGGAAGGCGAAGGCTTGGCCGCCAACCTGCTGCGCCGTTACGGCCTCACACCGCAGGCGCTGCGTCAACAGGTGAGCAAGGTGGTCGGTAAGGGGGCCGAGGACGGTCGCGCTGAGGCGCCGACCAACACACCTGAGCTCGACAAGTACTCGCGCGACCTCACCAAAATGGCGCGTGACGGCAAGCTCGATCCGGTCATCGGCCGTGCGCAGGAGATCGAGACCACCATCGAGGTGCTGGCCCGGCGCAAGAAAAACAACCCGGTGTTGATCGGTGAGCCCGGCGTCGGCAAGACCGCCATTGTCGAAGGACTGGCGCAGCGGATGGTCGCCGGCGAAGTACCCGAGACGCTGCGCGACAAGCGCTTGGTGGAACTCAACATCAACGCCATGGTGGCAGGCGCCAAGTACCGCGGCGAATTCGAGGAGCGCGTGCAGAAGGTGCTCAAGGAAGTGACCGAGCACCAGGGCGAGCTGATTCTCTTCATCGACGAGGTGCACACCATCGTCGGTGCCGGCCAGGGTGGCGGCGAAGGCGGGCTGGACGTGGCCAACGTGTTCAAGCCGATGATGGCGCGCGGCGAACTGAACCTGATCGGCGCCACCACGCTCAACGAGTATCAGAAGTACATCGAGAAGGACGCCGCGCTGGAGCGTCGCTTCCAGCCGGTGATGGTGCCCGAGCCGACGGTAGCGCAGACCATGATGATCCTGCGTGGCCTGCGCGACACCTTCGAGGCGCACCACAAGGTCAGCATGACCGAGGATGCGATCATCGCCGCCGCCGAGTTGTCGGACCGCTACATCACCGCGCGCTTTTTGCCTGACAAGGCCATCGACCTGCTCGACCAGGCGGCCGCACGCGTGAAGCTGTCGGCCACGGCCCGCCCGGTGGCGGTGCAAGAGCTGGAGTCCGAACTGCACCAGCTGCGGCGTGAGCAGGACTATGTGGCCTCGCGCAAGCAGTACGACAAGGCCGCCGAGCTGGGCAAGCGCATCGAGGCCAAGGAGACTGAACTCAAGAAGCTCGTCGAGGAATGGGAACGCGAGCGCGCCTCGGGCAACGCCGAAGTCAAGGCCGAGCATGTCGCGCAGATCGTCTCGCGCCTGACCGGCATTCCGGTCAACGAGCTGACGGTGGAAGAACGCGAGAAGCTGCTGCATCTGGAGCAGCGGCTGCACGAGCGCCTCGTGGGCCAGGACGAAGCGGTGCGCGCGGTGGCCGATGCCGTGCGGTTGTCGCGGGCGGGCCTGCGCGAAGGCAGCAAGCCGGTGGCGACTTTCCTGTTCCTCGGACCGACCGGCGTGGGCAAGACCGAACTCGCCAAGGCGCTGGCCGAGTCGATCTATGGCGATGAAGGTGCGCTGCTGCGCATCGACATGTCCGAGTACGGGGAACGCCATGCCGTGGCACGCCTGGTGGGGGCGCCTCCGGGTTACGTCGGCTACGACGAGGGTGGCCAGCTCACCGAGAAGGTGCGGCGCAAACCCTACAGCGTGTTGTTGCTCGATGAGATCGAAAAAGCGCACCCCGACGTCTACAACATCCTGCTGCAGGTATTCGACGACGGGCGGCTCACCGACGGCAAGGGCCGGGTGGTGGATTTCACCAATACCATCATCATCGCCACCTCGAACTTGGGCTCGGACATCATCCAGCGTCGGCTGAAGGCCGGCGGTGCCGGCGGCGAGGAATACGAGAAGGCCAAGTCCGAGGTGATGGACGTGCTGCGCGGACACTTCCGCCCCGAGTTCATCAACCGCATCGACGAGATCATCGTCTTCCATGCGCTGGGCAAGGAGGAGATCCGCCATATCGTCGGCCTGCAGCTCGATCGTGTGGCCCGCAACGCCTCCAGCCAGGGCGTGACGCTGACCTTCGATCAGACCTTGATCGACCACTTCGCGGAGGAAGGCTACAAGCCCGAGTTCGGCGCGCGTGAACTCAAGCGGCTGATCCGCAGCGAGCTGGAAACCGCGCTGGCGCGCGAGATGCTGGGTGGCGGTATCGGCAAGGGCGATCACGCCAACGCCCGCTGGGACGACAAGGCCGAACGGGTGGTCTTCGAGCGCCAGGAGCCACCCGCGCAGCCGGCCGAGCCTGAAAAGCCCGATGCCGCGAACGTGGCCGAGGCACCGCCTAGCGACGAGAGCAAGGCTACGCGCAAGAAGAAGCCGGCGGACGGCGAATCTTGAGCGATGGGTGGCTGTCGTGTTCGACCCCAACGGGCTGACATGGGCAGCCACCCTCGTGTCGCTGGCGGTCGCTATCCCACCGCTTGCCGGTCTGGCCCACCTGGTGGGACGCGCCACCGGCCAGTCGATGCATAGCGACCCCAGCCACACAATCTTTGACGAAATGCGCTCCGAGTTGCAGAAACTTTGGAACCTCTGTTTCACCCCTAAGGAGCGTCACCTTTGAACGAGACGCCTCAAATCTCAGCCCGACACGGCGACCAGATTAACCAGAATGCCCATTCTGGCAGTTGGCATCTCGATCTTGGCTCGCAACTCCTCACTTGCTCCGATGAAGCCTGCCGCGTGCTCGGCCTGGATGTTGGTGCGCCAATAGCCTTCGAGCGATTCCTGCAGTGCATTCACCCTGAAGACCGCCCCCTCTTCGATAGGGCATGGGATGCTGCCATGTGCGGAAAGTCCCTTGATCTGCAGTATCGTATCGTCAGCGGAGGGCAGGTTCGCTGGATACACCTGCGGGCAACATTCAAGGGCGACGCCTCTGGTCGGCCCAGAGCGGCAGACGGGACGGTAGAGGACATCACCGATCTCAAGAGGGTCGAGCAGGCGCTGAACTCTATGCGCCGACAGCGAGAAGAGTTGGCCAGCCACGTTCCCGGTATGCTTTACCAATACCGTCTTCGTCCGGACGGCAGCTCGGACTCCCCGTTCCATTAACGTTTCATTGAAAGAGAGAGCAACGCTTATGCATAAAGAACCTGGCCACACGACCCTTGACGAGATGCGCTCCCAGTGGCGGTTGATGACGTTTTACGAGCGCTTCGAGCAGGTCGTCGCTCTCGTTCTGTCGGCGGTCATTGCCGTCATCATCGTGGTGTCGCTAATTCAGTTGATTCGGCTCGTCTTCACGCTGCTCGTCATGGATGCACTGAATCCAACGGATCATAAGGCTTTTCAGATGGTATTCGGTGCCACCATGACCCTCCTGATCGCGATGGAATTCAAGCATTCGATCGTCAAAGTGGCGCTGCGTAAGGAAAGCATCATCCAGGTCAAGACCGTCATTCTGATCGCGATCCTGGCACTGGCCCGCAAGTTCATCATCCTTGACCCCGACATTGATCCTGCCAAACTGGCCGCCCTGGCGGGGATGATACTGGCCTTAGGTCTGACCTATTGGCTCATGCGTGAACGCGACGACCGGATAAGCGAGTGATTGGATCATGGCTCTTTATCGTCTAGACGATCGACACGATGCTAGGTCGTGGCACCGCTGGCGAGTTATTGCCAACTACTTTGGCCGCTTGGCGACAATTAAAATGGCCGGTTGGGTGGGGTAGTTGTCGGCCACAAACTGCCTGATGGGACATTTGTGGCCGATTAAGCGAGGTGGTATCTAAGACTCCCGGCCCCCTAGGTAAGCACCCAATTTATAGCGCCGACCTGCGCCCCAGAACGACGCTTCAACCACCATGTTACAGGCGCGTTGAAGCTCTCGAAGGGTAATAGGTATATAGGGGGTGGCGATCAGGTGTGCGTAGCCAGCAGAAAGCAGACCGTTTTTCTTTGGTGGCAACGACCATCCCAGCCGCAGCACCCAGGCAAGAAAAAATCTCTAGGCTCTTCCAGCAGGCCTGAGCGCTACACGGGGTCGCAGAGTCCCGGAATTCGTGCAGCTGTGAAATGGCTAGGTCTTCCTTACTTTTATCGAAGGCCTAGTACCTTGCAGTATTTCTATACCCACCATAGACCCAACAAAAAAGGCCACCCGCTTGGGTGGCCTTTTGTATTCTCTAATGCTTTGCTTTTCAACCACTTAAGTGGTGCCGACACCAGGAGTCGAACCCGGGACCTACTGATTACAAGAACCTTACTTAGTTACTCACAACAGCATGTTTAACTTTAAATCAAGCACTTACACACACCCAAAAATTCATTCCAGCACGCTAAAGCATGTTTCTGTGGACACTTTTCTGTTCTTCACCCAATGCCGAGCAAGCAACTATAGCCTCTTACCTTCATCTCTTAGATTCATTAACTATCGTTTCTTCATTACTTGAACTAACACTGCTATTTATCACATTATAACTGTATGCCAAAACAAAGAAAGCTAGTGTTAATATAATCATATTTTTCTTGGTCACTAACTCTTTATCTCCTTTTTTAGCCCTTTTCCATTCTTCCACAAAATAATTTCCAAAAGTATCCCCTATAAATGTATCAAGCTCATAACATCTGCTTTTATCTATATCTTGATATGCACTCCTATCGGAATACAATAATCCACACACGCTTCTGTATTCATCATAGTGATCAACTAAAGCCTGATAAACCGCTTTCTCTTCACCTTTGGCAATGCTTCTGTATTTAACATTTATCACTGCATAACTTTCAAAAAAATTCATTTGAGCGTCAAGAGCTTCACTTTTTCTTTTAGAAATCTCCTCATTAATTTCCTTTTCTCCTCCATATTTAATACCATGTCCTATAGATTTATTCTGCTCCTCTCTATCTTTAAGCTCTATTCTTTTTATTCTGCATTTTTCTGCAGCAACCAAGTATCTTCTAGCATTACCAATATACTTTGCTAAATCTTTTCTAGACTCTTCTATCCACGAACTTCTTAATGATCTTATATTAGCTTCAGTATTACCGATTGAGCTTAACATTGTAAAACAACCGGCAATAATAGCAGCAGTAACAATACCTAAACCTTCGATTCTTTCACCAGTTAAACTTATGTAAAAAATCCAGAGCAAGCCGATATAAAAGATTACTGGCAACATTAAAGCCATTATTCTTACAGCCTTTCTCGCAACTCCTGAAACTTTCTCATACTCCCATATTTCTTTATCACCTTCTATCAGCTTAGCCAAAAGCTCGTCTACTTCTTTTATCTTTTCTGCCACTTTATTCATTTTATTTTTCGTAGTGCAAATTATTTTTTTCATGCCTAAATACAACTCCATAAATAAATTATCAATATTCCCTATAATATCTATTTACTTTTTAAAGCATTACAAACATCTTCATTGAAGCCAAGCTCTATCTTAATTCGCTTTGCCTCCAACCTCTCCCTTTCAGCTTTAGCCATAAAATATTGCTGCTCTGACCTTTTAATACGTATATTTTCATCAACAAATTTTTTATAGCTCAACACATATGCACAACAGCACCAAACAAAAGTCCCAATAGATAATAAAATAAAAACATCTAGAAACAAGCTATAATAAAGTATTTGCTGAAGCCCCTCTTCAAAGTCTCTCCAACCAGACATTAAAGAGCTATCAAAATGTTCCATTATTTACGCCCCCTGCGTTTATTCTTCCACTTTCTCAATAGCTTAGCTTCTATCCATACATAAAAAATGGCCATCCCACCAAACAGGACCGCCATTTTTATCATCTGCTGAAATGCTTCTCTCGCTTCATCCACAACGTTTAATTCCCTTACTGCTCTTACCCACAACCCCTACCTCCCTGGAACCATCTATCCACAACCCTTTGTGCTAGTCGGTATCCGTTCCCGTTTTCTTCAACGTGCTGCGTGCCCTCTCTATCTCGGGGCTTATTTGTCCGCACGTCTCATCTGTCATGCCAGTCATTAGCCAAAGCGTGTACTTCGGCCATTGCTTGCAGATCGACTCTAGAAGGTCTCCTTTCGGCACCCGCCCAGTCTGCTCAATCCCTTCCAGAGTTTTCTTAGCAATTCCAATTAGTTGCGAAAACTCTCCTCTTCCTGAAGTTTCCACTTCACGAATTTCACGGATCTTTTTTGCAAGCTCGCTTGACATATACTCAACTCTGAGTAACCTTAGTTATGAGTGTACTCTACTTTAAGTACACGCTATCAGCGCCATGACAACGATTGTATGACGCTGTGTTGACCAAGAAAGACTACCACAACATGCCACAGCGAGCAGGTACAGCATGGAAACGATCAACACGCCCCACGTCTCAGCGCCTCAAGTGCCCATCATGACGATCGAGCGTTTCTCAGAGCTTTCTGGCTTATCTCCCGACACCGTTCGCGGCCAGATGAACCAAGGGAACCTCCCCATCATTAAGGTGGGTCGTCGTCGCCTCGTGAACGTCGCGCTCTTTACCGCTGAGTGCCTGCAATCGGAGGACTGGTCATGAGCGCCCTAGCAAACGCCCCCATCTACACACTGTCAGCGTTCACCACTTACACCCTAGACGTTGTAGGCACCTTTTACGCCGCGTCTCTACAGTGCGATGGGCGTCTCTACACTGGCTGCAACCAGAACGGCTCTGTTGGTCTACACGTTCGCGCTGATGGCACCGTAAAACTGTTCTTCCCAACGGATCACCTGCTGACCCTCGACCTCTCAGGCGTCACCTACAACGACCTGGTGGCCATGATCGACAGTGACGGCAAGCGCTACTGCATTCGCTTCCCCAGTTACCGCGCCGCGCTCGACTTCCTGGCACGCAACTACGGCATTACCGATGCCCCCGACGACCCCAGCAACACCGAGCGCGCTTCTGCATCGGCACCTTCACCCACCGACGCCTCCCCTTGCCCCTCGGTGATGGTGGTACCCGCGCACCTATCCACACCCACTCGGCTAACGCGTCGTCCGTTATCCACAACGGCCTTTAGCCCCAACGGAGTTATGCACATGAGTAAAAAACAGCCCATCCGCGTGTTCCTCACCCCCGACACCCACAGCCGCCACCTCATCCAGGCAGGCACCAACGGCCTGACCTCCTCGGCGCTGTCCGAACGGCTCATCGAGTACGGCTTGGCGGAACTGGAACGCGGCAACACCGACCCGCTGGAAGCCATTTCCCGTGCGGCCTCCCCCGCTCCCCACACCACAGAGGCTTGATCCCATGTCCCCCTGCCCGTCATCCGTCGCCCTTCGGTCGCACGGCGTCCTTAGCCAGCAGCGGACAGACTGTCAACCCCTTTTTGTGGGGTTAAAAAAGGGGTTTACCGGCTGGCCGATGTTGGCTGCCGTGCAGAAAGACCGACGGGCAAACGGAGGGCGGGTAGGGGGACCCCCCTGCCTTGATTCCCGAGCTTTGAGGGAGCGGGGCCAGCGGTGCCTCCACGGCCGGGACTACGCACGAGCCGCGACCTACTACGCCCAGGCGGAATACCTGACGTTAGTACAGACCGGCATTACACCTGAAACCACTGAGCTAGCCATTCTCGCGGACTACTGCTTAACCCAAGCCGCCAGAACCCAACGCTAACGAAAAGGAAACATGACCATGATCAACACCATTCAAGCCCACGTAATCGGTGCCTCTCGCTACAGCATGGACAACGGCGTTAAAGGCGCAAAAGTCACCATCATGCAACCTTCCGCGTCTGACAACGATAACCAGCTTGGCAACCAAGTCAGCACCATGTCAGCGCCTTATGAAATTCTCGACCAGCTCCATGCATTTGCACCTCACATGCCTTGCGCCTTGGAACTGGATATTGAATTTCGGTCGTCCGGCGGCAAAGCCACCATGCACGTCCTTGCTGCCCGCAAACCCAACGCCACCGGCAGCCAACACGCACCGTCTGCCAGCAGCGACAAGAAATAGGATTTTGAGCCATGGACACAAGCACACCTGAAGGTCTATGGCTCCTGGTTTATTGCGTCGGCCTCGTCCTTGCTTTCGGGATCGGCGCGATAAATGGGGGGCAACGATGAACGATCCCAGCCTTACGTTTGTGGTTAGCACCCTTTTCACGTCCTACGCCCTCGGTTGGGCCTTTGGACACATCATTTTATCTGTAAAACGCTTTATGGAGTCAGTCTCATGACCAAGCAAACCGTTATTCAAACCCTCGCCGCCACCGTCAACACCACCAAAGCCAAGGTTGCAGGCGGTGCCGCCCTGCTTCTAGGTTCCGCTGCTGCTCACGCCCAGGAGGCTACCGGCGCATCAGCAGCTTTTACTGAGGTGCAAGCCGCCGGTACTGAAATGGCCGGTTACGCATGGCCGGTGGTCGCTTCTATCACCGCTGCTTTGATCGGCATCAAGTTGTTTAAGAAGTTTGCCAACCGCGCGTCTTAATACCGCTAAGCAAGGGACAACCAAGGGGCGGAAACGCCCCTTTTTATATAACGAGGACAACATGATTAAAAAAGCCGTTTTATTAACCACTTTAACGCCTTTTTTAATGGTGTTTTCTAACTTTTCATATTCTCAACCTGCTTATTTGGTTTCTCATTTTGTCAGTGATCAGTGGTTGGATCATGAGGATGTTTCTGAGTTCCAGTCTTGGTGTAATAGTCAAGGCGCTATAAGGAGTAGTAATAATGCTCTAGAAAGACCTGATATTTACGCCCCAGGTTATCAGGCTAATTTTACAACTATTTATGTTAGTGATACTAGAACCCGCATGAAATGTGATCTTTATCACACCGTTCGTAAAACTAGAATTAATGAAGCTATTGAGGCTGAAACTGATGGTATGGTTTTAGACGATGAGCAATGTCAGTCTGTTATACCTGAGACGCTTAATAGAGTCGCTCCTTCTGTTGCTAATTATTTAGCGGGAGGCGGTAGGGCTGATTCTGCTGGGGGGGCTTGTTCATTTACTGGTGCAGGTGGTGTTATGGGCTGTACTGGTTCTGGTGACACTGTTGAATGTTCTATTGATGTTGTTGCTGAGTCTACTGGTGAACCTACCGATTACTTTAATCAGTCCACTTCTGAGGGCTTTGGTGATACTGGCGGCACCTTCTCTGTTATTGATCTTTCCGGTAATGATTATTTAACGGAACTTCCTGGCGGTTGTACTGATAACGCTAGTTGTGTGGCTATTGGTGACAAATCATATCTAGTCGATTGGGATAGCGCGCCTGACTATTTTGAATATGTAGGTTCAGACGGCAATACCTATTCAAAGCCGAGTTCCGGTGGCGGCTCTGGTGGTGATACTGGCGGCGGTGATCCTACCGACCCAACAAACCCTACCGACCCCACCGACCCAGGCGGTAACGATGGCGGCGATTCTGGTGGTGATTCCGGCGGCAGTGATGGCGGTAACGATTCCGGCGATGGTTCCTCGGGTGGCGGTGGTAGTTCTGGTGGCGGCTCTACCGTACCGGATTTTGAGTTTGACGAATCCGGCATTATTGAGGCTATCGGCTCCGCTGGCCAATCCAACCGCAACGCTATCAATGCCCTGTCTAATGATGTCACTAGTTCAATTAACAATCAGACCAATGAGCTAAACAACGCGACCTCTGCTCAAACAGATGCTTTGAGCGGTGCGCTTAGCAATCAAACAGATACGCTTTCCAACTCCCTCGACAGCCAGACTGACACCATTACCGGTGCATTAAATGATCAAACCGGCACATTGTCTGGCTCTCTCGATGCCCTTGGCACGTCTATTGTCGATGCCATTAATGCGTTTGGCTCTGGCGAAGGTGAAGGTGAAAGCGATGGGGAAGGCACCGAGGGGGATGGCCTTTTAGATGGTATCTCGAACCTGTTTAACGGTCTCGTCGATGACCTTGCTTCTCGTTTTACCGAAGACCTTGGTAACGGTGACGACCTTTTTAACTCCTCCAGTATGGATCAAACCCTCGATGGATTAGCCGAGGAGCAACAAGGCTATAACGACGAGGTTAACACCTTAATGGATCAAATCGGCGATGGGTCTAGCTCTGGCATTGCTGATCAAGTTGTCTCTCGCCTTCCTTCATTACCGTCAGGCTCTTGCACCCCGCTCCAGTTCGGCGTGATGGAAATTTCCTGCCAAGCCTTTAACACCATTAAGGCTTGGCTCTCCTGGATCATTTATTTCTGGACGGTCGTTAGTGTGATCGACACGTTCTTCCGTTCTGGCCAGAGGACTGCATAAATGGCGCTACCTGCAATGCTTGGCATGGGTGCGGTGATTGCATTTGTCACCCGCATTCTGGAATGGATTGTTACCCGCATCGCTTCCCGAGTCACTAACCGCTTAGCGGGCATCCTCATTTGGACAACGCTTTATATCTCGCTGCTGGTCGGTCTGGCTGTCACTTTCTCGGCCATCATCAGCGGCATTAGCGCGTCTCTACCTAATGAACTCTCTCAAGGCATCGCCGCGATTAAGCCGAACAACTTTGAAGCCTGCATGTCGGCGATTTACGGTAGCAAAGTGGCGGTGTGGGTATTCCAGCAAAAACGCCAGTTAATCGACTGGGAGCAAGGGAGGCCCGTTCTCTAATGGCTGTTTACGTTGTCACCGGCAAACTCGGCGCGGGTAAAACCCTGGTGGCCGTAGGCAAGATCAAAGACAAGCTCAACCAAGGCTGTAAGGTCGCCACCAACCTGGACTTGAACCTAGATAAGCTGATTGGCGAAAAGGCTAAGGCAACCCGCTGCTATCGCATTCCTGATAAACCCGTCCTGGCTGATCTTGAGTCTATCGGTACGGGTACCGACTCCTACGATGAAAACAAAAACGGCTTATTGGTGCTGGACGAGTGCGGCACTTGGTTTAATGCTCGCTCCTGGAACGATAAAAGCCGCCAAGACGTTATTAACTGGTTTTTACACGCTCGTAAGTTGGGCTGGGACATTATTTTTCTTATTCAAGACTTATCTATCATGGATAAGCAAGCCCGCGTTGCCCTCGCTGAACACGTCGTGTATTGCCGTCGCATGGATCGTGTCGCCGTCCCCTTTATTGGCTCGCTCTACTCACTTTTTGTTGGTTCCAAAATGCCCATGCCCAAGGTGCATTTGGGCATTGTGAAATACGGCGACTCACCGCAAAGCCTCACCGTTGAGCGCTGGACATACACAGGCCGCGCCCTCTACCCCGCTTACGACACTAAACAAGCCTTCTCTGATCACTACCCCCACGGCACTTACTCCGTGCTGCCACCTTGGTTCACCCACGGAATGCACCGCGTACCCCATGACGCGAGGTTCTACATGAAGATGACCCGTATTTATTGGAAACGCTTTAACCGCCCGTTTCTCTCCCTGGCTTCGTTTGGGCTGGGCGCGTTCTTAACGGTATCGGTACTCGTCGCCGACCGTGTGAATGCTCGCGCCCAAGAACAACCCACTGCCACTCCCCAGCAACTACCCGACCTCAGCACGACCCGCATCGCCAGCTTTAGCCAGTTTGGCGACCGCACCACCTACCGCCTCATTGATAGCAACCGCAACACGTCCACCACCGACGACCTCAGCCGCCAAGGCTTCGCCATCGTCCCCGTGAATGCTTGCCTCGTTCGCATAGAAAATGGAGTCACCCATGAAGAAGTTCGCTGCTAACACCGTCGCCGCCATCGCCCTGGCCACGCTCACCAGCACCGCCCACGCCACGCCCATTCAAATGCAAGACACCGACATTCGGGACTTCGTGCGCTGGTACGTTGAACAAACCGACACCCCGTTGGCGATTCACCCCACGGCCACCGGCACTCTCACTGTCTACGCCCCCGACGTGCCCGATCACCAGCTAGACGAATTCTTCCAGGGCGTGTTGAGTTCCCACGGCTACACCATCCTCCCAGGCAACCCGCCCACCGTGGCACCGTCTAGCCAACAACAGCCCACGAATATGGCACCGGTGCAGGAAACGCTCGACCCCGCCGCCGCGATCACCAACGCGCCCACGCTGACGCCACCGCCAGAACCGCAGGCGACTCATTTATTTGCCTTTGATAACGTGCGTGCTGATGATATTGCGCCGTTGGTTACCAGCTTTCTCACGCAAAACACTCAGGAAGGCACCACACCGCCACGGGTTCAGGTACTTCATGCCTCAAACGCCATACTTGCCAAGGGCCCAGAAAAGCAGCTTGAACAACTTCAAGGCTTCATCCCCCAAGTAGACGTTGCACACCCCCAGCTACTCATCCAGGCAGTGATTTTTGAAACCACCGATGGGGATACCTTCGATCTTGGCGTAGCGCTTGGACGCACTACACCGACTACGGGTTCTCGCGTGGCAGGTGGCTTTAACACCGCCAATCTGGGAACGTCGCTAGCCTCCTCCGGTGGTACCTTCGGGATCTTCGACGGTGATATTCTGGCGTTTGCGATCAATGCCTTACAGCGTGACTCACGCTCTAACGTGTTATCCACACCGCAAATTCTCACGCTTTCCGGTAAGCGTGGCACCATTTCCATTGGTCAGAATGTCCCGTTTGTCACGGGTCGCGTCACTGGCGAATCAGCGGACGTTAACAGCCCCTTCCAGACCATTGAACGCCGTGACGTAGGCATACGCTTAAACGTGCTGCCGGTCGTCACCGCCTCCGGCTTAGTGATCATGGATATCACCACCTCTGCCGACTCTCTTACGGACTCGCTACTTGCGTCTGACATCATCACCAACCAGCGCCAAATCAACACCACCGTACAAATTCGCTCCGGCCAAACCCTGCTACTCGGTGGCCTCTCGTCACAAGATGACCGTTCCCAGGTCTCTGGCGTTCCAGGCCTCTCTAGCGTCCCTGTTGCCGGTCGTTTATTCCAAAACGAATCCACCTCTACCCAGCGCACCAACCTACACGTACTGCTTCAAGCGACCGTGTTACCCCGCTATGACGCGACCCAAATAAATGAACGCATACCGCCTGCCGCCAGCCCGTCACCCTATGCGCAGCAGGGGGTGACGGGCTGGCGGCGGGAGGTCGAGACCATCCCTGTAACACGTCTCGCAGAGTAACAACGAAACCCGTTAAAACAGCTCACTACAGCACGTACCAACATTTAAAAAATTAAGGGAAAAGGTCATGGAACGCTGGAACCGTTACTCACTTACGTCACTGGAAAAAGGCGAGCAAGACCCGTTTGGAAAACTTTTGATTAGCTCGGCAGGTCAGCGTGAGCTTAACGAACTTCGTTTACTGAATGCAGGCGTGGACACGGTACGGCAGCTCTACCAGGGCGAGCCTTGCCTGCACCATTTCAATGAAATTATCGAGGTCTACAACGAAGGCAAAGGGGCCACCATGAACCTCTTTGACGTGGAGTGGGCAGTGGGGGCCGGTGCGGCCGGTTCCGGCTTCCGCTACCGCCTGCAAAACAATGAGCTAGGCGTGATCGTATTCTTCCAGGCACGGCACACCAAGATAGACACCATCGGAACCCACCTGAAAATTGAACTCTCTCCGCATTTCATTCAGGAGCGCAGCCCGCAGCAGTGCCAAGACTTCATGTATAACATCGCGGCACACATGCTTTCCCACGTTGAACCGATTGGCTGTGCAATACACTTAGCGTTAGACGTACAAGGCTGGGAGCCACCCAAGGACTTTATGGAGCGCTTCGTTACCCGCTCCAAGAAGATCATGCGGATCGACGGCATCGACGACTTAGAATTTGCTCACAACACCATTGCAACTACTTACGGACGTGGTGAAACCTACATGTTTGGCACAGCAGGCGCGCTGCAATGCTGTATCTACAACAAGACCTTAGAAGCCAAGCACCGCGACAAAATGCACTTCTGGGAAGGCATCTGGCAAAACGCCGTCGATGACGACCTAAACGGCACCTACAACCCAGAAGAAACCGTCTGGCGTATCGAACTGCGCTTTCATCAATCAGTGCTGAGGGAATTCGCCCAAGGCATCCCCTGCAACGTTGATACCGGCGAAGTGCTGGACGACTCTCACGGCTTTAACCGCTTCATTGATGTGGTACCGCACCTCTCCGGCCTCTGGCGTACCGCGATGCAGTCTTACCGCCTGGATGCACGCCGCAACCTGATTGATCCCGCATGGCAAGTCATGCAGGAGGACGCCCGCTTCTACTGCCATGAGCCTGGGTTCATGTACAAACGCGCTCGAAAAGAGCCTGGACTCGGCAACGAAAAGAACGTCACCTTGGCGTTTGGCAACCTCATTAGCATCTATGCCCGTCAGGGATTCCGCACCCATCAAGCTATTCGCTACCTCCAACGCTCCGGCATGTGGGAAGACCTCGCAGAATACTACCGCCGTCGCGGGGTCGACTCCGGCCAATTCCGACAGATAGTCGAACAGAAGCTTATAGAACGACGATTAGTAGGCAAGGCGGCGTAAGCATGGGCATTAAGAAAGTCAAAACGGGCTGGCAAGTCGACTGCTGGCCAACAGGTCGTTATGGCCCAAGGGTGCGCCGTATCTTTAAGCAGCAATCCGTCGCTAAACGCTTCGAAGCCAAAATCATGGGGCAAGGGGCTGCCGGTGAAGATATGTCCGACCTCCGCAGCGATAAAAGGCGTCTGCTAGATCTTGTCGAGCAGTGGTACGAACACCACGGTCACACCTTGAAGAGTGCGCCGGATCGCGTTCGCTCACTCCGTAAACTCGCCAACGCCCTGGGCAACCCACTCGCTAAAAAATTCACGGCCCAACAGTGGGTCGAGTACCGCGCCCAACGTCTAAAGGAAGTCAAAGCCAACACTATTAACCACGAACACACCTATCTAACAGCGGTGTTTTCAGAGTTAGAGCGTTTATCGCTGTGGCCACACGGCAACCCGATGCAAAAAGTCCGTAAGGTACGCACCGACGAAACCGAAAAAGGCTACCTCGACAGCTACCAGATCGCACGGCTACTCGACCACCTCCGCGCCCAGGAGACTGACGACTGCTATTACATCACGGTGATATGTCTTTCTACAGGTGCGCGATGGGGCGAAGCACAAACACTTCGAGCGGAAAACGTTCGTAAGGATCGCATCGTCTTTGTGGGTACCAAGTCAGGCAAAACCAGAACCGTACCCATCGCCCCCGACTTGGCCAAGCAGCTACGCCAGCGACGAAAGCTCGGACGCCTATTCGGCAACCGCTACAAAGCTTTTGCCCGCGTCATTAAAGAACTCAAGATAGAACTACCGGAAGGACAGTTAACCCACGTACTACGTCACACGTTTGCGAGTCACTTTATGATGAACGGGGGAAACATCCTGGTGCTGCAACAAATACTTGGTCATCAGTCGATCACCATGACCATGCGTTACGCACACTTTGCACCGGATCACCTGGAGGAAGCGACCAAGTACAATCCCCTGGCTATGTCTACCGCTGTAGACACTTTGTAGACACATACGAAAAAGCCGCCTCGAAAGGCGGCTTGATCATTATCTCAAATGCTTTGCTTATCAACCACTTAAGTGGTGCCGACACCAGGAGTCGAACCCGGGACCTACTGATTACAAGTCAGTTGCTCTACCAACTGAGCTATGTCGGCGCTTCGCATTTTCTTGAGAACTTGATTGGGTTGCCGTTAGACTAGCCAATCAACAAGAAATCTTGTTGGCAATGGCTGGGGTACCAGGATTCGAACCTGGGAATGCCGATACCAAAAACCGGTGCCTTACCACTTGGCGATACCCCAACGTTGTGGTGGCCAGAGACGGAATCGAACCGCCGACACGGGGATTTTCAATCCCCTGCTCTACCAACTGAGCTATCTGGCCCTTGCCAACGGTGCGTATTAAACCAAAAGCTCCTCTTTTCGTCAACACCTTTGTGAAACTTTCTTTCTAGTCACGTGCTTAGGGCACATCAGGCGTTGAACCAAAAGTGGCAAAGGCCACGCCATTCGTGGCTTTGCGCTGCGTTTCTAGGTTTATGCCTGGCTGGGCGGCACGTACCCTTCTGCTTGGTCGGTGGTTTCGTTATCTAGAAAGCGCTGCATCTGATCCATTAGATAGGTGCGTGCTTCTGGCTCCAGCATGTTGAGGTGCTTCTCATTGATCAGGCGGGTTTGCAGCGCCTGCCACTCTTCCCACGCTTTTTTAGATACCGTGGCCTGAATCTCTTGGCCCTGCTTACCCGGCAGTGGCGGGAACGGCAGCGCGGGTAGCTCTTGTTGATACTTGCGGCAGAATACCGTGTTGCTCATGGCGTGCTCCTATTGAGTACGTTGTGTGTAGGTGGCTGTCAGCCTGTGATGTTAGTAAGAAGGCCCTGGGGTTGGGTCTAGGGTAAATGGTGCCAACTGGCTTAACAGCGATTTAACCGGTGCCGCTAAGCCTAACGCAGGCGGATGATTAACGTCATACCATACGCCGCTTTCGCGAACGCCGCTGATTCGTTTGCAGGTAACAGGCTGCGGCGTAATCATCAGCTTAAAATGGCTGAAGGTGTGGGTGAAGCTGGGCAGCGCAGCGTGGCGCTCGGGGGCTTTGGTGTTGTCTTCCAGCCAGTCGTTGAGTTCGCTGTGGCGCTCAAACTGCGGCAGGCTCCATAAACCGCCCCATAGGCCGCTAGGTGGCCGCTGCTCTAGCCATACGCGCCCTTGTGGGTCGCGTAGCATCAACATAATGGTTTCGCGGGTGGGGGTGGCTTTTTTGGGCTTAGATTCTGGGTAGCGCTGCGGCTCGCCTTGGGCGTAGGCGCGGCATACGTCATTAAATGGACAAATCAAACAGTCGGGTTTGCTGCGCTTACACAGTGTCGCGCCAAAATCCATCACGGCTTGGGTGTAATCCGCCAGCCGTGTGGTGGGCGTAAAGTATTCGGCCAGCGCCCACAGCGAGCGTTCTACTGCTGGCTTGCCCGGCCAGCCCGCTACCGCGTGTAGACGGGTGAGCGAGCGCTTTACATTGCCATCCAGAATAGCGGCCTGCCGGCCGGTGCTTTGGGAGATAATCGCGCCAGCGGTAGAGCGGCCAATACCAGGTAGCGCCATCAGCGTTTCTACGCTCTCGGTGGGTAGCTCGCCACCGTGCTCTTCCATGGCGACCTGGGCCGCTTTGTGCAGGTTGCGGGCACGGGCGTAATAGCCCAGGCCCGTCCAGTGGTGCAATACGTCATCTTGCGGCGCGGTGGCCAGGGCTTCCAGCGTGGGGAAGCGGGACATAAAGCGCTCAAAGTAGGGAATCACTGTAGTCACTTGGGTTTGCTGCAGCATAATTTCAGACACCCAAACCCGGTAGGCGCTGCGCGGCGACTGCCAAGGCAGGTCGTGGCGGCCATGCTTGTTAAACCAAGTGAGCAGCCGGTGTTGAAACTCTTCCGCCGGTAGGCACGGCGTGGGCATATCGGCCATCGTTATTCCTTAAAACACTCGCTATGAACGACAGCGCCGGCGGTAAGGCCGGCGCGTGCGGTGCGTGATGCATTAACGCGGCTAGGCGTTAAGCAGTCTTTGGTTAGTTAAACAGGCGACGAATACCGTCACGCAGCTCTTGGCCTGCGCCTTCGCCTAAGCGCTCATCAATGCGGTCGATGGATTCACCAATCCGCTCTTCTAGCTCTTCTTCTACCCGGCTCCCGGCTTCGTTACGCAGCAGATCAACCACCGATGCTTCGAAGGCGGTGCGGTCGAAGCGGCACCACTGGGCTTTATCGTCACCTACATGGCCTTCACAGCTTACCGGCAGCGACAGCTGCTGAAGCCGTGGGTTGACTTGGCAGGCGGCGTCAGCGGTATCCACTAGCCGTGCGTTCGCTTGAGTCGTGAAGTTGAGGCTATTGAGGTTGAAGTCGCCCTCCCCTTGCACGTTGATACCCGGTAGCGTAATCAGCAAGTCGTCACTTTCAACCACGCCGTTGCGCACCTGGAAGGTGGCTTCAAAACGCTCAAAGCGGGTGTCCGGGTGCCATTCTCGCTCCACCTGCTGGCCTTCTAGCTGAGCAACCAGCTCGCACATCTCTCGGGAGATGTTGGTGCGTAGAATCGCGCCATCGTTGAGCCGCGCGGTTAATTCGCCGTTGAGGTTGCTGGTGAGCACATCGCGGCGGTTGCCTTGGGTAGTCAGCGCGCCGTCTAGATTGAAGCGTCCGCGCAGCGGGGCCTCTTCTTCGCTGAAGGTTTCGATTAACGGTGCTACCTGCACATTGCTAATGCTGGGCGAGAGCTGCCACTCCAGTACATCACCAGTGGCATCCAGCTGGCCGGTGGCGCTCAATTCCCCTTCGTAGAAACGGGACTCAAAGGCAGTGAGGCGGTGGTTGCCGTTTTCACCGCGCAGCGCCAGCTGAGTATCGTCAAAAGTCAGCCCAGCCAGTAGCAGTTGGTCGACGCTCAAATCGCCCTGAAGGGTGAGCGTACTTAACCATGCCTGGGGCAGCAGCGTTCCGCTGGTTTGAGCAAAGGCTTTACGCAGCAGGCCACGGCTGGCTTGCTGCGCGGTTTCGGGGCCAGGCAGGTAGTGATCCAGATTGAGCGTATCGCCTTCTAGGTTGAAGGAGAGCTGGGTACCATCCAGCGCGGCGGCAATATCGCCGGTAAAGGTGCTGTCATCTACCACCAGCGAGAGGCGCGGCAGGGAGATACGCTTCAAGCTGCCTTCGATGGGGCTGGTGAGCGCGACATCGCTAAGTGCGGCTTCGCTGGCAGTATTGAGCTTCACACCCGTGCGGGAAATCCAAGGCCGCAGCGTAAACGGCGCGGCGGTCAGTTGCCCGCTGTACTGCGGCGCGTCCAGCAGTTGCTCGACATTCAAGTGGCCGCTTACACGCAGGCCGTCCGGCCCGGTGAGCTGAACCTCTTTAAGCTGCGCGGTTTGGGCGGCAAAATCGGTTTCCAGGCCAAATGCTAGGGCAACGGCAAGACTGCCTTGCCAGTTTTCTGGGTGGCGCAGCCCAGCTTCCAGCACGCCTTCGGTAACGCTTAGTTGTTGCTCAGCTAAACGGGCAACAATTTCAGCCGCTTTTAAGCTGAGCTGCTGCGGTTCGCTCGCTTCTCCCTGACGGGTATGCGTGGTTAGCTGGGTGTTTTCAAAGATGATCTGTTCATCTTCTAGGCCAAGCCGCAGGCGTGTTTCAAGATTTACCTCGCTGGTCATGTTTGGCGCGCGCTCAAGCTCTTCGGCATCCAGCCGGTCATGCTTAGTAAGCGTGAACATGGCTTTTAGCGGGAAGGAGCGTACCGGATTCACATTGGTGCCTGAAATATTCAGCGGCTGAACCCGCCAGAGCGCTTGATTCTGCTCATCGCGGTAACGAATATCAGCATTTTTTACTTCGACGCTGGCGATGCTTAATACCACCGAGAGGCTGCCTGCATCGGCATTGGGGCCAGCACTTGCCGGAGCTAGCACGGTTTCAGCGGATTCGTTGTTGTGCTCAGAGAGTCGCTCCAACAGCGGCTGCCAGTTGCCCTCGCCTTCAGCGTTCTTCTCCAAATTGAGGCGCATGCCATCCAGCGTCAGGCCATCCACGGCAATCTCTCCGCGCAGCAGCGGAGCAAAGGCAACGCTCACTTCAGCACGGTTAATGGCGGCGAAGGCGGTTTCATCTTGTGCTTGATCAGGCAGCCAGGCGCGCGCCTGCTCAACGCTGACACCAATACGAGGGTAAAACGACCAGGTAATCGGGCCTTCCAGAGCTAAGTTCAGGCCGGTTTGCTCCTCGACCACAGCGGTTAAGCGTGGTTTGAAGTCTTCTGGGTCTAAAAAGGTGGTGACGTACACCACGGCGGCCACTGCCACAATGGCTAAAATGCCTATGGCGGCCAGCAAAATACGTAATAGCTGTTTCATTACCCTTTTCCTTGTGGGTCTAGCTCAACAAAATCACTGGTCGCCGGCAGGTCCGGGGCAGAAGACGAGGTCTCGGCAACGGGTCGAAAGCCTAATTTCGATAGCAGTACTCGGTCTGCCAGCGGCAGAGTGGTGGTAGCAATACGCAGTACGCGGCCATCTTGCTTGGCTTGCTCGCCCACTAGCGCCATCAGCCGTGAGCCGACACCGCGACGACGCGTAGTTTTACGCACGCATAGCTCAGACAGCCACCAGGCGCGGTCGTCGGCTTCTTGCACCGCCACCGCGCCTAACAGGCGGTCATTGAAGTGGGCACAGGCAAAAAATTGCTGTTCCTTTAAATGCTGTTCGATAAATGGCAAAACCGTGGGAGTGGGCATGCGCTCTTGGGGCGCGTCTTCATATATGCGCACTAAGTCGATGCGCACCTGCTCTTCTGCTTCCCAACGGGCCTGGTCGACATATTGCAGTGTCACCGGCATGGTGAAATCCTCGTTGCCAACGCAGCTAGGCTGCTATGTTAGCGCCGCAAACAGCGGCGACATTCCCCGCATTGTAGCGGATGGGGGCGCCGATTCTCTATAATGGTTGTTTTGGCCGCAGTTGCTGCCCGCCGATTATTCCTCAGAGTGCGCCCCGGCGCAGGAGATGCAACATGTCAGCGCGTATTGCCACGGTAAGCCGTGACACCAACGAAACGCAGATTACGGTCAGCGTCAACCTTGACGGCGAAGGCCGCTTGAACTGTGAAACTGGCGTTCCGTTTCTAGACCACATGCTGGATCAAGTGGCTCGGCATGGGATGGTAGATCTCGATATTCATGCCAAAGGCGACCTGCATATCGACGACCACCACACCGTTGAAGATTTGGGCATCACCCTGGGCCAGGCATTCAACGAGGCCATTGGCGATAAGCGCGGCATCTACCGCTACGGCCACGCTTATGTGCCGCTGGATGAGGCGCTCTCTCGGGTAGTGATTGATTTCTCCGGCCGCCCCGGCCTTTATATGAATGTCGAGTTCACCCGCGATACCATTGGCAGTATGGATACGCAGCTGTTCTGGGAATTTTTCCAAGGCTTTGTGAACCATGCTCGAGTGACGCTGCATATCGACAACGTAAAAGGCTTTAATGCTCACCATCAGGCCGAAACCATTTTCAAAGCCTTTGGCCGCGCACTGCGTATGGCCGTTGCGGAAGACCCGCGCATGGCTGGGCAAATGCCCTCTACCAAAGGCAGCTTATAATGCCGATCGTTGCGGTTAGCGGCGTAACGGCACGCCTCTCGCCTACGAATCTATCGCCCACGACCTTAAGGAGCGCTTCATGACCATTGCGGTAATCGATTATGGAATGGGCAACCTACACTCCGTGGCTAAAGCGCTTGAGCACGTCACCCATGAGAATGTGATCATCACCCGCGACCCACGGCGTATTCTGGGCGCTACCCGTCTAGTGCTGCCGGGCCAAGGGGCGATTCGTGACTGCGTTGGCGAACTCGAACGCACCGAACTGCGCGGCCTAGTGGATGACGTGTTAACCCGCCAAGCCAAACCGCTGCTGGGCATTTGCGTGGGCCAGCAGATGCTGATGGAGCGCAGCGAAGAGAATGGCGGCGTGGACTGTTTGGGGTTTTTCCAAGGCAGCGTAGACCGCTTCCCGGCCAATATGCGCGACGCGCAAGAGCAGCGCTTGAAAGTACCGCACATGGGTTGGAACCTGGTGAATCAACACCACGACCACCCGCTCTGGGCAGGCATCGATAATCATGAGCACTTCTATTTCGTGCACAGCTATTACGTCAATGCCGCCGACGATGCCCAGGTATTCGGCACCACCCAGTACGGCAGTGTGAGCGCTCACGTGGCGATTGGCCGCGATGCCACCTTTGCCGTGCAGTTCCACCCGGAAAAAAGCTCCCGTGCGGGCCTGCGCCTGCTGGAAAATTTTGTCACCTGGACGCCCTGAGAGGTTTCACTATGTTGGTAATTCCCGCGATCGATCTCAAAGACGGCCAGTGTGTGCGCTTAAAGCAGGGCCGCATGGACGATGCGACCTCCTACGGCGACGACCCGGTGGCCATGGCCGCGCGCTGGGTAGAAGCAGGCGCGCGCCGTTTGCACCTAGTGGATTTGAACGGTGCCTTTGAAGGCAAGCCGGTGAACGGTGAGGCGGTCACCGCCATTGCCCGCGCTTACCCGAACCTGCCGATTCAAATTGGCGGTGGCATCCGCTCGGCAGAGACGATTGAACACTACCTCAGCGCCGGTGTTTCTTACGTGATCATCGGTACCAAAGCGGTCAAAGAGCCTGAGTTTGTGGGTGAAATGTGCCGCGCCTTCCCTGGCCACATTATTGTTGGCCTGGATGCCAAAGATGGCTATGTGGCCACCGATGGCTGGGCAGAAGTCTCCACCGTCAAAGCTACCGAGCTTGCCAAGCGCTTCGCTAACGACGGTGTTTCCAGCATTGTGTACACCGATATTGCCCGCGACGGCATGATGCAGGGTGTCAATGTGGAAGCCACCGCCGCACTGGCCCGCGAAGGCGGCCTACCGGTGATCGCCTCCGGCGGCGTAACCAATCTGGACGATATTCGTGCCCTGTGCGATGTCGCCGATAGCGGCATTTTGGGCGCAATTACCGGACGGGCGATTTACGAAGGCAGCCTGGATGTCGCTGAAGCCCAGCGCTTAAGCGATCAGTTGAGTGGAGGTAGCGAATGAGCTTAGCCAAACGCATTATCCCCTGCCTGGATGTGGATGCCGGGCGCGTGGTGAAAGGCGTTAACTTTGTGGGTATTCGTGACGCGGGCGACCCGGTGGAGATCGCTCAGCGCTATAACCAGCAGGGTGCCGATGAAATCACCTTTCTTGATATCACCGCGAGCCACGAAGACCGCGCCACCACGGTGGATATGGTCGAGCGTATTGCGGGTGAGGTGTTTATTCCCTTAACCGTGGGAGGCGGCATTCGTACCTGCGACGATATCCGCACCATGCTGAACGCTGGGGCCGATAAGGTCTCAATCAATACCGCGGCGGTGACGAACCCCGAATTTGTGCGTGAAGCCGCCGAGCGTTTTGGCAGCCAGTGCATTGTGGTGGCGATTGACGCTAAAAAAGTGTCTAAGGAAGGCGAGCCTGACCGCTGGGAGATTTTCACCCACGGCGGCCGTCGCCCCACCGGCCTGGATGCGGTGGAGTGGGCCAAGGAAATGGTCGAGTTTGGCGCAGGCGAGCTGCTGCTGACCAGCATGGACCGCGACGGCACGAAGATTGGCTTTGACCTAGGCGTCACCCATGCCATTTCTGAAGCGGTGAGCGTGCCGGTAATTGCTTCCGGCGGCGTCGGCAATTTAGATCACTTGGTGGATGGCGTGCTTAAAGGCGGTGCCGATGCGGTGCTGGCGGCGAGTATCTTCCACTTTGGCGAGTACACCATTCCAGAAGCAAAACGCTATATGGCCGAGCGCGGCATTGAAATGCGCTTGTAACTCACACTTATCCCTTCACTGAGGGGCTTTTAATGCGTCGCTACGTTCCATGGATTGGAGGGATAGCAGGGATTTGGCTGAGCGCGTCTGCCTCAGCCTTCTCTTTGCCGGATTGGCCTCCTACCCTTGCGCTTGACCACACGCTGGTACAAACCAGCTTACTCACCCGCCATTTTGACCCAGACCCTGAGCATACTAATCAGCAGAACTTACTGAGTATTGAGCTGCATAACCCTGACCGCTGGTTGGCGGGGGCTGCTTGGTTCAAAAACTCCTTTGATCAGCCTACGTGGTATTTTTACGCTGGCCGGGAGTTTCCGCTATGGCAGTTCGCCGATGAGATAAACGTACGTGCCAAACTGACCGGCGGTCTGCTGCGCGGTTATCAAGATGAGTACCGGGATAAGATCCCCCTCAACCATTTAGAGGTGGCCCCCGCGCTGCTACCTAGCATTGGCGTGCAGTGGGGGCGTGTGGAGTCTGATCTGATTATCTTCGGTACGGCAGGCATGATGGTGACAGCAGGCGTGCGTTTTTAACGTCCTAGCCGTCGTTATCGTCCAAGGTAAGCCCTAAGTTACTAATGCCGTTATTACGCCCAAGCGTGCGGATCTCTTTTAAAGAGGCTTTGTTGATCGGTTCGCTGACCGCTTCTAGCACCGCGTCTTGGAAGTCGTTTTCGTCTTCCATCAGCGGATGGTCGCGAATGAGCAGCGCCAATGCTTGAGCGTCCACTTCCCCTTCGGTGAGTTCGATAAACGCCCGCACACCAGCCCGCGAGGTGCGGCTGACATCCAGCACGGCTTCGGGGGATTCGCCTTGCAGCGTATCGAGTAACGCAGAGATTGACACGACCGCATCCAGCGCCCGACGTGCGCCGAAGCTCTCATCGCCCTCCGGCGGCTCGCATTCGGCCAGCTTTTCCGCTTGGCGGGCAAAGTCGATGCTGGCGTTGGGTACGCTAAGGCGCTCCCATACAAGATTCAGCACAGTGCGCAGGGTGTGCCCATCGCCATGGCCGCTGGTTTGCTCATAAAGGGCGTAGTTGGGTAACAGCCGCTCGCACAGCGCTGCCATAAATGCTTGCTGGGCGGGCAGCGGCAGCAGTTGAAGCCGCTGATAAAATCCTTGGGGTTTAGCCACCATGCTGATTTCCTGGGTCACTAGGTTTGTGAAACTGAGTCTATGAAACTGAGTCTGTGAAACTGTGTTGGTGAAATGAACGCGATGCGTTATCGTCGCACCCACGCGGCGGGCGACCCCCGCGGCGTTTGATGTGCTCGGCCGGCGAGGAGATTACCATGCATATTCATCTGCTACAGCACGGCCCTGACCATGGCCCCGCCCGTCTGACCGACTGGCTTGAGAGTATGGGCCATAGTTACACCGTTTTTCACCTCTACGCGGGCGAACTCACGCCTCGCCCTGGGGAGTGCGATGCGCTCATCGTGCTAGATGGCCCCGAAGCCCTGTTGAGCGAACCGCCCGCTTGGCATAAAGCGGAGCGCAAACTGATCAATCGCTACTTGGACGGCCAAAAACCTATTCTGGGCATTGGTCTAGGGGCGCTATGGATCGCGGAAGCGCTTGAGGCGGTCGTCGCCCCTGGCACCTACCCCGAAACCGGCTGGCATACCGTCACTCTAGCCTCGGAAAGCACCTTCGACCTACCCGAGCAGTTTGAGGCCTTTATGTGGCACCGCCTGGTGTTTAGCCTACCCGATGGCGCGCTACCATTAGGCGGCAGTGCCGCCTCCCCGCTGCAAGGGTTTAGCTGGGACGCAGGCCGCGTGGCGGGCCTGCTATGCCACTTTGAAACGACCCAGGCCAGCGTAGCACCGCTGCTGAACGCCAACGAGCGGCCCACGGCGAAAAGCCCTTCCAGCGGGCGCTTTGTGCAAACCGATGAGCAGATACTGGAAGACCCCACGCGCTTTCAGCGCTTGGCACCGCTGTTAGATCGCGTCATGACCCAGTGGCTGAAACGCGCTTAACCCCCACCACCTGCCGCCGCTAAGCACTCCACTGTTTGGCAGCGGCGAGACAGCTCTCCCAATCGCCTATATGAAGTTCTGTGGGCCGGTTTCCCTGCTGTTTCTCCAAGTGGTAACGGTAGAGCGGGTCGTAATATTCGGTCAGCAGCGGGGCAAGCCACGCCTCATGGGCTTGGATATCCCCGGCGGCATGGGCACGGAAAGCCATGGCCTGCATACGTTGCAAACGCTGTAGCCGGGCATTGCCCAGGCGTTTTGCCAGCCGCTCTAACGCGCTCGCCAGTTGACGCTGCATGCGCTGCCACCCTTCCTCTGGGCCAAAGCGAGCGGCGTAACCCTGCTCTAGCGCTTCGATATAGTCGCGGCGTAGCTGATCTAGCCGCCAATCTAGCGGCATTTCGATACGAATACGCGGCGCTTGCTGTAGGGCATGCCAAAAATCGAGCGGGAGATTGGCATTGCCAATCTGTCGGGACTCATCTTCCAACACAAGCTTACCCGGCTGCCCAATCAAACGCTGGCCCAGCGCGTGCTCAAAATCGATTTGGGTGGTGGGTTCGTCGGGCTGCCGCCCAAAAGCAGAACCTTTATGATTGGCGCAGGCTTCCAAATCAATGCCGTTGGGCAGTTGGTTAATCAGCTTCGTCTTAGCGCAGCCGGTGAGCCCTGCCACCACCAGCATAGGCTGCTGCGCGGCTTCGTCAATCCGTTGGCAGAGCTGCTGGCGTAGCGCTTTCCAGCCGCCTTCAATGCGTGGGCGATGAAGCCCTGCATCGACAAGCCACTGCTGGGCAATTTGCGAGCGCAGACCGCCGCGAAAGCAGTAGATACTCGCATCCGGGTGCTGGGCTAAGTAGGCCTGCCAAGCGGCGACACGCGCTTGCTTTATTTCACCGCTGACCAGCCGCTCACCCAGCGCGATGGCGGCTTGCTGGCCCTGCTGCTTGTAGGCAATGCCTACCTGGTGGCGCTCTTCATCCACCATCAGCGGTAGGTTGACCGCCCCCGGCAGGCTGCCTTGGGCAAACTCTACCGGGGCGCGTACATCAATCAGCGGCGTGTTTGACGCAATCACCTTAAGGGACGCAGGCGTGGTCGGCAGGGTCATCCAATAACCTCGATTTTAGCGTCTCCCTGGGGTGCTTTTAGGGTACCGAACGGCTCCAACGTTAGGCCGTACTCACGACCAATACGCTCAACGTCATCTTCCCATGCGGGGTCTACGCTAATCAGCAGCCCGCCAGAAGTTTGCGGGTCGCAGAGCCACTGCCAGTGGGCTTCATCCATGACGGGCAGCGCGCTACCCAGGGCGTCGCGATTGCGTACGGTGCCGCCGGGCACGGCACCTTGGCGGCGATAGCCTTCCGCTTCAGCTAACCGGGGCAGACGGCGGAAATCAATCTGCGCCATCACACCGCTGGCACTGCACATTTCGGTGAGATGCCCTGCCAAACCAAAGCCGGTAACATCCGTCATGGCGTTGACGCCCTTCACTTTGGAGAGCGCGATACCAATGGTGTTGGGTTTGAGCATGGTTTCACGGGCTAGGCCATGATGCCCGGCTTCTAGCAAGCCGCGCTTTTCCGCTGTGGTTAATAGCCCGACGCCCAACGGTTTAGTGAGAAACAGCAGGTCGCCGGGCTTAGCTTGGCTGTTGAGTTTTAAGTGCTCAAGATCGACCAGCCCGTTCACTGCTAAACCAAACATCGGCTCAGGGGCATCAATGGAGTGACCGCCGGCCAGGGCAATGCCCAGTTCACGGCAAACGGCCTGGGCACCCGCCACCACATCACCGGCGATTTCTGGGCCAAGTTTATCCAGCGGCCAGCCTAAAATGCCCAGTGCCATGACCGGTGTGCCACCCATGGCGTACACATCGCTAATGGCGTTGGTCGCGGCAATACGGCCAAAATCAAAAGGGTCATCGACAATAGGCATGAAAAAGTCGGTGGTGGCAATCATGCTGCGACCGTCGCCGAGATCGTATACGGCGGCGTCTTCACGCCCCTGGTTGCCCACGATCAGCCGCTGATGCCCGGCTGCCGGTCCGGCCTTGGCGAGAATGCCATCGAGTACGTCCGGGGCGATTTTGCAGCCGCAGCCCGCTCCGTGGCTATATTGGGTTAATCGAATCGAACTCATCATCCCTCTCCTTTTTAGATAAGCATAGCCGAAGTTACAGCGCTTCTAGCGCATCGCTCAATTTATCCACGGGGATCACTTCCATGCCTTTGGGTGCCTGCTTAGGGGCGTTGGCACGCGGTACGATAGCGCGAAGAAAACCGTGTTTGGCCGCTTCTGCAATACGCTCCTGCCCACTGGGTACCGGGCGTATCTCACCGGACAAACCCACTTCGCCAAACACGACCAGCTCTTTCGGTAAAGCGCGGTTTTGCAGACTCGACACGACCGCCAGCAGCACGGCGAGGTCGGCGCTGGTTTCCAGCACTTTGACACCGCCCACCACGTTAAGAAATACATCCTGATCGCCGGTAAACAGTCCGCCGTGACGGTTAAGAACGGCTAATAGCATGGCGAGGCGGTTTTGATCGACCCCCACAGCCACACGGCGGGGATTGCCCAGCGCTGACTCATCCACTAACGCCTGTACTTCTACCAGTATGGGTCGCGTACCTTCCCACACCACCATGACGAGACTGCCCGGCGCTTGCTCCTCTTGACGCGAAAGAAATATCGCGCTGGGGTTTTTCACCTCTTTCAGCCCCTGCTCCAGCATGGCGAATACGCCCAACTCATTGACCGCGCCAAAGCGGTTCTTCTGCCCACGCAGCGTCCGAAAGCGGGAGTCGGCACCGCCTTCCAGCAGCAGCGAGGCGTCAATCATATGCTCTAGCACTTTGGGACCCGCAAGGGTGCCATCCTTGGTGACGTGGCCCACCAGCAGCAGCACGGTATTAGTCTGCTTGGCAAAGCGGGTAAGCGCGGCAGCGGATTCGCGTACCTGGGCAACGCCGCCAGGGGCAGAACTGATATCTTCCAAGTGCATGGTCTGAATGGAGTCGATGACCAATATTTCCGGCTTCTCCCGCTCGGCCACCGCTAGAATGGTCTCTACGCTGGTTTCCGCTAGCATCTTCAGCCCGTTAGTGGGTAGCTGCAGGCGGTGGGCGCGCATAGCCACCTGGGAAAGCGACTCCTCCCCCGTGACGTAGAGAATACGCCGCTGCTGGGCAAGCTTACAGGCAGTTTGTAGCAGCAGCGTCGATTTACCAGCCCCTGGGTTGCCACCCAACAAAACGGCGGAGCCCGGCACCAAGCCGCCGCCTAGCACGCGGTCAAACTCTGCAAAGGTGGAGCTCAGCCTTGGCACCTCGCTTAAATCGACATTACTGAGGTCGACTACATCTCGTGATAGATCGCCTGCGTACCCGGCGCGCCCGGTAGTGGTGCCGCTACCGGGGCGAGCGCTTGCCAGCTTGACCTCCGTTAGCGTGTTCCACTCTTGGCAGCTCGTACACTGGCCCTGCCATTTACGGTACTCTGCACCGCATTCGGTGCAGACAAAGGCACTTTTCGCTTTTGCCACTGCCTGTTTGCTCCTTCTCTTGCGTCACGTACTAAAGGCTAGAAGAGTGCTCAGAAATGCAAAAGGCGGCCAGTGGCCGCCTTCGAGCGTCGCGTAAGGTCTTACTGACGCTGTAGCTGCAGCATCTCGCCATTTTCGAAACGGCGGCGCTCAGGGTCGATCAGCTCCAAGGTACGCTCATCGATACGCTGGAAGTAGTAGATTTGGCCGTCGCCGTTCGGCGTCAGCTCGTAGACCGTCGCATCGGGGTCAGAGGGCGTACCGGTCAACACTTCCCAGTTACCGGCATAGTTCTCGTCCGGCGGTGTCTGGGGGTGATTACGGTAAGTCGCATCCAGCGTGAACGTCCGCTCTTCCGGGGCGCTCATCTCTTCTCCCACCAACGTTACATCCAGGTCAATGCCGTCACAGTTACGGCAAGGCAGAGTGCCTTGGTAGTTAGCCTGTGATGCGGTCATGCCTGCATCTTCGCGCTGATCCGTTGGGCCAGCTGCGCAGCCCGCCAACAGTGCCAACATAGCCGAACCGGCTAGCAAACTCCTGAATTGCATTGGGTGTCTCCTTATCGTGTTGGACATACATTTCTTTCGCGCGCTTATGACAGCATAACCGCTACAAGGTGCGACGCCCACCCCCTCTGACGTAGAAGTAAGTTCTCACCTAGCCTGCATGGGAATGCTTGCGCTCTAGCGGCCATCAGGCGACCATGGTGCCATTACCGCTAGGATAATCAGGTTACCCTTATGAGCCAATATTGGAGCCCAGCCGTTAGGGAGCTTACCCCTTACGTGCCAGGCGAGCAGCCCCGTGAACGCGTTATCAAACTCAATACAAACGAGAACCCGTACCCACCTGCCCCTGGTGTCAGCGAGGCACTACGCAACTATGCAGTTGATCATTTGCGTCTCTATCCTGATCCGACGTCCTTGGCCCTGCGTGAAACCTTGGCAGACACGTATGGTGTAAGCGTAGCAGAAACCTTTGTTGGCAATGGTTCTGACGAAGTGCTGGCGTTCGCGTTCCAGGCGTTCTTCTGCCATGGGGCACCGCTGGATGTACCGTCGATTACTTACAGCTTCTACCCGGTGTATGCCAACCTGTATGGCGTGGAACTGCGCAAGCATCCGCTTAACAATCAATGGGAAGTCGACCTGGATGCGCTTGCCAACGATTCCGAACGTAGCGGGGTGATTTTTGCCAACCCCAATGCGCCTACTGGCCACGCTCACTCCCTTGAGAGCATCGAAGCACTGCTGAAACGTGTGGCGGATCGCGTGGTGTTGATCGATGAAGCCTATGTCGATTTTGGCGCAGAGAGCACGGTGGCACTGGTCGAGCGTTATCCGAACCTGCTGGTCACCGGTACCTTTTCCAAGTCACGCAGTCTGGCGGGCTTACGTCTAGGCTACGCGATTGGCTCCCCTGAGCTAATCGAAGGCTTACAGCGGGTAAAAGATTCGTTTAACTCCTATCCGGTCGATAGCCTAGCCAGTGTGGTCGGTATTGAGGCACTGAAAGATACCCAGCACTTCAACGCCTGCCGGGACAACGTCATTACTACCCGTGAGCGAACCCGCCAACGGCTGGAAGGGCTGGGCTTTGAGGTACTGCCCTCAAAAGCCAATTTCCTGCTGGCTCAGCACCCTGACTTTGCCGGTGCGCAGCTATTTGCGGGCCTTCGGGAGCGAGGCATTTTGGTACGCCACTTCAATACCAATCTACTCAACAACTTCCTGCGTATCTCCATCGGCACCGACGATGAGATGGATAGCTTCATTGAAGCCCTAGAGTCACTCTCCGGTTAATGGATTATCCAGCTCTCTGAACGCTTAAATGCAAAAACCCAGCCATATGGCTGGGTTTTTATTTCACTTGATCTTTTCGGCAATTTTCTTCGGCGCAACAAAAAACCCAGCCTGGTAGCTGGGTTCTCTGCGGTATAAGTGCCTGACGATGACCTACTCTCGCATGGGGAGACCCCACACTACCATCGGCGCTAAGCGGTTTCACTGCTGAGTTCGGCATGGGATCAGGTGGTTCACGCTCGCTATGGTCGTCAG
>Ga0208316_1000390_pt1 | contig 40539 bp, 38 predicted proteins | sample MalvireepMed_231_FD_184240 | JGI IMG/M metagenome (GOLD analysis project Ga0208316, IMG submission 184240) | Marine viral communities from the Global Malaspina Expedition - Malaspina viral metaG DeepMed_231 (SPAdes) (version 2) | ecosystem: Environmental > Aquatic > Marine > Oceanic | place... | reverse complement strand
TCAAGCCGGCTCCTGGCCGGCACCGCGGCGCGTAGTGCTGGTGGTGCAGGAACGCCCCGATGACCTGCTGCTGCATGCCTTCTTCCTGGTCACCAACCTCGGCAAGTTCGACTGGCCGCCGGAGAAGGTCCTGGCGCTCTACCGCAAGCGCGGCAGCGCCGAGGCGCACATGGGCGAGGTGAAGTCGGCGCTGGACGTGCACCTCTCGTCGACCGATCGTGGCGCCTCCACCGTTCAGGGCGTGATGGCCCGCAACGAGGTGAGCCTGCTGCTCAGCCTCTACGCCTACCAGGTCCTGCATGGCCTGCGCTGCCTGCTGGAACGGCAGACCCGGCAAGGCTGGAGCCTCAGCCGGATGCGCGAGCAGGTGCTGAAGGTCGCCGCCACGCTGAGGCTGCACGCTCGGCGAATCACCGTTCATCTGGGTGCCGCCGCCGACAAGTGGTGGCCGACGCTGCTGAAGGGGTTGCCGAAGCTGACCGCACTGAGCTGACGCTCCTGCGAGACCACCACAGCATCAGAAAGCGAGCGATCGGAGCGGCGGTCGGCGATCACGGCTGCTTGGACGGCCGCCATTGATTCCAAAGAGCTATAAGTAAGTAGGAAAAGGGCTGCGTTCTGGCATTACTCAACAGCCACTCGCGCTGAAGAGGCGAATCCTGATAAGCAATGCCAACAGCCAGTACCTTCAGACCGCTCAATCAGCGCCCTCGTGAATAAGGCGGGCTAAGGGTTATCCTTTTGTCGCAAATACGATCATGACCTAATGACACCATGACCTGGGGCTGTGGTCGATTTTGTTTTTTTTCAATCTATTGATTAAATTGATTTTTTTTAATACTTAGGGCACAGAATGTTTTTCTGTACGTTGAAACAAAAAATATGTGTTAGTAACAGCCAAACAATGTAGTAACACTCAAGGGCTGTCATGTGTGGTTGATACCTCTTCGGTATGACTAGGCACCTAAACAATATTGGTTCCAGCTTCTAACGCCAATCAAACTGATACCCAATCAAATGATTGCCAGAAGCCGGAGCTGCCATGTCAACCGTCATCCAACATATTGAGACGATACTGGTCGATTTACCGACTATCCGTCCCCACAAACTTTCCATGACCACCATGGCTTGCCAGACCATGGTGATTGTCCGCATGCGTCACTCTGATGGCATCGAAGGTCTTGGCGAAGGCACCACCATTGGCGGCCTTGCCTATGGGCCGGAAAGCCCGGAGAGCATCAAGCGTAATATTGATACCTATTTAGCTCCCCTCTTGATTGGCCAGCCCTCTCACAATGTACACCAACTGCGCTCCCGCCTTCATCGACATGCCCGTGGCAACATGATTGCCAAATCCGCGCTTGAAACCGCGCTATTAGATGCCCAGGGCAAACGCCTGGGGCTGAGTGTAGCCGAGCTGCTTGGCGGCGCACGCCAGGAGCACTTGCCCGTGCTATGGACGTTGGCCAGTGGTGATACGGCCAAGGATATCGACGAGGCTATGCTGCGTTTAGAGCAGCGTCGTCACTGTGACTTCAAACTAAAAATCGGTGCCAACCCGGTGGAACAAGACGTACGCCATGTGGCAGCGATTAAGGAAGCATTGGGCGACCGGGCCAGCGTTCGCGTTGATGTTAACCAGGCTTGGGATGAATCCACGGCGGTAAGAGGAATCCAGGCGCTGCAGGATGCTGGTATTGAGCTCATTGAGCAGCCCATTCCCGCCCGTGAATACGCCGGTCTCGTTCGCTTAGCGAACCGTTTCAATGTCCCCATGCTCGCCGACGAAGCCGTACAGGATGCTCGCGATGGGTTGGATCTCATCTGCAGCGGCTTTAGTGGCGCCTTTGCTCTGAAGATTGCTAAATCCGGTGGTATTCACGGTGCACTGGAGCTGGCGCATCTTGCCCAAGCAGCGGGCATTGGCCTCTATGGCGGCACCCTTTTGGAAGGCACCATCGGGACGGCCGCCTCCCTGCACGCCTGGGCGACCCTGCCGGAAATGGCCTGGGGAACGGAAATGTTCGGCCCGCTGCTGCTGACCGATGACATTGTCATTGAGCCGCTTCATTACACCGAGTTCGGGGTTGCCCTGCCGCAAGGTCCTGGGCTGGGGATCAGCTTAGATGAAGATAAATTGACATATTACGCACGTAAATAAACGACACCGCAAATAACGTCATGCCACTGTCTGCGTTTGCCCGTGATGAAAGAGGAGAGCTATATGCTGTTTCAAGTAGAGATGACGGTTAAATTGCCGCCCGATATGCCAGCCGAGCAAGCGGCAAAGATCAAGGCGACCGAAAAGGCGTATTCTCAAGAGCTGCAGCGCCAGGGAAAATGGCGTCACCTGTGGCGGGTGGCAGGTAGCTACTCGAATGTCAGTATTTTTGACGTTGAAGACAACGCCGAGCTGCAAGAACTGGTCAGTAACTTGCCGCTATTCCCTTACATGGAGATCAGCGTCAAGCCCCTGTGTCGTCACCCCTCCTCAGTGCGCGACGATGACAGCTAGTTCTCCACGTAACACGCCCGTTCATATGAATAAAACAACACCCTATAACAAATAGAGGGTTTCACCATGACCGTAAAAATCTTCGACACCCCCGAAGTCCAAACCTTCCTGAATGCCGTGGCGGGTCTTGACCAAGCCGGTGGCAACGACCGCGCCAAGCAGATTGTCCATCGTCTGGTCGGCGACCTGTTCAAGCTGATCGACGACTTCGATGTCAGCGAAGAGGAGTACTGGGCCGCCGTGAACCTGCTCAACGCGCTGGGCAGCCAGACCCAGTTCGGCCTCTTGTCCCCTGGGCTCGGGTTTGACCATTTCCTCGATATGCGCCACGACGCCATCGACGCCGAAGCCAAGCGCACCGGCGGCACCCCGCGCACCATCGAAGGTCCGCTCTACGTGGCCGGCGCCCCCGAGGCGGAAGGCTTTGCGCGGATGGACGATGGCAGCGACCCTGATGGCGAGACCATGTGGCTCACCGGCCAGGTGCGCGACGTGAACGGTCAGCCGATCCCCGGCGCCAAGGTCGAGATCTGGCACTGCAACTCCAAGGGCGGCTACTCGTTCTTTGACCCTTCTCAGGACGAGTACAACATGCGCCGCACGATCTATGCCGACAGCGAGGGCCGGTACACCGCCCGCAGCATCGTCCCGTCGGGCTATGGTGTGCCCGAAGGTGCGCCCACGGATGTGGTGCTGAAATCGCTGGGCCGCCATGGTCAGCGTCCGGCCCATATTCACTACTTTGTCTCCGCCCCGGGGCACCAGCACCTGACCACCCAGATCAACTTGGCCGGCGACCCCTATACCTATGATGACTTCGCCTTTGCCACCCGCGAAGAGCTGGTCGTGCCCGCCGAGCGGATTGAAGACCCGGCTGAGATTGCCAAGCGTGAGCTGGACGGCCCCTTCGCCCAGGTGGTGTTCGACGTGGAGTTGGCACAAACCGACGCCGCCGAGCTACAAGTTCGCCACGCCCGCCCCCGCGCCAAGGAAGACGAGCAGGACCTGGCCAGCCAGCTGGCCGGCACGGCCAAAGTATAAACCCCTGTTTGAAAGGCGGGCCTCCCCCTTGGCCTGCCTTGACGCCTTAACAGCGCGACATAATAACGAGGAGAGAGATCATGACCACACAGCTTGATCAGCTCGAAGCCCGCGTGCGCGGTGCGGTACAAGACGACCCTGACAACGGTATTTTCCGCTGCCACCGCAGCATGTTTACAGATCCCGCTTTTTTCGAGCTGGAGATGAAACACATCTTCGAAGGCAACTGGGTATTTCTGGCCCATGAGAGCCAAATTGCCGAGCCGGGAGACTACTTCACCACCACCGTGGGTCGTCAGCCGGTTATTATCACCCGCGACAAGCAAGGCGAACTGCACGGCCTGATTAACGCCTGTGCCCACCGCGGCGCCACCCTGTGCCGTCGCAAGCGCGGCAACAAGGGCACCTTCACCTGCCCGTTCCACGGCTGGACCTTCAAAAACGACGGCCAACTGCTCAAAGCTAAAAACGAAAAGACCGGCGCCTACCCGGATACTTTCAAGCAGGACGGCTCCCATAACCTCAAGCGCCTCCCGCGCTTTGAGAACTACAAAGGCTTCCTGTTCGGCAGCCTGAGTGACGACGTGCAGCCGCTCGAACAGCACCTAGGTGAAACCACCAAGGTCATCGACAACATCGTCGACCAAGCCCCCGAAGGTCTTGAGATTCTGCGCGGCACCTCATCGTACACCTACACCGGCAACTGGAAGCTGCAGGCCGAAAACGGTGCCGACGGTTACCACGTCAGCTCCGTGCACTGGAACTACGCCTCCACCATGGAGCGCCGCAACTACGATGCCGGTGGTACCAAGGCGGTCGACGCGGACGGCTGGTCGAAAAGCAAAGGCGGCTTCTACTCCTACGAAAACGGCCACATGATGCTGTGGACTCGGCTGCTCAATCCCGACGTACGCCCGGTCTACCAGGAAAAAGAGTGGATCCAAGAGCAGTTAGGGGAAGCCCGCGCCGACTCGATTGTGAATCAAACGCGCAACCTGTGCCTCTACCCCAACGTCTACCTGATGGACCAGTTCTCCACGCAAATCCGCGTGCTGCGTCCCATCGACGTCAATAAAACGGAAGTGACCATCTACTGCTTCGCCCCTAAAGGGGAGTCGGCGGAAAATCGGCGGGTACGTATCCGCCAGTACGAAGACTTCTTCAACGTCTCCGGCATGGGCACACCGGATGACCTCGAAGAGTTCCGGGCGTGTCAGGAAGGTTACAACGGCGCCCTAGCTGAATGGAACGACCTCTCCCGCGGCGCCAAGCAATGGATCGAAGGCGCGGACGAAAACGCCCAGGCCATCGGCATGAAACCACTGCTCAGCGGCGCCTCTCCCGAAGATGAAGGCCTCTACGTACTGCACCACAAGCACTGGGTCAGCGAAATGCTGCGCGCCATCGACAAAGAGCGCAGCCAGTTTATCGCCACCGCGACCGCCTAAGCGTCTGACGCCAGACAAGAGGAGAGAAGCCATGAGCATCAGTTACCACGACATCCAAGCCTTTCTGTACCGCGAAGCGCGCCTGCTGGACGACCGCGAGTGGGACGAATGGCTCACGCTGTATCACAAAGACGCCATGTTTTGGATGCCGGCCTGGGACGACGACGACCAGCTCACCCGCGACCCGCACAGTGAGATCTCGTTGATCTACTACCCCAACCGCGAAGGGTTGGAAGACCGGGTGTATCGCATCAAAACCGAGCGTAGTGGTGCCAGCACACCGGAGCCACGTACTACGCACCAGGTAAGCAACCTGGAGATCCTGACGCACGAGGGTGACACGGTCACACTGCGGTTCAACTGGCACACGTTGAGTCATCGATATAAAAAGACCGACAGCTTTTTTGGCACCTCGTTTTACACCCTGGACGTGTCGAGCGAGCGTCCATTGATCACAAGAAAAGTCGTGCAGCTGAATAACGACTATATCCATCAGGTCATTGATGTGTATCACGTTTAATCGATGCCGATGAAGACAGGGAAGTCACTTATCCTGCTATCACTCGAAGCGATAGCACGTTAGAAATAACAATTTCAAAACCACTTAACCCTGGTGAAAATATAATGAAAACTTTCAAAAAGACCTCCCTCGCCACTCTGCTAAGTGCCACTACGATGTTATCAGCGATGAGTGTCGCTGCTAATGAAGATCCCGTAAAACTTGGCTTAATGCTGCCCTATTCAGGAACCTACACCGCTCTTGGAGAAGCCATCACTAACGGCCTGAAGCTGGCCATTGATCAAGAAGGTGGCCAACTGGGTGGCCGTGATGTGGAGTATATCGAGCTTGATTCAGAGGCTGACCCTTCCAAGGCACCTCAGAACATGAGCCGTTTGGTCAATGGAGATAATGTTGACTTCGTAATCGGCCCGGTTCACTCCGGGGTTGCAATGGGAATGTTGCGTGTTGCCAAACAGACTGGCGCTATCACCATCATTCCGAACGCAGGGTTGGGTGCCGCCACGAATGAGCTGTGTATGCCGAATGTGTTCCGCACTTCGTTCAGCATGTGGCAAGACAGCTATCCAATGGGCAAGGTGGCGTACAATCAAGGGCATCGAAAAATTGTCACCATTACATGGGATTACGCTGGGGGCAAAGAAGACCTGGCTGGCTTTGAAGAGGCTTTCACCGCTGAGGATGGCGAAATCGTTCAGCAGATTTTGGTGCCATTCCCAAGCACCGAGTTTCAGAGCTACCTAACCCAGATTGCCAGCCTAGAGCCGGACGCCGTCTACACCTTCTTTGCTGGCGGCGGCGGTGTCAGCTTCGTTAGAGATTACGCTGCAGCAGGGTTAAATGAGAGCATCCCCCTGCTGGGTTCAGGTTTCCTTACCGAAGGTAACTTGGAAGCGCTGGGCGAGGCGGGTGAAGGGGTAATGACGACGCTTCATTACGCTGAAACCCTCGAAAATAACGCCAATCAGTCCTTCGTGACCGCCTACGAGAATGCTTACGGAGAAACGCCTGATACCTATGCCGTGCAAGGTTACGACACAGGTATGATGCTGGCACAGGCGCTCAGTGTGCTGGGTGGTGATACGTCTGATCGGGAGCGTTTGATCGATGTGTTAGCCAATGTGCAACTGGCCAGCCCCCGTGGCCCGCTCAGCTTCTCTGCTTCCCACCATCCTATCCAGAATGTGTATCTACGCGAGATTCGCGACGGCAAACATGAGGTCGTCAGTATCGCTGCCGAGAATCTTGAAGTCCCTGATGACGCTTGCCAGATGTAACGGCTTCTTGCATCACCTTGGGGCGGGAATAGTCCGCCCCTCACTCGGATTCTCGGAGGGATCGTATGGATCTCGCATTTTTTAGCGTACAGCTTCTGAATGGATTGCAGTACGGGTTGCTGCTGTTTTTGATCGCCAGTGGCTTAACACTGATTTTTGGCATTATGGGCATCATTAATCTCGCCCATGGTGCCATGTACATGATTGGCGCCTATCTGGTGTATGACTTGACTCTGCGCTTTGGCAATTTCTGGCTGGCCATGTTGGCGGCCATCCCCATCGCGATTGCCCTGGGACTCATCATTGAGCGCTTGTTTCTTGATACGCTTTACAAGCGTGACCATCTGTACCAGGTCTTGCTGACCTTCGGGCTGATTTTAGTGCTTAACGAAGCACAGCGAATGATCTGGGGAGGCGATGTACATCGCGTGCCGGTACCCGCACCGTTTGACGCCAGCATCCAACTGACCGACAACCTACAGTACTCGGTCTACCGGCTCTTTGTGATGGGCGTCTGTTTGGCCTTGGCCGGGGTGATCTATGGGGTGATTCGTCATACGCGCCTGGGCATCATCATTCGTGCTGGTGCCGTCAACCGCGACATGGTGGAAGGGCTGGGGATCAATGTTCGTACTCTTTTTACGCTCATCTTCAGTGTTGGTGTGGCGCTGACAGCCTTTGCGGGCATGATCGCCGCACCACTCACCTCTATTGCGCCTGGCATGGGCGACAGCATTTTGATCACGTGTTTTGTGGTTGTGGTCATCGGTGGGATTGGTTCCATTAAAGGGGCATTTTGGGGCGCCATTATCATTGGCATGGCCACCACCTTTGGGGCGGTGCTCATCCCCAGTCTCGCCAGCATGGTGATCTATCTGATCATGGCGGCGGTTTTACTGGTGAAACCGCGCGGTCTTTTCGCGTGAGGAGAATAAGCAATGTTACATAGATACCCCAAGCGCGTTGCCTACATCATGCTGGCATTGACGGCGCTGGTAGCTACCTTCCCGCTTTGGGGAGTGGCCGTGTTCGGTAGCCAAGCTAATTTCATGTTAGAGAAGCTGACGTTGATGCTGATTCTGGCGCTGTTTGCGATGAGCCTGGATCTGTTAGTGGGCATCGTAGGCCTAGTAAGCCTCGGGCATGCGCTCTTTTTCGGTTTAGGAGCTTACACGCTGGCCTTGGCCAGTCCTGATTTTAGCCCAGCGTCTATGTGGTGGATGTTACCACTGGTCATAGGCGTCTCGGCCTGCGTTGGGCTAATAGTTGGCATCTTGGTCATTCGTACTAAAGGCATCTTCTTTATTATGACGACCCTGGCATTTGGCCAGATGCTTTACTACTTCATTAGTACTTCCCAGTTTGCGGGTGGAACCGACGGCGTCTTTATTATGTTCCGACCCAGCCTCGCAATAGGCGATACCACGCTGGTGGACCTGGATAATCCTTATAGCTTCTTTTACTTCTGCCTGGGAATGCTGCTGGTCGGATATCTCTTTCTACGCTGGCTGACCCGTTCCTATTTCGGCCAGGTGTTGGACGGTATTCACGACAACGAGCACCGCATGCAGGCCCTAGGCTATGCCACCAGTGGCTACAAATTGATTGCCTTTGTGATTGCCGGGGTCATGGCAGCCATTGCTGGCATGTTGGCGGCGATGCAGTATGGCTTCGCCAACCCGGCTCAGCTTGGCTGGCACACCTCTGGCGAAGTGTTAATGATGCTGATTTTAGGCGGCATGGGTACCATTTTTGGCCCCATCCTAGGCGCTTTTGCTTACGAGATACTGCTGTTTGTCTATGAACACGCCACAACGCACTGGCCAATCCTGATGGGCTTGACGATTATCGTCGCCGTGCTGGTTCTCCCTCGAGGTATTGCAGGTGTGATGATAGCGCCCCCCTGGCAACGCAAACGCACTACGGTTTCTAGCAACGAGGACGAGACAAAACAAGCATCTTCAGTCTCCGCTCAACCCGCTGCACAGAGTAAGGGGGACTAAACCATGCGCAATGACATCGTATTAGCCACCCAGGGCCTGACCCGTCGTTTTGGTGGTCTGGTCGCCGTCAACGACGTTGATTTTGATGTAAAAGCTCACGAGATACATGCCATCTTGGGACCGAATGGAGCTGGAAAAAGCACGCTGATCAATTTGCTTTCTGGCGAAATTCCACCCTCGGAAGGCGAGGTGCTATATCAACAGCAACCGATTCAAGGCAAAAATGCGCGTCAGATCGCACGCCTAGGTATCGGTCGCAGCCATCAAAAGACCAATATCTTCCCCCGTCTTACATGCCTGCAAAACTGTGAGCTCGCAGCGCGTATTCATCTGGGCGGTGTGTTTGGCAGTTGGCGTTCACGGCATACCGCTCGACAGGTGAGCGAGCGGGCTCAAGAGGTACTGGAGACTTGTCAGCTGAACCACCGGGCGCATACGACCGCCTCGGACATGAGCTACGGTGAACAGCGCCAGCTCCAAATTGCCATGGTACTAGCAACTGCCCCGACACTAATGCTGTTGGATGAGCCGATGGCAGGCATGGGGCGTGAAGAGACTGCCCAGGTCACGGAGCTGCTCGCTAGTTTGACCGACCGCTACACCCTGGTACTGATTGAGCACGATATGGACTCGGTCTTCCGCTTGGCCGACCGTATCACGGTCATGGTCGATGGCTGTGTGCTAGAAAGTGGCCCAACGGAGCAGATACGTAACAGTGAGAAAGTACGTGATGTCTACCTGGGACGCCATGATGAGGGGGCAACCGCATGACCACAAACGCTACAGAGACGCCCTTGATTGATGCCCGAGGGCTGCATACCTACTACGGCGAAAGCCATGTATTGCATGGGGTCGATTTGACCCTAATGCCCGGAGAGACCCTCAGCCTGCTGGGCCGTAATGGCATGGGCAAGACCACCACGTTGAAGTCTATCCTCGGCTTTGTACCGCCACGCCGGGGGGAAGTCTTTATCAAGGGTGTGTCAACCGCGAAGCGTCGTCCCTGGCAGCTGATGCGTCAAGGGATCGGATACGTGCCGGAAGGGCGTGGGATATTCCCCGGCATCAGCGTGCGTGAGCACCTCATCATGGCGGCGCGCCCCAATGAGCGGGGAGAGACCCCCTGGACCATGGAGCGAGTTTTGGACACGTTTCCGCGTCTGGGGCAGCGCATTAATCATGATGGAGCGCTGTTGTCAGGCGGAGAGCAGCAGATGCTCTCGATTGGTCGCGCACTGACGACGAACCCAGATCTGATGATTCTCGATGAGGCAACGGAAGGGTTAGCGCCGCTGATCCGTGATGAAATCTGGAAAATCATTCGTACGATCAAGGCGACGGGCATTTCGACCATCATTGTCGATAAGAATATCGATAACCTGCTGGAAGTAGCCGAAAAACAATTACTGCTAGTCAAGGGTGAAGTGATGTACAGCGGCGATTCTCAGGGGCTAAAAGACAACCCTGCGCTCCTGGAAACTCACCTAGGCGTTGCCTGAGAAGAGAGCCCGGCAAGCCAATACTTGTCGGGCTATTGATGGCAGGTAGTGCAATTCAATGGCACTAGGAAGTTAGTTGCATGCAATTACATAAGGATTGGTCGGTTCCCGCGATCACCGCAGGCTTTGTGGCAGTGCTGGTCTCATACTCTGGCCCGCTGGCTATCTTTTTTCAAGCGGCTCAGAGCGCTGACATCTCAAACACGATGATGACCTCTTGGGTCTGGGCCATCTCTATTGGGGCTGCTGTCTCGGGTATCTTGCTGAGCCTGTGGCTGAAAGTACCGGTCGTGACTGCCTGGTCTGCTCCGGGCACTGCCTTGCTGGTCACCCTATTTCCGGGATTATCTCTCAATGAAGCAGTGGGGGCGTATCTGACGGCAGCGATGATCATTTTCGTGATCGGTATAACGGGCTCTTTTGACCGTATTATCCAGATGATTCCGCCCGGCATTGCCAGTGCCATGATGGCGGGCATCCTATTTCAATTCGGTATTGGCGTCTTCGTTTCATTGGAAAGTGTGCCAGCATTGGCGATTGGTATGTTGATTGCCTACTTGGTATTTAAACGGCTAACACCGCGTTACAGCCTAGTACTGCTATTGGTGGTCGGCGTTGCCTTGGCGGTCTTATTAGAAGGTGCAAGTTTGGAAGGGGTTGCAGTGGAGTTTGCGCAGCCGCAGTTCATCCGTCCGGAGTGGACGTGGAACGCTACCTTGAGCTTGGCTATACCTTTGGTCTTGGTCAGTCTAACGGGGCAGTTCTTGCCCGGCATGGCCATTCTGCGTACCTCAGGCTATTCAACACCAGCTAAGCCAATTGTTACTGTGGCTAGTCTAACATCTTTCGGGACGGCCTTTTTCGGCGGTATTACCACTGTGATCGCCGCGATTACAGCAGCTATCTGTACCAGTAAGGAGGCTCATGAAGACCCCGATAAGCGTTACGTCGCAGGTGTAGCAAATGGAGTGTTCTATCTAGTTGGTGGCATTTTTGCGGGCACCATTGTGGCGCTATTTACCTCCTTGCCTAGCGAATTTGTTGCGGTACTTGCAGGCTTAGCACTGATTGGCGCTATCAGTAGCAATATCAGCGCGTTCGCTGCCGAGAAAAGCCATTTAGAGGCCTCTGTGATGACGTTCATTGCCACGGCATCGGGAATCAGTTTTTTAGGTCTTGGTTCAGCTTTCTGGGGAGTGATCGTTGGAGCGCTGGCGTATAACTTGCTGCACCGGCGTTTCACCCTACTTAACCACAAGGCTTAATAACAATAAGGACTGCTTAAACAGTCTTTGGAGAATAACTATGCATAATATAGTGGTTGCTATTGATGACAGCGAGTACTCACTGAACGCTGTAGAGTTTGGACAACGTCTCGCATCGCAGCTGGGCATAGAGGTAAAGGCTATCTCTGTGGTGCCAGAGCAAGATGCGGTAGCTTCACGCCGTGCTACGCTGAAAACACGCTTTGAGGCCCACCAACTCCATAACATAGCTATTGATGTTGTCGTTCATGACAGCGCTAAAGCTTACCTTGGTCAGCTTGCCAGTCGCGAGGATACAGGAGTGTGCATGATGGCACACGGGCGGCGCCCTGTACCGGAGATGCTGATCGGCAGCGTAACGGCAGGCGTTGTGCGGCGCTCTCAGCGGCCGGTGTTTCTGTGCGGGCCGCGCTATAATAACCGTCTTCACCAGCAAGTTGACGTATTGGCTGTTTGCGTTGATGGTTCTACGCTATCCGAACAAATACTGCCCTATGCCGCAGCGCTGGTGAAGCGATTAGGAGCGCGCTTACAGCTGCTTCAGGTAATAGATACGTTTGCTGTTAGCAAACCAACGTCGTTAGGTCATACCGACGTGTTAGAGTCGGCCTATTTGGCTGAATTGGCACGCCGTGTTGAAAGCGAGCAAGCGCTTGAGGTTGACTGGGAAGTGCTCCATGGCGATCCGGCTGACTCTATCGTGAATTACTTAGCAGATAGCCACAATACCATGCTGGCCATGACCACCCATGGCCGTAGTGGTATCACTCAGGTAGTCACAGGAAGCGTTAGCCATGAGGTCGTCCATGAAGCTCCTTGTCCGGTCGCTGTGCTCCGACCTTAAAACAGAACATTTCCACAATTATGGATACCGGCCTGAGCGCCGGTTTTCAACCAGCACATCTAAAATAGCATTGGCTGTTTGCATGAGGTGAGAAGGCTTTTCACCACGACGGCGGCTACATATAACAGGTGATGTGATACTGCTATCCGCTAGCGGTACATAGGTAATACCATCTCGCTGAACACGCTTGACCTGTTCTGGTACGAGTGTAATGCCTATACCTGAAGCTACTAGGCTCAGAGCGGTTTGTACTTCATTCGCTTCCTGAACAACCTGTACTTTCAGCCCCCTTCTACGAAAAATACCCAGCACCATATCAGCTAAGCTCGGGCGTGGCTTGGCTGGGAAGAGAATGAGAGGGTAGCAGGCCAGCTCTTCACAGCTTGGGGCTGTGCCTTCAAGTGGGTGCCCGCTGGGTAAAGCAGCAATAATTGGCTCATCGAAAAGAATTTCTTGCTCTACGTCTGGGTCATCAATCCGTATACGGCCAAACCCCATATCGATCCGACCTGCCTTCAAAGCCTGAATTTGCTGAACTGTCGTAAGCTCTGCTAAAGATAACTCGACATTGTCCATTTGTCGCAAGTCGCGAACCAGCATGGGAAGCTGACCGTAAAAGACGGAAGGAACAAAGCCAATACCAAATAGTTGACGCTTGTTACGGGCCATATGCCGTGTAGCTTCAATGGTGACTTCGACCTTTTCGAGTATCTGGATGGCGTGTTGCTGGAAGAAGATTCCAGAAGGAGTTAACTGTAGCCCTCGTGAGTTACGTTCGAAAAGCTCTGTACCCACCTCTTGTTCTAGCTGCTTGATTTGGCGAGACAGCGGAGGCTGAGACATGTGCAGCCGTTCAGCGGCACAGGTGAAGTTGAGCTCTTCGGCAACAACGCAGAAGTATCTGAGGTGGCGTAGTTCCATGATACCTCCAGAGTATAGTCAGTTATTCAAATAATATTGGAATTGTTGTATGAGAGGCCACAAGCTATCGGCTGTATGGTTTTAATACATAACTGTTTGGAATACTTAAAAAGTATAGCCTACCAGTTTTAAGAAACAAAACGCCTAATGCTTTAGTTGAATAGGAGACGAGGCCCTTATGTATACACGTATTTTGGTTCCCATAGATGGCTCTGCTCATGCACAGCATGCCCTGCGGATTGCTTGCCAGTTATTAGATAGCAACGATGCAACACTCCATCTACTGCATGTGCCCGAATCACTGATGTATGCAGCCACCTTGGTATGGGGGCTTGGTGCCGTTAATGCGGAAGCTTCCAATGCTGAGCGGGAAAAGTTGGGCAACGAGCTTTTAGAGCAAGCAGCAAAATCAGCCAAAGAGCATGGTGCTCAGCATGTGGAAAAGCAGCTTATCAACGGCGATCCAGTACGGGTGATATTAGCGACTGCAGAGGAGTGTGGAGCTGATGCCATTGTTATGGGGAGCCGTGGGCTAAGCGATTTAGGCGGGGTTGTAATTGGTAGTGTTTCACACAAAGTGAGCCACCTCGCTAAGTGCCATGTCATTACCGCAAGCCAGTAGCGCGCAACAACCAAATTGCGTCAACACTAAAAAAGGGTGCCCAATGATAGGCACCCTTCCTTAAGTTTAGAGCATAAGGTTAACGCTCGAAGATAGCGGGTTAGGCGCTTTTCTTCTGGTTTTCCTTCTGATCAACGGTTTTACCTTTCTGGTCGCTCTGCTTGCTGTCACTGGCATCGCTGGGTTGGGGCAACGATGGCAGAGATTTGGCTAGCATATCAACACTGTGACGATAGTAGAGCTGGCTCTTGTTGTGCTCGCCTAGGCTTGCGTAGAGGCGAGCAAGCTCGGCACACACTTCGCCATTGGGGCGCTGGCGCTGGCTGGCTTCAAAGTATTCCAGCGCTTTTTCCCACTGGCCAACACGTAGTGACAGGCGTCCACAGGCGAGCAGCAGCTCGGGGTCGTTGGGGCGCTCTTGTAGCCACTTTTCGGCCTTGGCGAGCTGGCGAGCGGCATCGACATTGAGCAGGCCGTAGCGCTTGACCAAGCGGGCGTCCCAGTGGTTATCCAGCGAGTGGTTCAGCAGACGCTCGGCAATCGGCTCTTCGTTGGCATGTAGCAGTGCCTCGGTATAGAGCACGATCAGCTCGGTATTGCCGCGCAGGTAGTCGGGCATATCCGCCCACAGCCCGCGAACCCGTTCGATATTGGTAGGGTTCTTCGCTTCGAAGATGATCAGCTCGCGATACGCTTTGAATTCCAGCTGTTCGCGCTCTTGCTGGGTAATCAGCTTCTGCGCGGCCAGACGTGGAATTAGGCGGCGCAGGCCTTCCCAGTCGTTGACGCTCAGGTGTACCTGCTTCAAAAGCTTCAGTACCTGAGGGTGATTGGTGAGCTGCTTATCCAGGCGAGTGAGAATTGCCAGAGCCTCTTCCGGCTGCTGACGGTCAATCATCAGCTGCGCCTGCATCAGGCCAACGGCGGTATCCGCGCCGTCGGTGGTCAGCTGGGCCTGGTTCAGATGCTCCTGGGACTTCTCGTGGTCGCCCTGATAGTGGGCTGCCAGCGCGGCCGATAGGTAGTTCACCAGCGGTGTGCTGGAGTCGTCGGCGGCGCGCACCAAGGTTTTCTCGGCTTTTTTCCAGCGGCCTTCGGTGAGTGCCACCAAACCACGCACGGTGCGTTTCATGGCGCGACGGTTACGGGCGCGGCTGTTCCAGGTACGGAAGCGACCAACCGGGCGAATAATGCCGGTAAGCAGGCGTAGCGCGAAGTGCAGCACAATAAAGGCACCCAGTAGCAGCACCAGACCAAACCAGAACGAGGTTTGAACCGAGGTGTCGCCCACTCGAATCAGCCAGTAACCGGGCACTGACATCATCAGGTGCCCAAAGAGCGCGCCAACCGCAAGGCCCGCGATGATCAGCAGGATGAGTTTTCTCATGCATCACCTCCATCCTGACGACGCGACTCGAAACGGTTGTCGATGAAGCTGGCCAGCGCTTGCTGTGAGGCGCTGATATCCGGCAGCTCGGGCTTTACTTCGGCCTGCTTCAGCTCTTGAAGGCGGGCTATGACGCTCTGGGTCTCTTCACGCTCGGTGTCGTAGTAGCCGTTCAGCAGCTCCAGGGCTTTGTCGATGCTCGCTTCGTACAGCTCGGGCTCCTCTTTGAGCAGCGCTAGCTGAGACTGCTCGAGAATCAGGCGCAGGCTCTGGCGCAGGTAGGACTCCTGCTCCGGCGTGATCAACGCTTCCAGTGCTTCATCGTGCTGACGAATGACCACGAGATCTTTTAGCTCTTCACCGAAGCGGGCGAGCTGGCGCTGGAAAGTGCCGGTAGGCGGCTGCTCAATGCTCGACGTCACGGCGCGCTCTTCGATCTCTTGAGATAGGCGCAGACCCGCTACGCGCTCTTGCTGGGCATTCAGAGCTAAGTAAATGCCTGTGCGGTCCACTTGAGGAACGGCGTCCAGCGCGGCGAGCTCGTTGGCAATTTCACGACGCACGGGCGTTAGCGCCGGGTTATCGGCATCGGCCAGACGGGCATCGGCGGTGCGCAGCAGAGCGGCGGCACCTTCCACATCACCCTCCAGCTGCAGGCGCTGATTCGCCAAACGCAGCAAGTAGGCCGCTTCGGCGTGAAGCCAATCGCGCTCGTCGGTGTCCTGCTCTTGTGAGAGCTGCGTCAGCACCTCGTCCAGCGTGCTGTTGATGTCGCTGCGATAGCTATCCAGCTCGCTGCGCAGTTCGCTCACGGTACTCTCCAGCGCTTGGCTTCGTTCGGCTTCGCCCTCTTCGATCCGTGACTCAAGCTCGCTGACCGCTTGCTGGGAAGCGCTGTTTTGCGCTTGCTGGGCCAATTCGTCCAGGCGCTGCTGCTGACTATCCAAGCGCTGCCAGCCTTGCCAAGTGATCAGGCCCAGGGCGAGTGCCAGGATAATCACCAGGGCAATGGCTACGCCGCCACCTTTGCTGCTGCCGCCACCGGTAGAGGAGGGCGGAGTCGGCTTGCCTGGGCCTCTAGTAGCGGATGTACTGCCGCTTTTCGAGGAGGTGGACGCTGCAGGTGTTGCTGTGGCGGTCGGCTTGGTGTCTGCTGCCGTCGCTTTGGTATCTTTTGGGGCGTTGGCCTGCGCAGTGCTTGCCGTGCCAGACGTGGGTGCACTGGCATTTGAAGCGCTGGTAGTCGAAGCGCTTGAGCCACCTTTGTTGCGGCGGCGCGAGCGGCTGTTCTTAGCCGCGTAAGAGGAGGAGGCGCTGCCAGCAGTCGACTCGCTTTTCGCCGATGATGCCGTAGTATCGCTCGGTTGCGCGTTATCTTGGGATGCATCGGCAGACGTGTTGTTAACGCCTTCCTGCTCGTTTGGTTGTTTGCTCATCTGTCGCTAGCCCTTATTAAGTTCCTTGATCGACATCGGCACCCTATGGGTTGCAGGACCGATCCAACGCGGCCACCAGCGCAGCCGGCGTTGCTCCCGACGCCACCTTGAGGTCACAAAAACCCAGTTTACCGGCCAGTGTAGCTAAACGGTGACTGGAAACGATTAGCGGTTGGTTCAACGCTGCTGGACCACACCATTTTGCCAGATATTCAAGCAGTTCGCCGCTGGTGACGATGAGCGCCCGGTAGGCACCTGTGGCGAGGCGCTTTTGCATCGCTGGCGAAGGCGGCTGATAAACCCGCCGATAGACCGCCAGCCGGGTAATAGTGGCCCCGCGTGCCGCTAGAGTATCGGCGATCAGCGTGCGGCCGCCTTCTCCTGCCACCAGCAGCACTCGTTGATGTGCTAGGTGGCGAAGCGACGCTAGCGAAAGCAGCGCTTCGCTGGTGTCTTCACCCTGCTGGGGCGGAGGAATACGTACCCGAACCCCAAGCTGATCGAACAGTATGCTGGCAGTGCCCCGTCCAACGCTATAGTAATCAATACCGATAGGTCGCTGTGGCCAGTAGCGATCCAGCGCCTCGCTTAAACAGTAAGCGGCAAAGGGGCTGACCACCACTATCTTATGGTACTGATCAATATCCAACCAGACTTGGCGCTGCGTAGCATCTTCAGGCAGCGCTTCCAGATGCATCACGTCAAGCGACTCCACCCAGCCTTTGCTTGCCCGCAGGGCATCAGCCAGCGTTTCGCCCCGCTCCCCTGGGCGGCAAATCAGTACCGGCTGGCTCATACGTTGCGGCCGTAAACCTCTGCCAAGATATCGCCGGCGCCTTGATCCAGCAGCTCTTCGGCAATACGAATGCCGAGCGCTTCCGGCTCATGGATAGAGCCACGGCCCTCGGCACGCAGTACCTCGGTGCCCTCTGGGTTGCCCACTAGCCCGCGCAGCCACAGGGTATCGTTGGCTTTATCCAGTACGGCGTGCCCGGCAATCGGTACTTGGCAGCCACCTTCCAGGCGCGTGTTCATGGCGCGCTCGGCGCGCACGCGGGTGGCGGTATCCTGGTCGTCCAAGGGGGCCAGTAGCGCAATCAATTCGGGGTCGTGCAAGCGACATTCGATGCCTAGTGCGCCCTGGCCGCAGGCGGGCAGGCAGATTTCGGGGGGCAGTGCTTGGGCGATTCGCGCATCGAGCCCTAGGCGCTGCAGGCCAGAGGTGGCCAGAATGATAGCGTCGAACTCGCCATCGTCGAGCTTCCCAAGGCGAGTCTGGACGTTGCCGCGCAGGTTGAGGATTTGCAGGTCCGGACGGGCTTCACGTATTTGTAGGCCACGACGTAGGCTGGCGGTACCGATGCGTGCACCTTCGGGCAGCTCGTCGATGCTGTTATAGTGGTTGGACACGAACGCATCGGTGGGGTCTGCCCCCTCTAAAATCACCGATAGCCCCAAGCCTTCGGGGAAGTGCATGGGTACGTCTTTCATGGAGTGAACGGCAATATCGGCGCGTCCATCCAGCATGGCGTCTTCAAGCTCCTTGACGAATAGCCCTTTGCCACCAATTTTGGAGAGAGGCGTATCGAGAATTTTGTCGCCTTTGGTGGAGAGGGGGACAAGCTCAACTTCCAGACCGCTATGTGCCGCCATCAAGCGGTCGCGGACGTACTCGGCCTGCCACATGGCCAACTGACTTTTACGCGTGGCAATGCGCAATTTAGTGATGGATGACACCTGATTCTCCCTTTGCCGCTGACACGGCGCGTCGAACTGTGATAATTCTCATCATAAAGCACCCAGCCACACAGTAAAAATAACCGGCCGAATTTAGGGCCAGCGCTGAACGCGTTTAACGCCTGTTAGGAAATGCCATGCCCCCTGTTGAACCGCAAGGTAAGCTAGACCAGTTCTTTCTGCTTTCGCAGGATTTGTTCTGCTGCATCGACTTTGCGGGCACGCTGCTCAGCATCAACCCAACCTTTGAGTCGTTACTGGGTTACCAAGCAGAAGCGCTGTTGGGTAGGCCCTGTGGTGTCGTGGTGGAGCCGCGTGATCATCCCGTTATCGAAGCAGCGTTGGCAAGGGTATGCCGGGGTGAAAAAATTAATGCCTTCGATATTTGTGCGTTAGCGGTAGATGGTAGGCGCGTTTGGTTGGAAGTGTCCGCTTCTGCCGGTGAGCAGGTGATTTATGTGATTGCCCGAGATATTTCTCGTCGCAAAGCGGTGGAAAAGCAGCTACGGCGTAATCAGCGGCTGTTCCGTATTGCCGGTGAGACAGCGCATATAGGCGGCTGGTATATGGATTTAGCGGTGGGGCTGCCGATCTGGTCGGAGGAGGTGTGCCGCCTTCACGATATGCCTGTTGGCCACCAGCCCACGCTGGAGGAGGCGATTGCTTTTTACACGCCAAGCTCTCGGTCGCGTATTCAAGCCGTGTTTACCAACTGCTGTGAGAAGGGGATAAGTTTTGACGAAGAGCTGGAGATTATTACCCAGCAGGGGCGACGGCGTTGGGTGCGAGTGATTGGCCGAGCGGTGCGTGATGAGCTAGGAAAAATTATTCAAGCTCAGGGCTCTACTCAGGATATTACCGAGCGCAAAGACACTGAACGGCAGTTGGCGCTGCTGGAGCGCAGCGTGGAGTCTAGCACCAATGGCGTGGTCATTGTGGATGCTCAGCGCCCTGATCTGCCGATAGTGTATGTGAACGCTGCCTTTGAGCGCATCACCGGCTACTCGCGAGAGGCCGCGCTGGGCCGCAACTGCCGTTTTCTACAAGGAATCGACACGGACCCTGCGACCCAGGTGCAATTGCGCAAAGGCATCAAAGAGCAGCGCGATGTGCACGTGGTGATTCGCAACTATCGCCGTAACGGCGCGCCTTTCTGGAACGATCTTTATATCTCCCCGGTGCGCGATGAAGCTGGCGTAGTCACACATTTTATCGGCGCGCAAAACGATATTACTGCCCAGCGAGAGTATCAGGCCCAGCTGAGCCATAACGCCAATCACGATGCGCTGACCGGGCTGCCCAACCGGCTGTTGCTGGACCAGCGCCTTGCCCAAGGTTGTTTGTTAGCCAGGCGCTACCAGCGTTATTTAGCAGTGCTGTTCATTGATTTAGACGACTTTAAGCCAATCAATGACACCCTCGGCCATGAAGTGGGCGACTATATTTTGCTAGAGGTCGCCAAGCGCTTGGAGGAGGAGCTGCGCCCCTGGGACACCGTGGCCCGATTTGGCGGCGATGAGTTTATCGTGCTGTTGCCGGATTTAGCCCACGAAGACGATGTCTTACAGGTGGTCGAGCGGCTGCTGGCACGAGTTTCGGCACCTTACTGGTATCGCAGCAACGAGCTAAGAATTACTGCCAGTATTGGGATTGCCACCAACGATGGCACTATTCAAACGCCGCGTCAGCTCATTCAGCAGGCCGACCTTGCCATGTACAAGGCCAAACGCAGGGGGCGCAACACCTTTCAGTGGTATACCGACGAACTTAACCGCAAGGTCACCGAGCGGGTGAATTTGCGCCATGCCCTGCAGCAGGCCATTGAGCAGGAGCAGTTTGAGCTCCATTACCAGCCGCAAATTCACCATAGCGGGCGGGTCGCTGGAGTTGAAGCGTTGGTCCGTTGGTACCACCCAGAGCGTGGCAACATCCCGCCAGGGCAGTTTATTCCTTTGGCCGAGGATACCGGGCAGATTATTCCCATCAGTGAGTGGGTGATGGAAACCGCCTGCCGCGATGCGGTGGTGCTCAATGCCGAAAGCGCGACCCCCATAACCATGGCGATTAACGTATCACCCATGCAGTTTCAGCGCCCAGGATTTTTAGACTCCGTAAAGCAGGTGCTGGCGCGTAGTGGCTTGCCCCCCGCGCTATTAGAGCTGGAGCTGACCGAAGGTGTGTTAATGGATAGCGCCGAACACACCATTCAGGCTTTACAGGCCCTGCGCCAACTGGGCGTGCACATTGCGCTGGATGACTTTGGCACCGGTTTCTCAAGCCTTAGCTATCTAAAACGCCTACCCATCAATAAGCTGAAGGTTGACCGCTCGTTTGTGGGCGATGTGGCCGTTGATTCCCGTGACGCCGCTATTGTAGAGGGCGTTGTCACCATGGCAGATAAGTTGGGACTCGAGGTGTTAATTGAAGGCGTTGAAACCGCCGAGCAGTTTCACTTCCTGCGTACCCTGCAGTGCGGCCACTACCAAGGCTACTACTTTGCTCGTCCCATGGCCTTGAGTGCGCTGAAGGCATATTTGAAAACGCCGCTAGTAGTCGTTGCTAGCCAAGAATCTCCTGCCTCGTTATAAACACTGCCATAAAACGGCATGCCGCTCTACGCAGTGACTCTGGTACACTTTCTTTTAACGACTCCATTAGATTTGTCAGCAGGATATCTCTCCGATGAGCCAAGCTACGAACCAGTCTTGGGGCGGTCGCTTCAGCGAGCCCACCGATGCCTTTGTTGCACGCTTTACCGCGTCTGTGAACTTCGACCAGCGCCTAGCGCGCCAGGATATTCAGGGCTCGATTGCCCATGCCACCATGCTGGCGCGGGTGGGCGTGCTCACCGAAGAAGAGCGCGACGCCATTATTAACGGCCTGACCGACATTCAGGGCGAGATTGAACGCGGCGAGTTCAACTGGTCGGTGCCGCTGGAAGACGTGCACATGAACATCGAAGCACGCCTGACCGACAAAATCGGTATTACCGGCAAGAAACTGCACACCGGCCGCTCGCGCAACGACCAAGTGGCCACCGATATTCGCCTATTTATGCGCGATGAAATCGACGTGATCGAAGCGGAGCTGACACGCCTGCGTGACGGCATGATTGAGCTTGCCGAGCGCGAAGCCGACACCATCATGCCGGGCTTCACTCACCTGCAAACCGCGCAACCGGTCACCTTCGGCCATCATCTGCTGGCGTGGCAAGAGATGCTGGCCCGCGACCACGAGCGGCTGCTGGATTGCCGCAAACGGGTGAACGTAATGCCGCTAGGCGCCGCGGCCCTGGCGGGCACGACTTACCCCATTGACCGCCACGTCACCGCGGATCTGCTCGGCTTCGACCGCCCTGCTGAAAACTCGCTGGACGCCGTGTCGGATCGTGATTTTGCGATTGAATTCACCAGCTTCGCCAGCATTCTGCTGATGCACCTGTCGCGGATGAGCGAAGAGCTCGTGCTGTGGACCAGCGCGCAGTTCAACTTTATCGACCTGCCCGACCGCTTCTGCACCGGCTCCTCCATCATGCCGCAGAAGAAAAACCCCGACGTGCCTGAGTTGGTGCGCGGTAAAACCGGCCGCGTGTATGGCCATCTGATGGCGCTGCTGACGCTGATGAAGTCGCAGCCGCTGGCCTACAACAAGGACAACCAGGAAGACAAAGAGCCGCTGTTTGATGCCGTCGACACCGTGCGCGACTGCCTGAAAGCCTTTGCGGACATGGTGCCCGCCATCGAGCCGAAAAAAGAGAGCATGTACGAAGCGGCGCGGCGCGGCTTCTCCACCGCCACTGACCTGGCGGATTACTTGGTGCGTAAAGGCGTGGCCTTCCGTGATGCTCACGAGATCGTGGGTCTCTCCGTGGCCTACGGCCTGAAAACCAAGAAAGATCTCTCTGAAATGACCCTCGAAGAGCTTCAGCAGTTCTCCGATATCATCGAGCAGGACGTATTTGAGGTGCTGACGCTGGAAGGTTCGGTTGCTGCCCGCAACCACATTGGCGGCACGGCGCCTGACCAAGTGCGCGCTGCTGCAAACCGTGCGCGAGAAGCGCTGGCAGTCCTGAAAGGTGCGTCATGAAACGCAGTGCAATCACACTTAGCGCGCTGCTAATGGCCGCACTGCTGCTTGTTGGCTGTGGTCAAAAGGGGCCACTTTATCTGCCTGACGATACCAATGATTCGGCCGCCGAGCAGGAGGGGTAATGGATCACTTTAACTACCGCGATGGCGTGCTCTACGCCGAAGATGTGCCGCTAACGCAGCTGGCCGCCGAGCTGGGCACGCCCTGCTACGTCTACTCAAAAGCGACCTTTGAGCGCCATTTTCGCGCCTACACCGAAGCCTTGGGTGGCCACTCGCACTTAATCTGCTACGCGGTGAAAGCCAACTCTAACCTTGCCGTGCTGGGCCTTTTGGCCCGCATGGGGGCCGGGTTTGATATTGTCTCCGTGGGTGAGCTTGAGCGGGTGCTAAAAGCGGGCGGCGACCCCGCCAAAGTGGTGTTTTCCGGCGTGGCTAAGCAGCCCCATGAAATGGCGCGGGCGCTAGAAGTCGGCATCAAATGCTTTAACGTCGAGTCGCGCCCAGAGCTTGAGCGCCTGAATGCCGTGGCAGATGAGCTGGGGGAAATAGCTCCGGTCTCGCTGCGCGTCAATCCTGATGTGGATGCGGGCACTCACCCTTATATCTCTACCGGCCTGAAAGATAACAAGTTTGGCATTCCGGTGGATGACGCGTTGGAGGTGTACCAACTGGCGACCAGCCTGCCAAACCTGCGCGTGACGGGCCTGGATTGCCATATCGGCTCGCAGCTCACCGAAACCGCGCCGTTTCTAGATGCCCTGGAGCGCCTGTTGGTGCTGATGGAGCGCCTTCGCGAGCGCGGCATCGAGATCGACCATCTGGATTTAGGCGGCGGCTTAGGCGTGCCCTACCGTGACGAGCAGCCACCCCAGCCGTTCGATTACGCTAGCCAACTGCTGGCGCGCCTCTCCCGCTGGGAGGGCGGTGAAAAGCTCACGCTACTGTTTGAGCCAGGTCGCTCTATTGCGGCCAACGCCGGGCTGATGCTCACCCGGGTAGAGTTCTTGAAACCCGGCGAGACCAAGAACTTTGCCATTGTCGATGCGGCCATGAACGACCTGATTCGTCCGGCGCTGTATCAGGCGTGGCAGGCGATTGTGCCGGTGGATACCCGCCAGCCTCGTGAGAGCGCCACCTACGACGTGGTCGGCCCTGTGTGTGAAACCGGCGACTTCCTGGGTAAAGAGCGTGAGCTTGCTATCGCCGAAGGCGATCTGCTAGCGGTACGCTCGGCCGGGGCGTATGGCTTCGTCATGGCCTCGAACTACAACAGCCGCCCGCGCCCGCCGGAGGTGATGGTGGATGGTGACACCTACCACGTGGTACGCGCTCGGGAAACGCTGGAAAGCCTGTGGGCCGGTGAGGCGCTGCTGCCGGAAGGGGCGCGCTGATGCTGCTGCACTTCACCAAAATGCACGGCCTGGGCAACGACTTCATGGTGGTGGACCTGGTCACTCAGCGGGCGCGCCTGCGGGACGAGCAGATCCGCCAACTGGCGGACCGGCGCTTTGGCATTGGCTTTGACCAACTGCTGATCGTCGAGCCGCCCCGCGACCCGGACATGGACTTTCGCTACCGTATCTATAACGCCGACGGCAGCGAAGTGGAGAACTGTGGCAACGGCGCGCGCTGCTTTGCCCGCTTTGTGCGCGACCAGCGTTTAACCCACAAGCATGAAATCCATGTGGAAACCGCCGGTGGCCCGCTGGTGCTCAATGTTCAGCACGATGGCATGGTACGGGTCGATATGGGTAGGCCGCGCTTCAACCCGGCGACGCTGCCGTTTGAAGCGCCGGGTGATCAACCGCTGCATGAGATAGATGTAGGCGGTGAAACGCTGCAGCTTGGCGTGGTCTCCATGGGCAATCCCCATGCTGTCCTCCAGGTAGAGAGCGTGGATAGCGCCCCGGTGGAGCGCTTGGGGCCGCTGTTGGAGTCGCATCCTCGGTTTCCCAAGCGGGTCAACGTCGGCTTTATGCAGGTGGTCTCGCCCAGCGAGATTCGTCTGCGGGTGTTCGAGCGTGGCAGCGGTGAAACCCTGGCCTGCGGCACCGGTGCCTGTGCGGCGGTGGCCAGTGGGATTCGTCAGGGGCTTCTGAAGAGCCCAGTGAAAGTGCACTTGCCCGGCGGGCAGCTCAGTATCGAGTGGCCTGACCCCGAAGCGTCACTCGTCATGGTGGGCCCTGCTACCCGGGTGTTTGATGGTCGGGTATCACTCAACTAATGCGAGGAGAACGGCGATGTCTCAAGCTCCTGAGCCGCGCAAAACGCTCGACCCTGACCAAGTAGCGTTTTGGCTGGCCCGTCACCCCGATTTTTTTATTGGCCGTGAAGGGCTGCTGCAGCAGCTCAAAGTGCCCCACCCGAATATCGATGGTGCTGTGTCGCTGCTGGAGCGGCTGGTGATCGACCTGCGCCAGCGAGCTGAAACGGCGGAAGGGCGGCTTGAGCATTTGCTGGAAACCGCTCGTCATAACGAGGCTCAGTACCGTCGCCTGCGGGAAACGCTGCTCAGCTTAGTTGAAGCGGAAGACCGTGATGCCCTGGCCCAAGCGCTGGCGACTCAGCTTAGCGAGCGCTTTCAAACCCCGGCGATGGCCCTATGGTGTCCCGCGTCGTTAAGCGATGCAGAGTCCACGCCACCCCAGCCGCCACGCCATATTCTCGACCAGCACGCCAGCGCTCGCTTGGCGGCGCTGCTGGATGGCCGCACCAGTCGCTGCGTTAAGTTGAGCGTCAGCGACTGGAAGTGCCTACTGCCCCATACCAAAGCACCTCGTAAAGCGGGTTCCTGCGCGATTACACGCCTCTCGGCGGGGGAGCAGCTGGGTTATTTGCTGCTCGCTAGCCCCGACCCTGAATGTTACCGCGCCAGTATGGATACGCTGTTTACCGAGTACCTGGGCGATATTGTCGCGCGCCTACTGCTGCGGTTGGGGTCGGAGCCGCATGGACAGCGATAGCTTGCTGGCAGACACGGTCACTGACTACTTAGCGCAGCTAGCCAACCATGCCAGCCCGGCCACGGTGGCGGCCTATCGTCAGGATTTGTCAGCTTTTTGCCAGTTTGCCGAACAGCGTGGCGTGACCCAGGCCAGCGCGCTGGACACGGCGCTGGCGAGGGCCTTTTTAGGCGCCGAACGTAGCCGTGGGCTGGCGCCGAGAAGCCTAGCCCGCCGACGTGCGGCGTTATCTCGCTTTGCCGATGCGTTAGTGCAGCATCGCGTGTTGGCAGATAACCCGGTCAGCCTACTGCGCACCCCTAAGCAGCCCAGCCATCTGCCCAGACCGCTGGATGTGGATGCGCTGGCGCGCTTTCTGGATACGCCCCACGACGGCTCGCCGCTGGCGCTTCGCGACCAAGCCATGCTGGAGCTTTTCTACTCCAGCGGCCTGCGCTTAGCCGAGCTGGCGGCGCTGGATATGAGCCACTTAACGGCCAATCATGTGCGGGTGATGGGTAAGGGCAGCAAGCCCCGCCAAGTGCCGGTGGGACGGCGCGCCCAGCAGGCGCTGGAAGCGTGGCTCACCTGCCGGGCCAGTTTGGCGGCCAGCGCTGAAACGGCGCTGTTCGTTGGTCAGCGGGGACAGCGGTTGGGGCATCGAGCGATCCAGAAACGCTTAGCACAGCTCTCGGTGGTGCGCGGCCTGCCCGAACATCTTCACCCCCACCGCCTGCGCCACTCTTTTGCCAGCCACCTGCTGGAATCTAGCCAGGATCTGCGTGCCGTGCAGGAGCTGCTTGGTCATGCCAATCTATCCACTACTCAAGTGTATACGCGGCTGGATTGGCAGCACTTGGCAGAAAGTTACGATGCCGCCCACCCGCGCGCCAAACGCCGCCCCAGTGAGAGTTAATCATGGTCACGTTAGACGCCATCACCTTTGATTTGGACGACACCCTATGGGACAACCAGGGCGTCATGCTGAAAACCGAAGAAGGCCATTACCGCTGGCTGCTGGAAGCGCTGGCAGCATGGCGTGCTGCCCGTCAAGAGGCGCCGCTACCGTTAACGTATGATGAGGGCGTGGCGGATTACCTGAAGCGCCGCCAGCAGTGGGCAAGCCAAGTGCCTGAACGGCGAGGTGACTTTACCTGGCTAAGGCTACGAGCGTTGGAGGCCCAGTTGGAAACCAGCGGTTTGCCACGCAGCGCTGCGCTGTTATGGGCCGCTGCGGCAATGAATGAGTTCCACCGTCTGCGGGTGCAGGTCACGCCGCACCCAGAGGCTGCTGGGCTGCTATCGGCGCTTGCCGAGCGCTATCGGCTAGCGGCGATTACCAACGGCAATATTCACCTTAAGCGCCAGCCATTGGCGGCCCACTTTCCGGTAGCGATTGCCGCTGGAGAGCTGCTGGCTCCCAAGCCTGACCCCAAGCCTTTTCTCACCGCGCTGGAGCGACTGAATACCGTACCGCAGCGCGCCATGCACGTGGGCGACTCCTGGAATGAGGATGTGCTTCCCGCCCAGCAACTGGGTATGCATGCCGCCTGGGTGGCTGAATGCGGCGACCAAACGCTGCCCGAGCGGGTTCACCGTGTTGCTCATGTCAAAGAGCTACCGGAGCTGATTGAGTGGCTGGAAAAACGCGCCTAGACCACGCCTATTAACGGGCGTCTTCTGGAGTGTGCAGCCACTGGTCTAGTTTTTGGGAAAGGGTATCGACGCCGTCGCGTTTTAGTGACGAGAAGAGCTGTACTGACACCAAATCTTCCCACTCTTTCAGGCGTGAGCGGACTTTTTGCAACGCCGCACTGGCCGGGCCTTTTTTCAGCTTGTCGGCCTTGGTGAGCAGGATATGCACCGGCATCCCACGCTGGTCCGCATAGTCGAGCATCATTTGGTCGAACTCGGTCAGCGGGTGGCGCACGTCCATTAGCAGCACAAGACCGCGTAGGCTAAAACGCCCGCGAAGGTAGTCTGAAAGGTGCTTTTGCCACTCAATTTTGACCGCTTCCGGCACCTTGGCGTAGCCGTAACCGGGTAGATCCACTAGGCGGCGCGACTCATCGTTCATCACAGTGAAGAAGTTGATGAGCTGGGTTCGGCCCGGGGTGCGCGAGGTGCGCGCCAGCGCATTTTGCTGGGTTAGCGCGTTAATGGCGCTGGATTTACCGGCATTTGAGCGTCCGGCAAACGCTACTTCTGCACCGGTATCGTCAGGACACAGTGCCAGGGTTGGCGCGCTGATCATAAAACGCGCCGTGGGGTAGTTCAGCCGAGGGACTGGGCTATCATGGGGGGTAGACATGGAATTAATCCTGAAAAACAAGCGTATAACACGGCCCGCTGGCCAACCCTAGTGTGAGAGAGAGCGGTACCGCGACGAATTACCCCAAAAGCAGACCTGGACTTGCATTCCCGCCGCTAGGGTGATTCGTTATAATGCAAGCGGTTTATAACTGCGACCTGGGGCGCTAGTGTACCATCGCGCTTTAGCCAGCAGCGACCAACACGACATTGTTGTTCGTTTTGGCGGAGCTGACCCTGGTAATGTGCTGAACCTGGGCAGCGCCCAGGGTGCGTACCAGTCAATAATCAAACGGCATAGTGGATTAGCAATGAGAAAGTTACTGGCAAGCCTGGCAATTACCATGGGTGCCGTTGGCACCGCCCACGCCCAAGCGGACCTTCAAGCCGACGCTGACGCAGCGGCAGGACGTGAACTCGCCCAAACCTGTGCTGCCTGTCATGGTCAGCAGGGCATTAGCGCAGTGGGTACCTTCCCCAACCTGGCAGGGCAGCAGATGTCCTATCTGGCCAAACAGATCATGGACATTCGTGACGGCAACCGTGTCGTCCCACAGATGGCCGGTTTGGTCGATGACTACTCAGACCAAGATGCTTGGGACGTCGCTGCCCACTTTGCAGGCCAAGAGGCTAACCTCGGTCAAACCAGTGATGAAGACGCTGAGTTGCTGGCCCGCGGTGAAGAGCTGTATCGCGCAGGCGATATGTCTAAAGGCATTCCCGCCTGTAGCGCTTGCCACACTCCCACCGGGGTAGGTATTGGTAGCGCTGTGTATCCGGCTCTTTCTGGTCAGCATGCGGAATATACCATCTCCACGCTGCAAGCATTTGCCTCGGGTGACCGCACCAATAGCCCGAACAATCTGATGGGCGATATCGCTTCCAAAATGAGCGACCGGGACATGGAAGCCGTGGCCAACTACGTGCTGGGCTTGAACTAATTTCCCTGCTGTTGGCCTCCCCATTCTGTAAAACATCCGCAGAATGGGGAACCTGTCTGACACACTAACGGTCACAGGCTCACTTTTGTTGGCCGCTTATTTGGAGAATGCTCGTTATGTTGAAAACGTTGATGGTCGCGCTTGCTGGTCTTGGCCTGTCTGCTGCGGTAAGTGCCCAGGAGCTGGTAGAAGGTCAGCACTACACGTTGCTTGAGTCGCCGGTAGCTACCCAGGTAGACGAAGATCAGATTGAAGTGACCGAAGCGTTCTGGTTTGGCTGCCCGCACTGCTACCGGCTGCAAACGCCAGTAAACGAGTGGTACGAAACCCTGGATGACGATGTCAGCATTGTCAAAATGCCAGCGACCATGGGCGGTGACTGGAACACCCATGCCACGGCCTTCTATGCGGCCAAATCGCTGGGTATTGAAGAGGAGCTGCATGCGGATTTCTTCGATGCGATTCACCAGGATGGCCGTTCACTGACCGACGCTGACAAGATTGCGGAATTCTTCTCTGATTACGGCGTTAGCGAAGAGGAAGCAAAACAGGCGCTCACCGCCTTTAGCGTACGTAGTGAGGTCAATAAGGCCAACAGCCGTATGCGTGAAATGCGCCTGATGGGGGTTCCTGCGCTGATTGTGGATGGCCGCTATGTAGTGTCACCGCAGTCGGCAGGCAGCTTGGAAAACATGCCGCAAATCGCTGACGCGTTGATCGAAAAAGTTCGCAGCGAGCGCACACAATAACGGTGCTTGAGCACGGCCACACAGGCGGACAGACACGTTCGCCTGCGTCCCAGCCCACCTCCGCGCTGGTCGAGCGTGGTCATATCCGGCTGCTAACGTTTAATTTGCAGGTGGGCATTCAAACCTCAGCCTACCACCACTATCTCACGCGGAGCTGGCAGCACGTGCTGCCTAATCCTCAGCGGCTTAAGCGTTTAGCGCTGGTAGGTAGCGTATTAGAGCAGTTTGACGTGGTGGGGCTGCAGGAGGTGGATGGTGGAAGCTTTCGCTCCAGCCGTGTGAATCAGGTGGAGTACTTAGCCGCCCAGGCCAAGTTTCCTCACTACTTCCAGCAACTTAATCGTAACCTAGGCCATTTTGCACAGCATAGTAATGGTCTGCTTTCACGTTTAACCCCTAGCCATATTGAAGAGCACCGGCTGCCTGGGATGTTGCCTGGACGCGGCGCTATTCACGTGCGCTACGGCGAAGGCCCTGATGCCCTGCATATTTTTGTGGCGCATTTGGCGCTTAGCCACCGTGGCCGTGTGCGCCAGCTCAATTATTTAAGCGATATTATTGAGCCGTTGCGCCATGTGGTGGTGATGGGTGATTTAAATTGTACGCCTGAGCAGCTCCATGCTCACGAGCGGTTTAGTACGTCATTGCCGCTATACCCGGTCAAGCCGCTGCTTAGCTATCCGTCGTGGCAGCCGCGCCGCGCGTTGGACCATATTCTGCTCTCGCAAACCCTTGAAGCGGCCGATGTGCGCGTGCTGGATCACCTGTTCTCTGACCACCTGCCGATTGCAGTTGATTTGCCGCTGCCAGCGGCGTGTCTCGCGGCGATTCAACCAAGCGTTTAACAAGAAGCTCGCAGAACGCTTGTCGGGCGCTGCATTGTCTGCGTATATGCGCTATTGTCTGGGGCGCTGACCCCCCTTAGTCGTTTTACGCGAGACACTTCCATGTCGGACACAACACAACTACCTGCGTTTATTGGTGCGCTGGACCGCGCTTCGGAGTGGTTCGGGCGTACCCTTGCGTGGCTGATCATCATTATGATGTTGATTCAGTTCGCGATTGTACTGCTTCGTTATATGTTCAGTGTGAATAGCATTTTTATGCAAGAGCTGGTGATGTACATGCACGCCAGCGTCTTCATGCTCGCTGCTGCCTACACCTTTCGCCACGATGGCCATGTCCGCGTCGATATTTTCTATCGTGGGATGACTCCTCGCCGACAAGCACTCGTAAATATCCTGGGCATCCTCCTGCTCTTGATTCCGGTGATGGTGTTTGTCATCGCGTCAAGCTATGGCTACGTCGCTAACTCCTGGCGCATCATGGAAACCTCCTCAGATTACGGTGGCATCCCCGCTGTATACGCACTGAAAACGCTCATTCCAGTTTTTGCCTTATTGATGATTATTCAAGGCCTGATTGAACTAGTGCGCAATGGCTATATCTTCACCGGGCGGATAACGCCGCCAGCCGCTGATGAAAATCACCTTGAGGAGCGTGTTTGATGCTCGAATTTATGCCGCTTATTCTGTTTGCCGCCATCTGTATCGTGTTGATGTTCGGCTTTCCTGTGGCGCTTTCGCTAGCGGGAACCGCGCTGCTGTTTGCTGGCATGGGGCTAGGCCTGGAAGCCGTTGGTATTGATGCCAATTTTGATAGTGGCTACCTTGCCGCCCTGCCGAACCGGCTCTACGGCATTATGACCAACCAGACACTCCTGGCGGTACCGCTATTCGTCTTGATGGGCGTGCTGCTAGAGAAGTCAAAAGTGGCCGAAACGCTGTTGGATGCCATGGCGCTGCTGTTTGGCTCCATGCGCGGTGGCTTAGGTATTTCGGTCACGCTGGTGGGCATGTTGATGGCTGCCTCCACGGGCATCGTGGGTGCCACCGTGGTGACCATGGGCCTGATGTCACTGCCCACCATGCTCAAGCGTGGCTACAGCACCTCTCTTGCCACCGGTACCATCTGCGCCACCGGCACGCTTGGGCAGATTATTCCGCCTTCCATCGCCCTGGTGCTGCTGGGCGACGTGCTCTCTTCTGCATATCAGCAAGCACAGCTGGATATGGGGATCTTCAGCCCGAAAACGGTCTCGGTTGGCGATCTGTTTATGGGCGCGCTGGTGCCGGGCCTGATTCTCGTCGTCATGTACATGATCTACGTGGGCTTGGTGGCGTTTTTCCGCCCCAGCATGGCGCCCGCGGCTGACCGCGAAGAGCTGATGGCAGAGCTTGGCCACACCTCGGGCTTGGGCATCTTGCTGCTCAAAGGCCTGGTGCCGCCAGTAGTGCTGATTGTGGCGGTGCTGGGCTCTATTCTGAGCGGCTTTGCCACGCCCACCGAAGCCTCGGCCGTGGGTGCCTTTGGTGCGCTGGTGCTGGCGTTGGCCTATCGCCAGTTGGACTGGGCCACCCTGAAAGAGGTGCTGCGCTCTACCACCCATGTAACCACCATGGTGTTTCTGATTCTGATCGGTGCGGCGCTATTCTCGTTGGTCTTCCGTGCCTACGGCGGTGAGCACATGGTCACCGAGCTGTTTGAAGGCATGCCTGGGGGCGTGGTGGGCGCGACGATCATTGTCATGTTGGTAATCTTCCTGCTGGGCTTTATCCTCGACTTTATCGAAATCACCTTTGTGGTGGTGCCGATTGTCGGGCCGATCCTGCTGGCCATGGGATTAGATCCGATCTGGCTGGGTATCATGATCGCCATTAACCTGCAGACCTCGTTCCTGACCCCGCCGTTCGGCTTCGCACTGTTTTATCTGCGCGGCGTGGCACCGCCATCGGTGCCTACCTCAGCGATTTATCGCGGTGTGGTGCCGTTTATCTTGATGCAGTTAGGCATGCTGTTGCTGCTAACGTTTTTCCCGCAGCTGGCAACATGGCTCCCGACCCAGTTCTAATGTGTGCTGAGTTGAAAAATAACCCTGCTATCAACGCAAGGGAGTGGCAACCTTAACCAAAAGCAGCCAAGCTGCAGACACATAATGGCTTGTAACAACCCGCCTGGCGGCAAGCGTCAGGTGGGTATTCCCTACCCATAACAGCAATAAAATAAGCAAGAGGGTTCACACATGAAAGCCAAAGCACTGCCTGTCGCCATTGCCATGACGACTGCTCTTTCTTCCAGCCTGCTGGTGGTTTCAAGCTTCGATAACCAAGCTCAGGCGCAAGAGACTTTCCGCTGGAAAATGGTCACTTCCTGGCCGAAAAACTTCCCCGGTGTGGGTCAAGGCCCTGAGCGGCTCTCCCAGCTCGTCGAGGAGATGTCCGATGGCCGGTTGACCATCGAAGTCTTCGGAGCAGGTCAGCTCGTGCCAGGATTCGAAGTGTTCGATGCGGTGGCAGACGGCACCGCTGAGCTGGGCCACTCCGCCTCCTATTACTGGAAAGGTAAAGCGCCTGCGGCACAGTTCTTTGCCGCCGTACCGTTCGGTATGAACGCCCAGGAAATGAATGCATGGCTCAGCTACGGCGGTGGTATGGAGCTGTGGAACGAGCTTTATGATGATTTTGGCGTCGATGTGTTGGTCGCAGGGGCCTCCGGTGTACAGATGGGCGGCTGGTACAACAAAGAGATCAACTCGGTCGCTGACCTTGACGGCTTGAAGATGCGTATGCCGGGCCTTGGTGGTGAAGTCATGAGCCGTATGGGCGTGGCGATTGTGAACATGCCGGGCGGCGAGATCTTTACATCGCTGCAGTCGGGAGCGATTGATGCTACTGAGTGGATCGGCCCCTACAACGATTTAGCCTTTGGCCTGCACCAGGCGGCCGATTATTACTATTACCCTGGCTGGCATGAGCCGACGGTGATGTTTGAGGCCATCATCAATGAAGAGGCCTGGGCAGAGCTACCCACTGACTTACAGGCAATTCTGCGTACCGCGATCAGTGATGTGAACCAAAGCGTCTTGGATGAGTATACCGCTCGCAACAACGACGCGCTGGAAACCTTGGTGAATGAGCATAACGTTGAGCTGCGTCGCATTCCTGACGACGTGTTAGCCCAAGCTCGCGAACACTCAGCTGAGGTAGTGGGTGAACTGGCCGCCTCCAGCGAGCTAGCGACCCGGATCTACGACTCTTACCGCGCCTTCCAGGATAAAGTAGAAGATTACCACGCGATTTCTGAGCAGGCGTACTACAACGCCCGTAACCCGGAAGGTGACAACTCGCAGTAACAGGTGTAGCGCAGTACCCTTACCATGGCCGCCTTCGGGCGGCCATTTTGTTATAGGCAGGCTAGGGTTGCGATTAAAGCAGCGTAAGCGCCACCGCTTGGGTATCCTAGGGCAGATACTGTTCTGTCTCGTAAGGAGCGCTATGTCTACCGAATCCCGCCTTCGTAATGTGCTCACCATTGCAGGCTCCGACCCTTCCGGTGGTGCTGGGCTGCAGGGCGATTTAAAGACGTTTTCTGCCCTGGGTGTGTATGGCACAAATGTCATCACTGCGGTGATTGCCCAGAACACCTGTGGCGTGGCCTCGGTGTATCCGGTTTCCCCTCAGGTAATTCGTGAGCAGCTTGAACATCTGTTGAGCGATGTGGCCATTGATGCCGTGAAAATAGGCATGGTAGCCAGCCGCGATGTGGCCGAAGTGATTGCCGATGTACTGCGCCAGCAGCGCCCGCGTTGGATCGTGCTCGACCCGGTGATGGTGGCGAAGAGCGGTGACATCCTGGTGGATGACGCGGGTATTCGCGCCGTAAAAGAGATTTTAGTGCCGTTAGCGGATGTGATTACTCCTAACCTGCCGGAAGCCGCCGTGCTGCTCGATTCCCCATCGCCCGCCAGCCTGGACGAGATGGAAGCACTGCTGCCCAAGCTGGTGGGGCTAGGCGCGCCCTATGTGGTGCTGAAAGGCGGCCACTTACGGGGTGATACCTGCCCGGATCTGCTGGCGACCCCTAACGGTCATCAGTGGCTGCCCGCCTCACGCATTGCTACTGAGAACCTTCATGGCACGGGCTGCGCGCTCTCATCAGCCATTACGGCTTGCCTAGCCAAGTTGCCGGAAGATGCTAGCGCAGAGGCCCCAGAGCAGGCTATTACGGAGGCAAAGCAGTGGCTTCATCATGCTCTGGCCGCTAGCCATCGCTTAAGTGTTGGCAAAGGGCGTGGCCCGGTGCATCACTTTCATGCCTGGTGGTAAATCCATCGCTGACGTGTTGAGGGCGCAGAGTCTCCTTGCGGGATAGGCCAACGGGCACCATGCTGAAGGGTGTCCGTTTGTTTGCCTACTAGGCTGAGCTGTTCGGCCAAGGAGCTGCCCATGTCCCGCACGCTGCTGTTTGCCACCGACCTCTCCCAGGAAAACCGCGCGGCCTTTGCCCGCGCGCTGCGCTTAGCCCACCAGCAGGGCGCGCAGCTTGATACCCTTCACGTGCTTGACCCTTACCTTCCGCATCGCATGCTCCATGACCTGGAACTCGCGGTAAACGACGATATTAGCGCGATGCTCACCGACCTGCGCGAAGATTACGCCTTGGAACTGCCATCGCTGATGATTCAAACGGTGGTTGGGGAGCCTCATGTAGAAATCGTGAGGGAAGCCCACGAGCGTCAGGCGTCGCTCATCGTGCTGGGTATGCACCGCAAACGTGGTCAAAAAGACCTGCTTTACGGCACCACCATGATGCGTATTTTGCGTAGCGCGCCGTGCCCCGTGGTGGTGGCGTCTTACCTGCCTACTCAGCCGTGGCAACATATTGTGGTGCCTATCGACTTCTCGCTGACGGCTCGGCAGACCCTGAAAGAAGCGCTGATTCGCTTTCCTGAGGCCAAGCTAACGCTTCTACACGCCTGGAGCCTGCCCGGCGAATTGGAGCTGGGGAGTCAAGCGTTCTACGCCCAGTGGCGTGACCACGAGGTCAGTCGCCTGCGGGAGGCGCTGGATAACGAAGTCGAAAGCCTGCTGCGGGAGTTAGATGGCGTGCCGGACATTGAGCTTGCGCTAGAGCCGGGCCAGCCCTGCGATGTGCTGCATGACTATGTTAAACGGCACTCGCCAGATTTGGTCATGTTAGGCAGCCGCAGTCGACCACACCAACCTAATCCGCTAACCGAAATGCTGCTCAGTGAGCCCCACTGCGATGTGATCCTCTGTCGGCCTTGGTAAAGGCTTTGTGGCGGCTCAATGACTCCTCAATCGAGTGGTTGTATGGAACCTTTATGAGTTGGTTGTGTGTGTATAGCTATGCATAGTGTTACCCAAACCAACAAAGGAGATGGTCACCGTGCAACGACCAACAAAGAGTACGCTATGGCTAGCCGCGTTACTGGGCGCTACGCTCGTCACGACCAGTGCCGCCGCTAGCAGCTGCGTCTCGCGCTCAATGGCGAAACGCTCTATGAAGATAGCAGCGCCGAGTTTGCCAGCGCGATGTTCGGTATCTGGCTTGGGGAGCGCCCGCTGGGCGAGGATTTCCGCGATGCATTGTTGGGAGTGAACCAGTAGGGGGCTGGCTGAAATTGAACTCGCTTGGGCCAGCACTCACCTGCGTTTACACTCTGCCCTTTCAACAGCGCCTAATGAACGGACGAAGGGGCAAGCGTGAAAGCACTGATTCAACGGGTTAAGAGCGCCAGTGTCACGGTGGAAGGCAACAGCGTCGGTGCCATCGACCATGGGCTGCTGGCACTGGTGGGGGTGGAGAAAGGTGACAGCGAGGTGGATGCCGATAAGCTACTGCATAAGCTGCTTCACTACCGCGTGTTTAGTGACGAGGCGGGCAAGATGAACCATAACCTGCAGCAGGCCCAGGGTGGGCTGCTGCTGGTATCACAGTTCACGCTCGTTGCCGATACCCGCAAGGGCCTACGCCCTAGCTTCTCCAGTGCCGCCCCGCCCGACGAGGGGGAGCGGCTGTTTAACTATCTGGTAAGTCAGGCCCGCGCCGCTTGGCCCCATATTGCTGAAGGGCAGTTCGGCGCGGACATGCAGGTTGCCCTGGTCAACGATGGGCCGGTCACCTTTTTGCTAGAAAGCTAGGGCTAATCAGGCGTTTTCGCTGGCCAGCAGCTCGGCTTCCATGGCCTCTAACGCCTCTTCTGCAGCGAACCATGCCTGCTCGGCGGCATCCAGGCGCGCTTTAATCTCCGCCTGCTTGGCGAGTGCTTGGGTCAGCTCTGCCTTGCGGGTGCTGTCGGTGTATAGCTCGGGGTCGGCGAGTACCGCTTCTACTTCCTCAAGTGCCTGCTGCGCTTTTTCCATGCTCTTTTCCGCCTGGTCGCGCTCTTTTTTCAGAGGGCGCAGCTTTTCGCGCAGCTCCGCTGCTGCTTTGCGGGCGGCTTTACGGTCGCTGCTGGGCTGTTGGCTCTGGCGTTCGCTCTTTTCGCTACGGGCGTCGCGGCGGTTCTCTTCCAACCGCGCCTTAAGCCAAGCCCGGTAATCCTCCAAGTCACCGTCGAAGGGCTCAACCCGGTGGTCGGCCACACGCCAGAATTCATCGACCGTGGCGCGCAGCAGGTGACGATCGTGGGAAACCAGGATGACCGTACCCTCAAAGCTTGCCAGCGCCTCGGTCAGCGCTTCGCGCATTTCCAGATCCAAGTGGTTAGTGGGCTCATCGAGCAGCAGCAGGTTGGGCTTTTGCCAGGCCACGAGTGCAAGTGCCAGGCGTGCTTTCTCACCGCCAGAGTAAGTGGCCACCTCGCCAAAGGCGTCATCGCCTTTGAAGCCAAAGCCACCTAGGAAGTTGCGAATTTCTTGATCACTTGCTGTGGGAGAGAGGCGTTGTACATGCACAAAGGGCGTGGTGGTCACGTCCAGGCTTTCTAACTGATGCTGAGCAAAATAACCAATGGCTAAATGTTCACCGGGTACGCGTTTGCCTTCTAACAGCTCAAGCTCGCCCGTGAGTGACTTGATCAGGGTCGATTTACCCGCACCGTTCGGACCTAATAAGCCGATACGGCTCCCGGGGAGTAGCGTAATGTTGACCTTCTCTAACTGAGCGATATCGCCCGCTTCGCCGCGATAGCCAAGGGTGGCTTGGTCCAGCACCAGCAGCGGGTGCGACGTTTTATCAGCGGCAGGCAAGGTGAAGTGGAAAGGGGAGTCCGTGTGGGCGACGGCGATATCCCCCATGCGTTCTAGCATTTTTACCCGGCTTTGCGCCTGCTTGGCTTTTGTTGCCTGAGCGCGAAAGCGGGCAATAAAGCGTTCAATCTCTTCACGGCGGGCCTGCTGCTTGGCCGCTTCAGCCTGTTGCAGCGCGAGCTTTTCGGCCCGCGTGCGCTCAAAGCGAGAGTAGTTGCCCCGGTAAAGCTCTAGCGTTTGGTGATGCATATGCACGATGTGGTCGCATACAGCATCCAGAAAGTCGCGGTCGTGAGAAATCAGCAGCAGCGTGCCGGGGTAACGGGTGAGCCACTGCTCCAGCCAAAGCAGGGCGTCTAGGTCCAGGTGGTTGGTCGGCTCATCCAGCAGCAGCAGGTCGGAAGGCATAAACAGCGTCCGGGCAAGATTTACCCGCATTCGCCAACCGCCGGAAAAGTCCGATAGAGGTCGCTTAAGATCCGCCTGAACAAAGCCGAGCCCGACCAGCAGCTGTGATGCCCGTGATTCTGCCGTGTAACCATCCAGGGTTTCGATCAGCCCATGGAGTTCGGCTTCTCGATGCGCGTTATCGGCTTCGCGGGCGGCTAGCAGGTCGGCTTCGGCTTGGCGCAAGGCGTAATCGCCGTCTAATACATACTCTACAATGGGGCGATCCAACGCCTCCACTTCCTGAGCCATGTGAGCAATCCGTTGGCCGCCGCTCATCTCCACATCCCCCTGGTCGGGCCCCAGCTCGCCCAATAGGAGTTTAAACAGGCTCGACTTACCGGCACCGTTGGCCCCAATAATGCCGGCCTTCACGCCGTTATGTAGCGTAAGGTCGGCGCTTTCTAGGAGCGTTTGCGTGCCCCGTTGCAGGGCGACTTGGCGCAGTGCGATCATGTTTTCTCCCGAAAAAAGTGGGTAAACCAATGCGCGATTCTAACCGATTGCAGCGCTTGCAGCAGAGGCCGCTATGGGATTTTGCCTTAGCGCTTTATGCAAAGCCTGGCGTAGAGCAAGCCTGCCTCATCTTGCAAGATGAGGCAGGCGTGGATGTGTGCGAGCTGCTGTTTCACTGCTGGCTTTATGAGCATGGCTTAGCTGCTGAGCCCGGCCCACTGAAGGCGATACGTGAGGAGCGATGCCGCTGGCAGCAGCAGGTGACGGCCCCGTTGCGCCAACTGCGCCGAGGGTTAAAACCCCAAGCCGCCCAGAGCGAATCCATCAGCACGCTGCGTAAAACGCTACAAACCGCTGAAATTCAAGCCGAACGTGAAAACCTTCAACGTTGGCAACAGTGGGCGTTACTCTCATCGGAGCAGGAAGTGAGTGTAACAAAAGGCAGCATAAACCAGCACAATATTGCACAGTGGCTGCAAGATACGCTGTTTTTGCTACCACTTGACAATTTTTCGTCGCAAGCCTCACGCGTGCGCGAAGACATACAATCAGCTTTTTTGGCCTTAGCAAGCCAGCTTGACCGCTGTGAATCACCACGCTAGCCTGAAGTTAAGCTGTTTTTGAATAACCCGTGTTAGCTTCGCTGGCGATCGTCCGCTAACCCACAGCAATGAACGACGTTACTGCGTGTTAGCGGCTGAACAAACGCTGAATAAAAGTGAAGCGGTTCGGGATACACAAACACTAAGATCCTTGCGCTCTCGTACGGCGCGCTTACCACTGCTAGGGGAACTCTGCATGAAGGCAAGCACATTAGTTTCGACTCGTTCCGTCACCACCAAGTTGCTCACCACGGCAAGCGTGGGTGCACTGCTGCTGGGTTTGAGCGCGACCGCTCAGGCAGATAACTGGCGTTACGCACACGAAGAGTACGAAGGCGACGTGCAGGATGTCTTCGCTTACGCATTCAAGGAGTACGTCGAAGAGAACTCCGATCACACCGTCCAAGTTTATCGCTTTGGTGAGCTTGGCGAATCCGACGACATCATGGAGCAGACGCAAAATGGCATCCTCCAGTTCGTCAATCAGTCACCTGGCTTTACCGGTGCGCTGATTCCAGAAGCGCAAATCTTCTTCATTCCGTATCTGCTGCCGACCGACGAAGAGACCGTTCTAACGTTCTTCGACGAGAGTAAAGCCATCAATGAAATGTTCCCGGAGCTTTACGCCGAGCAGGGTCTCGAGCTTCTAAAAATGTACCCCGAGGGTGAAATGGTGGTCACCACCGACGAGCCGATTAGCTCGCCGGAAGACATGAATAACAAGAAAATCCGCACCATGACCAACCCGCTGCTGTCGGAAACCTACGACGCCTTTGGCGCGACGCCGACACCGCTGCCGTGGGGTGAAGTTTACGGTGGCTTGCAGACCGGCATTATCGATGGTCAGGAAAACCCGATTTTCTGGATCGAATCCGGCGGTCTGTATGAAGTATCTCCGCACCTGACCTTTACCGGTCATGGCTGGTTTACCACTGCCATGATGGCCAACCAGGACTTCTACGAAGGCCTGTCTGACGAAGATAAAGAGCTGGTGCAGGAAGCCTCCAACGCGGCTTACGACCACACCATTGAGCACATCAAAGGTCTGGCCGACGAAGCACTCGCCAAGATTCAGGAAGCATCTGATGAAGTCACCGTCACGCGCCTGAACGAAGAGCAGATCCAAGCGTTCCGTGAGCGTGCGCCGCAGGTTGAGGAAGCGTTCCTCGAAATGACGGGCGATCGCGGTGAAGAGCTGTTGCAGCAGTTCAAGGCGGACCTTGAAGCCGTTAACAGCGACTCCTAATGGGTTAGCGCTTTTACGTTAATCAAGTAACGTCATAAGGGGCAGCCAGCGCTGCCCCTTTTTTGTTTGCCCGGCGAAGCCGGCAAACCCGGCCATCTGAAAGAAGATGGCGTCACCCCGACTGAGGGGAAGACAATCCGACTGGCAAGGGCGTCACTGGCCAACGGTGGGGTCTGAAGGAAGCCA
>Ga0208316_1000388_pt1 | contig 40572 bp, 48 predicted proteins | sample MalvireepMed_231_FD_184240 | JGI IMG/M metagenome (GOLD analysis project Ga0208316, IMG submission 184240) | Marine viral communities from the Global Malaspina Expedition - Malaspina viral metaG DeepMed_231 (SPAdes) (version 2) | ecosystem: Environmental > Aquatic > Marine > Oceanic | place... | reverse complement strand
CCGCTGGGGGCAAAGTAGTTACGCGATTCCCAGGTCTGGTACCACTGTTGTTCGATGTCTTGGGGCTGGTAGGTCTTGTCCATGGATGCTCGGGGGGTCTCTGCGATGGCTCAATGTCGGAAAGCCCCGGATTATACCCGATGCAGTGCCACATTTGCAGCGATCATCGGGTTTGCTTATTGGTATTGGTCTCCATCGGCTCCGGTCCTGAGGGGGCTGGGTAAGACTACTCTGGGGACGCCCGTGAATACTTCCCTGTAGGGCTCGCCTCGCGCCGTCCCTGGCGCTCGACGCCCCAGGTAGTCTCACGCCAGCCCCCTCAGGTCCTCTAACTGCGCCCCAGCCCCGAGGAAGTACGTATACAATCCGCCGTGAGGCCGTTGAATCTTCAGCAGTGTCACTGCACCGGGTATATCCTTGAGAGGGCGGTGTAAGTCTGCTTTGGAGACGCCTGTGAAATATCTGGCTGCCATTGATGGCGGTCATGCCGGTTTTGCAGGAGCAACAACCTGCCGTGTGGAGCTCGCATCGCGCTGTCGCAGGAGCAATCAGCGTCCCTGGCGCTCGACGCTCCTCGCAGCCTCACGCCCGTCCCCTCAGGTCCTCAAACCGGTCCTCAGCCGGCGTTCTCGCAAGAATCTGAATGATCGCGATTTGTTGCGGGATTGGCACTTAGGACTTCGGGTGGAGGGGGTAATTGCGTGGAGCGCCGCCAGCCAGGGATGGTGAAACCACACTAGATAATTGACCCGGTGAAAACACGATAACTGGACTTTTCGGGATGGAGCCGGATGATACTGGATGAAAGGATTTGAAATCCAGTTGCAACAGCTGAAACACGAGAAGGGCTGTATTTAGGCCGTGCGTGTTAGCCGGCTTGGACAGCAGCCGCGGTTCGAGGCGCTCCTTTATTCGCCAAGTTGCAAATGATGACTGTGATAGTCAGTACCTGGACCAGGTTGTTTGCGAACGAACCCAAGAGAACTTTGATTCCCCAGGAGCCCGTAAGTGACGACAGAGCCACCAACGCCAGGCCCGCAGTTAATATCAAGCAAGCCAGAGTTGCATAGTAGATCCAAAAGAACACATCCAGTAGACCGGCATTTTTGTAGCGCTTGTATGACGGACTTCCGGAGACGGAAAACAGTATCGTAATCACCGCGGCGAGAAATCCCAGCATAGTGAAGGCAAAGCCAGCCACGATGCTCGCGATCGCATCAGCCTGGGCGCTGAGCCCCAAAGCAATATCAGGCTTCGCCGTCGTTATGCCCCAGTACACGAGCCACAGCAGCGGCCCAGGCAGGAGCAGCGAAATAAGCACGAATAGCTTCAGGAGTGATTTGTTGCGTGTTCTCGTCATTTAAATGCTCGTCGACCTTCTCTCGAAGCAGTTCATTGTTCTGAACTGCTAAACTGATACTCTCCGACACTTCCTGATCAGAGCCTTTTTTCACCATGTCAGAGATAGCCCCCTGACCGGTGATAAAGATGTCACTCAAATGGTCCGCGGCATTTTCCTTGGCTCGCACCATAAACCGCTCGACACCCTCTTCGGGCAAGTTCTCTATAATCTTACGTACCGCTGAATCTATGCTCCGTCGAGACCTTGGTTTGAACGCGATCTCGATAGTCCCTACGTTGCTGAAGTCCTCAACGTCGCCTCTCAACAGGTCTCTCAGGTCTTGAAAAAGACCATTTTCACTGTTTATTTCGATTACGGCCTTGCCATGTATCGGCAACTCGACAACGTCTGCAGCAGTAGCCTCATGCATCAACGGTCGCATCACGAAGGTGTAGTCTCTGAGGCCAACAACCTCAAAAATATCGTTGATGAACTTCCCAAATGATAGCGCTTTGGGTGCTAGAACCGTAGAAGCAACACCCAGGTAACCATCGCCAATCACTACATACGACGCAAACCCAAGCTTCTCATGCTCCTCAAGTAGATCCCGGATACTTGTGACAGTCAGGTCCGTCTCTTTGATTCTTTTTACGATCTCCTGGGACTTTGACATCAGGTAAAGGTAGACGTTCTGACGGATCCTGATCAGATATAAGTTTTCGCCACCGTAGTGGAAGCTGCCTTTAAATTCTGGCGCATCGAGGTCACAAAATGCCCTCAATAATGGGTTAATGTCGAAAATGAATTGTTCTTCATTGGCGTGACTTTCAACCAGATACCCGAAATAGTTCAGCTTCACCAGCTGCCTCCGTTCTTCTTATGATTGGCGATATCTGCGTGATTTGACTGCTAAGGGGTACTAGGTATACCCCACCACGGCGCGAATGATTATGAAATAGTGTTGCGGCAAATGAAACAATTTTACGCATACCTACCCATTTGGGTAATGCTCGATCCGCGATAAACTCTCACATTAAAACCACCCCATCAGCTAAAAATCGTCCAGTGGCCAGGTTGCTCAGAATACTGTTATAAAGGATTCTGAAAGCTAGGCGCTGGGTTCCGAGGCAAGCAAGACGTCCATCAAGACGTTGGAATGTAGCGCACGAGCTACTCACTGGATCATCAAATAAGGTGGAATAATGTCTGACGAAATAAAGTATCGGTGGAAGGCAATAGGCCCTTTCAAGACCTTGGTCAGTGGCATAATTGTTGGCGAACATGCGGCCTTGACGAGACGATGTGTGATTCTTAATCAGCCCGATTGCCCCGTGTCGCTAAGTGACTTCGATATAAAGTTTGCTGAGCAAGATGGTACTACTTACAGCAGTGGAATTGAGTTCCAGGTATTCGCAAGGCAGGGAGTGTCGGCAATTAAGTTCATGCTAATACCGTTTGATCTATTCAATAGCCAGGAGCGAGCCCACTATCTGGTAAAAGCGATATCATTGAGTGAAGGCGAAGACGCGGAAATAACCATGCCTTACGAAATACCAGGCGAGGAGCTCAGTACCGAATTCACTTACTTCCTTTATGTGGCAAGGGTTCGTCTTCAGGACGGCACTATCTGGAAGGTAGGCTTAGACAAGGTCTCGGAGGCGTTGGATGAGCTAGGACTGGAGCTCAACCCTCAAGCAGCATAGATCGCGAGATAACGTAGCTTTGTCTATGAGCTTTAACCAGTTACAGCGTTCTTATTAGTTTGCTCGCTCGCGGAGTTCTTCTAAGAAACGCTCTCCGTCAGGGAAACAACATAGAGTTGAGAGGTGTTCCAGTGATCACTATCAGCACGGAAAGAGGGTTTGTAGAAGTACAGTCCTGGGAAGAGATTGAGTCTATGCCCGGTTTTACAGCCAATCTCAATCCCAAAGAGAACGCGCTCAAGGATATCATTGGCCGGTACGTTTTTAAGGATATGCAGCACTGTGGACTTTCGCACTGCCACACGCCTCACCAAAAAGGGTACGTCGTTTCAACTCAGACAGGGCTTGTGACCAATATTGGGACCATTTGCGGTAAAACGCATTTCGGAGTTGAGTTCCAGCAACTAACCAGAGTTTTTGAAAGAGATAGAATTGCCCAGCTGAACCGCGAGATTATTGGGTCGTTTCTCTCTCAAGAAGAGCACCACATGGACTCTTTGAACAGAGTGCTCGAGGGCGGTGGAGCTTCCGTGTACAAAGCCGTGCAGATCTTCAGCACACCCAGCAAAGGCTGTCCAGACAAAGTCTCTAAATTGCTGTCTAGGATGGTTCGCAACCAGCGAAATGAATTGACACGCACCAGGGAGGCAACAAAGGAAGAGAGAGATACTGCCGATGTTATGGGCGGAGGTAAAGCGAGGGAGCAGAAAGTAATTGAAGAGACAGTCGGAACCCTGGCAGGGCTGGAAATACTATACCCTGTTAATGATCTTCGCGAGCTGTTGATTCTGGATTTACAGGCCAAGTTTCGCGAATTGCTAAAATTGGATATCGACACCATGGAGTATCGCAGCTTACGAGACTGGTCAGAGTGGTGTCAGGGTTACGAAAGGAAAATCGAGCAAGCTGATGCTATCGTGGCTATTGGCCAACGATTCCTCGAACCGGAGAACTTAGGGCAAATATCGTTAGTACTTGACGGAGAGGATCAAGCCGCTTTTCGAAAACATTTAAGTAAGGTTGCTAGCGCAGCCGCCCAATAATCATTTCCTTCCGATTTTGGTCAGTCTTTAAACAAACGATGCTGCCGCTTGTCCCGCTCCTGGCGCTGGACAATCTTGATGATGCGGTAGATGACGGGGACAGCCAGACCGTGCTTTTTGGCCAGCTGCTGGTGGTTGGATCCGTTGAACTCACGGAATATCTCTAAGTTGCGGGCGCTGAGTTCGGCCAGGTCGACCTTCTTGATGTAGATCTGCTGACCACCCCAGGAGGCTCTGACATCCTGCGATATACGGCAGGCAATAGCCTCAGCGTCATCAGCTGATAAGCCGTGTTCACAGGCTGCTTTGACAGCGATCTGCTGCAGGTCAGTGAGAATGTCGTCGTCCTGGTTGAGTTCCGGGCCGATCATTGCGCGCTCCGCTAATAATTCCACTGTATGTCGAGTCTCTGACACCACTTCTTGAGCTGCTCAATCACCCTGGCCGCGGCGTCGCTTGGTAGAAACTCCGGAGCACTGTATCCGGCGCCAGAGTTGAACTGTTTGGTGTAGTTTTCTATCCAGGCACACATCGCTTCCTTGCCTGGGTTTTTGATCTCGCCGGCGTCTTCCAGGGCCTGCCACAGGACATAGATCAGCCCCAGTTCGCCCTGAGAGGCCATGCCAGGCGCGCGCTGAACGCGGCGTCGGCGCTTCTTGGACCGGGTTGGGACAAAGCCTTTCTGGCGTAGGTGTCGCAGCACCTTCGCCCGCTCACGATCTGACATGACGTCTGCACTGACACTGGTTTTGCCTGTCAGGCTATGCAGCATCTGGCGGTATGTGCTCAGGATGCCCAGATCCGCATTGCCATCATCATCCGGAATGCCCAGCTGAGTGATGGCAATCTTGATCATGGCGATATCACCGCGAGGGCTGGCCACGCATCACCTCCTGGAACAGCTCATCAACTGACATACCCGATCTGCGGGAGAACCCCTCAGCTTTGGGGGCAGCGCTATAGAACGTGCGGTCGACCGTGCCACCTGTCTGTTTGACGACAACCTCGTCATCATCGACACCGAAGTACTTACTGGCAGCACGTCTGGCAGCCAGATCAGCACCTGCTGTGCACGACGCCTGGCAATTGGCTCCGTCAACGACAGCGATGTAAGTGTAGGTTCGATAACGCACCGATATCTTGATATTCATGACTGGGCCCCGCCGCGCTTGAAAAACCGAACCAGAGAGCGCAGCACGCCGATGCGGCCCTTGGCTACGGTCTCTACGCACTCATGCCCACCGACTTGATCTTCGTGACCCAGCAGCCGAATTTCTTCCTCCATCGCATCGACAACGGGATGGAAAACAGTGAGGCTGGAATTGTCACTGAAAACGTATTCACTGACACCGACATCATCGTGGTGGAACTCTGCGATGCACTCATTGCGCGACTGCTCAACCAGGGCGTCCATGTCGTATTTGACGACACCGGTGCCGCAAACGTGCCGTGTGTGCTCAAGCTTGATGGCGTGGGCGGTTTTCATTGACACACCTCACTGGCTGCCGCCTCAGCATCCACTTTGTCTGCAAGCTCGCGCAGCCATGCTGCCTGCTGTTTATCATTCATCTCCCGCCAGGTGCGTCGGATAGCAGCCTCTGCCAGCGCAGTTTCGCTGTCATAGGCGAGCACCTGGAGGCCCTTGCCACTGGCGACGACGATCGCCAGTTTTTGGTGCGTGATTAAACCACTCATCGTCTCTCTCCTGATGGGCGCTATGCGTCCATAACCTTGTTGAGGTATTGGTGGCGTAGTTTCACCACCTTGGTGACTTCATCCTTCAGGCCCATCGCCGTAACTGCTGCATCGCCCGCGCTGAAGCGATATCGAGCCCTGGGCAGAATGACGGGAATCGCATTGAACGTACTATCGTGAAGAATCGGCCGTGCAATGATGTGGTCGGGCAGCGACGCGTCCAGGCACACATACAACAAAGTGCAGAGACCATCTTGGGCGTCACGAACGTTCTGGACCACAAACGGCTGGTCTGGGCCTGGGTACCAATCCGCACCGTCACCACCTGGTGGATTCAAGCGGGCTGACTTTGGCATCAAGGCGTCGGAGAATGATGGAATTGCCATAGTTCATGCCCCCGCGATATCGAGTGGAATGAGCCGGTACTGGTCGCTGTCGCCGACACGCTCATAGACCCGGATGTACGACTTGGATCCGACCACCTGCAGGGCATCGCTAATGGCGTCCATCGCGCGATTCCAGCGCGGGTCATCGATGTTGTGGCGCCGAAGTGCCAGCACCCGAGCGGTGCGAAGCTCACCGTTGCGATCGGCACGGAATGCGTCATTGACCATCATCATCAGCCCAGGGTGAGCGTCTTTGCTCCAGTCACGCAGGCACTGATCAATCAGCTCCTTGGCAGCGTACAGACGCTCATCGAATACGATGTTGTCCGCATTGGCACGGATCACTTTGTAGCGGCCGTCGAAGCTGAGCAATGTCAGATTGCCTTTCTTGCCGCCCAGGTTGACGCCGTACTGCTCGGCTGACATCTCCACAAATGCCTCGATATCGCCGTAGATCTGCGCCTTCATATTGCGCAGCAACGTGCTGACGTTTTTGGCCTTCTGAACGATCTCCATGGTGAGCTCATCGCGCGCCAGGTCGATCGCCTTGATGCTGGACTCTTTTACCAGGTTGCCGCGTGAGTCTTCGCGGTACCCCTCTGGAATAGCTGGTTTCATGATGTACTCCTGTGGTTGAAAAATTACGCTGGCTTTAGGTGGCTGCCGCGCGTTTGCCACTTGCGCGTGCGCTTGTTCTGGTTCATCGGGCAACCGATGCGCCCGCCGCTGTTGCTGATCGCCTGGTACTTCGATTCCAGGGCAGCCAGCTCTTTGTCCTGCAGCTGCTGTTGCTCGATCGCTTCGAGTTCCTGGCGAAGGATGCGCTCGTACACCACGACCTGAGCTGGCAGCAGTGGCCTGGGATCCAGAGGTTCCTTGTCCGGATGGAAAAACAGCACCTGCAGGTACCCTCGCGGGTTGGTCATGAACTGCGCGAACGACAGACCAAATTGGCGCGAGACGTTGTTGGAGACGAAGATGTTCGCCCAGTGCTCGACGGTGGCACCGCTTCGCACATCGTCAATCTCACCCAGGTGGTGCAGTGTCGGTTCACGGTCAACCTGCTGAGCGCCAGGCATCACCCAAAAACCGATCAGAGCCAGCGAGCCGGTGACAATCAGCACAATCAGTTCGATCCATTGTTCAGTCGTCAGCGATTCCATGGCTACAGCTCCCGGACCAGCTCTGCGTTGATTTTTGCCAGGCCAAGCTCCACGCAGGAGTTCATTGCAGCCGTGACGCAGTTGTTGACGATCAGCGGATACATCATGTTGACCGGCACCCGACTGTTGCCGCGGTGGACACTGAGGCGCGCCCGGATCGCATCAAAGGCATCCTTCTCGAAGATGTCATCCAGGCTGCGGTTCACGCGCTTGAATTTGAGCTCCAGATACTTCTCCAGGTTGCCGTTCAGTGGTTGCAGCTCGATGATTTCGCAGCGACGCGACACCTCGCGGATCTCCGGGTGGATGTGCTCGTTGAGCGTGTTTTTAAGTTCAGGCTGGCCGACCAGAATGATGCTGATCAGCTTCTTAAAACCGTCTTCCAGTTCCCAGAAGCGCTTCATGAATTTCAGCGTCTTGATCGGGATATCGTGCGCTTCCTCGATCATGATCACGTGTGCATTGCCAGCCCTGGAGGACTCGGCCAGCGCCTCTTCAATGCGTCGCGCTTTGGCTTCCAGTGACTGACCAGCGGTCACCTGCAGGTCAGCCAGGATCGCGTCACAGATCGTGCTGGCGTTGATGCGTGCCTTGTCGATGATGCGCGGGAACACCACACGGATGTTTGGATCCTCGCGGTGGATTCGATCGAGCAGGTCGCGGCGCAGCGTGGTCTTGCCTGCACCGGACTCACCGATCACGGCAATGAACCCGCCGCGCTTGGCTGTCTGATACATGGCTGAGCGCACGTACTGCTGATCGGCAGACATGAACACATCTTCCGGGCAGGTCACATCTTCGATAAATGGGTCATTGAAAAGCTTGAAGTGCTGTTTAGCTTTTTGGCTCAGCATCGCGTTCTCCGGCAGTTCCTCGTTGATGAAGTTTGTTTTTTGGGATGAATCGATCACAGGATTTGCCTTGCGCATGCGCACCAGGTGGCCGTGGTAGGTCACCGGTGTGTCTTCCTCGTCGAACTCCCAGATGCGCTTGATCTCAGCGCTTTGCGCACCGCACTCCACCAGGTACTCCTCGGTCATGCGCCGAATTGCTTTGTGGTCGTGATTGGTGGGCCAGTTGTTGTGGTTGATGATTTCGCACAGCGTGCTGGTCGGGATCCCGACCACGCGATGAAGCGCTTTCTGACTGATGCCCAGATTGAACATCAGCCGCTTCAGGCGCAGCGTGCTGCCTGCGATGTGCGTTACAGTGCTTGGTGCTGCCATGGTGGTTCTCTCCTATTGATTGATGGCACCGAAGTGGGCGTCGTGGCTACTTCACCAGCGACAGCTTCATCTCCTGCGCCGGGTTTCTGATCAGCTCCAGGAGCTGATCAAACTGGTCAGGCGGCACACCTTCCGGGTACCGCTCGCGAATGAACTGGTTTTCCTCTGCAGTGACGGCGCGCCCGAGCGACGATCGCAGCCGCTTGGCGGTCTCGATCACGCTCAGTGGTTTGGTTTCCATCACGTTGGTGTTGGGCAGCTCGATATCGGTGCCCGAGCGTGGCATATAGGCTGGCTTGTAGACGTTGGCCAGGTGGCTGTGCGCATCGAGCCCGCCGAATGGGGCCGCGTTCTTGCGGGTCAGCTTCTCGATCTCCTCATCCGTTTTGTCCGGATAAGCGTTGCGCACTGCGGCCTTGCGATTCATATCCTGGACAGTGTCTGGCAGTGAGGCGAAGTCCTCACCCCACACCGGAGCGTCGATGCGGAAACCTGACAGATCGTTGAACTCTACCGGCGACACATTGAAGCTGCGCTGCTCACCTTTGTAGTCCGTCACGATGACTTTTACTTGGCGATCACCAATAACCAGCGGACACACATCGACCTTCGCACCTGGATAAACAGCGGGCAGATCGCGCAGGTCGTAGGTCAATGATTTGTCAGCCTGCGGGTGTTTGAAGCTGATCGTCATCGCCTGGCTGACCACACGAGACTGAGGCGTAGAAGCCAGTAATGTGCGGCAAAGGGCTATATCGGGCAGGATGCGCAGCTGCTCTTTGCGGATGGTTTGCCAGAGCGCGAATCGGGCTAGTGGCTGCGCCATGCCAGCCCTACTCAGACGACTGTCATAGTGCGGGATGGCGTTTGAATTGAACGCAGTCGACCAACGCTCTGCCGCTTCGTTCAGTTCCTCGACGCTGCGTACAGGCTGGAAGCGCAACCGCGACTCGAAAAGCTTTTCCACCAGGTTGTTGCCAAGCTCGACCTGTCCCTTAGCGCGCGCATTATGTGCCTTGTGGGGGATGTCATTGACATCCAGTGCCGTCAGCGCATTTTTGATCGCTGATGAGGTGTTGGCACTGCCTTTGTCCCAGATCAGCAGCTTGGGCACACCGTGCATGGGCCTGCCGGCCATCTTCGCCCAGCACCACAACATGAAGTCCCAAAGGTTGGCCTGAGTCTCGCCAGCGCTCTGGTAATAGCGCACCAGGACAGACCCTGAAAAATGGTCAGTTAGAACGTAGCGCCACACTCGAAGTGCGGCATTACGCTCGATGTTTTGAGGCTTGTTTTTGTAGAACTCATCGTCACTGGCAAAGCGCTGAACATCCACGCCCTTTTTGCCTGGCAGGTAGTAGAGCACGCAGTAGGAAGGATCCACCTGGTGCACATGGTTAGGATGCAGGGACTTCATCTGCGTGTGCGGTGTGGCCCGTTTGAGCGCAGCAGCGTTCATCTGCCTTTTGCGCAGCAGCCTGCTCAGGTGGCCGTTGCTTACGGGGAAAGCGCGGCCGTTGGCAGCCAACATGCTGCGCGCATTAGGCACATCCATTAGTACCTTGCCGTTGGCTCGGGTGGACAGAGCGATTGTGGTTGCCAGGTCTTTCAGCACCGCCTCAGGCACTGATGTCTTACCGGCGTCTGAGCGGCGTTTGCGCCCAGATGACCAGCCGATTTTTTTCAGGTGGTCATACACCTTGTGAGGCGAGCAGCCGAGCTCAGAGGCAACACGCTCCACTTCGGCGCGTTTTTTACCGTGCCCAAGTTGATCCAGCGTTAATGCCAACTGACGAATAGTCTCTCTGACCGCCTGGTTCATGTGATCAGTCCTCCAGAGATTGAATCTGGTCGGTTGTAAAATCAGGCATGTAAACCGAGAGGTTGAGTCCGAAATCCTGTTCCAGCTCGCGCAGATAATCACCGAGGGTAGCGATGTGATCGGCGAACGGTTTGACGATCGCTTCCATCTCCGGCTTTGAGAGGTCAAGTCGGATACACTCTGCGTTGATCTGTTCAATCTGCTCACGCAGGTGCTGCATGTGCATGATCGCGCCACCGGTCATGTTGGTCAGGTTGATGTTGATCTCAGATACAACACCGTCCCAGGTCTTCACGCGGCGCTGGCGGTCGTCGAGTGTTTTTTCCAGCTGGTTTAACTTCTGGTCTTTTTTCTCCAGCAGTCGCTCGTTGGCCTCAGCTTCTTCTTTGCGACGTTCGCGCTCCTTGCGCAGCTCTGCTTTCAACTCCCGAACCGACATTTTTTCGATGTCGTCGAGCTTCAAGCCTGCGACCGTGCCTCCATCCGCTAGTGCCTCAAGGTCGTCGTCATCTTCGACCATAAGCTCTAACATTTTGGACTTACCCAAATGCGCCAACGTTGGCGCATTTGAAAATTTCACGGCGACTTGCATCATCTTCTGAGCAGCGCGTGATGAGATTCCAATTCGTTCCAGTGAGCTGGTAAATTGCCCGTGCCCTTCGTGCTCTTTCAACACAATAAGACGACGTCCGGCTTCTAACATTGCTGCAGCGCTCTCTTGCATGTAGAACCGCGCTTCACTCTCAAGACGAGTTCGGTCGTATGGCAAATCATCTCCATACTGCTTGTCCACGATGGCCAAATTTCGCTCAGTTTCGACCTGCTCGCTGCGCCAGGCTTCTTCAGCATCGCGCATGTCTTTCGGGGTTTCGGTCACGAAATCCGGACCAATACGCTCTGCAGCTTGTGTCTCCTTGGGGCGACCGGGCTTACGTTTTTCTTTGGTGGCGGTGGCCATAATGTCTCTCCTGGATGCTAGTGTGGGGTGCGTGAGAATCGCTGTTCGATTTCAGCGACGGCGGACTTAACCCGAGCCATGCCTTCAGCATGCGCTCTGGATATCTGGATGATCTTAGGACCGAGACGCCAGCGGCCTTGAAGACCAGGGATCTCTTCCACGATGCCGATCTTTTGAAGTGATGCCAGGTCGCGAGTGATCGTTGGTCTCGACACGCCGACGGCATCTGCCAGTTCTGAATTCCGGATTCCCTGAACCTCATGCCCGGCCATGGCCATAATTAGCTGACAGACCCGCTCGTGGATGTTCTCAGCCATGATGTGCTGACTCCTGATTTGCAACCGTGCGCACGCGATGCTGGTGCTGGGTGTGCGAATGCGGGCCATACATCATGTTGCCGCTGGCCTTCTTGGGGCCGTAGGTGTTGCGGCTTTTTGACTGTTTGGGTTGTGAACGGCGCTTCACTGCGGATCCTCCTCATTGAACAAACTCAACTCTGGGCAGTCGGCTTTCTCGACATTGGCCCTATGCCAGGCAAGGTTTTCCAGAGCCCCTGTTAGCACAGCAATGCAATCGTCCTGGGTCATGCGTGCGTCGTGAAACTCGATCAGGGCTGTGACCGCGCTGGTGAGACTGGCTTGAAGGGCATTGATGTCACGCGCCTCAGCTTTAGTGCCGCTGGGTATCCTCAAAGTGAGGTACTGAGCAGAGTGGGCTATGTAGCGGCTGACATAACTTGCACCACAGGCATGTTCAAATGGTCGAATCAGAACGGCAGGCATCCGACCCTCAGCCATCCACTTGTATAGTGAGTGGTGGCTGGCTTGGCCCATCAGTTCAGCTATGCGCTCTACTGACAGATTGCGCTTATCCCTCGCATACAAAACACACAACTCCATCGCGTGCGTAATACTGGTCGGTTGGACCTTATTCCAATTTACGCGAGACATTGGAAGACCCTCGTGGCGCTGGCTTCTAAACAAAAACGGATTTGCGCTCTATGCAACCGCCGACAGCGGACATAGGCTGGAAATGAACTCACACAGGAGAGAGCCCAGATGCAGGCCGCCGAAATGAATACCCAGGAACGGATCGCACAGCTAGAGATGATTGCGCTTAACCAAATATTGATCATCGACCAGTTAACGGCTGTTGTTGCCGAATTGGTCACACCGGCCATGCGTAGCAATGCACTTGATAGCTCAGCTGAAAATCTGCTGCAGCTCATATTTGTCGACGAGATTCCACTGCAGACGCTGGATCTGACCGTACGATGGCGCAAGCAAATGGGCGAACCAGGCATTACGCAGACCTCCGGATGATGCCCTGCTCCTCAAGCTGTCGGGCCAACAACTGCTGACGTTCTTCTGGTGTCAGGATGGGGCCGTGATACATCGGCACGTCTGGGAATACGCGATCAACGGGCGCCTCAAGAGCTGTGGCAATGGCGATCGCTACTTGGTGATTCTTACGGGTGCGCCGAGCGACCGCCGATACGTGATTTGGTGTGACATTCAGAACATTGGCTATCTGGGTAAAGGTGTAGCCTCTAGCCTTAAGCCGTTCTCGGATACGATCAACGTCCACGGTGTTATACTCCCCGACAGGGTTAAATAATGTTCCATACATGATCAATATATCGTACATGCAGAGTAAATACTGATCAATATAACGTTCAGTGTCAATATAATTATGGCAAAAAAGAAGAATGTTCAAGATATTGGCGGCCGTATCGCCTCTGAGCGTAATCGGCTCGGCTTAAATCAGGACGACTTTGCGTGGGCTGGAAGCGTTAAGAGAGGCTCACAAGTCGGATACGAAGGTGGCGATCGCGCCCCTTCGGCAGAATATTTGCAAGGAATCGCTGGGATTGGCGCTGATGTCCAATATATTGTCACTGGGGTGCGGAGCAGAAATCTTGAGGCGGTCACTGATCCGTCAGTGAGAGAAGAAAGCACAAGTGACTATCTTGTGGTGCGTGATCAAAAAATTGATCAGAAGTTGCTTTCTGAAATTATCGAGGCGGTAGACGAGGTTGTGTCTGCACAGTTATTGTCTGCTCGCTGGGGAGCGAAAGCGAAGGCTCAGGTCGTGGCGACTTTATATAAAAATTACAACGCGGCAAAAGAAGCGCCTCGTCACGATGATCCCGCCCTCAAGGCAATGATTGAAGTATTGTTGGGCGCAGGCTGGGGTTGACCTAATTTTCTTGTAGAGGGAACTTCGATGGACATCATGCTTGTTCTTTACGCAATACACTGTGCTGTAGTGGGCGGTTTCGCAGCATTCGTGGCTGGTGAAAAAAACAGAGACCAGGTTGGTTGGTTCATCCTCGGTTTCTTGTTCAGCTTTGTGGCCCTATTGTCCCTTATTGGTGTTCCCTCGCTGGTCGAAAAAACTGAAAAATCTGATGCTAGCAGTGCACCGACGGAGTCTAGTACAGACCAAAAACCTTTAGGATATATCTCTGATGATGGGAAAGAATGGGTATGCGCCTGCGGCACATCTAACAAGTATTTTCCAGCAAAAACCATTCAAAACTGCTCAAGCTGTCGGATGAATAGAGATTTCGCGCTGGGCAGGTGATCGTATGGCAGTAAATGCGCCAACGTCTGCGCATTTAGATTGGAGCCTTCGTTAAATCTGCTCTATAACAAGAATAGATGCACACCGTTCGCAAGGAGGCGACCATGTCCAAAGAAGCCGATATCCGCTCGCTACACCAGTTTGGCATCCCGGACGATGCCTATGAACTGGCGCTGCAACAAACAGGCAGCCATCACTACGCTTGCCATTGGTTGCTATTGATGGTTGCCGATGTAACGGAGCAACACAGCCAAAAGGCTCGCGTATTCCAGCAGATCATCCATCACCGTGAGGCGCTTAATCTGCCAATCGATGCCTACCGTCGATCCATTGAACGCCTGTCAAAGCTGCACTGACCGGCGGATTATCCCGATTTACTAACTTAGGTTAAAAGCCGCTCCAGCTGGTGCTCAGTACCATCATTCCAATAGTGGAGTGGTGTCATGAGCAATATCTTTTTAACAGCCCTGCAGGAGACCCTCAAAAAGGAAGGTCGGCTGGTGAGTCACCAGGCGGACCGTGGTGGCATTACCGACTACGGTGTGTCGCTGCGCTTTTTGAAGGGGCTGCCCGACCTGGATGGTGACATAGACGGCGATGGTCACGTCAGCGAGGCGGACATCCGCGCCCTGAAACCCTCTGACGTTGCCCACCTGTATCGAAAGTACTTTTGGGACTACTACAACCTTGATCGTATCCAGCACGCAAGGGTGGCCGTCAAAGCCTTTGATCTGTTGGTCAACATGCGATCGAAATCCGCCGTAAAAATCCTGCAGCGTGGACTGCGCGCCTGTAACTCGCCTGTCCTTGAGGATGGCATCCTGGGCAGCAAGACGTTTGCCGCCGTCAACGATATCCGCGACCAGCTTAACCTGCTGGCTGCCATGCGCTCTGAAGCCTATGGACACTATCGACTGATCATTGCTGCTGATCCCACGCAGGCCGTTTTCCACGATGGCTGGAAAAACAGGGCCTACTCATGAAGCTGCTCTCATTCCTGGCTGATGCCGTTTCGCCGGTCACTGAGCTGATCGACAAGATGCACACCAGCACCGAAGAGAAGCTGCAGATGAAGGCCGAGATGCTGCGCCTGCAGAACACGGTCACCGGCCAGCTGCTGGACTACGAGCGGCTGATGCTGGAAGCACAGGCGAAAGTGATCATGGCTGAGGCGCAGGGTCAAAGTTGGCTGCAGCGCAACTGGCGTCCAATCACCATGATGACTTTCCTGGTGTTGGTGGTCTGCGACAGCTTCGGTTTGCTCGCATTCAGGCTATCTGAAGAAGCCTGGACGTTACTGCAGCTGGGACTTGGTGGATACGTAGTTGGTCGATCGGCCGAGAAGATCGCACCACAACTTAAATCGATATTCGGAGCCGAACGAAATGGAACTCGTTGACATACTCAAAATCACCGTCCCGATCATACTGTTTATGTTGGCCGGGATGGGCGGGGCCCTGAAATGGATTTTCATGCGCGAGGAGCACACCAAGGCCAAAGAGGCTGAAAGCCAAAAGCAATACTGGGGCACGGTGAATGAAAATCTGCAGGATCTGGTGCGCCAGCTTGCCAACCAGGTGCGCGAGAACAAAGGCGAGTTCACATCGGCGCGCGAGCGCCTGGAGGCGCGGATATCGGATGTGGACAAGCGCCTGCAGGAGTTTCGTGAAGAGGTGGCCGGCGAGTATATAAAGCGTGATGACTGGCTGGAGCATGCGATCAACCTTGAGCGCAAAGTGGATGAACTTCGCAACGACTTCAATCGCGAGATCAAAGATCTAATCAGAGTGGTGGGCAACACCCGAGGTGCACACAATGGGACTCAATGACATGGAAACACAGCGTCACCGTTTGCGCAGACTGCGCATCCTGCAGGCGCTCTCTCAAAACAGACCTGAGCCGGTTGGTGATGGTCTAATTGCGCAGGTGCTACGCGGCGATGTGGATCTGAGTTTTACCAAGACCAATATCCGCAACTCGTTGGACTATTTGTCTGAGCGTGGCCTGGTGATCATCACCTTGCGAAACACCGAACGCTGGATGGCGAAAATTAGTGCCGATGGCGTGGACTTTCTGGACGGCCTGCTGGCTGAGCGTCCACATGGTGTCGCACATCCGGATGAGTTCTGATCATGCCAGCCGTCAGCAAAATACAGCAGTTGCCATCGGAGGTGAAAGCCTGGCTTGATGCCAAGCTGGTTGCCAACGCCTTTGGCAATTATGACGAGCTCACAGAGCAGCTCAACGCCAAACTGGCTGAGCATGAGCTGGAGCTGACTGTCAGCCGATCGGGGCTTGGCATTTATGGCAAGACGCTGAAGGATCGCATTGAGAAGATCCGCTCCAGTACCGCCGCGGCCAAGCTGCTCAACGAAACCATGGATGATGAAGGCGATGCCCTGGGCATGGCCAACGTCGCGCTTGCCCAAGATCTGATCTTTCAGCTGATGAATCAATACGATCCGGACGACCCGGAAAAGCCGATATCGGTGAAAGAGATCAGCACACTGTTTCGCGCCCTGGGTAACATCAGTCGGGCATCGCTGCCACAAAAGCAATGGGCCAAGAAAGTACGTGAAGAGCTGGCCCGCAAAACCGCCGAAGCCATCAACGAAATTCAGGCCGAGGCCGGCTTGTCTGATCTGCAGTTCGAGCGCGTGCGCGCCAAGTTCCTCGGGATAAAAATTGATGGCTAGCCTCAGCGCTGCTCAGCAGCGCGAGCTGCTGGATCAGGTCAAAGATATACAGCGCGATCGCGTTGGGCAGTTCAATGCCAGCGAAGTGCCGGATGTACTGCTCCCTTATCAAAAACGATGGCACCAGGACATGAGTCCGGTGCGTGTCCTGGTCAAATCCAGGCGAATCGGTGGCACCTGGGGATGCCTTGCCGCCGAGGCCACCCTGGAAGCGGCTCACCGCCATGGCATGAACCAGTACTATGTCGGGTACAACAAAGAGATGGCTGCCGAGTTCATCGGCGACTGTGCCAGCTTTGCAAAAGCCTACCAGGTGGTTGCATCGGAGATATCAGTTTCCCTGGACAAGTCTGTCATTGACGATGAAGACAAAGACATTCTGCGGTACCGGATCAAGATGGCCTCAGGCTATGAGATCGTTGCGCTGTCCAGCAAACCGTCAAACCTTCGTGGCCACCAGGGACATGCCCGCCTGGATGAGGCAGCCTTCCATGATGATCTGCAGGCTCTGATCGACGCAGCGATGGCGTTTCTGATCTGGGGAGGCCGGGTAGATATTTGCAGCACGCATTTTGGTGATGGCAATCCGTTCAACCAGATCCTGCGCGAAATCGAAGCGGGCAAACTGAAGTACTCGGTGCACAAGGTCACTTTTGATGATGCGCTGCGCGATGGGTTCTATAAACGCATCTGCTTGGTCAAGGGTGATATCTGGACACCGGAAGGCGCGCGCGAATTCCGCGACAAGATCTACGCACTTTACGGTACGGCCGCTGATGAGGAACTTGGTTGTATTCCCTCTGCCGGCAGCGGTGCATATTTCACCCGAACTCTGATCGAACAGTGCCATGATCAGACCATTCCCGTTCTGCGCCTTACCAAACCGGCTGAGTGGGTAACTGATCCTAACCGGATAGAGGAAACGCAGCGCTGGTGTGAAGAAGTTCTGCAGCCCGTCATCGACAATCTGGATATGAGTGCGCGCAGTGTCTTTGCCCAGGACTTTGGTCGCGATGGTGACTTATCAGCAATCCGGGTCATGCAGGCCAACGGTCACCGGCGCTGGCGAGTTGGGTTTGACCTGGAGCTTCGCAAGATTCCCTTTGATGTGCAAAAGCACATCATGTTTTTCATCCTGGATCATCTGCCACTGTTCCATCACGCCAAATTTGATGCTCGCGGCAACGGACAATCTCACGCTGAGGCCGCGCTGCAAAAATACGGGGAGCAGCGAATCGATTGTGTGATGGCAACACCGAAGTGGTATGCCGAGCACTTCCCAAAATACAAATCAGCGTATGAGGACCGCAGCATCCTGGTGCCGGCAAGCGAAGATCACATCGCCGATCACAGGCGCGTTGTGCTTCACCAGGGCAGCCCGAAAATGAGTGATGGCCGTGACAGAGGCAGCGATGGCATGTACCGCCACGGCGATGTCGCGATAGCCGGTGTGCTCGCCTGGGCAGCTGCACTGGAGGAGACCGAACCGGCTGCAGGTGCAAACGTCGATGTCGAGTCGCAGCAGATGTTGCCCTCGGCGATGAATAACCGTCGGCGGGCCACGATGTTTCGCCGATAGGATTGAATTATTACGGCTGCCTGAGAGGCCCTGTGAGGCGTTTTCAGGAAACCCGGTGCAATGGCGTCAGAAAAAACGCGCAGCGCGCCCGAATCGATTCGTGAACCTAACTGACCCGAGATTAAAACCATGGCCAGCAAAGCAAAGACACAAGCAGCAGAAAAGCCCGAAAAATTTGTCGAAGCGGCCGGCAGCAGCATTGATCCGGACGAAGATCAGTGGCGTCCACTGACCGGCAACAATGACCGCGACCTGGAGCCGATCAAACAGGACCGGATGCAGAAGCTTGCCAAGTTCTTGTGGGAGTCGAACCTGATCGCTGATCGGATCATTGAGTTGCCGCTGGCGTTTATGCTCAGCGACGGGGTCAGGTTGAAAGTACCCGATGAAGAGGCGCAGGCCGTCATCGAAAAATTCTGGTATGACCCGATCAACAACATGGATCTGGCGCTGGAGGAGTTTGCGCGCGAACTGGCTCTGTTCGGTGAGCAGTGCTACCCGGTGTTTGTTAACCAGGTGAATGGCCATGTACGTCTTGGTTATCTGGATCCGGCTGAGATTGACGACGTCATCACAGATCCTGATAACAAACGGCAGCCGATTGGCATCAAAACCAAAAAGGACGGTAAGGGCAATTACCGGCGCTACCGCATCATCATTAACGCCGATGAGTCGGTGTTCGGAGCTCGCGCCAGGCGTAAACGTAAGACCTTTACCGATGGCGAGTGTTTTTACTTTCGTATCCGGGGACTGGCCTCCGGTGCCAGAGGACGTTCGGATCTGTTGCCACAGATGGACTGGCTGGATGCCTATGATCAGTTCCTGTTTGGTGAGCTGGATCGTAACCAGGGCCTTCGCGCGTTCATGTGGGATGTGCTGATCAAAGGTGCCGATGAGTCGGAAGTCCAGAAAAAGGCGAAAAGCATCCAGGTGCCACGCTCAGGTGGCGTGCGCGTGCACAATGAATCGGAAGTATGGACACCGCAGGCACCGGACATGAACGCAGCCGACACGACGCAATCGGCTAGGCTGTTCCGCAATCATGCCTTGGGCGGTGCAACGATTCCGGAGCACTGGTTTGGTGGCGGCGGCGATGTGAATCGCAGCACGGCCGGTGAAATGGATGAACCCACCTTCAAGATTCTTGCTGCTCGTCAACGCCGGCTGAAATACATGCTGGAAGTCATCGGCACCTTCGTGATCCGGATGTGGGCTGATGCCCAGGGCAAACGAATCGACGAGTCCGATCGGGAGTACTGGGTCACCTGTGAATTGCCTGAGATGGTCCAGCGCGACACCACGAAATACGCTGCAGCTATGCAGCAGGTTGTTTCTTCATGTGTCGCTGCCATGAACGCTCAACTGATGACACGCGAAGTGGCTATCGAGATCATTGTGGCCACGGCCAGGCGCCTGGGTGTGGACAAGGAGCCGGCACAGCTGCTGAAAGACGTCGAGAAGATGATCGCTGCACGCAAAACCGACGATGCTGATGTCGATCTGGAAGTGTAAGCATGGACGATCGCGAGCGCCGCAGGGCCTTCAATAAAGAGCGCAAGGCGGTTGAGCAGGAATTTGAGACGCTCAGCGCCGAAACGCTCGTGATGATCAATCGCATCCTGAACGAGGCACGCGAGCAGATAAAGTTTTTGCTGCGTATATCGCCCACAGAATACAACACCTGGTTGCTCGGCGAGCTGGAGTCTCAGATCAAGGTGATCATGGATCAGGTGGCTGGTCGCAGCGCAGCAGCCGCTCAGGCCGCTCTGACGAATGCCTGGGCATTGGGTGAGCTTTTGACCGATCGACCGCTGCAGGCTGCAGGTCTGACCATCGCAGGTGTTGCGCCTGCGATTGACACGCGCCAGCTGGCCGCTCTGCAGCATGTCACTACCCGCAAGATTCAGGGCGTCACCCGGACGATGGCTGATAAGATCGATACGCAGCTGGGTATGGTGCTGATGGGTGTGCAGCCGGTTGACATGGCGATCACTGTGATCACCAATATCCTGGATGAGGCCGATCGCTCCAGAGCACTGGCCATTTTGCGCACCGAGATGAGCCGTGCGAACTCCATCGCGGGCGATCTTCGAAAGCGCTCTGCTGCAACTGTGTTGCCGGGGATGAAAAAGCAGTGGCGTAAAGGTGCGCGCAAACATCCACGTGAAACTCATAGCTTTGCCGACGGTCAAATCCAGCCACTGGATCAGCCATTCAACATCGGTGGCGTTCTGATGATGCACCCGCACGATCCCCAGGCACCGGTCGGTGAAGTCATAAATTGCGGCTGCATGTCTCTGCCGTATATGGACAGCTGGGAGGTCATGGCACCTGGCCGGCGCGTTGTAACATAATTTACTAACTTAGGTTAAAAGTCTTATCCCCCGCCTCTGACATAGTCTGCAACTCACGAACTTAAATCATTTGATTCGGAGAGTTGCAACGATGGACGAACAACAAAAGAGCACTGGAACCGGCTCCAACGAGCCGACCAATACTCCTTCCCAGGCGGGCGCTAAAGCAAACAAACCCGCTAAACCTGAAAAACAGGCCAAGCCTAATGACGGCGCCAAGCCATCAAAGGCTGCTGCAACTGCTGTAGAGGCTGCCGAGTTTGCTGGCATCAAAGTTGATGAGGTGCTGGACTTCAAGGCGCTGACAGGTGGTCGGTTCATTGTCGTGACAACCTCCGGGCAAAAAATCACCACGACGGCCAAAGAACGTGAGGCACAAGCCGCCGCAGCAGCTAAAGCGGCCGAGAAGAAGGCGGCTCAGTAATGAAGATTCCAGCGGCTGGTATTGTAGGCGCTGTGGCACTTCGTGAAGCCGCCAGTGAGATGCGTGACACCATCGAACTGGTGCGCAGCGCCTTGCAGGAAAAAATCAAAGTGCAGCTAGGCAAATCCGAGTGCTGGGTTGACCTGGAGGCCATCTATCCCGACCGCGCAGTCGCAAGGCTTGCGGGCCGTTTCTACGCATACCCGTATGTGATCAATACCGACAACACTGTTGTGGTTGGTGATCCTTCTGAGGTTGTGCGTGAGTTCACTCCAGTGGGCGCATCCATGCGCGAGTCGGTATCGCTCATTGAGGCGGTAGGCGATGAGGAAAAATCCAAGTCATTCCTGATTCGCGTGATTCGTGCAGGCACTTCTGCCAATAAAAAAATCTATCCGGCTTCGGTGCTGCGCGAGGCGGCGCCTTTGTTCAATGGCACCCGTGTGTTCATCAAATCTGATGATGAACACCTCGGCGGCAAGGGCAAAGATGTACGCAACCTGATCGGTGGTCTTCGCGATGCCAAGTTCGTTGAAGGCGCGACACCCGAGGAAGGCGAGATCCAGGCCGTACTGGATGTCTTCGATTCTGAGGCAGTGGTAGCGGGCAAATTGCGCGAGTCAGTCGAGCGCAACATGAATCACTTGTTTGGGTTTTCGATCGACGTCGAGGGCACTGCCAAGCAAAAGGGTCGATTCCAGGAAGCCACTCGCTTCACAAAAATTCACTCCGTTGACCTGATCGTGGAACCGGGCGCCGGCGGAGAGCTTATTCACTTGATCGAGGCGGTTGCCTCAACTACCAACGATGAGGACGATGCCATGAAGCAGCGTATGCTGGAAGCGATCCGCAAGGCCAACAACGGCGCACTGCCCAAAGGTCTGGACGAAAATGACGAGGACGCGGTGTTCGCGGCCTTCAAAGAAGCCACCAAGCCTGAACCTGCCCCAGCGCAGGCGAAGACTGGCGACGATGCCCCGATCACACGTGCTGAGCTGCAGCTGCTGGAAACCCGCACGGCAATGCGTGAAGCGGTACGTTCATCCAAACTGCCTGAGAAAGCCCAGGACAAGCTGATCAAACAGCTGGAGGCGGATCCGGCCCTGACAACCGAGAAGTTCAAGGAAGCGATCTCTGAAGAGCGTGACTACCTGGCTTCGTTCACTGAGTCTGGTCACGTGCGTGGCCTGGGCGGTGGTGATGGCACCGTTGGCGCCAAAGGCATTGCAGAGATGCTGGACAAGCTGCTTGATCGCGATGACAACGAAGTCATCAGCCTGAAAGAGTGCTACCAGGAAGCAACGGGTGATATGCGAATCACTGGTCGTCTGCGTGACTGTCGATTCCGCGAAGCGCTCGATACCGACTCGTTCCCGGTCATGCTGGGCGATGCAGTCAACCGCCGCGTGCTGACCATGTACAACGAAAACCTCCGCTATGAACTGTGGCGCCAGATCGTCAGTGACATCGTGCCGCTGAACGACTTCCGCGAGCGCAACAATGTCATGTATGGAGGCTTCGGCGATCTGCCGATCGTGGCGGAGAAAGCCGCTTATGCGGACCTGGATGACCCCACCGAACTGGCCGAGAAGTATAGCCCTGGCAAGCGCGGCGGTAAGGTCTCCGTCTCACTGGAGACAATTAAAAACGACGATGTCGGCATAATCATGCGGATACCCCAAATGGTTGTGACTGCATCGAAGCGCACCCTCAACAAGTTTGTCCTGGACATCATTCGCACCAACCCGGTGATGTCAGACACCAAGGCGCTGTTCCACGCCGATCACGGCAACCTGGGCACCGCTGCGTTCAGCAAAGCAGCCTACCTGGTTGCTCGCCTGGCGATGATGAAACAGGCCGATCACGACACCGGTGAACCGATGGGCTTGTCGCCGCATCTGCTGCTGATTCCGGCAGACCTGGAGGAAGCCGCGTTTGAAGCGTTCCGCCGCGACACTAACCTGGATCCGGACTTTGCACAGTCATCCATGCCGCTGATTCGCCCGGTGCCTTATTGGACCGATGTCAGCGACTGGGCGCTGATCTGTGACCCGACTGAGCATCCGACCATCGAGGTCGGCTTCATGGATGGCAAGCAGGAGCCTGAGATGTTCATCCAGGATGCGCCCACGGCCGGCAGTATGTTTACCAACGACATGGTGACGTACAAGATCCGTCACATCTACGGTGGCTCGGCATCGAGCTGGAAAGGCATGCGCAAACATGTGGTAGCTGACGCCTAACCTGAGCTGACTATGGAACAGGAAGCTTTTGAGAGTTTGATGGCCAGCCTGGTGCGCGACGACGACAACCGCCTCTCTCCCGGAGATGTCTCGACCGCAGCAGCGCTGGTTATCAAGCGCTACAACGCCGACCGCCCGCGCGAGCTGACACAGGATGTGTTGGTTGGCGCCGGGCTGGTGGTTCAAACACCCGATCACTGGGTAAACAAGCGCAGCCATATCGTGCACATCGAGTCGCCGATCGGCCGCAACCCGCCAAGCTTTGTAACAGAGGACTACTACTATGTTTACGACCTTCCTGATGGTGACGTTGAGCTTCGTCTGCTGCCTGGTGCTGGTGATGTGGGTCAGTCGGTGCGTGTTCGCTACACCTCAAGTCACACCAGCTCACTTACTTTCGATGAAGACGATTGTGAGGCGCTGGCTTGTCTGGGCGCAGCAATCCTTTGTGATCAGTTGGCGGCGCTTTACGGCCATGATTCTGACGCCACGGTACAGGCTGACTCGGTTCAGCACAACGACAAAGGTCGCCAGTTTGCTGCTCGTGCTCGTGATTATCGTGCTCGCTACGAAGGCAAGTTCGGCAAGCCAACCTCCACCAATGCTGCTAGCGCTGTCACCCGAATCCCCTCACCAACTCGCACCGGGATGCACAGGCGATGAGAGTCTCTATCGAGTCGAATCTGCCGCAGTTGACGCAGCTTTGGGAGCGCGAGCCACAGATCACCGAGCGTCACCTGGTGCGCCGGATGACAGAGGCTGTGATGCTGCTGGAGCGCGAGACTATCGAGCGAGCTCCGGAAGGACGTGGCGGCTCAGCGGGGCTACGTGGCGGGATCGCGGCAGTACCGCCAACGGTATCCGGTACCAGTTCTGAAGTCGTTGGACTGGTGATCGGCAGCGCCGCTCACACGGCGCCGATCGAGATGGGTACCAAGCCACACTTTGTGCCCATCCAGCCTCTGCAGGACTGGGTGGAATACAAGCTGGGGCTGGAAGGTGAAGAGGCTCGCAGCGTGGCCTTCGCGATCAGCAGGACGATCGCAAGGCGCGGCACCGAAGGCAAGTTTATGTTCAGAGATGCGTTTGCGGCCAACGAGAGCCAGGTCGAAGAGATGCTCAAGGCTGCGATCCCACAGATCATCCAGGAGATGACAGCAGATGGGCAGTAGCACGCAGATCCGCCAGGCCATTGCGACTTTGGTCAACGGTGTCGCCCAGGTTGGCAAGTTCTATGAACGTGAGAAGTACTCGAAAACGACGAACAAGCTTAAAGAATTTTACGTCACCGATGGGGTGATTGGCGGCGGGTTCGTTCGCCGCGTGGCAAGACGCAAAGAGTCGCCTGATGCAGGCCACACCTTTGTGGTGTTTTCGACCTGGGAGCTGCACTACTTCCGAAGCTACCAGGAAGACGACGACAGCGAGGTTGAGTTTGATGCACTGCTCGATGCCATTGACCTGGCATTTGATGCGGATCAGACCCTCGGCGGCACGGTGGATACGATCGTCACCGATGAGCAGTCAGGGCTTCGGCTTCTGACCAGCCAGCCAGCGACGTTTGCAGGATTCCTGGTGCACTACGCGAAGCTTCGCCTGGTGACCGAACACACCGAAATGGCTTAACCGGCAATTTGAGGACACGACAATGAGCAAGACCAAACAGCCAGAACCTCGCATGCACAGCCTGGAACTCAAAGGCAAAGGCATGGAGCGGCCGACCACTGCCGGCGTGCATTTTGCGACCGCTGACGGTCTGGCGTATGGCGTGGGAAGTGCCACGTTCAATCCGGATCCGTTTGATCCAGGCGAGGCAATGGGACAGGCACTGGTAAGCGCCGATCAGCGCGCCGTCGAGCGCATGATGATCGACGACATCGCCGATCAAATTGCCGCTCTGGATCCGGAGGAGAAAAGCAACTGGACCAAAGCTGGCCCCCCGAAAGTGGAAGTACTGGAGGCGGCCCTGGGATTTCAAATCACTGAAGCTGATCGCGACAACGCGTGGCAGCTCTTCAAGCAGCGAGGGTAAGCAATCATGTTTCAACGATTTGCGGAAATGACCATCTACGCCAAAAAGGAAGCAACCTATGGCGTAGCGGCAGCACCGGCTTTGCCGGCTGATGTGTTCAAGGTGTTCGATGTGGTACTCAAGGCGCTCGATGGTGAAACCGAGCGTGATGAAACCGCACAGAACAGTTGGGGCAGCTCTGAGGTATTCCATGTCGGCAGCTTTGTGTCGCTGGAATTCAAGATGTCTGTTGTCGGGGCCGGCACAGCAGGTGACGAACCCGAATGGGGCTTCTTCCACAAGATCTGTGGTTACGCCGGGGTAGTAGATCCAGGAGTTGATGTGCGCTACACCCTCATCAGCGCAGACGGTGACAGTGCCACCGTGTATGTCAACGTCGGCGGCACCCGACATCCGATGACCGGTGTTCGCGGTGAAGTCACCCGTCACTTTGATGCCAAAAAGCGCCCGTACTTCCAGTACAAGCTCAAAGGAGTCTGGGGCACACCTGTCGCCAAAAGCGTCATCAATCCAGATTTCACTGGCTATCAGCGGCCGGTACCGGTCGGCAATGAGTACACCACAGCAAGCCTGCACGGTGTCGCCCTGGGACTGATCAGCCACATGTATGGCAACAGCAACTCGGTTGAGCACATCGATGTGCCTGGCTATGAAGGCATCGATATCAATGACCGAGAACCAGGTGGTGACATCACCTTCCTGGCGCCGGCCATCGCCACCAAGGACTGGTTCAGCACTGCCAAGGCCGGCACCAAAGGCGCACTGATCCTGGAACACGGCACCGGTGACGGCGATGGCAATCATGTGCGCTTTGAGAATCCCTACACCCAGATCATTCAGCCGGATTACACCAATGTGCTGGGCGGCAAACTGGGCATCAAAGCGAATCTGAACATGCTGGCCGGTGATGACACGGCTGGCAATGACGAAGAGCTCATCATCGTCAGTTAACGCATAACCCCCGAGAGAAGAGAGCCAACCCCGGCCAGTGGATTAAGCAGTACCGCTGGCCGGGAAAGGCAAAACCAAACTGTATAGGAGAGAGCCATCATGACCGTATTCAAAAAACGCGCTTCAAACACCTTCCAGAAAAAAGTCTCTGTCTTCCTGGGCGATGAGTCCCTGGGCGATCTGGATGTGACTTTCATCCAGCTCCCCCAGGATGACTTCACCGACCTGGTGGAAAACGAAAATGACAAAGGGCTTTGCAAGCGTGTGATCGAGAAAGTCGGTGACATTCCCGTAGAGGGTTCCGATGAGAAAGTCTCCGGACAGGAAGCCATTGACCTGGTGCTGAACGATGCCGCGTGCGTGGCTGCCTGTGCTGCCGAGTACATGGAGGCAATGAAAGCCAGCAACTTTCGTAAACGCGGAACTCGCCGCGGCCGTTGATTATTACCACCAGGATCCGCTGCCGCGCTTTAGCGCTGAGGATCTGGAGGAGATGCGGGAACTTGGTGCCAGTGACGATGAGATTGAGCAGTTGCTGGCCCAGGAGGTTGAGCCTGAGCCGTTTGAGGTGATGCCTGATAACTGGCCGGCCATACAGCTTTATCTGAGTGCGTATGGCCAGTTCAGGATCTCCGCAACCGGGCATGTTGTTGGATTCGACTTCACCGCGGTGGATATCGATATCCACCGCAGCGGTGTCGAGGTCAGCGCCGAGACCTGGCAGCGGTTCAAGATACTGGCTCATCACACTGTAAACACCCTGAACCAGCGACATGGAAAATGAGCGATTACACAGCAACCATAAGGCTACGTGCTGACCGATCTGGCCTCACCGGCGAGGTTAAGGTTGCGGCTGCTGATATCGCAAAACTCAACGACGAACTGCAAAAATCCGGTGCTGCCGGCACCACCGGTGCCGACGGCATCAAGCGACATTCCAGTGAAGCAAAAGGCGCAGCGGATAACACCCGGCGTCTGAGCAGTGAAACCAAATCACTTCGAGAACAGTTCACCAGCCTCAAGACTCTGCTTGCTGGTTACGGTGTATTCAAACTCGGCAGTTTCCTGAAACAGGAACTGGCGGCGTTCCAGGACACCCGGACAATGATCCAGGGCCTGACCGCCAACGCCACTGAATATGCCGAAACCCAGCAGTACCTGATCGATATCTCCGAGCGATACAGCGCACGCCTTAACACGGTGTCTGAGAGCTATGCCCGACTGTTGGCGCTGGAGAACGCGGATCTTGTTACCAAGCAAGAGAGCCGTCAGCTCACCGAGGGTTTGCTCAATGCCAGCGCTGCACTGAAGACCAGTAATGAACAGCTCGGGCTGGTGTACTACGGTTTGGCGCAAGCGCTCAGCCAGGTGCATGTCCAGGCGCAGGAATTAAACCAGGTGGTCGAGCCACTGCCTGGCATTTTGGTGCACATGGATAATGCCGCTGGACTCGCCTCGGGTGGGTTCCGGCGCATGGTGATGGAAGGCAAAGTTACCGCGGCTTTTTTCAAGGAAACGTTGATTGAGGCGTTGGAGCAGTACTCCGGAGCAGCCGAACGCACTTATGACAATGTCACTGCGATATCCAATCGTATTGCCTCAGCGCACACACTGGCAGTGGCAGCTTTTGAAGCGCCGATCGACGCGACAATGATCAACTCATTGCGGCTGTACGAGTCCGCAATCACCTCCTTGATTCCCCATATACCGACGCTGATCGAGCTGACTGGTGACTTAGTGACAATCATGGTGGCGCTGGCCGGCGTGAAGTTGGCGGCTTGGTTGTATGGACTGGTTGCACCTTCGCTCGCCGCTGCAGGTGGTTTAAGCACGCTGGATCTTCGGCTGATGTCATCGATCACGTTGGTGCGATCGTACACATTGGCACTTGGTGCACTGAAAACAGCCATGACGTTCCTGGGTGGTCCGCTGGGTGTGGCGCTTCTGGCGGCCACGGCCATCATGACATTTAGCCACAGCAGCGTCGACGCAGCCCAGCAATCCTATGCATTACGCCAGGAGCTGGATCAACTGGCTGAATCCTATCGCGAACTCTCTGTTGTTCAGATTGATCAGCAGATTGCTGCCCAGCAGGCGGAAATGGCCGAATTGAACGCTGCTTATTCGAATCTGAAACCGCCATCAAACAGCAACAATGACCCATACCTTCCATCAACTAATTTGTTGGCTGACGCGCAGGCGATTAGCGCATACAAGGAGGAGATAAACAGTCTCAGCCAGGAGCTGGATAAAGGGGCTCAGAAACTGGTAATGCTCAGCACCGCCCGAGCTCAAGCAGTTGCTAATGCCACTTTGGCCGAAACCCAGGCCGCGGCCGCACTCACCAAAACCCAGCAGGACCTCCTGGACAAGTACCTGCCCCTGGAGACGCTGACCCGCGAGTACACCAGCAACCTGGCCGCACTGAATGCCATCGAGGCACAGACGACTGAGGAAGCCGCCCGCAAGGAACGCGCGATTGATGCTCTCAATGCTGCCTATCGCGATGAGGTGCGTGAGCTGACCGGTGTGACCAAGGCTGAGGAAGACGCAGCCAAAGCGCGTGAGAAAACCCTGCAGGATATGAACCGGGTGATCGAGCGTTACGCGCCGATGCAAAACGCCGTTGCACAGTACGAAACACAGTTGCTGCTGCTGAGCCAGTCACGCGATCAGGACCTGCTGTCGCTAGAGAACTACCACGCCGCGGTGGCAGCGCTGGCCCAGGAGCAGTATGAAGCGCAGCAACCTGGTGCGGTGCTGATCGATCAGCTGCAGGAAGAGCTGCGCGTGATGCGCCTTAGCACCGTCGAGCAGGAATACGCAGCGCGGATCCGTGGGATGTCAGCTGAACAGGTGGCGCTGCACGGCGCGTCGATTCGTGAGCTGATCGTTGAGATGAACAACGAGCGCTTGGCGATCGATGCCCTGGAACAGCGGCAACAGGACTACCAGCGCACCACCGAGAACATGCTGGAGGAGCTGCAGCGCTCCTGGACTGATTACTTTGATCAGATCCTGGAAAAAGGAAAGTTCAACCTGCAGACCCTGGGTGATTCGATCGTTGCGATCATGCGCCGCACAATGGCCAGTGTCATGTCGATGGATATGGCCAACGCGCTTCGAAGCGTGATCACGCCAGCCAGTGCTGGCGCAACACCTGGTGATCCAGGCAGCGGCACATCGGTCAACTGGGGCCGTGTGGGCGCGATCCTGGGCGGCGGTGTTTCCAGCGTACTCAATGCCTCGATCATGCAGAATTCTGCCGCGGTTTATGAAGGTGGCCAGCTGATCAGTGAAGGCGCCAAGTCGCTGAACTTTGACCTGAAGAACATCGGCACCAACCTGGTGGCAGGTCTGGCAGGCGGCACGCTCGGTACCGCGCTTGGTGAGGCGGTGTTTGGCAAACAGGCACAGAGCAACTACGGGGCAATGGCAGGTGCTGCGATCGGATCGATGATTCCGGGCGTGGGCACCTTCCTGGGCGCACTGGCTGGCGGTGCACTTGATGCCATGTTTGGCGGCGACGGTTTCAAGCGCATGAGCGTTGGTTTTGATACCGGCCGCGACAGCGTTAAGGGCCAGTACTACTACGGCACCGAAACCTTTGCCAGTGGTCTGCAGGTCAACAAGATCAATCGCCGCGGTGAACAGTCGGCAGCTGATGCCATTGTGGCAAAAGCTGCTGAGATTGATGCGTTTATCACACGCGCAGCGCGTGCGGCCGGTGGCTCGCTGGATATGAGCCGAGCCTCGCTGAGCGGTACCGCAGCTGACTACGGCTACAGCCAGGGCAGTTTCTTTGGCCTGCGTGTGGGTGAGGCAGCGGACTCTGAAGAGGCACTTGATGCACTGTTCGCAAGTTTCAGCCGGCAGCTGATTGGCCACATTGAAGGTCTCAGTGAAGGGGTTACCGCGGCGCTTCGAAACGCCACCGGCAGTGCCGATGAGATCCTCGCGCAGTTCCAGGAAGCGCTGGCACTCGACGCGCTGGTTCAGTCCGGACAGCTGGATGTCCTGGGCGACATGACGTTTGAATTTGCCCAGGAGCTGGCCGAAGCGGCTGGCGGCATCGAGAACCTGTCAGCCACCACAGCTGCCTTCAGTGAATCCGTTGCTGACCAGTCTCAGGTAATGATCAACACGACGCAGCGGCTGCGCTCAGCCGTCACAGAGCAGTTCCAGGCGCTGAATCTGAGCCTCGATGACTTCAGCAGCGTGTCCCAGTTCCGCGAGTACTTCGACTCGGTCAAGCAGACGCTGGACGCTGCAGATGTGCTGAAACTGGTGCAGGCCGGCAACGCATTGGCACTTTTGATCGACCAGGAGCAGGAACTGGCCGATGTGCGTGCGCAGGCACTGTCCGAGCAGCTCGACGCCATCGAGGAGATCTCCGATCAGTATCGATTCCTTCGCACTCAGGCATCGCGCATGGCGGGCGATATCCAAAATGACATCTTCCGCCTCACCGGTACCGGCGCTGTGGATCTTCGCTCACGCCTTCGCACTGGCCCACTGGATGAGCAGCTGGAAACAGTCGCCGCGCTTCGCCAGGAGATTCTGGCCAACTACGATGAGCAGCTCCGTCTTGAACAGCAGCTGCATGAGCAAAAGCTGTCGCACTACCAGCAGCAGCTCGATACCGCCAAGCGCATTGACGATTACATCGCACAGCTGATGACCGGTGATCTGTCGCCTCTGTCGGTTGCCGATCGCCTGAGCCTGGCGCAGCAGCAGTTTGACGATATCTACCAGCGCGCAATTGGTGGTGATCTTACTGCCGCGCAGGAGGCAACCAGTTACTTTGATGCGTTCGCCAAGATCAATCAGCAGGCGCTGGCAAGCTCCGAGGCAGGTGTGGCTGGCTTCAACGCGAACCTGGCCAAGCTGCAGGAGATCAGCGCACTGCTCGGCCAGGCGCAATCACCTGGTGAATTTACACCTGGTGGCTTTGTTGCCGATTACGTGCAGCAGCTGCGTGAGCTGCAATTGGAAGTCACCCGGATACAGCTCGAAACCGGCACGGCGTTGGTGAGTGAGCTGGTCAGCATGAAGGTGCTGTTTGAGGCGCTGCCGCGTGCGATCGCACTGGAATTGCAGGGACTGATCGGCGAAGGCTTGCTGTCGATGCTGCAGATTGGCGCGAACTTCGGTGTGCTGTCCCAGGACATCGTCAACGCGCTTGGCTTGATGCCGACGCTGGCCGATCTGAGTGACAGTGGCATTGCCGCGGCGATCGAAGCGGTGACAGCGCTCTCTGAGCATCCCAATATGCTGGGCGACAACATCCAGTCACTGGCTGATGCGATGGGCGCGATGATCCAGACACTGCTCAGCCAGGGCGCGCCGAGCCAGTTAATCGCTGATCAGATCGCACAGAATCAGGCCGCGACCAATGCCGCTAATCAGTATCTTGGGCAGAACGGCCTTGGCTCCGTGGCTGATTACCAAAGCGCCAACAACCCCAACCTATCCAACCAGGACATCGCCGCTGAGGTGAATGCCATCCTGGCCAATGCCACAACCGAGCAGCAAGCCGTTGCCGCGGTGGTTGAGGCCGCACTGGCCAATGGTGTCGGATCCGCTCAGTTGGCCAACTCCGGCATTGGATACAGCCAGGCCGAGATTCTGGCGCTGGCCGCGAAGTACGGTTATGGATCTTTTGCCGTCGGTACCGACCGGGTCACGCATGATCAGCTGGCAGCCATCCACAAGGAAGAGATTATCTTCACGCCATCAGAATCGGGATCGCTGCGAAAAGCCATCATCAACCAGGTTGAGTCCGGCGTCAGCTCAGGCCCCGCCCTGCAGCAGCTTGTTAGAGCCGTACAGCAGCAGACCAACATGCTGGCTGAACTGGTCGGACAGAACCGGGAAATCTCCAGCGAACAGCGTCAGGCGTTCGCAGTGGCGGCGCGGGGAATCTCGGAGAGTGTTGATCGGTTGGTGCGTGAAATGGAGGACAGAGCAGCATGATTTCAGATGCTGAATATCTCGCATGGCTGCGATCGGATGAGCCGAAAGTACTCCTGGCGGAAATGGACTACTACGACCCGGTTGAAGAGACTGCCGGCACGTTCTACATCAGCGACCGCGGCTACAACACGAACTGGTCTGCCGGCGTCGAGCACCGCCCGTATCCGGATCACCTGGTGGGCGTGCCCAGTGCCAGGCGCACCCTGGGCAGCGGTCGAGCCAGCCGCGGTGAGTTGATCGTTGATAACACAGCCGGCGAGCGCGATGACTGGCTGATCCGGTACAAGTTCGACGGGCGCAAAGTGCGCCTGCTCTACGGCTCGCCGCAGTGGGAATACAGTGATTTTCGCCTGGTGTTTTTGGGTGTGGTGAAATCCCGCGCCGCTCGCGGCATCAATGAGTTGGTCTATAAGCTGCGCGAACCCGAGGACTACCTGGATAAACCAATCCAGAGCGCCACGGTGGCCAGCGGTCCAACTGAAGGTGACTACCTGCCCATTTGCTACGGCACCTGCCACAACGTCTCTCCGGTGCTCCTGGATGGCACCTTGCACGTTTACCAGGTGTCGGATATTGCGATGGACAGCGTCAGCCTGGTCAAAGACAACGGCAAAGGGCCAGTTGCACACACGGTGGATCTCGCAGCCGGTACCATCACACTGACGGCCGCACCGGTCGGTGCCATTACCTGTGACGCGATCGGCGCCAAAGTCGGCGGCGTGACGCTGACCAAAGCTGGCGAGATTATTGATCACATCATCACCACCCGCACAGACCTGCCGGCTGAGTATTACGACTCGGCCGCGTTCGCTGCGCTGGATGTGGAAATTACCTGGGCCCACAATTTGTACATCAGCTCGCGCACCACAGCGCGCCAGGCAATTGAGCAGCTGCTGGCCTCAGTGGGCGCAAAGCTGTCCCGGACTGAAGCCGGCGCGATCACGGTCGTGCGTCTGGAGGAGCCAGCCGAGATGCCTGACATTGTTGTGGGCCCCGACGATTATCGGATCGACAGCCTTGTGGCCACTGCAACGGAGTTGCCCTGGTTGAAAGCGCGATTAGGCTACGCGCGCAACTGGACTGTCCAGGAGTCGCTGGATACCGACCTGACTGCCGATGAGCGCGCGCTGCTAACACGCGAGTATGCGATCGTCACAGGCAGCAACGCAACCTCTTCGCTGCACCCGCTGGCCGAAGAGCCAGAGCTGATTCCGACCACGTTGACGCTGAAGGCGGACGCTGAGGCGCGCCTGGCAGAGCTGCTCGCGCTGCACGCCGTTGAACGGTACCGCTTCGAGCTGCAGCTTTATGCGGTGCTCTACCAGGTGGCAGTGGGCAAGACGGTCAAGCTGCACGCCGAACGCTATGGATTTGCGGGCGGGCTGAACTGTATCTGCTTTGACACTGACAGCGTTTTCACTTCCGGCAGAGCGAGGGTGACCCTGTGGCGCTGACCAATTCCAAACTGCGAGTGATCACAGAGAACCTGGTGCTCGGCGCTACGCTTTCGGTTGAGCCGGCGCTCAACAACGTGGCCACGATGCCTATCCAGAATGTGCAGAACCGGCTGCGCTCGCTGTCGTTTCGGTCGACGGCCGTCGACGCTGCCGGCATCACGATCTCGTTTGAGCTAACAGCCCGTAAACGCGTCTCTGCAGTGGTGCTGGATGGTAACAACCTGCGTGTTGGGGATGTTTTCAAAGTTCGCCTTTACTCAGGCCCAGCGAAAACAGGGGCTATGTTTGAGACAGACTGGCTGGAGGCGCTCGCACCCAAGACCCTCGGCGATCTGAACTGGGGCATCGATAACATGACGGCCAGCGTGTTCGACGACTGGGACCGCACTTATAGCGTTGCCTGGTTCGGATCCGTTGCTGCCCAGTCTGGCGAAATCCTCATCATCAGCGAAGACAACCCGGACGGCTATATCGAGCTGAACCGGCTGATCATCGGCCAGGCGCTCTCCCCAGAGCGCAACTTCCAGTACGGCTATGAACTGGACTGGACTGACACCAGCACCATGGATATGACCGCAGGTGGCAGCCCACGCGTTGAGCCTGGCATTGTGCGCCGTGTCATTCGCCTGGCGCTGCCCAGGATAGTCGATGTTGAACGCGGCACTTGGGCGGACTTCATCCGAAGCTCCACCAAGTACTCAGAGATTTTCATCAGCTTATTCCCGGAGCGTGGCGGCAAGCGCGAGCGTGACTACTCAATGGTCTGCACTGTGTCCGCCCGCGCACCACTACGCAACAAAAACGCCAGGCATTACACCCTGGATGTGACTCTGCAGGAGGCTTGATATGCCGGTACCCACGTTTACTCACATCGATTTTGACAAGGATGACAATCCCTACAACGACGGCAGCGGATACCTTGAGAAGTTCGACGCACTGAGCCAGAACTTCACCACGCTGGCCGAATATGTGGCGCTGGTTGAGTTCTCGGTTGAGCAGACAACGCAGAACATCATGGATCAGACTGAAGCTGATCGGGTGGCCATTCAGGGGTTGATTACTACTACAGTTGGCACACTGACTGCGGCCGTTGCGGCAGATCTGGCGCTCGCACAGGGATACGCCGCCGCAGCACTCCACAGCCAGAACCAGTCCGCAGCTAGTGCTGGGTTGGCAGCTGAAATTGCCAATATCGCAGACGTGCAGAAGTTCACTGCATTGGCCTCCGCTCACGCAATGGTGCTTTTTGCTGGTGGCACCTCTGGCGTTACTGGTATCCAGATTCCGAGCAATACCCAGAATAATCATGGAGTGAGCAACTGGACGCCACACTTCAAGGGTTATTTGCCAGCATATACAGGTGCTACTCGAAACCTGCGCCGCAAGCATGATGGTGTTCAAGGCTACATTCTCGACATCCTGACAGACAAAAAAATCCGCCTGACACTCAATGGATTCACCTACACCAGCACTGTGGCAGCGAACCTGATAGACGGTGATATAAACGAGGTCGAGGCATCAATCACTCGTGAGACAGCATCGGCCGCAGGTCAGGTGCTGTTCATCGTCAATGGCGCACAGGTGGGTGACGCTGTTGTTATTGCGGCTCATGGCGACTTGAGTGCGGCCACTATCACAACGACTTTTGACACTGATCTCGACGGCTTTAGCAGTTCTTCTACCGGCACTGGCACAGTTACATGGAATGCGGGTCAGTACATGGTTGTCAGCGGCCCAGACAGTCCAAACCGAGGTGTCGCTGTCAAGTCATATTCAACTGTCATAGGCCAAAGCTACCAGGTCGAGTTTGACCTTCCTTCTGGTGGTGGGAATCTCTACGTTCGACTTGGTACTTCTAGCAACGGCACCCAAATCAAAGAGGTTTATTTCAATACTACTGGCACAAAAAGAGTTACTTTTGTGGCCAGCAGCGCGACAACCTTTCTAGGTTTCAACGTGCCTGGCGGCACATATCACATTGATAACGTGATTCTTGCACCAGTTGTTTCTATCGACAACGCCGCCACTGAGTACATCATGGGTACCAGTAGCACTCAAACCGAAGGTGGCTGGCTTCGTTCCCTGACTTATAACCGGGCGATCACTGCGGCTGATGCACTGGCTCGCATTAAGCGGGGTATACCGAGTGCTGACATTTACGGTTCAGTTGGAAACAAAATACTCAACTCTACCTTTGAAGTAGATACAACGAACTGGCTTGGGATGGCGGCAACGATAAGTCGCAACACAACTGACCCAATTTCAGGCGCTGCTGACTTGCTTTGTGACATAGCGGCTAGTGCTGGCTATCGTGGGACGTACTATAACCCAACAGCGTTGTTCGTTGCAGGTCGCAGGTACAGACTGAAATTCAAGTATAAAACGTCTGGCCAGACAATGCGCGTGGCCCTAGATAACATAGTGACGCCCGCAGATCAGGATGTTGCGACTGGTTTGAATGCAACAACGTCAACAGAGGTTAAAGTCGAGTTTACAGCCAATTCCAGCGTTACCAGTGCATCTAAGCTGCTTTTCTACAGAGAAACAGCTTCAGCCACAGCAATGACATTCAATATTGATGATGTTGAAGTAGAGGAAATAGGTGTTGTCTCAGATCTCTCCGCCGAGAATGCACAAAGCGATGCCGGGCAAGTATTTGACGATGCCCATGGAAACCACGGTTTACTACCTGCCTCACGAGCTCGACTGTCAAAGCGCAAGCGAGACCCGGCACACCGCTCTCGCCACACATGGGTCAACACCAGTGAAGAGCAGTACATCACGCTCTTCAATCAGAACGTAGTGCCGGATAACGAATACTTTGAAAGTGTCGTTGTCATCCCAACGGGCAGCACGCTGACCGGCTTCACTATCGGCAATGGATCGAACAGCGCTTACTACGCGACTGTGACAGGCCCGATAACGGCAGGTGTGCCGATCTATGTGGCGCTCGATAAGCGTTTCCCTGACAGCAACCGGAAGTTGACCATTAAACCCACAGGCACATTTAACGGCTCGCTGGTTGTCACAGCCCATGGCCGCATTCTGGAGGTGGCAGCATGAGTGATCGTAGAGATCAAGTTGTAGACTCGCTCAAAGTGCGGCAGTGGATCAAAAATTACGCGGCATCACCTACAGACACCGTTGTGGATACCGGGATTGTTTTCGAGAACAATGCTAATGCTGATCTCAATTTTCAGTACGGCGCTGTCTATGAGCTTTCCGTCAAAAATAACCCCAATGTCGGTGGTTCAGGCAAGTATCAAACACCCAGTCTTGGTTATATCACCATAGGCACTGGCTGGAATGGATCCGCGACCACGACATATATCAACTACACCTCAGTGGCTCAGCCAGACATACCTGGCGTAACTGAGCCTGCAATTTCTGCCGTGTTTTGGGATGGAGCCACGGAGACGACAAACATGCCATCTGACACAGCGAACAGGCAAATTCGCGTGAAGATACCGGGCAACACTCAGTCGCTCACTGTTCGACTCAGGAAGATAATTTAAGGAGCCACCATGTCAGCAATTCCCCTAGAGACAAGCAATGGCACAGCATACGTGCATGAGACTGATTATGTGGCTGATACGATCCTGGTCAGCTTCACCGGGCAAAAGGCAGATGCCGCGCCAGTTCCGTTCCTTTGGACGGTGGACACCACCGAGCAGGCAGTGATTGACGGCATCGAGGCCTGGATCGCTGACCCTGATTTGACAGTCGAAAAGAACGGCCACGGCCTGATCATCAATACCGGTGTACCGTCACACCCGCAGGCTGAAATCACTGGCCACGACTGCGACAACGACAAGATGCAGTTCCGCTGGATCAATGGACCGCATACTGGTGCGCTCGCTGAAGATTTTGAGTTTACGACCAATAGTACAACCACTGAACTCGTCAATGCGGTATTAGCGATGTTGCCGTCAGGTGGGTAACTGTGCGGTAGATTGCTAATAAAGACGAGCGACCACCAGGCGCGGCAACGCCCGGTGGCCCTCAACCACGACTGTACCGTGATTAAGCCAGGGCTCGCCGCCGTGTACACAGCGGGCGTAGCCTACCAGTCAATTTATGGATAAGGAAGGCTCAGTCACCATGTCAAACCCAATAATCCCATGGATGGGCGGCAAACGCCGTCTGGCCGATCGAATACTGCCTTATTTCCCGAAACATCAGTGTTATGTCGAACCCTTTGCGGGAGGTGCCGCTCTTTTCTTCATGCGGCCACCTGGCACGGACTCAGAGGTGCTTAACGACGTCAACGGTGAGCTGGTCAACCTATATCGCATTGTGCAAAACCATCTTGAGGAGTTCATACGTCAGTTCAAATGGGCACTGAGTTCCAGGCAAGTCTTCGAATGGATGAAGATCACCCGGCCGGAGACATTAACGGATATCCAACGTGCTGCCCGCTTCTACTATTTGCAACAGTCTGCTTTCGGTGGACGAGTCTCAGGTCAGAGCTTCGGGACCGCAACAACGGCACCACCTGGATTGAATCTCCTCAGACTAGAGGAGACGTTGTCAGCTGCCCATCTCCGGCTGAGCGGCACCTATATTGAAAACTTACCATGGGACGAGTGCATGCGGCGCTACGATCGACCACATACGTTCTTCTACATTGATCCACCTTATTGGGAAACAGAGGGTTATGGGGTCGATTTCGGAATAGAGCAGTATGAGCTGATGGCTGACGTGTTGAAGTCCATTGCCGGAAAGGCAATAGTCAGCCTGAACGATCATCCCGATATCAGGCGGGTGTTCGCAGACTTCCACATCAAGACTACTGAGCTCAGGTATACAGTTGGTGGCGGTAAAGGGAGTGAGGCTCGCGAGGTTCTGATCTTCAGCTGGGATGTGGAGTCTGAACCAGCAGGTCTGTTCTAAGTCAATCCAGTTTCATCAGCTCTAATTATCTTTCATCTAGTGAAACTGGCTATAATCGAGAGTTATCGCGTTTTTTGGCCTTAGTTATCGCGCGCGGCATCAGGATGGCTGGCGACGAGCCCCCCATGGACGGGTTCACGGGCGTCTCCAAAGCAACTACCCCCTCCATCCACAGGCCGGGTTAGAAACGAAAGACTCTAGATTCGCGGCGGATCGAAGCCATCCACGACGGGCGCGGCGGCGTAAAATCTGATAGATAATGGTTGCCGACTGCTGACTGGAGAGCGCGGGGGATTTTGTGAATCGATTGGGTGTTTTTGTCCGGGTGACTGCCTTGTGGCTGCTGGTGTCTGCGGCGCCGGTGCAGGCGGCGTTTGATCATCAGGCGTGGACTGCGCTGTTGCAGGAGCATGTGCGGGTGATTGATGGCGGGCAGTCGACACAGGTGGATTATAAGGGCATGGATGATGACAGGGCATCGCTGCATGCTTATCTGGCTGCGCTGGCAGCTGTGTCGCGTGAGGACTTTGAACATTGGTCGCAGGATGAGCAACTGGCGTTTTTGATCAACGTCTACAATGCCTGGACCGTCGAGCTTATTCTGACCGAGTATCCGGGCATCGACTCCATTCGCGACATTGGTGGCTGGTTCGGCTCGCCCTGGGGTCAGGATATTGTCGAGCTGTTTGGTGAGCGCTACACGCTGGACAACGTGGAGCACGACATGATTCGCGGCTGGGATCGCTACAATAATCCACTGATTCACTTTGCGGTCAATTGCGCCAGCATTGGCTGCCCTGCGCTTCGCAATGAGGCGTATACCGGTGAGCAGTTGGCTGCGCAACTTGACGAGCAGACGCGACTGTTTCTGGCAGATCGCTCACGCAATCGAATCGAGGACGGTCGGGCCCGGGTATCAGAAATTTTCCGCTGGTATCCGGAGGATTTTGAGCAGGGCTGGATGGGATATCAGAGCGTGGGTGAGTTCCTTGCCGATTATGCATCTGCGCTGGGAGCGACAGCTGAACAGGCCAATGCCCTGCGCACCGGGAATATGGCAATACGCTATCTGGATTATGACTGGTCTCTGAATGATATTTCGGATTTGGAACAATCCGGATCCTGACAATCATTCTCTGATCTGATGCCGGGCCGGTCTGCCGCTTTCAGCCAAGCTCGATGACAGCGCCATCGGCAGCGTGGGCATCCTCAGCATCATGCGTGACCAGAATGGCAGGCAGACCGGCATCGCGCAGGGTCTGAAACACATGCTGTCGAACTTCCTGGCGCAGATGACTGTCCAGCCGAGAAAAAGGTTCATCGAGCAGCACGGCGTGCGGATTGGACAGTAAGAGCCGCTGTAATGACACGCGTGCCTTCTGGCCACCAGACAGCGTGGCGGGGTCGCGCTCTGCAAAACCCGCCAGACCCACACTATCAAGTGCCTGCCCGACACGTGCTGATCGATCCGGCACGTCGGCAGGCAAGGCAAAGGCGAGGTTCTGCGCAACTGATAAATGCGGGAACAGCAAAGGGTCCTGGAACAACAATCCCACTTTGCGCTGTTCAGGCGGCAGCTTGTTCAGACAGCGCTCGCCCAGCCAAATCTCACCCTGAGCCTGAAATTCCGGCGCAAGAAAGCCGGCAATGTATGCCAGCAGCGAGGACTTTCCGGCGCCGGATGGACCCATGACAGTCAGCGTGGCGCCGGGTTCGATCTGTGCATTGATTTGCAGAAGGCGCTGACCTTTGAGGGTGATTTCAATGTCCTGCAGGCGCAGGGTCATGCCAGTCATGTCAGTGAACCTCGCATCGCCTTTCGATGGCGCCAGATAATTCGTGGCAGGGCCAGTGCCAGCGCGAAACCCAGCATGGGGAGCAGTGTCTGCATCAATGCCCATACTGCAATAGGGCCACGTGTCCCACCCGAAGCCAGCGCGACCGCTTCGGTCGTCAGTGTGCTGACCCGTCCTGCACCTGTCAATAAAGTTGCCAGGTACTGACCGATGCTCACAGCAAACCCGACAGCACAGGCAGTGGCTA
>Ga0208316_1000387_pt1 | contig 40607 bp, 47 predicted proteins | sample MalvireepMed_231_FD_184240 | JGI IMG/M metagenome (GOLD analysis project Ga0208316, IMG submission 184240) | Marine viral communities from the Global Malaspina Expedition - Malaspina viral metaG DeepMed_231 (SPAdes) (version 2) | ecosystem: Environmental > Aquatic > Marine > Oceanic | place... | reverse complement strand
GAGCAGGGGCACTAGCAAACTCAAAGCCGTTTATCTTCTCGATGTCGCTATCGGCAAGAAGGTTAAACTTCTCAATGTCGGCAATGGCAATAGTATTTAGCTTCTCAACTTCATTCGCCATTAGCTACCCCTATGCGTGTTCAATTACATCAAGGGACGGGTTGAAATAAATTATGTCTGCCGTTATAGCTACTCCCACCCTTTGTACAAAGTCTCCATCTGAACTGGGTGCAGTTTCAATAAAATCACCTTCGGTTGTATCACTTACATAAATAGGAGCACCTGGAGTGAAGTTAAATTGGCTATCATCCCGATATATCCCAAGAAGTAATACGTTTACTTCAGCATCACTACCACTAGAATTGGCGGTTAAAGCAATCCCGATGGCTGGCATATCTGCTATTGCATCAGCGTGGGCTTGGTCTAGTTTTCCATTTGCGTCTATATGGACAAGTTCGCCAACAGCAAGGCCCGTTAACGCTGTCATTGTCACTATGATACCTGTGGCTGTATCGTCTGCTGGAGTATCATCTGACAATGTAATATAGCCAGAGGTTGTAAATCCTGCTGCGGTAATTGTTCCAGTTGTCGTATCACTGCCGTCGTTGACCAAGAAGGCATCATCGACGTTCAGAGTGTTTGTTGAGAGTGAGATGTTCGTGCCAGCGGTTAACGCAGTCTTTGACACGTCAATAGCAGCAGAAGCATTAACATCTGCGTTTACAATTACAGCCGAGGCAATACTAAATGTACCATCATTAGCTATATCTACATCACCAGAAGGGTTTACACTCGTCGCTACGTTTGAGCCGTTACCTACCAGTATATTCCCATCAGTTAACGTAGTTGAAATTCCTCCTGCTGCTGCTGCTTCCCATCCTATATCTCCGCTGCTATCTACGGTGAGGACATAGTTATCCGAACCTACCGTTAATTCAGCGGTAGCAGCACTACCGTTACCAATAAGGAGGCTGCCCCTTGCTAAGTCAAATAGATGGGCTGCGTCAACAGAGTTATCTGTGTAGTGCTCTGAGTCAATCGCATTGTCAGCAATCTTTGTGCCATCGACTGCATCGGCAGCTAAGTGTGCCGTATCAATAGAACCGTCTGTATAGTGCTCCGAATCTATCGCATCATCTGCAATTGCGTCACCGTCTATAGAATCAGCACCGACAGACGATGCTATATGGGCTGTTTTAATAAGTTCAATCGACATTTAACTCTCCTTTACGACGCAGGATTGCCACTACCAAGGGCTTCACACTGTAAAGCAGCACTGGAGCCACCAGTTCTGATTGCGCGGAAGTTCTCAATATCATCCGCACCATGAATCATAAAAACATCTCCAACTGCGTACAGTTCACCATGAGCCGAAGCTGTAACTGCGTTGGTTGGAGAACCAGCAGCATTGGCCTCTGCACTCGCACGAATCTCTGCGGTTTCTACAGTACAGCGGACGCTAACGATATTCTTATTCCCATCAGCGTGGTTAGGTCGGAGCGAAGAATCAATCTGAACTCCCCCAGCAGTATTATCTACAGTGAGTGTGTTCCGACCTAGGGTTCTAAGTGCCATAGCTTTCTCCTTCTAACAAAAAATACCCCATAAGCGGGGTATCCGTACAACCCCGCCTTTTGCGTATGTGTCGGCAAAAAGTTGTTCTAAAGTGGGGGGTTAGTTTACACCCAACCCCCCGAAAGGTGAGTGGCAGGAGCCTCTATTCGAAATTAACGTCTATAAGTTCAGCGTCTGCACTTGTAACTCTGTGAACCGCAGTCCCAATGATACGGATGTTTGCGTTTGATTCATCCAAGTCAGCAGGAGTAACAGACCCTGCTGTACCTTCACTGGGTCGAACAGGCCCACCTTGAACTGTTGTTCCCTCTGCAATCAGAGCACCTGGGCCTTTTGTAAGAACCCAGCCATAGTAGTCAGCAGTGAGAGCTACGACAGTAGCTCCTACCATCTGCCCTGCGGGAACTGCACCGAGTGAACCTGTTGCGACAACAATAATCTTGTAATACTTGCTATGGGTTAAGCAAACAGTAGAAGCAGCAGCAAGTGCTAGCGGAAGACGGTCATACAGTTTGAACTCAGCACTCCCACTTGTCGCTACTGCGGGGTGGCTTTTAATCTGAACACAGGTGCCTATTGCGGTACCAGAGTTTATGTGTGCCCACCCGTCTGCGTACTCATCGGCAGTAATAGCCGTGTTCCCACCATTGGTAACACCCGTCAAACTGGTGGAGTTGATAGCCATTGTATCTACTGCCATGTCGGTAACGTCACCGTTAGACTCAATCACAGGCATCATAACGACTTTACCCGCAGTAATACCTGAAGACCCGTTAAGAACATACCTGAATACCCTATCCCCGATTTCCAGTTTGGTTCCAAGAGGGAACTCCTGTGAACTGGACTCTTCGTAAGGGTTAATAAAGTCAGTTGCGTCCCCAACTTGGGAACGGTCAGTAATTCCCACACTAGGGTTCATTACCGCTATTCGTCCAAAATTAGTTGTCATTAGACTCTCCTTTTTACTTCAAAATCTAAGCTGTAATAGCTGCGTCAGTGATGTCATAGATACGGCCTACACTGAAAGGGCCACCAGCCATAAGACCGAAGTAACCTGTCAGGCGCAGACCAGCAGCGTCGAAGTCTTCCAACTTGTCGAACCGTTCCATTCTAAACGGCTGTCCAAGTGCGTTGTTGTCGCCTCCAAACCCAAGCGTAAGCCCAGGTTGTCCAGACATTACCTGTCCAAACTTCACAGCGAGGATGGAATACTGGCTTGTACCAGATGAGTTCTTCTGACGTTCATTAGAACCAACACCAGTGTTTGCCTGTTCAGCAACCATGTAGTCTGAACGGACAATAGGTACACCCGCGTAAAGAAGAATAGGCTTACCAAACTCGTCAAGACCACGGGCGAGTGATGTAAGAGGCATGTTCGAGCCAACACCAATCTCCATGAGTTCGTCGAATCTGGCACCGATTTCGTAGCTCGTAAGCCAAGCGTCAATCCCGCCTTTCATAGCGTCACGAAGTGACCGCATGTTAGCAAGGGAAAGTGCGCCTTCACCTTCGTCGATGTCCAAGTTGCCAGACTGAATCTCAGCCCAAGCATGAAGGCCGTCGAATTGTTTGGTTCCGTAAGTAGCGTCGCCGTAAATCAACTGGTCTTCCACACGTCGAACCATCGAACCTGTAAGCTCAATGAGTTGCTGTGCTTCGTAGTTGTTCACGGTGTCGTAGATGCTAGCCACCATTTTGTTCAATGGTGTCTGGTCGTAGATAGTCTTGAGTTCCGTCTCACGCTGCGTGTAGGTAACATTGTCGACCCATGTCAACGTGTCACCAATGTCAGCGTTACGTGCGCGACGGTCGTATGCGGTTTCATTCCACTGAATAGAAGTACCCTTAGCTTGTGCTAGGGGAATTACTGGCAATATCCCACCACGGAAAGTGGTGGCTGTGCCGTCCATTACGCCAGGAATCAGTTGTGCTTGACCGAGCTTCTTTAACTCAGCAAGACTCGCCCAATGTCCACCTGAAGCTGCCATGTTACCCTCCCGTTAATCAGGAGGAAGAAAAACTACGCCCGTCCTGCTGCCTTGTCCATAATTGCCATAGCAAGTTCGGTGTCAGAAAGGCTTGACTGAGAATTTGCAGCCGTTGGAGATGCCCCAGGAGTGCTTGTTACTCCTGCAATCGGAGGTGTTTGCGGTGGGGTGGAAACTGTAGGCTCTGTAGCTTGTACCGAAGGAGTAAGTCCTAGAGTACCTGCTGCCACCTTCTGCAAAGTCACCTGCATGGCACTTGCGTTTAACTCAAACTGGTTGCTTCCCTCCAACGCAGAGACTTCATCATCAGACAAGTTATACGTTGACTTCAAATTAGTCTTTATATGCTGGAGTTCAATCGCCCTAAGTCGAGCAATTTCATTTGCCATTGCTGCATCGTCCACTGTTGGAATTGGGCCAGAAGGCTGTAGGTTTAATTCTTCTACAGTTTTCGCTAGCCCATCTGCTCTATTCTTTTGTTCATCGCCGTACTGACGTGTGTTCTTCAACCTCTCTGTCAGTTCTTTGATTTGGGTCGCTTGGGATTCCAACGTAGGTGTCTCGGCGGGAGGGATGTTTCCATCCGTCGCTGTCTGAGACGGAACCACATTGGGTTCGGCCTGAATGGTTTGTTGCTCCATTACTTCCTTTCAACCCGTCTGGTCTAGCCAGGGAGGGGTCTATGCAAAGAATTGTGAATTAAATTCTAATTGTTGTCAATCCCTATCGTGGGATAATTTCGTAAAACTGTCGCAACCAATAATCTAAATCTCCATCAAGGTCATCTTTTATTAAATGTGTTCTATACTGTTGAACTACACTTCGGAGTAGGGACTCCCCTGGAGTTTTTCCTGTTAAGTTGGCTAACGCTCTCGGTGCACCTGAGGCAATAACCATTCTTTGGTCTTGGGAACTTATTTCTGTAGATGTTTCTATACTTCTAAGGGTTTCAAGCATCGAACTATTTCCTTTTGCGTACCAATCAATAGCTTTCCTCGTGTTAAACCAGTCCATATACCCCCGTTGGATACCCCGCATATACTTTATTTCAAGCTCTGTACGGCCCTCTAGTCGGGTATCTTGAAATTCTTTAAGCATCAGTTTTTTGTTACCACCGATTGTATCAATAAGCTCACCTACCACTCGGTTCTGTTCTTCGGTTACTAAGTCCCATCGAACATGCCCATTCAGCGGATTCAGAAACCTTTCTTCTCCAATATCTACACCGAAGTACGCTTCTGCAATTCGGTCTTGAGGATGTTTGTTTACTCGTTCCATATCCTCGTCGGTAAGGCCAGCCGTGTTTCGTGCAGCTTCCCATACGGCACTCTTCCGAGCGTACCTAATTTTACGATTCTTCCTCCACTCTGAAGAAGATATTCGCCCTTCGGACAACTTATCATCATCTTTCATTTGTTCGTCTAGAGTCATATCTTTCCATTTGTCATACTCATCAAACATCTTAGCTTTTGCCTCAGCGATTCTCCGCTCCTCAACAGTCTTGAAAGGAATATTGATAGACATATACTCTTTCTGAATATCACCGAAGGAAGAGTTATCCATTAGTTTTCGTAACTGCTGCCTTTCATTTGGAGACAATGGCTGTTCTTCAAATATGTTTATCCCTTCGCTCTGAAGTCGTTCCAACTCTTCCACAGATATTTTAAAAACCATCGCCTGTGCTTTCTTGTACTCCGCTTTGTACTCTTCATATCTTTCTGGTCTGAGCCTGAGCAAGGAAAGAGTGCTGTTAAGAACAGCAAACGCACTGGCTCTTTTTTGGACATCTAATTTTTCGTCAGATGTCATATTCACTGGGTCGTACCCTAAGGAAAAAGCGATTCTTCGCTCACCAGCTTCGCGGAACCTTCCCATTCGTACTGCTTCAGCCACGCTGTTAGTCGCGTCTAGTCCAAGAACTGACCCAGTGAGCAAGGCTGTGTTTACCACAGACTCCATCATCGGAGGAAGGTTTTCTCCAATTTCAAACTCACTTCCATCATTCCACGACGATATTCTTGATGCTGTGATTGTCCAAGGAAATCCAGGGTAAAACCCCCAACGCTCAACAGCATTAGCTGCTTTTTCTACTTCTCCTGAAACTCCTGTGTAGCGTGGTTCATACTCTTGGGCGAAGGCTTTTTTAATTCGGCCTATCCCCAGTCCTCTATATGGAGCAGCTTGCATACCAAATACACCCGCGTCTAAATATCCGTCATCAGTAGAGTTCCAGTAACCACTTTGAGGGCCACCTAATCTATTGGCATAAGGATGGGCGACACCGTTTTGAATCAGCCGAGGCCAAATATTCTTAGCGTATGTCCAGAAGGGGAAGATATGTTTGAAAAGATAGTCAATCGCATCTTCATCAGCGTAGTTAGTAAAAGCCTGTTTTGATTCTCTAGTGGTATCTCCAAGGGCTTGTTCCCAAGGACTTCTTAATGCTTTACGGAGTTTATCAACATCTTGAACCGCTGGAGAAAGGTAGCCAGCAGCAACAGCTTCCCCCCTGAAGTGTCTGGAAGCAGCTTCTTTAGCTAGTTTTAACGAAGGGTAAGTTGCAGCATCTCCTATAGGAGCCATCCCTTCTGCGGTGGCGCGTTGTAACCTCCATTCTTTTCCAGAGCCTACAATCTCACCTACATCTTTCGCAGGGCCAGTTGCTCCAGTTACGGTTTGACGAATTGGGTACGCCCCTCCAATTTTTCCTCCAAAAGAAGTAGTTGGAAGTGCTCCTCCCTTTGCTACAGCAGCTTGAATATCAAGGGAATCAGCTAATTCGTTAATCCAGACTTTAATATTAGCCTCCTCAGTAGGAGATAAACGACTAGCTTTAGCTAGTTTCTTTAAGTCCTTTGTTAACTCTCCAAGTTCTAGCTGCTTTCTCGCCAACAAATCCCCATGACCAATGGGAGTCTTGATAGCTTGAGCTAATGGGGATTTTTCGTATCGTGCTACAAAATCTTCTAAGTTATCAACGTGAGGGCCAACCCCGAAAGCGTCCATGATTGTAGCTCTTTTCGCCTCTCCCAAGGCTCCAGCCATTTCCTTTCTGTGAGGTGCCCAAATATCTTGACGAATATGTCTCCATTCAAGAGCACTAGGTTTCTGTGTCATACGGTTACCACTACCAAAATGCTCCGCGTGTCTTAGAATGTCCTCTTCCCACCGTTTTGTTACTATTTCTAGTGTTCTTTGTGAAGTTGCTACAGACTCGTTGACGTTAATCCCCATCTTCTTAGCAGCTTTTATGTACGCATCACCGATTTCTTTGCCTTTTACTTTAAGTAAGTCCTTAAAAGCTGCTGCTTTCTCATATGCCTCCGCCATCAGTTTCTGCTCCACTGAGCCAAACCTGTCTCCCATTCGGTTAAAGGTAGCTTCCATGTTAGCAGTTAGAATCTGCTCAGCTTGGTTCAGAGCATCATGGAAGCTAGTCATTACGAAAGCTAAGTCATCCTTATTGTTCAGTTCAGCATGGTTAAACTGTGCAAGGACGTTATCAAACCATTCAACCTGCGCTTCTAGGGAGTTCGACAGAATATCCTCTTCATTACGCAGAGCGTTTTTCATAACAGTATCCACTAGACGGCTGTAATCCCCTTCTTCGATTCCTTTTTCAATTATCCGCTTAGTGGAAGGATGAATATTTTCAGCGGAGAGCTTATGGATACGTTCTAGCATGTCTGCTTCTTGGATTTGAGGGCCAGTGTACTGTTCAGCTATTTTACGCAAACCACCAACGTCACCTTTGGCAGCAAAGAGGGTGGCCTTCTGCAATAATCCATCTGACAATTCTAAAACGTTCGTCTGTGGGACAGATTCCAACTTCCGCAAAAAGTCCGATACTAAAGGGTCTTGTTCTGCTGCTTCCGCAAGGAGTCGTCTAAAGTTTGTTTCTTGCCGTGAGACGAAGAAACCTCTGCGGAGCGTCTCACTTATCTTGTTAGACGCATCCATCCAGAAACGGCCTAAGAGACTAACACTAACCTTACCTATTTTTTCCTGACCAAATATCTTTGTGGGCAGGAGAGTAAAATCTGCTTTTCCTCTGTGTCTTTCTCCAAGCATACCTGCTAAGTCAGATATACCTTCTCGGCCTTGTCTTCTCATTCGTTCAAACCCAGGAATGTTTACTCCCTGAAATACTTCGTTAAACTCTTTAAGAGTTCCCCCTACTTTGTCATAGCCCACACCATATTTGATGCCTCCAATTTTTATTCCTCTTGGAAGTGCACCGCCAGCAGCCATAAAGTAAATATCTTCAATCGCATTTCCTACTGGGTACATGGGAAACGCCAACACAGCTTCGGAAAAGGGACGCATCATATATCTTTCAATGGTGTTCCGCCAAACAGCGGTATAACTTTTGTCTACCCCATTCAAAAGACGGCCTACTATACCTTGAGTCTGGCGTACAGCTTGGATGCCACTTCTAACTTCGTCCCCCGCCTGTCTGGCAGCGTGTAAGCCTAGGTGCTCAATAGCTGCCATCGGCCCCAAAGTTCCTAGGCGGTCAATAAATGTCTTCTGTGACTCCTTCGCGGTAAGAAGAAACTCCCCCACCTCGTCCATTAGTGCGGAATCAAGAGGGTTGTTAAACAATTTTGTCATAAGACTAAACTTAGCAGAGTCAAGCGATTCAATTCCTTGTAAGTAGCCATTAACAACGTCGTTAATTTCAAGCTGCTTCATAGGAGTTAGTTTCATGTTAGGGTTCTGCTCTAAAGCCTTCTTCACCCAACTTGATTTTTCATATGTCTTCTTATTTACAAATACATTCTCAATAGCTTCACGGGTGGCTAAGAGGCCATCGTCGGCTTTGTGTAGCTGACTACGGGGAACATTAAACAACGAGTCAAGAAAGTTCTTTGTAATAGTTGCATCTTCCCCAAAGTTACGAACAGGAAGCCCACTATGCCTGTCCATAGCAGCCCCAAATGCTGAACGCACTTCATCCCGAACAGTAGAAGTTTTATACGTCAGACTCTGAGTGCCAAGCCATGTCCCTTCAATAATCTTTGCAGTGTCCCCAGATATTTCACCCTTATCCACAAGCTGTTTTAGTCCAGTAGTCGTTAATCGGGAGATAACTCCAGGGGGAATACTTAGTAGTTTACTAAGACCTCTTACTGTTCCTTGTGTCGCTTTCATAGTTAACGTATTGACTGACCTGTCCGCTGCGCCTAATAACTTTCCTGCACGACCAGGAGCCTTCGCGTAAAAACCAAACCCTGTATACGTCAAAGGGTCAAGCATTATAGAAGTTATTAACTTCTCTCCCCAAAACATACTCTGCCGACTGTTTTGGATGTCTTGTCTTTCTTGCATCCTGCCCCACCAGTTTGACTCCTGGTGTACACGAGACATTTTCCTACGAGTTTCGCGGTCTTCCATAGAAGTTTTACCACCAAACTGCTTGTAAGCGTAGTACGATGCTATATCCCCTGGAAGGGCAAGCGCGTCCACCATAGGGCCAAGGACTTTTCCTCCGAATTTAGTAAAACCCCCAAGAATATCACCAATAAAACCTCTGTCTCTCTCCTCAGGGATAACCCTTTCCTGTGGAGCACCAAGAGAAGGGGCTGCTGATGTTGGTTGCCTTTGACTTTCTGCTATGTTAGCCAAGGCTTCGTTTAGTTTTTGAGCAGGGGTCTTAACCCCAGTATCTTCTGCCATATCACTCCTTACTAGAATCGAACACGTCGTCCACCAGTTAAAGCAGTACCTTTAACTAACTTAGACCCCTTGAACCCTGCGATTCTTGCTGTTCGTGCTTTCATTGCCTCAGGGAGAGCAGTACTAAGAAATTTTTGGAACGTTTCCCCTCTGGCTTTTCGTCTTTCCACAGACCTCGCTCGCTCAAACCCTTCAGTCTGAGCAAATAATGTTCGACGAGACAACTCTCCTGGTTCTAGTTCTTCTGGCGGAGGTTTTTTACCCCCCTCTGGAATAGTTACCGTTACTCCTGGTGATACTTCGTACGTTCCTGGTTCGGTTAATTCAGGGTAAGCGTCAAAGTAAGGCTCAGGTTCAACAAGAGGCTCATCTGTATCAACCCCTACAAGTCCTGCTGCTTCCCTAGCTTTCGCTACCGCAGCATAATAGTATTGGTCAGGTTCAGCGAACCCCGCCTCGTACTGACCCCGCAGTAGTTCCAAACCACCTTCTTCAGCTAAGAACTTATACACGTCTGGCCTCTGCCACTCTTCAACGCTAGCCATAAGAGCTTCTACATTAACGCTCAATCGCATTTTTTCTTTCTCTGCAAGAGCGTTAGCCCAAACTTCTTGCGAAATCTCCACTCCACCAGTGTCATAACCAAATTGAGCCTCAAAGTCAGGAAGAGGAATCCCTTTAGCACGCGCGTCTAATACTGCTTTAAACCTTTCAGCAGGACGTGCTTTTATTTTATCTATCTCAGCTTGTAGTTCTTCTGGAGTACGTTGGGCATACTCCATACCTCCTGCAATTTTGTCTATTTCACCTTGAAGATAATCTATCTGTCGCTGGTCTTCTCCAGTTAATCCTGGAGCCATTGCCTCAAGAGCAGCCCTTCCAACGGGACTGGCTATAGCCATCTCGACAGAACTAAACCCACTTAAAGTTTTAAGACTTTTTTCTTTGACTGCTTGTCCTTCTAACAAAGCAGTAAAGTCTGTTTTAAGCTCAGTGGGAACTATCGCACCTTCAGGCGTTGTAGTCCCAAATGCCCCCGATTCAAACAAGCTGCGAGACAGCGCACCTAACGCTAAACTAGGGTCACTTCCGTTATCAGTGAATCTTTGCATCAATGCTGCACTAAATTCCGTCGGGTCTTTGCCTTGTGCTGTCCAAGCAAGCTGTGCAGCCCTTTTGTAAGTATCCCAACCAGCAATGTTCTTCTGGTCTTGCACATACATAGCAGCATCATTTATCTCACGTAACCGCCTAGTATCTTCTGCTTCCTGTGCTGCTGCCTCTTTAATATTAGCAATAGATTTTAGGTGCAACGGCTGCCATGTTCGCGCAACTATGTCTGATACTGCTGACTCAAAGTCAAACTCTTCCCGTTTATGCCCTTCAACAGTACGTTCTAACTCGTCTTGTTGTTGTTCGTGAACAGCCTGGTCAATAAGGACTTTAGCTATCATTTCGTCTGTTCTGTCACTGAGAGTCTTAATCGCTGCCGTATGCTCAAGCCCCTCATCCTGTATCTCAATCTTTGTGATTTCGTCCGCAATAAGCGGAGCTATAACTTTATCCTTTACTCTGGAGTCTTCTATCTCCGTGAATAAAGGAGCTATCTCCGTCAGAACGTATTCGACAGCTTGCTGCCCAGTCATTGCATGGAGTGCGCTATCTTGTTCGCCTCTTAGTTGGATGTAATTACGAAACCTTTCCATATAGTTCGATTTGTTCAAAATATCAGAGATTGCGGTAGCAGGGAGTTCTCCAGACTCTACTAAGTTGTCTAGTGCTGTGTTAATCGCTCCATTAAGTCTGATTTGGTTAAACCCCATTGGGTCTAAAAAGTCTGGATTTATATTTTCCACCAGAACACGCATAACGCGCTCGCTGTATAGGTTTCTGTTAAATGTGCGTGGTATTTCTATCTCCAACGCAGTTAACGCTGCTATGTCTCTCAGGTAGTCCTCATCGTTCTTGTCTATCTCGCCCCCATACTTTGCGTTGTAGATACCTACTAAAGTATCGTCTTCCTCAACTACAGGCTTCTCCCCTTGTAGAGCCTGTTTTAAAGATGGTACTCCTCCTCCTAGGAGGTAACGGCTGGGTTTTTCTCCAGCATCAGCCGCCATTCCCAGGTCTTTTAGATTACTTAGTTCTAACGTGGAATTTGTGAGAATCTCATTAAGATAAGGAAGATACGCGCTATTCTTGAATATAGCGTCAATTCCGTTTTTCAACTCAAGGTAACTCTTTGCCTCTTGTCCGTAACGAACAGAAAAGTAAAAATGACGAATTGCGTTAAGTTGGCCTTCAGTTGGTTCTGCATCTAAGTGACCCTTTACTGCTGCGTAAAACTCGTCGTAGAACAAATCCCCTTGTACATTACTAAGTGCATTCTGCGGAACTAATTGTCCTGCTCTGCGTAAATCTGAAACCCACAGGTCTTGGTTCGCAGCTTTAGTGTCCATCCCAGTAACGTATTCAGGAAAAAGTTCATCCACACTAAAGCTGTTCTTCATAAATTCAGCAGCGGTCTGAGGCGTACCAAGTAGTGACTCTTCATATGGGTCATACCCTAATTTGTACGCAGCCTGTTCAACAATTTCGTCAATCTTGTTAGTTACTGTTTGTACTGCTGCCCTACCCGATGTTCCACCAGGAAACATCCTAGTGAGCAGCCCTGGACGAGCCAGCCTCACACCTATTTCTTTAGGTACTTCTGTAGTTCCACCCAAAGACCAAACTATGTAATCCATTTCAGTTGGGCTTGGCACCCTGCCCCATCGGGCCTTAAACTCATTCATTACTACAGTAAGTGGAGTTTGACGTCTCCTGTTATACGTAGTCCAATCTACTCCTGGAAGACCCATTTTTTATCTCCTAGCCAATTTAGTTACTACCGTTAGGTTTTCGGCTAGTACCTAATAGCTATCTTCCTGGCCAAAAACCCAACGGTAAAATATAATAAGTAAACAACTAGAATTTCTACTGAGGTCGTTCTAAAGGTCTTTGTTGCGCTAAATCAGGTTGGACTTGAGGGAATACCCCTGGCTGTGGAGGCGGTGCGTTTCCTTGCGCTGCTGTTTCCTCGAACTGTGCATTGAGCCGTTCAAAAGCAGAACGTAGAATTGCTTCGCCTCGCGCGTCGCCCTCCTGGGCACGCGCCTCGGCCATTTTATCTAAGGCTTCCAGAGCGAGTGCTGCCTGTACAGCAGGGTCTTGGTACACGCTGTCGTCGTGGATTCTTTCCCTCATTAAATCAGGGTCTTGCAGTTCAAGGACTTTATCAGCGATGTACTCGTAATCAGCAAGGTCGCCTTGTGGACGGAGAAGACGGGCGATGTTTGCCTTGGTTATCTGGTCTGCTGCGAGGTCTATGGGTTTTGTTATACGGAGGTTTGGTCGTTCTGGTACGTCTTCAGGAGACAGTACAAGCGTGCGGGTTTTGTTCTCAAACACACCACTTACTCGTAGAGTCACTCCAGTACCACCCCATCGGCGTTTGAACTCTGCCAACCAGCCAAGGGAGATTACTGTCTTGGCAAACTCAATGCTTTCCTGAGCAGGGCCGATTACAGTAATAGCTGCGGAGTTTAATTGTTCCAGAGCCACACCGCTGAGGTCGAAAGGAGTTTGTCCGAACATCGTCCAAGGGAAAAGCGCACGTTGTTGCATCTGGTCTAGGCCAGCATGAGCGGACTGGAATTGTGAAGTGTAGGCTTGTTTTGCGATTTCGTGGACGGACTCATTCAAATCAAGGTGAACGATTTTTCCAAAATCATCCGCCGTCATTACTCCGCGACGGCCCATTGTCTGGTCGACGATTGTTTTCTGCACTTGGTCTACAAGGTCTTGCATGTTGAGTTGCCAAGACATGTTTCGCATACGGTAAACCATTTGACTTGGGACGAGGATGTTTTCTCCCCAGTGGGCTGCTGCGTCGGAGGGGTTTGTAAAGTAGTTGGATGCGGTTTGCATACCACCAGTGGGGATGCTGACAATGGGGATGCCTTCGGGCAAGTCTTCAAACTCACCCCAGACTTTTTTATCCTCAATAAAAATAGCATGGTACACAGCGTATTTATCGTCTGGGAATTTTTCTTGTTCCCAATGGTCTTTAACAGTCATAAACTTCTGGTTCTGTTTGAAGTTGACCTTGGATAAGTCCCAACCCTTCCGTACTCCTTCACGTTCCAAAGACTTGGATGATTGCTGGAATACACGGTCAACAGCGAGAAGTCCGTCTTCGATAGAACCAAATTCGGGGAAGGTCTGGGTTGGGTCGAGAGGGTCTGCTACGAATATAGGAAACCCGTCAACATCCTGAGAAACATACCAAAGCACATCAATCATCCCTGTACCAATAGCCCAGTCAGCTATCTGTCTGTCAAAAGACTCCCGTCCTTGAAGGCGGAGTTTGAAGTCGTTTGCTTCCCAGACGTGTTCGAGGAGGCGTTCAGTATCGGAGTTGATACGGTGTTGGGCTTCGTCCTGTTCAGTAGAACGTGGAATGGCGTAGAGGGACTTTCTTCGGGAGAGCATGTGTTTAGCAAGGTTAAACCCAACACGAACATCAGGAGTGATGAACTCTCCACCAACGGGGTCAGCGGACTTCATCATCCGCATATCATAGGAATCTTTAACTGTCTCCAGCCAAGGTTGCCAAAAGGCAACGTGTTCTTTGATAGCAATAAGAACGTCAGCATCGTCGGGGGCAGGGAAGGTGCGGATTACAGGGGGTTGGATAACAGGGGCTTCGAGAGGAATCGTTTGTAGATTTGCCAACTACAGTCTCCTTAGCCAAGCAGGGCCGTAAGCCTCTGATTTCCTCCTGTTCCCTGGCATTATAGCTACTGCTTGGTCTTTTGCAGAATGACAGTGGAGTTCGGCAAATACTAGGTCGTCGTCTTCACCATGATATTTTCCGTCTTCTTCTTCAAACCTCATAAACGCGCTGAGAACTTCACGGTCAGGAGAAGTCCACTGTTTTGTGTTTACATAGTCTTTCATGTTAGATATTGTGTCAAGTCGAGAGATAGAAGACTTCATTGGAAATCCTACCCGTCCGTCCCCGCCTACAACCACGTCTTTGTAATGAACGTAAAGGTTGGGATAGGTGTGAATTTCCTGTAGTGCCATGATGACAGTACCGCCATGATTGTCACGTTCTACGTTAATCAGGGCGTTGTTGTAGTCCGCGCCTACTTGGGAGAGCAAACGGGCAAAGTCGCTTGGGGATATTTGTCCACGGATAGTCGCAACGTGTTGACCATCAATAACTTTGCGGACAACCGCAGCACTGAGGTGAGAAGTTGTTAGTCCCTCAGCAGGGTCGGCACCGATGACATAAGCGGTACCCGCGCGAGGGAGTTCCCAGATGCGGACGCTTCCCCCGTGGGTTATGTGTATTGGAGGAGTAGCCAATGCGTCAATAGATAAAAGATATTCATTATCAAACAGTGGAGTTCCTGCGTATACCCAGCAGGTGTAGGGGTTTTCTAAGTATTCCTGCAAAAACACAGACATAGGAGAATTAGGATTAGACGCACCTGCTAGGAGGATTTGTTGTCGCCTCCACGCTATTTGTTCCATGCTGAGTCCGTGAAGCGAAGCGAGAGCGGACTCTTCTGCTGTGTAGGTAAGCGGAGGGGTTGATAATGCGTAGTCGGTTTCCCAGAACCAGGGAAGCACATGGAGCTTAAAACCATTGGTTCCACTCATAGCACCTTCGCATAAAGAACGAAAAGCACCCCTGCTAGACTTAGGAGTGCCAATAACAATAACTCTTGAATCGTGAGGTAGTCCCATAGCCATTTGAAAAATCGCAGTAGCTTCCTTATCATCCCACTCTCCAAACTCTTCTACTATCATTCGGTGTAGGGTTTCACCACGGCCTATGCTTGCACTTCCTGATGTGCCAAAGTAGATTCGGCTTGTTGAGGCGAGGTTGTGTCTTTCATCAAACCAGCCGAATTGCATAAGGTGCGCTGCGTCGGTGATAAGTTCTGGCTTCCACTGGTTCTGGGTTTGTGCATGGAATAGTCTTGCCCGTGCACGATGGGGGCCAAGGGTTTCATCTTCTGGTTTCTGAGCGATGATGAGGCTGTTCAGTCCAGGTTTTACCATGCTTTCGCTAATAACATCAGCATGGGCTATTGTTGAGATTCTTACCTGTCTGGCCTTGAGGTAGATGTCACGGGGAGTTCGGGTACGCCAGTAGTACCGTTGGGCAAGGGTAGGAATAAGGGGAACGACTTTCATGTCTTTGTTTACAACGGCAAAATTTTTTTCTATAAAATCATCGCGGTGGTAGGTTTTATAGTTGTTAATTGCCTCACGGACTTCTGGCGTAATGTCCATAGTTTTCCTAAGAGTTAATCTTTGGGTCGGTGTACAACGTGATTGGAGGTTGTTCGGGTTCAGGAGTTAACGGTAATTCTAACTGCTTCGCTTTGGGCTTTCGTACTCGCTTCTTCTTTGCAGTTGCGGGTCGGTAGATGTCTTTGATAGTAAAAGCCAGAGAAGTCATCGCGTCAACTAATGCTTTGTCGTCCTTAGCGTTTACCAGAGCCTTAACCCCACTTTCAAACTTTGCATACTTCGCAGGGTTAGCCTTCGCCTTAGCATACATCTTCCGTATTAACTTGTAGAGACGAATAATATTATTCATGCCACTCCTTTCTGGTAGTTACACTACCTGTATTCGTTCAACGAAACAACCAATCCACCGCATAGGAAGTCCTCTAGCAGGAATAGCGAGTTGCTCCATCTCTCCCGACATAAACTCTACTCTTTCTAGTTCTTCTTCTTGCAAGGATATTTTTCGTCCGTTCGTCCATTCGCCCGTTACTTGGAATGAACCCATAGGTTCGCTCCCGTCGGTGGTAGTCCGTGGCATGAAACGGATGTAGTAGTTTGGTTCGGGGTGGTCGTTGTCCAGCGTGTGGACTATGTAGTAGTAATCCCCAGGATACAAGATAAGAGAGTTCTCTAAGTCCTGGTATTCTTCAAAATCAATCGAAGGCCGTGAACCAAGAAGTTCGGGGTCTGCCCAGTGCAGCGGTAAGTTAACCCCTGCTGTTTCGTCTGCCATTGTTTTTCCTTTCTAGCCAAACATTCATCTGTGCGCCTGGGCCTAGGTTATTCTTCTATTAACTACTTGTCAAGCGACCTTCTGCTTAGACGGCGGAGTGGCTAGAAATATTGTGTAATTTTTATTTGCGTACAAGAGGAGGTTAAATGCTTTATATATCAAGGGGGGGTCGATTTCGCAGACCCCATACGGTCGGGGGGGCCGTTCTGATATGTGGTAATAGGGGGCTGTCTGGGGGCTTTTGGGGGTCTAATTTGGCGTATAAGCCAAATAGTGGCCCCCCTAAGAATTGGCTTATAAGCCAAACGGCCAGAATGATTGTCTAAGGGTGCTTGACTAATGGGCTAGCAGGCCCCATACTTCCGCATAGGGTCATTGATAACGAATGACCCACGGCCCCGCCATGGGGCCAGAAAGCAGGTGTAGTGACAGCAGACAACAACCGAATAGACACCCCCTAGGGGGCGGCGATAGTCTACCGCCGAAACGTAGACAGAATAAAACAAAAGGACAGATACTCATGAATGAAGCTTCCAAAATGAAACTAGCCCAAGCAGAAGCAGACGCCAAAGCAGACATACTAGCAGAAGCAGATAAACTGCTAGCAGATACGCCAAGGGCCACTATTGAAGCCAAGCCCGCCCCTACCGTTGAGACAGACGGCCCCCAAGCGGGAACCCACAACGGCCCAGTACATGACTACAGCCTGTACAGCATAGAGAAGCCCCCAATAGTGGATACCGCTAAGCCCATAGCGGAACTAAACAGATTCGCCGAATGGTATGCGGTACATACAGGAATGAAAATGGCCCGCCCTCTGGGAATATTCCTAGCAGACCCCAGACATACCAGAACGGACAAATTCGAGCACGCCCAATATGGGGCCAAGTACATGTCCAAAGGGAAAGCCCCCTACATGGAAGTCGTCGTTAAAACCGTCAAGCGGAACGGTAAGGAAGTTCAAGTACTAGAAACCCAAGCCATGGACACGCTTTTCGTACCCCCGCACCTATTCGGCGAAGAGGGTCAAATCGGTAAAGATGCTAAGGGGCGGTATTTGCCAGTCTATGAATTCATAGCCCATAGACAACGTCATCTGGGGAACGCCGCCGAAGGTATCCACGACGTAGGGGCCAAGGGCTACCATAATAACGATTGGGTGCTATCCTGCGATAAGGAAAGCGGGCTAGAATGTCTAGCAGGTAAAGACGCCCTGCTTGGCTATCATGAGACCCAATTCCGAACAGATTTCATAAAGGAGATTGAGACCCATTTCAAGCCAGACTATACCGCCCTAAACATAGTCGCCCGTTACGCCCAAGAGACGGTAAAAGCAGAAGCAGACCACAAAGCTAGCAAGTCTGCGCACCCGTCAACACGTATCATCTGGGAATGCCCCGCTTGTAAGCGTACCGCCCAAGCTAGCCCAAAGCCCCCCCTATGGTGCGGGTGCAACACAACAAAGCAGAGCCTAGGGGCCACCCCCACAAAAATGAAGCCCAAGGCCAAGGCTGGTGCTACCGCTAAATAACAACCGCACCCCCCAGGTCCCAAGCCCCTTGCAAGGCCAGCCACCTTGCAGGGGGCTTCTCTTTTGTCCGGCCAAACTAAAACAGGCCCCCCACAGCCCCAAAGCGCAACGATAGCCCCCCAAGCCATACACAACTACCGCCCAGACCATAAAACGGCCGCTATGGATAAGATAGGCCCATTTTAGCTAGCCAGACAAAGCCCCCCAGACAGACCCACAAAGCGGCCAGCCCCAAAGCCCAAAGCCCAGACCCCAAGCCCCTACTGTCCATAGTGTGAAAAAAATCACCCAATAGCTAGCCAAGCCCCCAGAAGCCCATAGCCCCACGTTAACGGCCAGAGTTAACCCCCAGTATCACCTAGCCAGTAAAACGCCCGCTATGGAAAGCCTAGGGGCCTTAGGGCTAGCCATAGCCAAGCCCAAGCCATAGACCCCCAAGGGGGCCAGACCCCAGACCCTAGCCAGACCCCCGCCCAGACCCCCCAAAATGGACTTGGCTTATAAGCCAAATTCTCGCACGGCCTTTTTGTCTAAACTTGGGGGCCAAATCTTTTTCTAATGCTGGGGGTAAATTTATAGAGTGCTGGGGGTTTTTAGCCATACTCTCTTCAACTTGACAAATGGCTAGTTTTGTGGTATAATGTATGTACAGTCGAATCAGGGGGTTAACAAAAGAAGGGGGGTCTTAATCCCAGACAATATTTGGCTTATAAGCCAAGAAAGGAAAAGCATGAATACCATCGGCCAAGTCCTTGAAGCTCAAGGTATTACCCACGTTCATATGCCTTGTGGGAAGCAGGTAAAGATTATGTCTGCTTCTAGTCATACCAGAAGTTGTGGGGCGTGTATGAATATAGAAGCAGAGCGACAGCGTAAAATCTGGGACACAATCGTTGGCTTATAAGCCAAGAAAGGAAAACTATGTCTCTTATATCATTCTGTGATAGGCACACAGAGATGGCTGAGTGGAAGTATGGGGATAGGGTGCATGTGTACCTGTTGAACAATCAGCCAGTCTTGGGCCATCGCACATTATGCAGGGTTTCAATTTGTAGTGAGCCTGCTACACACAAGGTAGAAGCAAAACCTTAAACGATGGGGGATGCGCATCCTACACGCATAGAAGTGAGGTTATCATGGCAGATTTTAAAAAGTATGTACAAGAACATGGACTCTTTTCGCCTGAGGTTGTTTGGGTAGATAAGCACGGTGTCGTAGCTGAGGGTTGGCATGTTTGGGTAGACAAAGAGTATGTTGGCCCGTTTATGACTAAGTATGCTGCTACGATGCACGCCCATTCGGTGGGTAGACCATCCGATGAACACGATGCGCTTATGTCGTATCTTGTCAGAAGTGGTATTAAGAACTGGCGGTTTAACTATGATGAGCCTGATATGGTTGAAGTGACAGTTCGGTTTCCAAAACGACCGCTTCCTACATTTGAGGAACAGCTTTGGCATAGTGATGGGGAGCAGTTAGAGCTTAATTTGTTATAGCTTAGTTCTGGCCTACTGTGTATTTGGCTTATACGCCAAGTATACAGTGGGGTAGGTCTAAACTGAGAAAGGGGGTTAGGTTGACATAGCGGTTTTAGCTATGCTACGGTGCTTTCCCCAAATTCGGGGGCGTTAACAATTGAATACTTTTCGAGAGCCACAGGTCACTGGCAAAATAATATTATGAAAGGTTGTGATTTGTGGATAATCAATCGAAATACGAAACCCTCGCTGAGGTTGTGGCTGAGTTAAGTCTCCAAGAGGAAGCTATTAAAGCCGCCGCTCTCGCCGCTGATATGGATACGGTTAACCGTCTTGCGATGGAGAGAGTACCACTGTTGGTGGAGAAGGCTCGCCTCGCCCTAGTGGAGAACAAGGACTTAGTTGCGTCTGAGACTGAGGCATTGAAGGATGCGATTGCGGAAGCGGTTGCTAACTCCAAGCTCGGTAAGAATGACGTAGGCGAAGTCATTGAGAAACTTAGCTTCTTTATAGAAGATGGTGAGACATATCTCTTGCTCAATCCTAAGAAGTTAAAGAGACTGCCTACACCACGCAAGCCTAAGGCTAAGGGCACTGGTCTGAATAATTCAGACCCTGTGTTCCGCATTGTTGACGGTCAACGTGAGGAAACGACTGTTGGCGAAGCGGTACAAGCCTACGCAAGCGATGAGGTTAAGGCCACAGGTGCATTTTCCAGAGGGTCATGGACGACCCTGCTCCCCAAGGTCAATGAGGATTTGGGTGAGGCCAAGTTCTCGCTAGTCGCTGAATAAAGTCTGGCTCTCGAAAAGTATCTGGCTTATAAGCCAACTAAGCCTTGACGGTGTAGTCGACCTCGATAGGCGCAATGCCTCCGATGTCAACGTGACGGTCTGTTGCCGTAGAGTTGATTTGGTTTAGCACAAATTGAATAGTAGTTTCTGGTTTAGATTCCTTTTCCTTGTTGGTATCAACGCCAGCCATTTTTAAAATTCTATCGTTCGCAGCGAGAAGCTGTGCATACATAGCAGGGGCTTTGTCCCATATAGGTTGGTTGTTGTTGTCTAGTTCTGGCTTTAGTTGACGGGCGAATTCAATAAGTCTGTCAACAACGCCAGGAACTTCCATCAAGGCGTGTAGTTGTCCGAAGTCTGCGAGTTCTTCTAGTTCAACTGAGCCTAGGGTATAGAAACAGTTGCGGAACGCAGTAGACCTCCACAGCCATTGGCGCAGGGTAGATGGTGCACTTCCTGCCAAGCCACAGAGTTTGGTACGGTCACCAATCCCAACAGAGGGGATGAAACTGAGTAGCTTCTGTTGGTCATGGGTAAGGTGGCGAGTTGTCTCGTGGATTTCGGACAACGCAAGTTTTACAAATTCAGCACCACTCGTTGAGTAGCTGACATATACAGGTTCTTTAGGAACCACAAACCAAGGCATTTGTTCTGGTATCTGCGCCATAGTCATGTTCAGAGATTATCGCAGGGCTATGGGGCTGTCAAGGCTCTCTGGATTGGGCCAGATTGCTCGTCTAAAGAGCTTGACAAGTACACCCGTTAGGCGTATAATAAATGTCCCTCGTCGAGAGGGGAAAATAAGATTTGGCTTATAAGCCAAGGAAAAAGGAGAAACATGGTTACATCTGATATGTTGTCTGTCCCAGAGGTCATGCCGTATGTCATTTCTAAGAAGAATCGTGAACGTCTGAATCTTGCCTATGACAGAAGCCAGAAGGGGAAGGTCACTAATATTCTGGTCAAGGGGCCAACTGGTACAGGGAAGAGTGAGTTGGCTAGGCAAGTAGCCGCTAATTGGGGACGACCTTTTGCGGTTATCCCTGTGGGTGGTGTGGATTCTGCTAACTCTATCTTTGGACGTGTGGATTTGGAAGACAATGAAACCGTCTATCGAAAAGGGTTGTTGCTTCAGGCTATTGAAACTCCGAACTGTGTCATTCACCTTGAGGAAATCAACAGGCCAGAGAATGACAAGGCTCTCAACGCAATCTTTTCTATCCTTGATGACACGTCACGTAGTGTGTGGATTGATGAAATTGCACAGTTAATTCACGTTGCTGATGGTGTGACGTTCTTTGCCAGTTTGAATGAGGGGTTTGAGTTTATTGGCACGATGCCTTTGGACTTGGCCTTGAAGAATAGGTTTGCTATTAAGTTAGAGCTTAATACATTGCCAGAACACTACGAAGCGATGATGCTTTCTCAACGTGTGGAAGGGCTTGGAGTATCAGAAGCTAAAGTTCTTGTTGAGTCTGTTAATAAGTTGAGGGAAAATCAGCTTGCCCCTATTGAGGTTAGCACAAGGGACATGTTGAACATCGCAGAGTTTCAACTTCTTGGTATGGATTTTCAGTCTGCGTTTCTTACTACTGTGGATAGCGACCCCTCTGTGTTGGAGCAGGTGCTGTTGGTTAAGCATATGGATGGGGAAGAAACCACTGTGGCTGTTGAAGAATACACAATGCTTTAATTTGGCTTATAAGCCAAGAAGGAGAAATTATGACAGAAGAGATTAACATCACCGATGCTCCATTGTCTCAGAAGTGGCGGCTAACGGCGAGTAAATTACAACCGCTCGACCTTGCCTATCTTCAGAAGTCCCTTAGTGCTATAGCAGGACAGTTCAGTGGGGACAGAGTGAAAAGTTTTCGGTGGGGTTCGCAAACCTACGCTGATAGTGAAGGGAACATCGTTTACGATGTGAACGAAGTTCTGGATATGCCTAGCCCTGTTGCGGAAGACCAAGTGGACATGATGGTAGGGAAAGTTGTCCATGAAGCAGGGCATACGAAAGTGCTTTCATCACAGACAAGAACCCTCGCCCTTAAAGATGAGGGACAAGGGACTCCGTTAAGTTACCAGATGTTACTTGCTTTGGGGGAAGAAGTTTATACCGATAACTATGTTCGTAGACACATGGGGCCAGTGGCCTCTGAGTATTTAAGACGCGCTCGTGCGCAAAGCATCGACCTAGGGGGAGCTGAGCCTGAGGGCGTCAATAATATGCTGTTAGCCAAGCATGTATACCATGTTGTAATCAGACCAGAAAAAATAGAAGAACTCCCAGAGTTAGAACGGCTTATATACCACATTGTAGATGGGTTTTTGCCCAAGTTAACCACAGAAAGGTCACAGTATGAGAGACGTGATATGTACGTTACTTTGTGGTCTGCTATTTCAAAGTTAATCAGCGCAAAGGTGCAACAGAAACAGGTTGCTCAAGATATGGCGGATGATTTGTTTGGTTTTCCCCAAGAGGGGAATCGCAAGAGTCGAGCGGAGAAGACAAAAGAAAATGTGGAGAAAGCTCAGGAAATGTTGGGGCTTAACACTCCTGAAAATTCACAAGGCCCGATTTCATCTGGGATGATTGCTCATACCAAGCCGAATGAGGTAAGACTAGAGGAACTCCGCAAACAACACGCCGATTCAAACTTTGGCAGAGGGCGTAACAGTAAGAAGAACAAAGAGTTAAGGGAACGCCTTCGTTACGAGATGGAAGAAATAATGAGGGAGAACGCACGTCACGATGTTTCGCCTGAAGGTATGCGAACAGGGGACATGTTACGTTCCATTCAAGAGGCTGTTGAGAATGAGAGCGAGGATATGTCATACGCCATAATGCAGTACCAGATGGAAGAGATGGGTAGGACAACTCCCATGAACGTGGTGTATAACAGAAGACCCATCAAGGCGGAAGAGTACAGTGAATTTGACGTGGCATTGTACAAGAAGCTGATGTGGCTTAGGGATTTGAAGAATACTTTGGGGAAAGAAACCCTGCGTGGGGAGCTTAGTGGGCAGGTAGACAGACATCATCTCTACCGTGCAGGTATTGACCACAAGGTGTTCAAACAAAATCGTGTGAAGCCCCGTAGGGATAAGAAAGTTGTGTGTCTGTTGGATGCTAGCAGTAGTATGGGGGGGAACACTAAAATTTATCAAGCTGCTCATGCGTTAGCGAGGGTTGTGGATGGTACTGAGGTGCTTAGCTACAATCAACCAGGAAATAACACCTGTGTAATTACTAGGCAGACCAGTGGACGAGGGTTCAAGCGTATTAAAGTGAACGGTGGCACACCAAGTGGACAAGCGTTGGTAGCTACGGCTATGAAATTCCCTGACAGGATGATTGTTCACTTTACTGATGGGGATTCAAACGATGGGTTTACTACACTTACGGCGTTGAGAATTATGCAGAAGAAATTCCCCAAGATACATGTAATTGACGTACAGATGAGGCCAAGAGCGTACAACAGAAGTACAGAAGGGCTTCCGTCAAACGTCACAAGAGTCAACATTGAGGGAGTATCAGAGTTTCCTGAGGTGTTACAAGAGGCCATCAAACCTTGGGTGAGGGGAGGTGGTTAATGTATTTAATTGTGTGGTCTGAGCGAAATGGGCATGTGGTCACAGACCGATGGACGGTAGAGGAAACTCTGCCAGAAGCGGAGAAGGTTTATAACAGGGTACTGGCAGATAGCAGTACGTGGACAGTAAGTATCTGTGTGCCTGTTAAGTCTACGGACTACGCACCTTGGCAGGACAGACTTAACAATCACTACATTGATAGAGGTTCATAGTGTTTGAAAGGAAGGTAAAGCATGTTCACACAAGTAAGGGTTAAGTGTATGGAGTGTGGGTTGCACTTCACGGTGCACACATGGTATCCAGAGAGACACGTAGGGACGACGCTCCATTGTCCTGAGTGTGGTCAACATGAACAACGGTTTCTGACATGGGTTGTTGAGGTTGAAGGGGAGATATTTGAGCACGTGCCAGGAGATGCTGAGTTGGACACCGCAGGGGGGGTACCTGTTGGTGAACGCATTGACCTTGGGGCAGTGGATAACTTAAAGATTGTCTGGGGAGAAGAAAGTTTTATTAAAGAGGACGAATTTCTTACGGAGAATGAGGAAGACTAATGAAATACATTACGAAAGACGAGTTTGACCGTGCTTATAGCAGGCAATATAAGTTTGTAAAGACTCCTGAGGCTGAGGCTATAGAAGGGTTAGATGTTCTCCAAGGTTTCGTAACTCCTTGTAGGTGGGAACATAAGCCTAACGGAAGGAGCCAAGGGTCATGTAGTGGAATATCTCTAATACATCAAGTTGCACGTAGAAACTCAATAAAGATTTCTGGTAGATGTTTGGAGAAAAACCTTTACGTTATGCGCCTGAGTTAGTTAATTAAAAATAAGGAGAAAATAGTGAACTACATTACGAGAGCCGAGTTTGACCTTATTCCTAAAACAAAGAAAAGGGTGGCTCCTGAGTTCGATGTGGTGGGAGAACTGGAGATTGACCAAGGTTTTGTAGTGCCTTGCAGGTGGGAACATGAGCGAGGCTGTAAAGGACTGCCACTCGCCTACAAATCGGCTAGGCGTAGTCGCCAGAGGGTAAAGATTTCCTGTAGATGTTGGGAAAAATACGTTTACGTTATGCGTGTAGCGTAAGTTGTGCCTGACAGTTATGAAGACCTACTTATGTGGAATCCTGGGCCTAAAGAAGAGTTGATAGGCTCTGGATTGCTCGTACCTAAGTCAAAGATTGTGTTATTCGGTGCGCCAAAGACGTACAAGAGTCTGTTGGCCTGTCAAATGGCGTGTTGTTTGGCAAGGGGAGAGGACTGGTTGGGGTTTACCCCGATTCAGTACCAACTCAATGGTAAGCAACGGTATTCGCACAAGGTGCTGTACGTCCAGTGTGAGATTCCTCATCGGGCGTTTCGGGACAGGATTGTGAAGATGGGGGCGATGCACCCCCCTGCATTTGGCATGTTGCACTTGCAAACGGACTTTCAGTTACGCTTGGACACACAAGTTGGGTTGAACAAACTCATATCGTGGATTGATTCCACTCGTCCATCAGTGGTTTTTATTGACCCGTTTTACAAGATACTCAGTAACTTAGACGAGGCTACGTTTAACAGGTTGTTCGATAACGTGGACTCGCTGATAGATAGGTACGATTGTAGCTTTGTATTTGTTGCTCACGATACGAAGCCTCAGAGTAACGATAAAGGACAGGTGATTCATAAAGGGGGCGCAGGTATGCGTGGGCCTAGGACATTAGAAGGTTGGTTTGAATCTATTATCGAAGTTCGGGGGGATATTGCCACTGATGATAGGCAGTTGATATTTGAGACTAGACATGCAGAGGCTTTGATTCCTGCATTGTGGCTGAAGCTGAACAGGCAACAGCTTTGGGGGTACTCATACTAATTTGGCTTATACGCCAAAGAAAGAAGTGTACGTAGTGAAAGCAACATGGGCCATGAAGATTACAAGGTGTCTGGAATGTGGTGAGGACATTGTGCCTACAGAAGAAGGCACGAGACGGCTCACGGACACAATATTTTTGCTTACAACACAAAGGGTGACAAGGGTTCACTATCACCCTGAATGTTATGAGGTCAGAGCGAATCGTTGGTGGGGGGAAAACCCATACAATCCGCTAGGTCGAGGCGGACGTAGGGCTATGCCAATCTCACATGAGGCAATGAAAAGAAGGAGAACATTGCTAAAGCGCATGTCCTACTTACGACGAACATACTCTGATGATGCTAGACGTGCTGTGGCAGATATTTACCAGAGGTTAAATAGCGCAGATACAGTGGCAGAAGCATTAGATGGACTCAATATGGATAGACAGGAGGTGTACTATACGCTGAAAAAGGAGACCAAGGAGATTCTTAACGAGTTATCATCAGCAGAAATGGGCGGTTTGCCCAAACATTTAATTAATAAGTAGAAGGAGTTTTTCTTATGGTTACACCATATGGCGCAGTTAATCAAGTAGACCTTTCAAACCCAGGTTGGGGAAACATGCAGACCAGTTACGAGAAGTCTCCACTGAAAGAGATTTCAGCAAAACTGGTTGGCTTTAAGAATGGTATGTCTACAGGGAATAATCCCCGTGTTCAGATTACTTTACAGTTCACAGACATGACCATAGCTCCAGGTGGTAGCGATGTTTTCATCGCGGACACCACCGCAGAGATTTCCATACCTCATTCCGAGTATATGAACTCAGGGTGGGGGGCACTTGGCAAGTCCATTGAGAAAGCAACAGGACAGCCATTGGAAACTCTCAAGATTAGTGACCTTGTTGGACAACGGTTACATATGTACCGTGACGACAACTTCCTGTTCTTTATTGACAACAAGACAGGGCAGGAAAACAGGGGAACAGCGTGGAAAGTTATCAAAGTTCTAGGTGAAGGTGAAGAGTTGGTTCACTACGTTGAGCCTGATGAACAGCTTCCTGAGTTTTTAGCTAAACAACAGGCTTCTGTTGGGGCAGCCCCAGTAGCTGCACCTCCACCTCCTGCTGCACCTGCTGCACCTGCTGAGTCTACAGTGTCTGGTGGTTTGTCCGATGTGGAACGTATGGCATTAGATGCTATGCACGGACTTACCCAAGCAGACTGGTGGAACTTAGTTATTAGCAACACCGCTATCCGTGATGCGGACGGTGGGGCTGACCTTTTGCCACATATTATAAGTGGTGCGTTTTCAGAAAGGATGCTCGCCGAAGGGTTCGTAAGTTCCCAAGGCGAGGGAGAAACTGCTACCTACGCTGTAGTAGGCAAGTAGTGTCTGCCGAAGGCTAATGCGGGGGCTGGTGCGTAATGCTAGTAAGGCATCAGGGGGGTTCGTTTCATGCCCCTTCCGACCCGCCTAGTAATATATGAAGTCGCCTAGGCAGTACTGTCCAGAGTGGTGGGGGCAGGGGTTTTGTAGATTATTCCCCTGTCCTCATCACAAAACAACACTTGGCTTATAAGCCAAAGGCTCTAAGGAGTCAATGAAAGAGAGGACTAGATGTTGGAAACAACAACAGAGGCTTACACTACTTTACGAATTTTGGCCCATGAGGTAGAAGAATCTGCACAGTACGTGGAGATAGAAGATGCTTCTAAAGAAGCTATGGAATCATTTCTTACAGCAAAGGCTGTTCTTCTAGGGATGGAGCTTTGTCTTGTTAACAGGGACTGGGTGGAAAATATAGTACGGCTTATTGCAGAGGACGTTGATAGTTATGAGAACGCAATTAGTCAGGTTACAGATATGATTTCTCATTTAGAGGGGATGCTAGAACACTCAAGGTGGGTTGAAGAAACTTATAACTCGGAGGACGAAGATGACATCGGTAAATAAACCTATTGTTTCTATCTCCAGTAGTGGTGAATGTCCAAGGGCTATGTCTGCCAGATTGTTAGGCAGAGAAGAAGTTTTTGATGCTCAGTCAAAGATACGGTTGGAACGTGCCGCTAAAGAGGGAACACGGTGGGAAGCGTTTGTCCTACAGGATTTACGTGAAGAGTATGGGTATACCGTTATTGAAACGCCTTACTGTGAGCCTTGTGGCAGGGATGGGCATCATGTGGAGTTGGATTTGGGTAATTGTCTGGCAGTAGGGCACATCGACGGCTTTGCCCCACCTGCTTTGATTGAGGTAAAGACCATGAGCAGGTTCCAGTTTGAACGGTGGCGCAAGATGGGCTTTGACGGCTTTAGAAGGTATGCGTTTCAAGTAAGTTTGTACATGTTGGCTATGAACTCTGACGCTGTGTATGCGGTGAAGAACAGGGACACAGGGGAGTTGAACGTTCAGACATTAACAGAGACTCCGTTCAGCATGGCAGAGATTGTGAACTACCTGAGTGATGCGCTGAGAGCGTACAACAAGGGAGAGATTGCTACGTGTCCACAGACTGAACAGTATCCCTGTGGATTTTGTTATTTGAATCTGGAAACCGCTCCAGTTGAGCGAAGCGTGAGTCCAGAAGTTCCTACTGAGGTTGAAATCGCTCAGGCTATCCAGACTTGGCGGTCAGGTAAGGCCAAAGAGCGTGAAGGACTGGAGTTGATTAACGGTTCAAAGGATGTGTTGCTCAAGTATCTGGATAACTCTGGTCAGAAGTCTTTTAAGGTTGATGGGGTTCACGTTACCCAAGTGCAAGCAGGGATTTCACGGCGTATGGACACGACTAAGCTCAAGTTGTTTCTTGGCTCGGCTTATTCGGACTATGAAGTTGAATCGGTACGAGCAGGGTATGTCAAAATCGAAGATGAATTAGGAGGACAGTAGTGGTTCAACCAAATAACTTTGTAACGGACTTGGTTCATGGTGTGTTCGGCATAATGGCCCCGCCAAAGTCTGCTAAGACGACGTGGGGTCTGACTGCACCGCCTGTGATACTGCATATTGACGCAGACAGAGGATTGGAACGTGCTGCACCTAGAATAATGCAACAGGGGCTGACTATAAAACAGCTACCTGCGAATAAAGTGCCTAGTTACGACGACATGAAGGGTGCAGATATTATATCTATTCCTTATGAAATGCCGTTGACATGGCCAGGCCAGAGGTTAACAGGATACGTGCAGTTAACAGCGAACCTTTCAACGACGGTTCAAATGGCGTGTCAGGCTGACTGGATTAAGACAGTTTTCTACGACACAGGGACAGTGGTTTGGCCTTGGTTACACTCTGCTACTCTCGAACAGAAACAAATTAAAAACGCTTCTCGTGAGAGTTTGTTGCCAGTGGAGTACGCCGAACCAAATGCAATCCAGAAGTCTTTGTACTCTAACCCTAGAAGTTTGGGGAAGAATGTTATTGTTGCCCACCACATCAGGCAGATACGTGACGATACTACCATGCAGGTTATTGGTGAAACATGGGATGGATGGAACAGGATGGAACAGTCTGTTGATGTGTTTGCTAGCTTTAGGCTTGGGGTTCCAGTAATTCCTGGAGTTATAGGTAACTCTAAACTTCAGCCCATTGCAAAGATTGTTCGTTGTGGTTGGAGTCTGGAGTGTGAAGGGTTGGATGTTCCAGACTTCTCCTTCCAAGGGATGTTGGACTTTATTAACTCAACTCGTATGTCGAACTCGCTGAATGGGGCGACTAATGCTTTGTAGACCTCCATATGTTGATGGGATTAAGTGTAAAAACTGTCACCATCACCACTGTAGAAAATGTGGTCAGTGTCACAGGATGCAAAGGGATGGGCCTGACATTACAGGAGTCCCTTGCGGTTGTGCAGACTATGTAAAAGGGAGAAAAACAAAACGGCTATGACGTACTCATTGGTTGTTGACATCTACGAGCCATCAGAAATCGCAAGTATTCTTTCTTCAATGATAAACGTTAATAAATTGTACTTAGTAGACATGGATTTAGGCGACTACCATTGGGTAGGAGCCGATGGAAAACGGCATGTGATAGAGCGGAAGACAGCGAATGAGATTATCGCTGACAGTGGGGGGAGAATTGACGACCAACTCAGGCGGTATCTTCTCAATGATAACGTGGATGAGATTACTTTACTTATAGAAGGTGAGGTTACTGAAGAGAAGGGGAAGGCAGTAGGGTGGACTAGCACAAAAAAAGGGTACAACCCACGAAGATTTGCTAAGCCTTACAAAGCGGTGATGTCTTGGCTCTGGAGTCTCCAGACTCAGTGGAATATTAACATTGTGTACTCCCAGAGTATCGGAGACTCCGCTCAGTTGATTGGGGATTTGGTTGTGAAGTCTCATAAGCCAGTGCATGAGTCTCTTGGCCCTTACCCAAGGGTGCGTAACGAGCTAAAAATGCCAAGCACTTTTGTGGATACCCTTATGGGGGTGAGTACGCTTGAAGCACAGGGAAAGAAAACTATCAGACGCAGGGGTATTGGGGAAAAAACTGCGCTAAAGATACTTACACAATACACCACCCCTTTAGATGCTATGAACGCCCCTTGGAAAGACATGGTGAAGTTGATTGGGAAGGAAACAACAGCCGTGTTTTTCGCAGGAGTTGGGAGATTTAGCTAAATGAACACGTCTGAGGTAAATTTTTACTACTACGGCGCACAGACACCCCATAAGGAGTTGATTCACCAGTTAGACCAATTCCATCCTATTATATCGTGTGATGTTGAGACTCCCAGCTTAAAAGACAGGAGATTGCTGGGGATTGGCATGGCTTTTTCTGGGAGTGATGCGTTCTATCTGCCCATAGCCTCACAGTATATGGACATAGTGAAAAGGGTGTTGGTTAATCCGAACATAGTAAAGGTGTTTCATAATGGTGGCTTTGACCTTGCTGTGATTGAGAAATGGCTTGGAGTAACAGTGGTCAACGTCACTGATACTATTGTCGAAGCGAGATTACTGGGGCTTACCCCTGCGTTAGCAGATTTGGCTCTTGATTTACTAGGCGAAGCTAAGCCACCTATTACAGACCTGATTGGTAAGGGTACTAAGGCTATCACGATGGACATGGTTCCCGAAGAAGACGTAGCCAAGAGGTGTTGTGAGGATGTGCAGGTAACATGGCGAGTGCACGAGAAGATATGGGACGATGTGCCCAAGCAAGCCTTGGGCTTAGAGTTAAAGTTGTTTCCACTGGTCAGTAAGATACGAGAACGTGGAATGTACATTGACCAGACACAACTCATTCGCACAATGGATTCTGTTTGGAGCAATGTTGATTGGTACTACTCTATTTGTAAATCACAGGGGTTTAACCCAGGAAGTTCCAAGCAGTTCGGGGAGTTTTTAGAATCCAGAGGTCACGTAGTTCAAACTGACGCGGTTACTGGTAACTACAAGCTATCAGAAGAAGATATAAAAGAGTTCTACCTCCACGATATATACGCTAGGACAGTGCTTGCGTATCGTCGTTGGAGTCATCAGCTTTCTTGGTTAAAGAATGTTAACGTTAAATACCTTGCGGAAGATGGACGGATACATCCTACTCTGAAGCAGGGTGGCGCAGTTACAGGGAGATTTGCATCTACTGACCCGAACAGCCAGAACATTGAGCCTATTCTTAGAAATATTTTGTCCGTGGGCAAAGGGAAGAAGGCTGTTGCGAGGGACTTTTCCCAGATAGAACTGCGGACAATGGCGTATTTATCCCAAGACCCTACGATGGTAGCTATTTACCGTGATACATCAAGAAGTCTCCACGATGAAGTAGCCATGCAGTTCAATATGGACAAACGTGATGCTAAGACGGTGAACTTTGGTGTTGCGTATGGTGGTAATGAGTACACACTCTGGCGGAATAACCAGATACCAATGGAGCAGGGCAAACAGTTCCTTGCGAACCATCGCTCTATGTTTCCTGTTCTTTGGGAGTGGATTAACCATGAGCAAACGGAGATTATGCGTAAGGGCTACGTGGAAACCATGATGGGTAGACGCAGGTATCTTCCAGGCCTTAACAGCAGTGACTCAAGGGAGAGGAAGAAGGCGGTGCGAGAAGGATTTAACATGATTGCACAGGGAAGTGCGGCGGAATTTCTAAAAGAGGGGATGATTAAATACTCCAAGGAAGAAATGATAAACCTCATTCACGATGAGTATTACTTTGAAGCAGATGAAGGACACGTAGTGCCGAGTTTGCAGGATGTTGCGCCGTTTAACACACCGATGAGTTACAGCATAGGGGATAACTTTGGAAAGTTTAGCAAGAAAAATGTGAGAGGATTGGTAGAAGTAAAATGAAGTGTACGTGTGGACAGGTCACGATTGGCAAGAATGTTCGGGCGTTCTTAGATGATGCAGGGGTCTGGCACTATCTTGATATAGCATGTAAGGAAGCACGATGAAACGTATATATAGAGACTCAAGTCATTGCAACGAGTGTTCGTTACGCCATGAGCGTTGGTCACCTCTTCCTGTTCCCGATGAAAAAGGGGATGAATTTGGTAAGGGAGGTGTGCTGTTATTAGGAGAAGCCCCTGGTTTTAATGAACAGCAACAGTTACATCCATTCGCAGGAGAAAGTGGACGGTGGTTAGAGTGGTTGTTTGCTAGTATAGGAGCAGAGCGAGAGTGGTTTTATTTTACAAACACCGTTGCAGACAGACCACCTGAGAACCGCAACCCAACGAAAGCAGAGATGGAGTTCCATCGACCTTTGTTCGACGCTACTATTGAAGAAGAAAAACCTGGAATTATTGTAGCGTTAGGCGCAGTACCTGCGAAGTTCCTCACGGGCAAAGACGGTATTAAAAAGCGCAGAGGGCAGCTACAACTTTACAATAAAGTCCCTGTGGTGCTAACATATCATCCTGCATACCTTATGAGAACACACAATAAGGTAGACAGTGATGCTGTACGAGCGGATTTACTTTGGGCCTGTCAGTTAGCAAGTCAATTCGCCAACAATCAGCAGCCACAAATGAGTTTCGTAGGATTTTAGTGGAGGTGAGACATGCCAGTAGTTAAAGGAAAGCAGTATCCATACACCAAAAAGGGCAAAGCTGCTGCGAAGGCTGCCAAGAAGAAGCAAGGTAAAAAGAGGTAGTTTATATGGCTTGTGTACATCACTGGATGGTAGATACCTTAGCTACCGATGGTGGATACCTTGCGGAATGTAAGATTTGCAAAGAAACAAACAAGTTCAGTACTGCTTTTGGTGACCCTTTTCGTTTTCCTACAGCAACTCAACGAAAAAGTTGGGGTATAGACCTAAACACACGAACTGCTGGCTGGAGGGCAAAGCAAAAAGCTATTACTTCCATCTCATCGGACGGTTAAGCGTTCCAATGTAGTTTGAGTACAGCGTCTTATATTTCTGCTGTAGCTTCATGTGTTCAGCCTCTAACGACTGTAGTTTTTTAGCTGGAATAATGATAAATGCTCCTATTTTTACCATTTTTGCCCTCTTTCCAGATACAAACTCCTTCAAGGATGCCCTATACGGCTCGATAAGGGGCCTGGGAGGGGTAGGTGTTAGACCCTTCTCTTTCCTATGGCTCTATGAGTTGGCTTATAAGCCAAAAATATCTATTTCACGCTTATCGGTACGTCAACAAGAATGTCGGTGCTTGTCCGGTACTTCACCGTACTTTGGATAACATGGTCGGCTGCGTTAATGCCGTCTCCGTCGCCCCACTTGGTCGTGGCGTCCTGTTGGAACAGTCCTGCCTTAATATAGTCGAGGTTCCAGCCACCAACGGAGCAATCAACGTCGTTGAACGACACCGTTTTGACGTATGCGTCGCCCAACAGGGTGATAAGGACACGGTCAACGACACCACCGTCTGATTCAAAACTCCCTGCACCACGTTCTGATTGTATGGTAACATCAGTCACCGTGTTATCTAGTGTGCTTGAGTTTGTGTGTCCATCTGTTTGCCCTGCTACCGCAAGGGTATGGGCAAAACTGTTTGCCATGTCGAATGATGGGGCCGATGTACTGCCTTTGATGTAGAAGGTGTCCGCCCACAAATATCCTGTGCTATTGCCAGCACCACGCTGAACCACGACACAATCTGTAAGTCCAGTACGTCCCAACTCCATGTCATCAAAGGTTAACTCTGTGATACGTGCACCAGAAGCCAGTGAGATTTCCAATGTCTGGCTCTCTACTCCGTCAAGCGTACCACCAACGTATGGTGCAAGGGGCTGACCGAGCGTTTCGTTTATACCTAAGTCTGGATAGACTGCCCCTGCCTTGGGATATTCATACGTTGCATGGGCAATATCAATGACTGCAAAGTACAGACCTACTGCTACGACAAGACCAGACAGCATGACAGAGCCACCAATGACAAACTTAACTTTGCCCTGTCCTAGGCTGAAGCGGAATCCTGGTGTTTTTACTTTTGGTATACCAACAGAGCCAGGAACACTGGGAACACGAACCTTCCTGCTCTTAATGATGAGCTTTAATTTATTGAACATCACTCCCCCTTTTTCTTCTTCCCACCGTTGGAGTCACCCCAACCGCCTTCAAACAACTTACCTAAACCTGCACTTACTGGAATGGTTAGAACAGCAAGTGCTGTTAGCAAACCTTCAATATTATCTAAAGTTGATGAAGATGTGGTAGCAGAAATTATAATCCTAGCTGCTAAAAACAGCCAGACAAACACCACAGGTGCAAATATTATAAGAACGATAAGCTCTTTACCTGTTAACGTGACCTTACCAGAGTCAACGTACTCTACTTGTGGCTCTTCCTGTTGTTCTTCCTCGTCAGCCATTAGTACCCTCCGTAGTTGCGTCTCTCTCCAGAAGGTAACGCGTTTGACTGTCCAAGCTCTCTAAGGACATCCCCGAACCCATTATGGTCGGACATGATGGTTCGCATTTCATTGTCGATAATAGCCTGTGTCTTTGCGATGTCCTCTAAGGTATCACTGATTTCCGCTACCGTTTCTTCCAAGGCGACAACCGTCTCCTGCAACTCGGACACCGCACTATCCTGCTGTGCCACGTACCAGATGATACCGAAGGCTTGCACCACGATGATGCCGATGACCGCTATTGGTAATTTTATATTCGCGAAATCCATTATTCCTGCTCCAACACCTTGAGCGATACACCGCCCAAAAATCCGAACACTGACCCTATCACAGCGGTGACCACCTCAGTAGCTCCCATCTTCATCCCAATCCACATACCAACAACACCAAAAATAGTTCCGCAGAGGATTGCTAAAAAGATTTGCGGTCTTAGTTTCCCCATTATACGCCCCCTAGATTAGTTGGATAAGATGAATTGCAACATCAGTATCCCGAAGGTTCGCTGATAGTGGCGGGGCGTTGTCCCCCAATACTTCTCTGTACTCCCAGTCTTTTATCGCTCCTGCGTTGACTGAAATCTTTCCGTACTTCAACGTAACCTGTGTAATGGAGTCTTGGATAGCTTCAAGCTGTGTGATAACCCCATCAGCATTACCAAATGTAGACCTGTGAGCGAGAGCAGTAGCTTCTGCGTCAATAATCATACGGTAAGCGTATCGGGTACTGTAGACTTTTCTCAATGAGGCGGTGAAGTTACGTATGAATACATACTCTGTATCAGTTCCTGACCTGCGTTTGAACTCAAGACTGAGTAGCATTGTGGGAGAGCTTACCCCTAGTCCACTACCAAAGCTCAGTGAGGTTACTCCTGATTCCAAGTGGCCTAGTTCAGAATCCTGCCAGTCACCCCCTTGGATACCGTAGTCTACTGTGACGTATTCTTGAGAAGAAGACTGTGAAGCTAGCCCTACAGCATCAGCATCAACCGTAAGCCAAACCGCAGGTACTTCAGGTAGGTCTAGGGATTGTTCAGGCAGTAGCAACAAACCAGTTGCTTCGTATTTGTATGTTCCCCCATCTCCAGGGTTGTTCAGTGGAGTTGCTTGGAAGTGGGAGGATTGGGTTGTTGTAGAGAGTATGAGCCAGAAGTGCATACGCTCCGTACCATCATCAGCAGAAGAAAACCCTACGAATGGAATTATTCTATTTGCCGTGGCAGAAGTATAAAGCGCGTGCCAACCTGCGCCGTTGTACAGGAGGATACTGGCCTTTGTTGTGCCTGAATGTCCTCCGTAGGAGCCTATTAGGAACCCACGAGATGTGGAGAACATATGAAAATACCCTTGTCTTGCAACTGGAAGCCCGTCAAATTTATTCGGCCCAACTTCCTCTGACACGTATTGACCGTCGATGTAGGATATTTTCAGTACACCCCCATCTCCTGTGCTTACGTATAAAGCTCCTAGGTAGGTTGTTAGTCCGTGACAGTGGTTGTCGTGAAAGCCTAGGGATTCAATAATGCTGATTGTGCCAGCGGACACGTCAAGCATATACACAGCTTCCGCAGACCCAAAGGCAATACCCATGTCACCGTTTCTATCAGGGAATAGCGCATGGCCTCTTGGCCCACTTCCACTGGTAACAACAGCAGTAGACACAGCAGTCCAATCATCACCTTGGTTTGTGGATTTCCATATCTCTATCTGTCCGTTGTCCTCATCCCACAAGCCAGCGTAAAGATTTGCGTCCAGTGCTTGTATAAAACCCCCTGCGTCTCTGTCTCCTACAGACTGGGCGACCATCATTCCAGTAGTAGGTTGTGTGGAAGCGTCAGCCCAAGTACCGTTATATGCAGTAGCGCGGTACATTTTATGTGTTCCCTCTTCTACTGTTAACACTGTAAGGTATCCGCCTTGTGTGTTAATGCTCATTCCTGTATGAACACCCACACCCGCGGGGTTTGCTGCTGTACCTCTACCACTGTTGTCCACAACAGTCAGTCCCCACTCGGTACTTGCAAGGGTAATCGTTACAACGTTTGTACCATTATCATATGCAGCACTAACACCAGTAATTCCGCCGATTGCAGAAGCGATTCTAGCTCCTAATACGTCCGTGTTACTGCTCCCAGTCCCAGGGTCAAGGAAACTAGAGCCTTCTGTAAGGGTTGTAACTGTATCACTATTTATGGTAACCACAATCGTTGCCCCACTATAGGTAGGGCTGTCACCTAGAGTAATAGTTGCAGTTGTACTTACTTTAACACGGGTGAATCCTGTCCACGCTGTTCCGCTTCCACTGTACTTTGCGACAAAGACGCTACCACCAGAATTATCGTAAGGCGCATGGAACAGTCCAATGTAGTCGCCCTTGAAGTGCACTGTGTCTATAGGCCCGATGAGCGTATCGTTGCTTCCAACGAATCCCCCTACAGGTTCAGTTGTATCCTCTGCTAAAAAGCTAGGGGAAAGTTGTGAGAGCCAGTGGGTCATTACGTTCTGGCTGTCCCAGAAGCGGTTGAATGTCCGCTCATCTTTAGCGAGTGCATACCGAGAACCAAACCCATTAAGAAAATGACTAAACTCAAGGGCTGCAAGGTCTTTACGGTCTTGCCTACGTGGTGTGGCTGTTGTCCTATATGCAGGGGTAAAGTCCCGTATAGGTGTGCGGGTTACTTGTGTTTTGGTTACATATTTTTTACCCGCAATCTCAACTTCAGCCATTAGTTACTCCTGACTACCCTGCCACTTGCCATGCGTCCGAAGTTCAACTCAGCTTTTGCCTGTTGAGCCTCGCCTTTCCAGAAGCCTAACTTACGGGCTAGCTCTGGGGAATCATCTCCGAACTGACTGGATGCAACTTCAGAAGCAGCATAGTACTTTACAAAGTTAGGGTTGATAGGAAGATTATCATCGTCACTCGTAGTAACAGCAGGTGCGGACATGGACACCAACCGTAGGTGTCTGCCGTTGACCAGAGCAACAATACCTCTGGGAATAAGCGTGTCTTCCCTAGGCATAAACCTTCCTGTGTTTGGTACTCGTGCAGTACCGTCGTTGATTACCAACCGTGGAGTAGCATCGCTTCCGCCAACCCTCCACATTTGTGCTTGTCTGGTGTTGGCTAAGACTTCTAGGTACTGACCTGTGATGTCTGACTCAACCATAACATCGCCAATCTCAACGATGTTTGCAGGGATTTCATACTCCCTGATGGTTTCTGATTCGCTGATAACAATGTGGTCATCGAAGTATGCAATAACCGCACCACCAGAAGTAATGTACAGTTCAAAATCAAGTTTGCTTGGGGCACTTGCTACGGCTGTGGTGCTGATAGTAACTTCTTGCCAAGCGTTAATTGTTGTAATTGCATCGGATGTTGTCGTAGTTGTACCGTCAAGCATCCGTAAGTACACGCGGGTAGAAGTATTGGCATAAACCCAGCACTTTACGCTGAAGGATTTATCAGCCCACCGAGTGTAGTCAGGAACACTGAACCGCAATCCTGCTTCAGCACTACCGTTACTGGTTAACTTAGCAGAGTACAAGTGGCTACGGTCAGACCCATGAATAATAGTGGACTCTCTCGCAACAGCAGCACCAGTCCCAAATAAGGTATAACCATTAGGAGCGGATGAAGCTCCATTATCCCATCCTTCCATTGCGCCATCCCCAGGCCCATAGTGACTGAGCATGTCGTTTACTACTAGGTGAGTGTTATCCTCACGCAAACGATGAAGGCTCCTAACACTACGGATAGCAGCGTTTATTCCACGGATAATTCTATCCGCGTCCCATCCTGGTTTTAGTATCGCAAACTTACTGGTACTGTCGAGTGTTGCTCCTGCTACGACAGTAACCCTGTCGGCAGAAGCAGTAAAGTCGTCAATGTTTCGTTTCTGCCCCTGACCAGTACCGTCGTAGATGTACAACTGGTAGTCGTTCAAATCATCATCGTTAGGATGAACTAAAAGTGTAGAGACTAGAGTAGTGGAACTACCAGAATCGGCAGTCCCACTTACTTCTAGCGCACCTAGTAAATCCGCTACCTCAAGAAACGACTCACCACGAGTAACTGTTTCTAAAGCCATGATTTACTCCAATCCTATCTAACTTAGAGGCGCGGTCGTCTTTTTAGCTTGCGCCCACCTGGGTATTTAAGCTTTGCCACTGTGGGAGGGCCAACTGGCATATTAGGAGGACTCCAGCGACCGGACGAGTGGGGCTTCAAACGTAATGACTCCTTGATTAATTCATTCGCTTGCTGCGTTCTCCACGATATGTACCTGCCTTCCTGAGTTTTAGCAGCACCAGTCCCAGGAACGTTGGGTTTGCCCTTTCTGATGATTGGTCTAAGGTTAACATGACCAGGAGGCCGTGGCCCCATCGCTCCTGCCCACTTCTCCATACCGATTCCAGCACGCGGTGGTACATTCCACTCAATAATGGAGCGTCCTCTGGCTCCGCCAACTGGCCCACCAGCCTTCGTCATTATAATATTGGGCCAGTTTCGTGGAGAAGTATACGCCCGTGACCCAGCCTTTTTAATAAGTGCCTTTACACCCATCTTGCCAGCAGCCTTGCTCACGGCTGTTTTTGCGAGTCCTCCAGGAAAGGCTGCTAAAGCAACGCTTGTCCGATGCTTCTCCATAAATCGTGAAGGTGCAGTAAGTACGTGTCCAACCTTCTTTAGGTCAGCCATTACACCAGCCTTGCTAAGCTTCTCTCCACCTTGCTTAGGTGCGAGTGCACTACTCAATGCGCGTCCAAACCTATTGCGGGGGGTTAAAGTGGGGTAAGAAGTCGAGGGTTTCGGCGTAGCAGAAGCGGGTGCTCTACCGAACAATCGTCGTCCTGGCTTCGCCTTTTCTTTTGTTGGACTTCTCCGCTTGCTTGGGTCTGTTGCATATGTTCTTCGTCCTGCTGGCCCTGCCATTACTCTTCTCCCTCTGAGGACTCGTCTACTTCCTCGGCTTCTTCTTCGGATACTTCATCAACTTCCTCCTCTGGGGCATCTACGATGGTCTGTTCCTCTGTGTCTACTAACATGAGCATCTCCTTCTATACTCTGACATAAAATCTTGGCAAACTACCATGCGTTTCCTCGACAAACCGACCAGGGTTTTCAGTACGAGCATCAATATCACCCCATATAACAAAACTTGTCCCCAATTCACTATTCACGGCACTTAGAAATGCTCTACCTTCTGTATTCTCTACCAGACCATGAACGAGGCTAACATAGCCTAACCCCTCCTCACCCACAGCAACTGCATAGAGGACATCATCCTCGACCTTTACCATATACGGCAAGCTGGATAACTGACGGGCCGATATATCTGCCATATCTATCCTTTTCTAAGCTGGTTTAACGGAAACAGCCACCATGTGGTATCCATACTGTCCTGCGGTATTTTGTGTATCTGCTGTCGCTGTATTCGCTCCGCTACTACCAGCCTTTGTATAAAGTGACCCATTGCCGTCCTTCCCACTGGTGTTCACACTGGCATCATGACGCTCGATACCACCATCACTGGCATAGTCACTCCACACGTTGCCTGCTGCGCCGTAGGTATTCCCCTGAGAGTAAACCATAATTTCATCGGCTGCACTAGAAACTGTTGTGGTGGCGTAGCTGGGGGTACTCGAATCATCAATATTGCCAGCAGACGATGTGGCAAAGGTTCCGAACGGTGTGCTTTGATTTACTCCTACAAAGCTGACTGAGCCACCGATAATGACATCATAGGTAGCTGCTGGTGTAATGACCACATCGTTTGTCCCTGTTGCAGGGGCAACTTTGTAGTAAAGACTTGTACGATGATTATTGAGATAAGCTATTGTGCCACCTTCAGTCATGGCATCTCCATCGTATGTAACACTGGTTACAGTTGGGTTTTCTGGATAGGCAGCAAGATTTACGCTTACGACCAACAGCCTATGTGAGGTTGTGGAGCAAGTGTGTGAAAACGTAATCGAACTCACTTCAGTACCCGTATCCCCTGACGCTGCATCAAATGCAAGAGCAGGGGCACTAGCAAACTCAAAGCCGTTTATCTTCTCGATGTCACTATCGGCAAGGAGGTTAAACTTCTCAATGTCGGCAATGGCAATAGTATTTAGCTTCTCAACTTCATTCGCCATTAGCTACCCCTATGCGTGTTCAATTACATCAAGGGACGGGTTGAAATAAATTATGTCTGCCGTT
>Ga0208316_1000385_pt1 | contig 40748 bp, 39 predicted proteins | sample MalvireepMed_231_FD_184240 | JGI IMG/M metagenome (GOLD analysis project Ga0208316, IMG submission 184240) | Marine viral communities from the Global Malaspina Expedition - Malaspina viral metaG DeepMed_231 (SPAdes) (version 2) | ecosystem: Environmental > Aquatic > Marine > Oceanic | place... | reverse complement strand
TCCAGACAAACCGCACGCACCCAAACGTCCGCGCCAGCAAGGCTGCTTGCTCAGGCGTGGGATAGAAGCGGTATTGGTAGGCGCGTTCGGCTTTCATGCTTTACACTTTAGACGAAATATTGTAAGGGTGCAAAACACAAGGCGTCCTGGCGGACGCCGCGCTAACTGATAAAACCAGCTCACCCATGATGGCGTTTCGGTGAGCTGGTTTAAACATAGCTAGTTTAAACATAGCTGGTTTAGGGCACTTACGCGCGGCGCTCCCTATCTACTCATCACCTCCCCCGACCCAAGTAGCGCGGTTTGGCGACGCCCTCTAACGCTTCAAGTGGAATGGTGAGCGTGGGCTGACCAACGGCATAAGGGGCTATCTCATAAACGTTGTAGGTAACTTCCCAACTATTTTCCAGCGGGGCAATATTGTGGCTCTGGCTAAGCGGCCAGTTGGCAGTAAACTGATCATCGAAGCCCATCTCACCTATCCAGCGCTGATGTGCCTGTACCAGCAGTGCATCGAATGCCGCTTCCTGGCCGTCTAGCAGCATCTCATCCGCTTCAACTACGCGCCGCTCCCGCTCGTCAATAACCATGTATTCCGTCAGAGGTAGCCCATGGGCTTGGCCTGCGTGGTAGACATAGCTATTCAGCTCGACCACTAAGAGATCGTGGTGACGCGCGTGAACCGTCGCTTCCAATAGCGCTTCGCTGGTCATGTCGCCAGGCGCGGCTTGGTTGTCCTCTTCAGCTAGGCTCAGGAAGCGCTCAGCGTACGCGTCCCAGCTCTCGGCAGGGGCAGCCGTCTCGTCGCTGATCGCCATGCCTAGGGTGAGCAAGCGGGTTTGTAGGGCCTCGCTTAACGCAGGCGCCTGGGGAAATGCCAGCGCTGAGATAGTCACCGTCGAACACTGCTCCCCTTGGCATCCCGGGGCCACGTACTGTTTTTCCACGGCCAGCGAGGCCAGTGCAAACGGCTCTGAGGGCGATGTATCAGCGGCCAAACAGCCGCCCAAGAGAAGCGCTCCGGCGAGCGATAGACCCACTCCTAGTGTTTTGAACGTGCGTAGCATCTTAACCTCCTTGTGAATCACTCACCCTATGAGGCGGGCTGATCATCGTAGAACGGCAACGCCCCTGCAGAGCGGCAGGGGCGTTGTTGAAAACGAACCGATACTTCGCGGTCGCGTTTAGGTGTCCGGCTGCATTTCGGTGGGTTCTGCGCTCACCGCTAGTTCGAACATACCGCTGCCGCTGGCGCTAAAACCGCGTGCGCTCACGGTATAGGTGCCGGGCAGTAGCGCCTGCTCTAAACGGGCGTTGGTACCACCGCCGCTGTCGTCGTCAGTATAGGACACGCCTTCGCCGTACAGTTCAAGATACGTATCGAAGTCGTTAGAGCTCATGCTCAGCGTGACGAGCGAGCTTTCCTCTATCGTGAGCTGATAGGTCAGAGCCTCGCCGCTGTACCAGCCGTTGAGCGTTTCATCGGGAGTGAGCGCACCTTCGTTGCGTAACTCGACATCGTTCGGCAGATCACGCGGCTCGATGGCGAGGGTGAACAGCCCGCTGTCGGTGCCATAGGCGGTACGGGCCGTGAGTTGGTAAGTACCCGGCGCGAGAAAATCGGCAATGCGCGCATTCAACTCACCCGCACTGTCATCATCTTCACGGTAATAACCGTTAGGGCCCTCGAGTACCAAGTAAGCGTCCACATCGCTGGAGCTCATATCGATTTGGTACATGCCCGCTTGGTCGATCTCTAAGTCATACGTGACGTCTTGCCCGCTGTACCAGCCGCTCAGCGTCTCGTTGGGGGTGACGGTGCCATCGTTACGCAGCTCGCCATTCCCCGGCAGCTCATGGGGCTCGGCCGTCAGGGTGAACAGGCCACTGCCATCACCAAAGGCAGAGCGGGCAGTCAACGTGTACTCACCGGGGGCAAGAAAATCGGCAATGCGAGCATTCAACTCACCCGCGCTGTCGTCATCTTCGCGGTAGTAATCGTTCGGGCCTTCCAATTCTAGGTACGCATCGAACTCATCGGCACGCATTTCGATCTGGTACATGCCTGCTTCTTCGATGGTTAGCGTGATCTCACGTTCGGTGGTATCGAGCCAGCTATCGATGGGCGTACCCACCGTCATGGTATCGGCATCGCTCAGCTCAATAGTGCGGCTGTTGACGTTGAAAGGCCCATAGCTATGGGCATCAACACCGCTGATCACCACAATGTAATCGCCCCCTCTTCAATACGGTGGCGTACCGTTTCAGCGTTGGCCAATAGCTGGAGCTGGTCGTCATACAGCGCGACCGTACCTTTCAGTGCACCGCTTAAAGCGATTTCCACCAATGTCTCTTCTTCAAGTGAAATAGCGTAGCGAGTGAAGCGACTGCCATCCTTACCGTTAAGCTCGCTGGCAGAAGTGATTTCACCCCGCGCACGCTCGCCCAAGGTCAGATAATCCAGGCCTTGTAGCGCAGCAGGCGTAGTGTCCTGCTCAGCGGTAGTTTCTGCTACAGGCTCTTCCATAGCGGCCGCTTGGTTGGGTAACGCTTGCGCGGCAAAGTAGCCAACGGCAACGCCGCCCACCGCCACAATCAAAAGAGTAAGAGAGGAAGACTTAGCCATGGGTGCATCCTTGTTCATTGGCGAGATAGTGGTCAGCAGTAGAGCGCAGTGATGTCGTACATGAATTATATGGCGCTAAACGAGTTAAAGTGAGCGTTTAATGAAAAATATTGCACCGCACAAATATCATCATTAACTGGCTTCATGGGAACGGCATAACTCACTGAAACGCAAGGGCATACCGGCATGTGATAAAAAGTGAAATTATGCGGCCAATTGCGCCGATCTTCTTAAAGCTTGCCGACCCCTGCATAGCAAGCTACTATCCATACGCCTATCGGCACCTCGTCGACGAATGCGGAGTCCGCTTTACGAACCACTGAGGTACTCCTATGGGAGCCCATAAACACCGACTACGAACGACCTGCTTGGCAGTCGCACTGCTTTTTTTGACGGCCAATCAAGCAGTTGCTCATCAAACCAATGCGCAAACTGAGTTACAAGAAGGGGTGGCTTCTTTCTATAGCGACCGCTTCCAAGGGGCCACCACCGCCAGTGGTGAGCCCTTCGATCAACAAGCGCTGACTGCAGCGCACCCGAGTCTGCCCTTCGGTACCAAGGTGCTGGTCACCCGCCCCGATACCGGACAAGAAGTCGAAGTCATGATCAATGATCGTGGCCCGTTCGTAAAAGGACGCGTGATCGACCTTTCTAAACGGGCAGCGCGAGCCCTCGGGATGATTCGCCGAGGCACGGCACCTGTAATGATCACCCTGGTAGATTAACGGATAACACATCCGCAAGCGTGTGATACCCCTTAAGCGATCAGCGTTGCAGCAAATGCTGAGTAAAGCGGCCCCACCCAGGGCCGCTTTTTTATATGCTCGTGTTAAGTCCGCGAACTTGCATGCGTGCTAATGGTCTCTACCCTGCTAGAAGCGTAACTTACCATCTTGATGCAGGAGGCAGCGATGCTATCTCGTTTTTATACCCTCACCGACCACCCCACCGGCCTACCTAAGCGCGAGCTATTTTCCTTAGAGAGCCAGGAGCTTCCCGACCTAGATGAAGGCGAAGTACGCATTCGCAATCACTGGCTCTCGGTAGACCCCTACATGCGTGGCCGGATGAGCGGCGTGCACACCTACGTAGCGCCCTTTCAGCTTGGAAAGCCAATGGAAGGCGGCGCGATTGGCGAAGTCATCGCCTCTAACCACCCCAACTTGAAAGTGGGCGATAAAGTGAGCCACATGGGCGGCTGGCGCGATATCGCACAGCTGCCGGGAAATAGTGTCACCGCTCTTCCAGATCACAACGTGCCAGACCAAGCCTACCTAGGCGTTCTGGGCATGCCCGGCATGACCGCCTGGACAGGCCTTAACCTAATAGCCGAGTGCAAACCGGGCGATAACGTTTTGGTGAGTGCCGCCAGCGGCGCGGTGGGGTCTCTGGTGGTGCAGCTGGCAAAAGCAAAAGGCTGCCATGTCGTGGGTATCGCAGGTGCTGCGCATAAGCTTGCTTGGCTGGAGTCGCTAGGCGTTGAACCGGTCAGCTACCGTGACCGCAGCGCGCAAGAGTTAAGCGATGCCATTAAACTCGCCAGCCCCAACGGCATCGACATCTATTTTGAGAACGTAGGCGGTATCTGTTTGGAAGCGGCACTCAGCCAACTTAACGAAGGCGCACGCATTGCCGTCTGCGGGATGATTGATGGCTACAATGCGGAAACCCCAGCCCCAGGGCCAAGTAACCTGTCGCAGTTGGTGGCACGTAAAGCCAAAATGCAGGGTTTTATTGTCGCCGACCACTGGGCCAGCTATGGCTACTTCTTAAATGAAGTCGCTCCTCAGGTGGCTGATGGCAAGCTGGACTATAAAGAGACGATCAAAGAAGGACTTGAAAGCACGCCAGACGCCTTTTTAGCGCTGTTTGAAGGCGGCAATACCGGCAAAATGCTGGTGAAGCTATCTGATTAAGCACCAGGCTGCTGTTAACGAGGTTACGCTAGGTTAAATCTGACACCTTTCCCAGCTTATCTATCTGAGCCGCGCTATGGTGAATAGCGCGGCTTTTTTGTCGATAGAAATAATTAGCCAGCAAAGTGTTAGACCAAAAGCGAATTGATTATTAAAATCACAGCTAATCAATGTGTGTTTTAACCCATCGGCGCTGCCGATGGGTTAGGGCACGTTGTGGAGCCGCTGCTTTGATGTTTATCAAAGCAGCATCAACTTGTTGTCAATAGGGGTTTACCTCATGGATGAACACACGCGTGATCGTGGCAAATGGCCAGCCTTGCTGCTGGGTTTGCTGCTAGCGATAGCTGGCGTAGCACTTGCCGTAGGTGGCGGCCAACTGCTTATGCTGGGCGGTAGTGCTTACTACTTAATTGCTGGGGTCGCCGTGGTGGTGGCTGGGCTGCTGCTGGCCTTGCGCAAAGGCGCAGCACTTTGGCTATACGCCCTCATTTTGTTCGCCACCCTGGTGTGGGCGCTTTGGGAAGTAGGCCTAGACTGGTGGCAACTGGTACCTAGGGTCGCCATTCCCTGCCTAATCGGCATCATCATGCTGCTGCCGTGGTGGCGCAAACCGCTCAACTCGCGCGGTGGCAGCCTCGCCCTTACGGCCAGCATTGGCGCGGCTATCATCGTCGCTATTGCCAGCCAGTTTAGCTACCCAGGCACCATTGAGGGCAGCATCGAGTCTGCCAATAACACCGAGGCGGTCAACCCGGCCCAGGTCGCGGGCGACGACTGGCCTGCCTACGGTGGTACCAATGCTGGCACCCACTACTCGTCACTCGACCAAATCACGCCCGAGAACGTTGGCGAATTGGAAGAAGTGTGGCGCATTCAAACCGGCGATGAACCCGGCCCCAATGCCCCGCCGGAAATCACCAACCAGAATACGCCGCTGAAAGTCAACGACAGCCTATATATCTGCACCTCGCATAGCCGTGCCATGGCGCTGTCACCGGAAACCGGCGAAACCCTTTGGGAGTTTGATCCCAATATCAGCACCATGGGCGCAGACGATTTCTCCGGTTGGGCCCACATGACCTGCCGCGGCCTCGCCTACTACGATGCGTCTAACTACGATGCGTCTAACTACGAAGCCTCGAACGACGACGCTGAAAACACCGACAGCAGCACTAACGATGGCACGGCGTCTGCGGAAGACGCCGCGGCCACTCCTCGCGTGCTGTTTGATGACGGCAGCCAGTTCGACCTGGACCTGGCCTTCCTGCTCTTCATCAGCGGCCTAGGCGATAACCCAGCGTCTGAGGACGGCGGTGAAGCGGCCATGCTCAGCGCCACGGACGTAATGTGCCCGCGCAGGCTCTACTTGCCCACTGCCGATGCCCGCCTGATTGCGCTGAATGCCGATACCGGCGAGCGCTGCGAAAGCTTTGGCAACAACGGCGAAGTGGATCTCACCAATAACATTGGCGAGTTCTCCCCCGGCGGCTACTACTCCACCTCCCCGGCCACGGTGACGGAAGATTTGGTCATTTTGGGCGGCCACGTCACCGACAACAGCTCCATCGACGAACCGTCCGGCGTGATTCGTGCCTTCGACGTGCATACCGGCGAGCTGGTGTGGAACTGGGACAGTGGCAACCCAGACGACACCGCCCCACTCGAAGAGGGTGAAACCTATACCCGCAACTCTCCCAACGTGTGGGCCCCTATCAGCGTCGATGAAGAATTGGGGCTCGTGTATCTGCCCATGGGCAACGCCACCCCGGACCAGTACGGTGCCGATCGCTCTGAAAACGATGAAACGTATAGCGCAGGACTCGTAGCGCTGAACCTGAACGACGGCCAAGTGGCCTGGGTCTACCAATTCGTTCACCACGACCTGTGGGACATGGATACCCCGGCTCAGCCGGTTCTGATCGACCTAGCAACGGCTAACGGCACCCAGCCCGCCGTGATTCAGCCCACCAAGCAGGGCAGCCTTTACGTGCTCAACCGGGAAACCGGCGCGCCCATCGTGCCAATCGAAGAAGTGCCCGCACCGCAAGGGGCTATCGAAGGCGACTGGACCGCAGAAACGCAGCCACGTTCGGCGCTGAACTTGCTGCCACCACCGCTCACCGAGCGAGATATGTGGGGCGCGTCACCGTTCGATCAGATGATGTGTCGCATCCAGTTCCGCTCGCTGCGCTACGAAGGCCAGTACACGCCGCCCTCCTTGGAAGGCAGCATCGTCTACCCGGGTAATGTGGGGGTAATGAACTGGGGTGGCGTTGCGGTCGACCCTGAACGCCAGGCGCTATTTACCGGTGCGAAGTACCTCGCGTTTGTTTCTACGCTGGTGCCCCGTGATCAAGTGGAAGAGGGCCAAGGCTCCGCCAGTGAACAAGGCCTACAGCCTAACGAAGGCGCACCCTATGCGGTAGAACTAGGCCCGCTGCTTTCCGTGCTGGGCTTACCCTGCCAAGCGCCCTCCTGGGGCGATGTGGCAGGTATCGACTTGCAGGATGCAGAAGTGGTGTGGAAACACCGCAACGGTACCACCCGCGACAGCATGCCCTTTGGCCTGCCGATTGGGTTGAACGTCGGCGTTCCTGCGCTGGGCGGCCCGCTGACCACCGCTGGCGGCGTCTCTTTCTTGAGCGGCACGCTGGACCAGTACTTACGCGGCTACGACATCACCACGGGTGAAGAGCTCTACAAAGCGCGCTTACCCGCCGGTGGTCAGGCCACGCCGATGACCTATACCGGCGCCGACGGCCGCCAGTACGTGGTGGTGACGGCCGGTGGTCACGGTACCTTTGGCACCAAGATGGGTGACTACGTGATTGGCTACGCGTTACCGGAGTAACCGCTAGCTCTACGGAGTCAGCTAGTGCTGGTGGGAGGGAGCTTCAGCTCGCGACTGGTGGCTTAGCCAAGGCGCCTGACGGCGCCATTCGCCCGCTAAAGCGGCCTCCCACAGCAGACTTACCAAGCGTAACTGATAGATCAATACTTTAACTGACTGATATGGCGGCCATAGGCCGCCCTTTTTGCATCTGGCGCTACCTGAACCCTGAGTCAGCCTTAAGCATAGCCAGCGTTAAAAACTCAGCTCGACACCACCATAAACGCTGCGCCCTGGTGCGGGTTCGTAAAAGCGTCCAAAGGTGCCGTTCAAGCGCACATTGGAGTAGTGCTCTTCATCCAGCAGGTTACGCAGGCCCACATAGGCGCTTAGCCGGGTCTGTTGGCTCAGTTGCCAGCCGTCGCCCACCCGTAGGTTCACCAGCCAGTAGCTATCCACCGACGTCTCGTTGGCGTTATCGGCCACCAAGTCACCGACGTATTCGGTCTCTAACGTGGCGAAGCGCTCGTCAAGGTTCTCCCACGTTAGCTGGTTCACCCAGGTTTGTTCCGGCAGGCCGGGAATGCGGTTGCCATCGAAGCGTTCAGAAGGAGTGGCAAACTCGTCGAACTCGTAGCGCGCCAGGGTCAGCGCACTGTCCAAGCGCCACTGGTCGGCCAACTGCCACCCCAGCGCCAGCTCGACACCATCACGCTTGGTATCACCGGCGTTCTGGTAGAACGTGCGGCCGCCTTCGTCGTAGGGCACCAGCTCATCGCGCACGCGGACGGAGAAGAGCGCCACATCGTAATCCAGCGCCAGCGGTGCGATGTAACCACGCAGCCCCACTTCACGGTTCCAGGCTTTTTGTGGCTCTACGCCTGGATTGAAGCCTCCGCCAGCGGGGTTGGCAAACTCAGAGAACGTCGGCGTCTCGAAGGCCGTGCCGGTATTGATATACGCTTGGTGCTGCGGGCGGTAGCGGTAACTCAGCCCGGCAGAACCGCTCCATTCGTTAAAGGTGCGCTGGCCACTCTGGTCGCCGTCGGCGGCAAAATCGTCGTCGACATCGAGATCTACCCGGTCAAACCGCGTGCCCAACGACAGCGTCAGCAGCTCCGACAGCGCTAAATCCCCCTGGGCAAACACGCCAGTGGAGGTCGCGGTTTGGGTTTCATCCGCGAGCGGCTCGCCCACCGCCCCTTGGGGATTCACATCGTTGCGGAAGCGGTCATCTTTCTGGCGTACGGCATCCACCCCCACGATGTAATTCAGCGGCAGGTTGCCTAGCGTTACCTCGTGGTGATACTCGGCGCTAGCGCCCATGTAATCGCGCTGATAGCCCAGGCGGCTGCTGCCCACAAACGGTAGCTGTTGCTCAAAATCCCTCTGAGCGATAAAGCCTTTCAGGTACAGCTCGCCCTCTCCTGCGGACAAATCCTCGTATTGCAAGCCGATCAACTGCTGGTCGACGGTTTGACCGGCATCTAGCGCCAGCGAGTTCGGTGCGGCTTGGTCGCGCCCTTCGGCCACCTCGCGGGCGTTGAGCGCGCCGGGGTCTTCCGAGCGGGGGTTATCCAGCAAGTTGATGATGGCGGTGAGTGCCCGATCGCTGCCCAGCTCACGGCGCAGCTTGGCATTGAGCAGATACTTCTCGGTGGAACTCTGCTCCCGGTAGCCATCTACGTTCAGCGCAGTGAGGCTGATATGGTGCGACCAATCCCCCTGCACGCCGCCATTTTGCAGCGCCATTTTCTGGTAGCCATCGCTACCGGCGCCCATACGCAGCCGAGTGCCGGGGTTGTCGCGCCCATCGGCGGTGGTAATGTCGATCACGCCACCCGCCGCGTTGCCGTAGAGCACCGAGGACGGCCCACGAATGACCTCAATGCGCTCAGCGCTATCCAAATCAATCGCATCTAGCTGGGCCTGCCCATCCGGCAGCGTGTAAGGAATACCGTCCACCATCACCGTAATGCCACGCACCCCAAACGGTGCGCGGGCACCAAAGCCGCGAATCGAAATACGCTGCCCCTGGGCAAAATTATCGCGGTTCTGCAGGAAAACGCCCGGCACCCGGTTGAGCGACTCATCCAAACGCACCCGCTGCTGGCCTTGGGCAATGGCGTCTTGCTCTATCGTCGAGACCGCAGCAGGCGTGGCGTAAATCTCACGCGCCAAGCGCGGTGCGCTGACTTCTACAGTGGGCAGTACGGCTTCTGTATCGGTTTGTGCCCATACGGGGGCGGAAAAAGCGGTGCTGAGTAACAATAATGAAGGAGGGAGATAGCGAGTCATGGCATCCTTTCCAATGAAAAACCCCAATGAATCATCAGTGAGCGCTCAACGTTATGACGTTCATCGGGGAACGGCTACGTAAAATGGTAGTGGTATGATGGAGTGACTAATTAGCCAAGTGTAGGGATTAGTTCTACACTGGCGGCTGGGCAACATTATACTAACGGTGTAAGCAAAGGAGGCTACATGGCGTTTACCGCGACTGACCCGATCAAGATGATTTTTGCGGTTATCTTTCCCCCGCTAGGGGTGTTTTTTGAGGTCGGTTTCAAAGGACACTTTTGGCTCAACATCCTGCTGACGCTCTTTGGCTTCATTCCAGGCATCATTCACGCCTTCTACGTCATATTGAAGCACTAGCCTCTCTCATTGCGTAATCTCTCATTGCGTCATTAGTTTAACAAACGCCGCCTTGCATTGCGCAAGGCGGCGTTTGTTAAACTCTGGTTGAAACGGCTTAGGCGCTGACTAATACGCTGCCAAAGGGTCCATCACCGGCGTTGAGCGCCTCTTCTGCTAGCGCCACGGCGCGTTCTAAGTAGCGATACTCATGATCGTAAACCATGCTGCCCCCCCCCTATCGTCTGAATACGGATTAGCCGTTCTCCACCGCGTGGCCGCCTTCTTCATCAGGCGCTTCAGCCAGCGTATGCCCTTCACTTCGGGCAATCACGGTCGTGCCGACCAAGTCTCCCGTGACATTCAGCGCCGTTGCCCCCATACCTACCAGGGCATCAATGGCGGTTAATAGCGCCACGGTTTCAATGGGCAGGCCTACTTGAGCAAACACGGTGGCAATCATGATAATGCCCGCCCCCGGCACCCCAGCCGTGCCTACCGTCACCAGCGTGCCGATCAGCACAATCTGCACCATGCTCATCAAATCCAGAGGAGCGCCAATCACGTTGGCGGCAAACACCGCTGAAATGGCAATACGGATGGCGGCACCGTCCATATTGAGCGTTGCTCCCAGGGGCAGGCTAAAGCCATAAATGCTTTTCGGGATGCCTAAACGCTGCGCGGCGTTAATCGTAACAGGCAGCGTGCCGGAGCTGCTTTGGGTTGCAAACGCGGTGGCCATCGGCGTGCGCGCCTCACCAAAAAAGCTGCGTAACTTCACGCCAAACAGCAGCATCACCGCGCAGTAGATCAACAGCTGTGCGCCGAGCGCGATGTACAGCACCATCACCATGTCACCCAGCGAAAGAAGCGTTTCCATCCCCTGCTGGCTCACCGTTTCAGCAACAATGGCAAAGACGCCAATGGGCACAAAATGCAGCACCCCCGACATCACCTTCAGGGTCACCTCGTTTAACCCTTCAATAACTTGATAAAGCTGCTCGCCAAGCGCGTGCTGCTGCTCAGATTGGCGCATTTTCAACAGCGCAATCCCGAACACCAGCGCGGTAAAGATGATGCCCAGCATATTGAGCTCGGCAAAAGCGGCCACGATATTGCCCGGCACGATATTGAGCAGCGCATCGACCACACCGGGATTCTCGGGTACCGAGAAGCTCGCGCTGTCGTTGAGCGTCATGCCGCTGCCTGGGCTAAATAGCGTTGCCACGGTTAAGCCCACCACAATGGCGAATGCAGAAGAGGCCAAATAGTAAATAAACACTTTGCCGCCAACGCGCCCTGCGCTTCCTTCCCGAGACTGATTCACCCCTACCATGAGCGTAAACAGAACAATCGGTACGATGAGGAAAGTCAGGAGACGTAGCAGTAAATCACCCAGCGGTGCCAGCCAAACGGCCACCCAGTCACCGCCCACAATACCCACCAGAACACCCATCACCAGCGCGATGGTGACGCGCAAAATGAGCGACGCTTGAAGGTAGCGCTTCCATAAATATGTCATTGAATGCCCTGTTGGTTTAAATCAGGTTGGTATAAATCAATGGAAAACCACGTCATGTTGCATCATCGCGGGTTGCCAAACCAGCGTGGCGTTTGCTTGAGCTCCATTACGCCGACTAAATAGCTTAGCATGGCACCTATGGCGACTTTACACAGGGCCGATTGCTTGCCTCTCCTCAACGCCACTAACAGGAGCCACTATGAATACGATCAACCCTAACAAACTCCACCACAGCAAATGGACCGCGGTGACGCCACGTAATAAAGAAAAACACTTTATCGTGACCCAACTGCTACGTGATGAAGAGGAGAACGTAGTGGACGTGGTGCTGGAAGCGGTTCACTCCCACCGGGAAACAACGCTGGCATGGCAAGCGCTAAAAGACGATAGCACCTGGAAAATGGGTTGGAAGTAGCGAACCTACCACTCGCTGCCCTATGAAAATAAATGCAGAAAGGCTTTGACCTAGGCTAAGAAGCATGACACTGTAGCGTCAGTTGGTTAGCAAGCAGCATGGTTTCAGAAGTGTACGATCTTTTTCGGCAGCCTGATATTGTATTCCTTGTTTCACCCGCTACTTCATCTGGGTAATACCAGGAATTTTATTACGGCGCATTAGCGCGAAAGGATTTACACAATGGCAACTGGCACAGTTAAATGGTTTAACGACACCAAAGGCTTCGGTTTCATCGCTCCTTCTGACGGTGGCGACGACCTGTTTGCACACTTCTCTGAAATTCAGTCTGACGGCTTCAAAACCCTTCAGGAAGGCGCTAACGTCTCTTTTGACGTTACCCAGGGTAAAAAAGGCCTTCAGGCTTCTAACATCAAGCAAATCTCCTAAGTCCTATCTTTCTAGATAGCACTGAAAAGTTTGCTAGAACCCTCACCCATTAGGTGAACGGTTCAAACAGAAAGGCCCGCCTCGGCGGGCCTTTTTGCGTTTGGGTATTAAATCCTCTCCCATACGATTAGTTGAGCATCAATAGTCAGCGTTAGCTGCTCCAAGTTAGCTGCTCGCTCGCGCCCCTCCGCACTGGCACGATACAAATGCGGCGTCATGGTCAGCAAATCGCGGATAACGTCTGCCCCTTCTAATGAAATAGCGTAGCGAATCTGCTCGGAAGCTCGGTGAACAAACCCTTCCGGTACATCAGGCGCTTTCTCACGTGCAGGTTTTAAGGTGGGATAAATAATTTTCCGTAGCTCGCGCAGGTGCTCCGGCCCCGCTTCTACTTGCAGCAGCTGCCCGCCCGTTTTCAGCACACGCGCAAACTCACTATGTACTGGAAAGCCAAACATACACAGCACGCTATCCAGCGTTGCTGACTGCACCGGCAATTGGGCGTTACTGCCCACTACCCAACGGCTGATCGGTGCGTGCTTATCGTCTTGCTTCGCCGCCGACTGCACCGCCCACTTCGAGATATCCAGCCCCATCAGTGACAGCGCCTGCGACTCGGTCATGTATTGGGACAGTTGGCGCAGGTAGTAACCCTCGCCACAGCCTGCATCCAGGCAGCTGTACGTTTCTGCCTGCTCACAGTGGCGCATCACCGCCTGGCTAAGCGCCTTTGCTATAGGCGCATAGTCACCCGCCGCCAAAAAGCGCTGGCGTGCGGCCACCATGGCTTTGCTATCACCAGGGTCGGTGGAGCGTTTCTGCTGCACTGGTAGCAGATTGATATAGCCCTGTTTCGCCACATCGAAACTATGGTTTGAGGCACACCGCCACGTGCCACCTTCCAACTGGAGCGGTTCGCCGTCTAACGGGCAGGCCAGGGCCTGAAAAGGGGTACGATTCATCGGAAGTTTCTCGTGACGGCTTTTTCTGGTGTGAATAGACGGGCAATATGCTGACACATCATCGATGGGCATCAGGCATCTAAACATTAACGATACCGGAAAGCCCATATAACTCAACTTGAACGGTGAGCGTTGCAACACTCACCCCGTTTGCCGACAGTGCGTTAACTTTCGGCGACTAAGGCAACATACCATGCAACCTTTGCTGCGCATCGCGGGCGCTTGGCCCTACTTGATGGCCATCTTTCTCAATGCCTTTGTAGATCTCGGGCACAAAATCGTCATTCAGAATACGATTTTCAAAAGCTACGATGGCGCGACCCAGGTCGTGCTTACCGCTCTGGTGAATGGGCTAATTCTGCTGCCGTTTATTCTCCTCTTCAGTCCAGCAGGCCATATTGCCGACAGCACGCCCAAAGTACGTGTGCTAAGGCTCTCCGCCTGGGCGGCGGTGGCGGTGTCGCTGGGCATTACCGCCGCCTACTACCAGGGCTGGTTCTGGCTCGCTTTTGCGATGACGCTGCTGCTGGCTATTCAGTCTGCATTCTACTCACCCGCCAAGTACGGCCTAGTGAAAGGGCTGTTTGGTAAACCGAGGCTAGCCGAAGCCAACGGGCTAGTGCAGGCGGTTACCATTGGTGCGATCCTGGCCGGCACGGTGGCGTTTACCGCCCTGTTTGAACACTGGGTCACCCCCAGCGCCAGCACGCCCAGCGACCTGCTGCGCCATATCGCCCCGCTGGGCTGGCTACTGGTGCTTAACAGTGGCCTTCAGGTCGTCGCCCTCTATCGGCTCAAACTGGATGAAGCACAGCCTGCGGCTACCCCGCTAACGTGGGCACGCTACCGCAGCGGCACTGCGCTAAAAAACAATCTGAGTATTCTTGCCCGCCAGCCGGTGTTGCGGCTCTCCATCATTGGGTTGGCGACGTTCTGGTCGGTGGGGCAAGTGCTGCTAGCCGCTTTTCCCGCCTATGCCAAAGAGGCGCTCAGCATTGGGAACACGCTGGTGCTGCAAGCCATTCTCGCCGCCAGCGGTATCGGCATTGCTCTCGGCTCGCTGTTAGCCAGCAAGCTCTCCCGCAACCGTATTGAAACCGGGTTAATTCCGCTGGGTGCTGTCGGGGTCGCCGTCGGACTTTGGTGCCTTCCTCTCCTCACCACGCCCACCAGCCAAGCGCTCAACTTTGTGTTCATCGGCATGATGGGCGGGCTATTTATCGTGCCGCTCAACGCGTTGATCCAGTTTCATGCGGCGGATCACGAGCTAGGCACCGTGCTGGCCGCCAATAACTGGATCCAAAACCTTTCGATGCTGGGCTTTTTGGTGCTCACTGCGCTGTTCACACTAGCGGGGGTCGATAGCCACTACCTGCTGCTGTTGGTCGCCAGCGTGGCGATGGTGGGCGGCGGCTACACCATTTTCAAACTGCCCCAGAGCTTAGTGCGCTTTATTCTCAGCTTCCTGATTACCCGCCGTTACCGCGTAGACGTTCACGGGCTGGAAAACCTGCCCGCCCAAGGCGGCGTGCTGCTGCTGGGCAACCACATTAGTTGGGTAGACTGGGCGATGGTGCAAATTGCTAGCCCGCGCCCGGTGCGCTTTGTGATGCTGAAAAACATCTACCAGCGCTGGTACCTACGCTGGTTCTTTAAAGCGCTGGGCTGCATTCCCATTGAGCGCGGCGCAGGGGCCGAGAACGCGCTGGCCGCCGTGGCCGAGCAGCTCAACGCAGGGGAAGTGGTTTGCCTGTTTCCCGAAGGAGCGATTAGCCGAAACGGCCAGTTGGGCGAGCTGCGCCGAGGCTACGAGCGCGCCTGCAAACACGCCCACCCAGACGTGCGCATCGTGCCGTTTTACCTGCGTGGCCTGTGGGGCAGCCAATTCTCCCGCTCGTCTAGTAAACTCAAGGAGCTACGCAATGCGCCGCTGCACCGCTCTGTGGTAGTCGCCTTTGGTAAACCGCTGCCCAAAGACACCCCCGCCGACGTACTCAAACGGCGTATTTTCGAGCAGGCGACCCACTCGTGGCAACACGCCATGGAGGAGCTGCCTTCGCTGCCTGAGGCCTGGATCAACAGTGTCAAACGCAGCCCAAGCGCCCCAGCGCTTGCCGACACCTTGAGCCGCCCACTCAACGCAGGCCAAGCGCTCACCGCTAGCCTGCTGCTCGCCAAGCGCTTTCGCCACCGTAGCCTCAACGAAGCGACGCTTGGCCTTTTGCTGCCTACCAGCACTGCTGGGGTACTGGCCAATATGGCCACGCTGCTCGCGGGTAAAACGCTGGTGAACTTGAACTACACCGCCAGCCAAGCGTCCCTTGCCTCTGCGCTGCAGCAAGCCGATATTCGCACCGTCGTCACCGCGCGCCGCTTTGTGGAAAAGCTGAGCCAGCGGGGGCTGGCAGTAGAATCGCTGCTGGAAGGTAAGCAGGTGATCTATTTGGAAGATCTACAGGCGGGGATCTCCCGGTTTGAGCGCGTCAGTACGTTTCTTGCCGTGCGCCTGCTGCCCGCTTGGTTGTTACAAGCGCTGTTCTGCTATGGACGGAATGCGGACGCCACGGCGGCCATTCTGTTCTCCAGCGGCAGCGAAGGGCAGCCTAAGGGTGTGATGCTGAGCCACCGCAACCTGATGGCGAATATCAAGCAGACCTCCGACGTGCTCAATACCCAGCACGACGATGTGGTCATGGCCTCGCTGCCGCTCTTTCACGCGTTCGGTTTTACCGTCACCCAGCTACTGCCATTGATCGAAGGGCTGCCGATGGCCAGTCACGCCGACCCCACCGATGCCCCAGGCGTCGCCAACGCGGTGGCCAAGCATAAAGCCACCATTATGTTCGGCACCTCCAGCATGCTGCGCCTGTTCAACCACAGCCCAAAGGTACAGCCCGCCATGTTGGCAAGCCTACGTGTTGTGGTGGCCGGTGCCGAGAAACTGGATGACAGCGTACGTGAAGGGTTTGCGCAAAAATTCGGTAAGGCGATTTATGAAGGTTACGGCGCGACAGAAACCGCCCCCGTAGCGGCCGTTAACCTACCCGACGCCGTCGGCGTTCACTACCAGCAGGTTCAAAAAGGCAATAAGCCCGGCACCGTGGGTATGCCGCTCCCCGGCACCAGCATTAAGGTCGTCGATCCAGAGAGCTTCGAGGAGCTACCCACTAACGAGCCAGGCATGATTGTGATTAGCGGGCCGCAGGTGATGCAGGGCTATCTCAACGACCCTCAGCGCACCGAACAGGCCCTCAAAAGCTTCGACGGCCAGCGCTGGTACGTTACCGGCGATAAAGGGTTTATCGATGAAGATGGCTTTTTAACACTGATCGACCGCTACGCCCGTTTTGCCAAAATCGGCGGCGAAATGGTCAGCCTCAGCGCCGTCGAAGCCGCGGTCAGAGCGGTCGTCGACGACCCCGACATACCGCTGATGGCCGTCAGCCTGCCCGACGCGAACAAAGGCGAACGTATCGTCCTACTGAGCGAAGCAGCGCTGGACGCCCAAACGCTCAAAACCGCCCTGCGCAGCCACGGTACGCCCGCGTTAATGATTCCCAGCGACTGGCTCACCGTGGAAGAGATACCTCGTCTAGGGTCAGGAAAAGCAGACTTTGCTGGCGCGAAACGGCTTGCCGAAGCGCAGCTGGCGGCTGAATCATCTTAGTAAAAAGGGCAGCGGCATGGCCGCTGCCCTTTCTGGCGAACTTACTCAGCACCGCCGTCCGGTGCGTCACTTGAGTCGTTTGACTCACCGGTTTGTCCCGTCGCACCTTTCTGTTGGCCGCTTGATTGTCTAGCATGCTCCCCACGCGCAATATCATGATGGCTAATCACCACCACGTCGCGGGGCCACCACTCGGGGTGTTCGTCGCGGATATAGGCCATCAGCTTCTCACGCACGTTCATCTCAGCGGTCCAGCCCGCTAGCGGGTCCGAGGTCATTAAGTAGCAGGTGACCGTTTGTGCGTAGGAAGTTTGGCCTGTGACGTAGCAGAGCAGCTTATGGTGCTCAATCACGCACTCTTCTTCCTTAGCGAATTCTAAAAACTTCTCACGCACCTGAGAGATATCCGCGCTGAGGTGCAGGGTTAGCTCCATGAAGCGGTACATTTTGGTGCTTTTCACCGAGAGGTTTTCAAACGGTTTGGACGTAAAGTACGTGACCGGCACGATCAACCGCCGCTCATCCCAAGAACGCAGCCGAATGAAGGTGTAGAAAATCCCTTCCACATAGCACCACTGCCCTTCGAAGATCACCAAATCGCCAATGCGGATGGGCTTGGCCAGTGAGAGTTGGAACGACGACAGAATATTGCCCAGCACCGTCTGCCCCGCGATACCGACCAGCACGGCCAACACACTGGCCGAGGCCAGAATGGACAGGCCCAACGATTCGAACAGCTGGATTTGCCCCAGCACATACACCGAAACCGCCACCACGGTGATTAAAATAATCACCCGGCGCAGGGCGTAGAGTGAGGTCAGCAGCCGGCGTTTGTCTTTGGGTTTGGTATCGTCGATTTCCCCCACCAAGCGGCGGGTCATGCGTAGCATAATGGTATCGACCAACCGCAGCGCAATGGTGCCTGCCCCCCAGGCCATGATCGCGATCAGTAGTACCCTGAACGTCGTGGTCGCTACCGCTGAAAACGACACCACGTAATCCAGCAGCATCTGGGTGAACAATGACACCACAATGAACGCGACGGGCACGCCAATTTGATCAGCAAAAATGGTCGAGAGCCCGGAGGGCAGAATGCGCGCGACCAAACTGACAAGGTAATACGTTGCCACTCCCACTAAGCCAATCGTGATCAGAAAAATAGGGATCGCCAGCCACTCCCAGATTTTCAGCACGCCAAACGACGCTTTGAAGCGTTCGGGAATATAGCTTTCCAGCATGGAGGGGCCATACTCCTCATACAGTGCGGGAATCGACGACACGCTTTCCGGCATAATCAACCATACGGGGTCTTCCTCGCCAACACGGTAGCGGCCTAAGCGCACATCATAGGCTTGGCCTTCTACCTGCAACGCAGCCAGTTCAATGTTGCGCCGTGGCTCGCCAGCCAAAGGGTTTTGGCCAGACGGATCCTCAATAGCAGCGTCTTGGCGGCCAGGCAAATTAGAAGCGTTCAACCACTCGCCGCGCCTTAGCACTTCCGCCAACTGTTTGGCCAGCTCGGCTCCCCGCGTGGACTGCTCGCTAGGATCAACGTCTGCTAGGTTCAACAAATGCGCCGCATCGGCGTAATTTTCCTCTTCGGTGAAGTTTAAAAAGCTGCGGATCGTTTCCCGTGGCGACATACGCTTCGCCTCTTCCGGCACCTCATCCAACCCTGAGTTGATCGCATCCATGGTGAACCAACGCGGGTTCTCGCTCTCATCGCCTTGCGTTTGCGCCATGCCAACGCTAGAGAACAGTAGCGTGACGACCAGCACACCCCAAACGGGCCACGAGCTGTAATTTTTCATACTTGCCTTATTCAGTAAAAGTGAGCCAATACCCGCCATCAACCAACGGCTTGTGCCGCCCGCCCATTTAAATCAGTGGGCTATCCGTGTCGATGGTTGGTCAAAGTACAGACCACGTTACCTTATCCGGCAAGCAATCGTGGCCCGGAAGCTTACCGAACAGGGTAGGCGCTATGGTGTTGCCACCTTTTCATATGCCATAAATATTGTACGCTTGCATAAGTTTTGACGAACTTAGTACTCCCTGAGACGTCTTAAAGAGGGTCACACTGCGTCTACCTAATAGATTTTTCACCCGGAGGCTTCCCATGTTGATAAACATTGCAAAACCAAGCGATCTTACTGAAGCGGATGTCACCCCGGAGTCTATCTACCTGTCACGCCGACGCTTTATGGGGGGAGTCGTCGGCCTGGGGGCAGGCCTTGCCCTCTCCAACCCCACGCACGCCAATGCCGATTACTCCGATGTTCCGCAAGGAGACTCACCCGCTTGGCTAAAAGAGAAAATTAGTGGGACAGAGTGGCGGGCCATTACGCCGGACGACCCCGATAAAGATAAGATCGCCCCTTATGATGACGCCAGTAACTACAACAACTTCTACGAGTTCGGCACCGGAAAGACGGACCCTGCCCGCCGCGCCGGGAGCCTACGGACAGAACCCTGGAGCGTCGTTATTGATGGTGAAGTCAACAATGGCGGGCGGTTTGCTCTCGAGGATATTGCGAAGCCATCGCAATTTGAGGAGCGTATCTATCGGCTGCGCTGCGTAGAGGCGTGGTCCATGGTGATCCCTTGGCTGGGCATTCCTCTGGCCGACATTATTCAGCGCGCCGAACCCACCAGCAAAGCCAAATACGTGCGCTTTGAAACGTTGGTAGATCCTGAGCAGATGCCGGGGCAGCGCTCGTCTTTCTCGCTGATTGATTGGCCCTATGTCGAAGGCCTAAGGCTCGACGAAGCAATGCACCCGCTAACGCTGCTGGCCATGGGCATGTATGGCCGCGAATTGCCGAACCAAAACGGAGCGCCTTTGCGTTTGGTGGTGCCATGGAAGTATGGCTTTAAGAGCATTAAGTCGATTGTGCGTATTACACTGGTGGAAGAGCAGCCGGTGAACTCCTGGCAACTCATCGCGCCCAATGAGTACGGCTTCTATGCCAACGTGAATCCCGAGGTTGACCATCCGCGCTGGAGCCAAGCCACGGAAAGGCGCCTGCCCAACAGCCTGTTTAGCCCTAACACCATCGATACGCTTATGTTTAACGGCTACGCCGATGAGGTTGCCGAGCTGTACGCGGGGTTGGATTTAAAGGCGAACTACTAATGGCATCACCACGGATTTGGCTGGCTTGGCGGTTGGGCGTTTTTTTTGCGGCGCTGGCGCCACTGCTGTTTTGGGGCTGGCAGGTCGCCAACCATGCAGCAGGCCCCGAACCCGGCCGTTACTTGCTGTTGAACCTAGGCATCGGCGCGCTCTGGCTGCTCCTGCTCACCTTGAGCTTAACCCCGCTCACCAAGCTCACCCGTTGGAAAGGATTTACGCTAATCCGCCGACAGTTGGGGCTATGGACGCTTGCCTATGCCACGTTGCACTTGCTTAGCTACGCTCTCTTTATTTTAGGACTTAACTGGGCACTGCTGGGCAGCGAGCTGGTGAAACGCCCCTATATTGTTGTAGGCATGATAGCGCTCATTGGCCTTATCGTGCTGGGCGCCACCTCCAACCGGTGGTCGATGAGACGCCTGGGTAAGCGCTGGAAGCCGCTGCACAAGTTTGCCTATGTCATATTAGGCTTAGTGCTGCTCCACTTCTTCTGGGTAGTGCGTGCGGATCTTAGCGAGTGGGCGGCCTATGCCGCTGTATCGGCGCTTATTATGGCGACCCGCCTACCGCCGGTCGCCCACCGGCTGCCCAAGCTGCGCTACCGGCTAAGCCGGTAGCGCAGCTTGGGCACATCGGGCGTGTCGCGAAAATTCCGGTACGCCGAGTACCGAGAAGGCTGCGTACCGAAAAGACCGAATACCGGGTGGGCTGAAACCGCTAAATAAAGCGGCTACCCGGTCTCGAAGGGGCGGCGTCGAGAATTAACCAAACACACGGCGCAGGTGCGTACGGTAAGCGGCTTTATCACGCTCTACATTCGGCACCTTTATCACATCATTGGCAATAAAGGTCGGCTGAGCCGCAAGGCCAATAAACTCCTGAGATTTGTGGAACGGGAAGTAAACGCCATCCACCCCACGGCCTTCAAAGAAGTTATCCGGCTCGTCGAACGCTTCAATCGGCGCGTTCCAGGTGAGCGAAAGCATATAGTGGCGGCCTTGCAGCAGGCCACCGCTGCCGTACTGCTTAGTCGGGTCCTGGCGGGTGCGTCCATCGCTGGCGTAAAGGGAACCGTGGCCCTCGGTGAAGACGTCGTCAATGTAGCGCTTAACGGTCCAAGGCGCGCCCATCCACCAGCCGGGCATTTGATACACAATGCTGTCCGCCCAGAGGAAGTTTTGCACTTCGGTGGCAACCTCATAGCCCTGCTCGATGACCGTTTCGCGCACTTCATGGCCTAGCTCTTTCAGCGTATCCACCGCCACGGCATGCAGGGTATTGTTGAGCTCACCACCAGAGTGGGCAAACGCTTTACCACCATTGATTAACAGTATCTTCATTGCTTCAACCTCACCGAGTATCGTGACCACCCCGCTTAAAAGAAGTAAGCAGGGCATTAATTGGCAAGCATTGTGTAGTGCAGAGCAACAAAGAAAAACCAAACATCTAGCAAGAGACTTTTGCGCTAAAATCAACAATCAACCTTTTATCGAGGCACCCCAAACCAACAATGAAAAGCACTCTGGAAGAGCAGCAAGCGTTTATCACCGTGGTGGATTGCGGCTCGATTACCGCCGCTGCCGAACGGTTGGGCATTACCGTGTCAGGCGTCAGCCGCGCACTAAACCGCCTGGAGCAGAAGCTCGGCACGACGCTGCTGCGCCGCACGACCCGCCGTTTGGAACTGACCGAAGAAGGGGAAACCTTTCTCGCCCACTGCCGACGCATCCTGGCCGCCGTGGAAGAGGCCGAAGAGGCCCTGCTCGACCGCCACGACCAGCCTCAAGGAAGACTTCGGGTTAACGCCGCCCCTAGTTTTATGCAGTTTGTGATCGTGCCGGTCATTGGCGAATTCCGTGCCCGTTACCCCGGCATTACGTTGGAATTGGATACCCACGACCGGTTTGTCGATCTGCTGGAACAGCGAGTCGATTTAGCCATTCGCATCGGCGATTTGGAAGACTCCTCCCTTCATGCTCGCCTGCTGGGACATAGCCCGCTGCGACTTCTCGCTAGCCCCAGCTATATTCAACGTCACGGTGCTCCGCAAAGCATTGATGAATTAGCGCAACACAGCCTGATGGGTTTTAGTCAGTTAGAACACCTTAATCAGTGGCCGCTCATCGGCGCCGACGGCAAGCGTTTGCACATCTCACCAACACTCTCTGCCTCTAGCGGTAGCACGCTCATAGAACTAGCCATCGCCGGAGAAGGCATTGTTTGCTTGGCCGACTTTATGACCATCGCTCCTCGCCAGAAGGGAGCACTGGTTGACATCTTACCCGACTATACCGAGCTTAAAACCCAAGCCGTGAACGCTGTTTACTATCGCCAAGCCACACTTTCTCAGCGTACACGGCTATTTATGGAGTTTTTGGCCGAGCGGCTTCCAGGCAAGTATTTGCAGGGATAACGACATTATGGCATCGCTAAACCGGCTCGATTTCATCCTTTATTCTGAGTATTAAAGGGAGAAAAAGTCCCTGACCCGTCTATTGTTAACAGGCTAATATTGCTTTTATCATTATCAACACCCTGCCAAGTAAGGATGTTATGGGCCTTCAAGAAATTGCCGTTGGCGGCATCTATCTCAGTCCACTGCTGATCTACGCGCTGATGGCTTTTATCGGCACACTGGTCATTCGCTCGCTGCTGCACTGGGTGGTTGGTGAGCATGCACTCTGGTATGAAGCCTGGTTCGATATCTCGCTTTTTGTCATCTTAATGGCGGCAACCACTTTTCTGTTTACCGTCTTGCTTGAACGCCTGTGATATAGCCCTTGTAGCAGCCCTTGAGAGAACTGTTGATGCGCCCTTCGCTTCGTATTTTGCTCACTCTGATCATCGTTGCCATTGCTATCGCCGCCGGTGCTTGGCTGTGGCGTTACTACCTCTATACCCCCTGGACCCGCGACGCTCGTGTTCACGCCGAGGTCGTCACTATTGCACCGGATGTCACCGGCTGGGTAAATAGCCTTGAAGTGGCCGACACCGATTATATTGCTGAGGGCGAAACGCTGTTCACCATTGACGACACCCGCTACCAAGCCGCCGTCGACAGCGCTCAAGCCACGCTAGAACATCGCCAAGCCACCTTAGAACTCAATCGTGCGGAAGCTGGACGCCGCAACCAGTTGGGTAACAGCCAAGCCATTAGCGCCGAAGCCCAGCAGATCGCCCAAATCAACTCGCGCATTGCCGAAGCCGATGTCAAGCAGGCTCAATCCGCGTTGGAGAGTGCGCAACTTGATCAGGCACGCACCCAGGTCGTCGCTCCTGTTAGCGGGCACGTGCTCAATGTTCAGCTCACCACCGGTAACTTCGTCAATCGCGGCACGCCCGTGATGGCGCTCATTGCCGATGACTCCTACTACGTCATGGGTTATTTCGAAGAGACCAAAATGGCCTCAATTAAGGTGGGCGACCCGGCAGAGGTAGTACTAATGAATGGCAATACCCACCTGAATGGGCGAGTGGCGGGCATTGGGCGTGGCATTGCCGACAGCAACACCACCCTCAATCAACAGCTACTGCCTCAAGTTGAGCCCACCTTTAGCTGGGTACGCCTAGCCCAGCGCATCCCCGTGCGCATCACCTTAGACGCGGTACCCGACGACACCCTGCTAAGCGTGGGCATGACCGCAACCGTGCACATCCACCCTGAATCGTCTTCTCAGGCCACTTCGCCGTAACCATGCCGCCCTTTTTGCGCACCTACTTCACGCCTAACGCCACGGCGGTAAAGTTTGCCATTAAAACCACGCTGGCCATGATGCTAGCGCTTTACGTCGCGCTGGCTTTCGATGTGGAGCGCCCCTACTGGGCGCTGATTTCCGCGGCGTTTCTGCAAATTCGCCCCATGAGTGGCATGGTCGTCGAGAAAGGCCTCTGTCAGTTGGGTGGCACCGCGCTGGGCGCTATCGTGGGTATCTTCATCATGGCGCTGTTTGCCCAGGCACGCCTGCCCGCACTGCTCACGCTCACCTGCTGGATTATGCTGTGTACCTACGTCGGCTCGCTGTGGCGCAATAACTACACCTACGGCTGCCTCATGGCCGCCGTGACAGCCATGTTGATCGTGGTGATTTCCAGTGGCAGCACCCCAGCCGGAATTTTCGACATTGCTGTGGCACGCATGACCGAACTGGGGTTGGGTGCCCTGTGCGCCATGCTGGTCAGCGCACTGTTATGGCCCTCTCATGTGGGCACACATTTGGCCACCCAGGCCGACACGGTGATTAACGAGGCCTTCACCCACGCCGCCCTACGCTTGGAAGCCAGCGACGATATAGCTGCCATGCAGGAGGCCCTGCGCGGTAGCCTCACCCCGCTGGCCGTGCTGGAAACCGACAGCCAGGCGGCTCGTTTTGAAGGCCCAGTGGGCCCCGGCCGAGTGCGTGCTACCCATGTTCTAACGCGACGCACATTGCGCTTTTTCGCCAACCTGCAGGCGCTTCACCAATTGATGCACGACCACGCTGACCGCCTTGCCCCTGAAAGTATCGAGCTTGCGGGTCAGGTAGCGAATGGTTTTCGCGATGCCGAACATGTCAAAGGAGTGGCTGACGCCCGCAAAGCCCTGCAGGGGTTACGACATCGGGTTCATGAAAGTGAAGAAGAAGCCAGCCTTGCCCCTCTCGACCGTCGCCTCCGCCTGGGGCTACGTGAATCGATCGGTCACGCCATGGTCATGCTTGACGCCCGCGAGGCGATTGCCTCACCGGCAAGCCATAAGCTTCGTTCTTCGCCACTGGCCTGGCACCGTGACCACCTCGCCGCCAGTATCAACGCTATACGCTCGGGTCTTTTGTTCTCGCTACTGGCGACTTTTTGGATTGTCACCGCCTGGCAGAGCGCCATGATTGCGATGATGCTCGGCACGCTGTTTTCCGCGTTCTTCGCCAGCCGTGACAACCCTATCGCGATCACTATGATGTTCTACAAAGGCATGCTGGCGGCAATCCCCAGCGCCTTTCTATTCGGCCATGTGTTGCTCTCACAGGCCAATGGCTTTCCGATGCTGGCCATGCTGTTTGGCACGCCGCTGTTTCTAGGCCTGCTGGGCGCCACCAACCCGGCGACCATGGGTTACTGCCTGGCATTTACCATTTTCAATATCCTGCTCACCATGCCCGGCAACGGCATGGACTTCTCGTTCGACAGTTTCGCCAACCGGGTGGTGGCCGTGGTGATCGGGCTCAGCTGCGTGGTCATGTCCTTTCGTCTGCTGCCAGGGCTGGGCACACGCCTTAGACGCCGGCGTCTGATCAACGCTATTTCGAAAGATATTCATGAGTTAACGCGGCGCTCGATTCGCGATGCCGAAACCCGCTTCAGCGGTCACATGGCGGACCGCCTGCTGCAGCTTGCCCAACACGACGACATGCTGCCAGAACAACAACGCCATCTTTTTATTCTTGGTTTGACCGGGCTCGACCTGGGCACTGCCACGCTACGCCTGCGTGACCGGCTGGATGATGCACCTCACCCGAGCATCCGCGAGGCGCATCGCCACCTACTAGGCACGCTAGCTAGCGGGTTTAAAGAGAGCGCTAACGGGCGTCCACCCCAATGGATTCGTGAAGCAGGCCAGCAGTTGGATGAGGCGATAAAGGCTTACGGCGATGTGCCCGCCGACCGCCAGGTATTGTTGGAGGGCTTGATTGAGCGGCTTGAACTGGCCCTGGAGCGCTTGGCGCGCATCATGGCGAATCAGCCAACGCGGCCCCACCCACCTATCAAACGTCTATCCCCCGTCGATCAACCGTAGGTGCGTGCTGCGCCATCAACGCCACAATCTAATCGATAAACACGCGCAGCTTGGCGCTAACGCGCCTATTCGGCGGCAACGCCACGTACATTGGCATTGGATTGAGGTGCCAATCATCAAACAAACGCACCAGCTCGCCACGGGATACGTGCCCTTTGGCCATGAAATCCGGCAACCAAATGACGCCGAGCCCCCCAACCTCAATGTACTGATCAACAATGCAGGCATTATGCGGCGCGCAGACGTGTCCTGCACCAGCGATAGAACGTGAAGTTCCTGCGCTGGTTGGAGCGGGATGGACACTTCGATCAGGCGGTGGAGATGCTCAACAAAATGTGAGCCTCCATGCACTCCATCGCAAAAGGTAACAATTGACGATGTAAAATGATCGTTTTACACTTTGCGCATGGATACCAAGACAAAGCTTATTTCAGCAGCAGAACTCCTTTTCGACCGGCATGGTTTTACCGCCACCGGAATGGACAAACTAACCCAGGCTGCTGGCATGTCGAGCCGCACGCTCTACAAACATGCTGGCAGCAAAACGGCGCTGATAACTGACGTGCTCGCAGAGCGGCATCGCCGGTTTCAGCAGCGCATCGAAGTAGAGAGCGTAGAGGCGCTATTTTGCGCGCTGGAAGAGTGGGTCCGGATCGAGGGCTCTCGTGGGTGCCTGTTCCTGCGCGCTTACGGCGAAACCGGTGGCGATACACCGGAAATTGCCAATGCTGTGCTGGCACACAAGGCGAGTCTGTATGAGAAAATTCAGGCAATTGTATTCCTAGAGACCGGCGGCAAACATAATCCTGAACTGGCCGAACAGATCCTTATTCTGTTTGAAGGAGCGACGGCGGCCGCGGTCTATCGCGGGGCTGAGTCAATAACGTCGGCGCGTATCGCTGCGTCAGCGCTCATCCAGCAGGCACGCACATGAATCCCAGCCTTTACCTGGGCGCTACAGGCTTTGGCCTGATTGCCGTCTGCTACGGTTTTGCTCGCTTCGCCTTCGGGCTATTTCTGCCCCAAATCGATGCTGACCTTTCCCTATCGTCTACCATCAGCGGCTTGATATCCGGCGGTGCTTTTCTGGGCTACTGTGTCGCCATCGTGCTATCGGCGTATCTAACCGAACGCATTGGTGCCCGCGCCGTTGCTGTAGCAGCAGCCCTTGTCGCAGCGGTGGGCATGGTGGGCATTGCAGTAGCACCGTCTCCACTATTGCTCGCCACTGCGGTCATGCTGGCAGGGTCCAGTACCGGGCTAGCATCTCCCCCTATGGCAGCTGCGGTTGCCGTTATCGTCCGTCCTGATCGACAAAGCCTTACCAACACCATCATCAATGCTGGTACCAGCGCAGGGGTGGTGCTTTCGGGGCCAATCGCGTTAATGCTAGGCGGACAATGGCGGTTGGCCTTCACGGGCTTTGCTGTCGCTGCTTTTATAATGGCGATAGCTGCGGCATTCATCGTTCCCAGCGAAACAAAAGCGGCCCCGAAAACGGCCACCGGCTTGCCACCGATTAATGGCGTTATTGTTCGCCTGATCGCGGCCGCATTTTTGATGGGGGCGTCCAGTACCGCGCTTTGGTCTTTCGGCGGTCAGCTCGTCACCCATCAGCTTGGTTGGAGCTCGACAGGCGCAGGGCTTCTTTGGATCGCTATTGGTGCTGCCGGTATCGCTGGCGCAGGGGCCGGTACGTTAGTCGCGCGGTTCGGGATTGATCGCACGCATTGGCTTTTTCTTGCGGCATTAGCGGCTGGCATTATGTTAGTTGGCACCAGTATCACAACGCCTTTATTGGCACTCTGCGGTGGCATGCTCTTCGGCGCAGCGTACATCATGCTCACCGGTGTCTATCTAATATGGGGTGTCTCTGCACTGCCCGATCGACCGGCCACGGGTCTAATGATTGGCTTTTTGACCATCGCTATCGGCCAAACCGCAGGCGCGCCAATCTTCGGGCTGCTGATGGATCAGTTAAACATCAACTATGCCGTGACCATCTTCGCATGCCTTGCGTTTACAGCCGGATTGACGAGAGCTGGAAACGCTAAACTCCAGACTGCATGAGCTCACCCTTCAACGCCTCTTAATTGAGTAACCGCCACCATAACGGACGGGCCGAAACGTAGCGTGCAAGTCTCCGCTGCGCTTTGGGCAAGTTCCCAATCGTCAACTATACTCCGCCACAACGAACATGATGTCGTTGCCTGGGCTGGATGCGCGTATGCGCCATGCCAGTTTAGGTACATTAACTCGCTGAACAGCATAAGGAGTTTGCCGTGACAGCCACTGTTGAACGCACTGTTCGAAGCGGAATACATCCGCTTCATGCAGTACTGCTTGCAGGGACTATTCCTCTCTTTCTGGGTGCCGCGTTAAGCGATTACCTCTACTCAACTAGCTACCATATCCAGTGGAGCACCTTCTCTTCCTGGCTTATTGCGGGCGGCCTTGTTTTTACTGGTTTCGCGATATTGGCTGCCATTATCGGCCTTTTTCGGGCTCATCGACGTCGCGGCATCTCGCTGATTTATTTGTGTCTGCTGCTTGTCACCTGGATCGTCGGTTTTATCAATGCGCTGACTCATGCCAGGGATGCCTGGGCGATGATGCCCACCGGTTTTGTTCTTTCGATTGTCGTTACCGTGCTGGCCTGTGCGGCAACCTGGATCGGTTTTTCCCTTCGCAGCGCAGGAGATAAGCCATGAAGGTTTCCAACATTCGCTATGTCACGCCCCTAGCGATGCTTTTGATCGCGGGCAGCGCTAGCGCTCAGCAGTACGGCGCCAATCCCACATTGCCAGAACCGGACCGTGGGCTCTTACCCGACATGACGGTACCGGAACCCGCTGAGTGGGGCGACCAAACGCCTACCGTGCCCGATGGCTATACCATTACCGCCATTGCCACCGATCTTCAGATTCCACGCCAAACGCTGGTATTGCCTAACGGCGATATTCTGGTGGCCGAGGGTAGCAGCGGCAACGCACCGCAGTTGAAGCCAAAAGACTTCATCGCTGGCTATATCAAGAGCCAGGGCAATACCGCTGTAGAGAGCGGCAACCGTTTAACTTTACTGCGTGATGAAAATGGCGATGGCACTTACCAGCAGTCAGTATTTGCCGAAGACCTCAATGCCCCTTACGGGCTGGCGCTGGTGGATAACAACCTCTACGTAGCCAACCAAGACGCCCTGGTACGTTTTGACTACGAAGAGGGCCAAACCGAAGCCGACGGCCCCCCTGAAGTGATTGCCGAGCTACCCTCAGCGATCAATCACCACTGGACCAAAGCGATGACCGCCAGTGCTGATGGGGAGTTTCTGTATGTGGGAATTGGTTCCAACAGCAACATCACCGAGCGCGGCATGGAAGCGGAAGTTGACCGCGCAGAAATATGGGAGATTGACGCTGACACGGGCATGCATCGCCCCTATGCCACGGGTCTACGCAACCCCACCGCCATGGCGATTCAGCCCGACACCGAGCAGCTCTGGACGGTCGTCAACGAGCGTGACGAGCTAGGCCCCGACCTAGTGCCTGACTACCTCACGACGGTTCAGGAAGGCGGTTTCTATGGCTGGCCCTACAGCTACTGGGGCCAGCATGTCGACCCCCGCGTTCGCCCACAGGACCCTGAGAAGGTCGAGTCGGCGATTGCCCCCGATTACAGCCTGGGTTCGCATGTGGCTCCCCTTGGCCTCGCCTTTTCTACCCCTGAAATGGGCGATGAGTTCGCTGAAGGTGTGTTTATCGGCGAGCACGGCAGTTGGAATCGCGCCGACCCCGTTGGCTATAAGGTCGTTTTCGTGCCGTTTAGCAACGGCCAGCCCAGCGGCGACCCCATCGATTTTGTTTCGGGGTTTCTCACCGACGATGGCCGCACTCGTGGCCGCCCGGTAGGCGTCACTATTGACCCCGACGGCGCGCTGATCATCGCCGACGATTTAACCAACGCCATTTGGCGCGTCACACCCGATAGCCCTTAAGAAGAGCCCTTAAAAAGAGCACTTAAAAAGAGCCCTTAAGAATAACCAGTAGGATTTAAGCGGGTGGCAGACCACCCGCTCATTCCGCATCTACCCACCTCGCACTGACTCCCCATCGCGCACTTGCTTACCGGCACTCACTATAGTTTATTAAGTATGATCGCCCTTAGCCGATGAGAGACCGCTTATGCCCGCCGCCAAGACGCTCCACGCCCCGTATATACACACTCCTCTGCCTCATGGGCATGCTTCTCATGGGCCCGGCGCATGCTGCTGTGGCTCACCCATGCTGCAGCAATTTCATGAGCGGGTCATGGCCGACCTGAGCCGACGCCAAGTGCTGGGCGGCACCGCTGCGGTGATGGCGATGTTTGCCGGGCTTAGCGTGCCCTCGGTGGTGAGTGCCCAGCCGCGTCAAGCCAACGGCCCGCTGCTGCTGACCAATCTGCAGCTGTTTGATGGTAGTGGCAGTGCGGTGCAAAGCGGCGTGTCAGTGCGTATTGAAGAGGGCCGGATTCACTCCATTCTCCCCGCCGATGCCACCGCCGAAGGAGCGGAAGTCTTCGACTGTGGAGGCAGGCTACTGATGCCGGGGCTCATTGATGCTCACTGGCACACCACGCTGGCGGCCATTACCCAAACCACCGCCATGACGGCTGATGTGGGCTACATTCATCTGGTCGCGGCCCAAGAAGCCAAACGCACGCTGATGCGCGGAGTAACGTCAGTACGTGATGTGGGCGGGCCTTCGTTTGCGCTGCAACGCGCCATTAACGAAGGCATTGTGGATGGCCCGCGAATCTTTCCCGCCGGGGCGATGATTTCCCAAACCTCGGGGCACGGCGATTTCCGCATGCGTCATGATATTCCTCGGGGCAGCACCACGCCGCTGAGTGAACAAGAGCACCAAGGGGTCGCCGCGATTGCCGATGGAGAAGATGAAGTGCTGCGCCGCACCCGTGAGCAGCTCATGTTAGGCGCTTCGCAAATCAAACTGATGGCCGGTGGCGGCGTGGCTTCGCTGTACGACCCACTCGACAGCACCCAGTTTACCGAGCGCGAACTGCGCGCCGCCGTGGATGCCGCCGGTGACTGGGGCACCTACGTGATGGTGCATGTGTACACCCCAAGGGGCATACAGCGTGCGCTGCGGGCAGGGGTAAAATCCATTGAGCACGGCCAACTAGCCGATGAAGAAGCCGCCCGCATGATGGCAGGCGAAGGCGCATGGTGGAGCCTACAGCCGTTTTTACAGGACGAAGATTCCAACGTTTACCCCGACGCCGCCCGCCGAGAGTCTCAGCGGCAAGTGGCAGAAGGCACCGTGCGCGCCTATGAACTCGCTCAGCGCTTTGATATTAAAACCGCCTGGGGCACTGACATTCTGTTCAACCCGCAAAACACCCCCAACCAGCTGCGCCAGCTCGCCAAACTTACCCGCTTCTACGACCCGCTCACCGTGCTGGCCATGGCCACCGGCCGCAATGGCGAGCTGCTTGCGCTTTCCGGCCCGCGCAACCCCTACCCCGGCACATTAGGCAAGATCGAACCCGGCGCCTGGGCAGACCTACTGCTAGTAGACGGCGACCCCAGCCGCAATCTGGATTTCCTACACGACCCAGAGCAGAACCTGCGCATGATTATGAAAGGCGGGCGCATTTATAAAGACACCCGCTAAGCTCGTTTTAAAACACCAAGATTACAACCCCAGCTAAGGTTAAAACCCCAGTAAACGGCGGCGCAGCGGCCTAATAGCTACCAGCGCCAGCGCTACCAAAGCCAGCCACTCTAACCAGTGGGGCAGCAGCTCTTGCACTTGACTGGCCTGCTCCACAGGGTTCCAACCGGCCAAGGCAACGGCCGCATCGAACAGCCAGCCGACTAGCACGGTCACGGTGAGCACGCAGACAAGGTAGACCGTCAACGCGGTATTACCCAACTCGCGGCGCAAAATGGCCAGCGTTGCTAGGCTGGTAATCGGCCCCGCCAGCAAAAACACTAGCGCCATCCCAGGCGAGATACCCGCTAACAGTAGCCCGGCCGCTACTGGCGTAGCTGCCGCCGCACAGATATAAAGCGGAATACCCACCACTGCCATCAGTATCAGAGCCAAAATACCGCCCGAAAACTGTGCCAGCGTATCCGGCGGTACCAGAGTGACCAGCACACCGGCAAGCAGCAGCCCGGCAAACACCCACGCGCTGATATCATCCAACAGATCGCTAAACGCATAACGCAGCCCCGCTTTCAGACCGCTAGGTTCGACGGTTTCGGCGTGGTGATCGTGGCAGCCATGCGACGAGCAGCAGCCAGCAGTGGCTGCAGGCGCAACGGCCTCTGCTTCGCGGGTAAAGCCCACTAGTAAGCCAGTCACAATGGCCGTTACCAAGGCGCCGCCAACACGCACCACCGCCATCAGCGGCCCAAGCAGCACGCTGGTGAGCAGAATCGAGTCCACACCCACGCCTGGGGTGCTGATTAAGAACGAGGTAGTCGGCCCGCGCCCCGCACCGCCCCGATGCAGCGCAATCGCGGTAGGAATCGCCCCGCAGGAGCATAGCGGCAGCGGCATCCCAATCACCGCCGCCCGCACAATGCTGCCCAGGCCACGCCCACCCATCCAGCGCTGCAGCAAGGTTTCCGGTAGCCAGGCTTTGATCAGCCCCGCAATCATCAGCCCCAACAGCAGCCACGGGGCCGCCGTTAAGGCAATTTGTAGCAGTTCGTTTATCAGCGTCATCTCATCACCTACTTGTTCACGGTGGGAATAAGGACTAGCCTAAACCCTGTAATCGTTACAGGGTCAAGCCGATGACTACGTATTACCGCATTGGAGATGTTGCTGCCCGCACAGGCTGCTCACCAGAAAGTATTCGCCACTATGAAAAGCTGGGCCTATTGCCACCACCCAAACGTGGGGAGCAAGGCTACCGGCTGTATAGTCAGGCCGCGCTGGAACGCATTGGGTTTATTCGCCATGGCCGCAGCCTAGGGCTAGACCTACACAATATTCAGGAATTGCTCGAGCTTTCCGACCACCCAGATACCGACTGCAGCGCCGCCGATGACATTGCTAGCCGCCATCTCGCGCACCTGGAGGCGCGCATTGCCAAGCTTCAGGCGCTAGCCGACGAGCTGCGCCAAGTGGTTCATCAGTGCCGGGGCGGCAAAGCCGCCGACTGCCAAATCATCCAAACGCTGTATGAGCACCAGCCCAGCTGCAGTGACACCCGCTGTGGCGACCGCCAATCTTTGCTCAAATGACGCGCGGCCACCCCCCCAAAGGAACTGCCCATGATCGAAACGAAGGAAGAACTCGAGGCCATCAAAAAGACATGCCAAGCGATGGTCACCAAAAGTGCCGGACTCTCAGCGGGCACCGCCATCATCCCCGTACCGGGGCTGGATATCGGCTCGGACGTGGCGATTCTGATGCGCATCATCCCCAAAATTAATAGCCAGTTTGGCCTGACACCGGAGCAAATCGACGGCCTGGATACCGAGAGCAAGCTGTTCGTCATGACCGCTATCTCCAACACCGGCAGCAAGATGGCGGGCAAATACATCACCCAGAACCTCATCGTCTCGCTACTCAGCAAAATGGGCGTTCGGGTGGCGGCAAAAGGCGCATCCAAGTTCGTACCGCTGATCGGCAGTGCCGTGGCAGGCGGCATCAGCTTTACCGCCATGAAATACATGGGTAACAGCCACATCGACGACTGCTACCGCATCGCGCTCGCTGCCCTAGAGCACCGCCAGCTCGAACGCGCGGTAGAGGACGACGCCGTTATCGAAGCGGACGCGTACACCCCCACCAACGGCCCCACTCGCCCTGATTCATAACGCAGCGCCCGTCGGCAATGGTATGCTGGAGCGTCTTGTCATCTTATCTAGGAAAAAGCAATGCCCGCTTATATCGTTCTGACCCGTGAACACACCCACAACAGCGAAGAGATGCAGCGCTACAGCGAAAAAGCCAAAGCCGCCCGCGAAGGCCACGACCCGCAGCCGCTAGCGTTTTACGGCGATTTTGAAGTGCTGGAAGGCAGCGCGATGGAAGGTGCGGTGATTCTACGCTTCCCGGACATGGCCGCCGCCCGCGCCTGGTACCAAAGCCCCGCCTACCAAGAAGCCCGCAAGCACCGCTTCCTGGGTGCCGATTACCGCGTCTTTTTGGTAGAAGGCATCGAAGAGGTGTGATGGCGCAACAAGTCACCCTCGATGGGGATGAACTCGCTCGCGGCATTGATGAGCGAGGCAGCGGTGAGCCGGGGCACACCGTAGACCTCGACACGTTTACCGTGCACCTCACGGATTTTCTGGGCTAACAGATCGAAGTCGCCATCGCCGGAGACCAGCACCACCACATCCACCTTCTCGGCGTATTCGATGGCATCGAGGGTGATGCCCACGTCCCAGTCGCCTTTGGCGGAGCCATCCGCACGCTGGATGAAGGGCTTGAGCCGGACCTCGAAACCAATCGAGCGGAGGATATTCTGGAACTCACGCTGCTTGGCGTCGCCCTTATCGATGGCATAGCAGCGGGCGGCCACCACCTCCCGGTTGACCGTTGCCTTGGCCCAGAAACGGCGATAATCGAAGTGTTTGCCGTAGGCCTCGCGCACGGTGTAATAGACGTTCTGGGTATCCACGAAGATAGCGACGCGTGTCATGGCAAAAGCCTCAGCAGGTAGTGAAACGCCAGCCTCTTGGGGCTGGCGTTAGTAAGCGGGTATGGTACCGCGCCGCTATTTAGAATGCGCCCGCTTAGCAGGAACGAAGCGCAACACCCCCATCACCACCGAGCCCACCAAGAAGCCAATCACCGCTGAACACAGCGTATTGAAGCTCCAGCCCAGCGTGCTACCAAAGGCACCGGTGGACTCATGAATGGCATGCTCGATGTGATGCACCCACTCGTAGGGCGCGTTGAACCAGCCCGTTCCCTCTGCCCCCAGATTCACCATCAAGATATGCCCGCCCACCCACAGCATGGCGATGGTGCCCACTACTGAGATGGTCGCGAGCACTTTGGGCATGGCCGTGACCAAGCCACGGCCCAGGGCTTGTACGCCTGAGTGATCCCGCTGGGCAAGCTGTAGGCCAACATCGTCCATCCTGACCAGCAGCGCCACCACGCCATACACCAAAACAGTGATCACAAACGCAACCACCACCAAGCTGGCTAGCTGTGACCAGAATCCTTGATGAGACACCGTCGCCAGCGCAATCACCATAATTTCAGCAGAGAGAATCAGATCGGTGCGGATGGCACCACTGACGATCTTCTTCTCGGCCTCCGGCCCTTTTTCGACCGCGGGCTTGTCATCGTCATGCTGGCCAGAGAGCTTATGCCATACCTTCTCCGCGCCCTCAAAAGCTAAGTAGGTGCCGCCCATCATCAGGATGATCGGCAGTAGCCCGGGCAGAAAATGATTCAGCAGCAGCGCCGCCGGTAGGATAAAAATCAGCTTGTTGCGGATAGAGCCCAGCGCGATCTGCTTCACAATCGCCAATTCACGCTCTGCCACTACCCCGTGCAAATATTGCGGCGTCACCGCCGCATCATCCACCACCACCCCTGCCGCTTTCACCGTCGCACGACCAGCCGCGGCGCTTACATCGTCCAGTGATGCAGCGGATAGCTTCGCCAGCGCGGCAATGTCGTCCAGTAATCCAATCAAGCCGCCAATAGCCATGGGTATTTCCTCCGTGAATCAGCATTGCAGATAGTAAAGCACACGGTGGCTGGGGCGGGCGGACTCTTTTATGCCAAGGGCAGTGTCGTTTCGCCCCCTTCATGACCTACCCTCACTGTGTCTCTTCGAAGAGTGGCCTTCGAGGGAGCGCGCTATGGAGTGAGGGGTACTACCTTAAGGAAGCATTTTCAGGCAGCGTGATTTGCCCCATTAGATAAGGCGCAACGCGGCCTTTAATCATCACGCGCTCGCCTTCTACAACGCAATTCAGCGCGCCTTGGCGAGCGCCACCCTGGCGGGCAGTGAGTGCTTGCTTACTCAAACGCGCGGCCCAGTAAGGTGCGAGCGACGTATGCGCCGAGCCAGTCACCGGGTCTTCTTCCACGCCGACCTTGGGGCCAAACCAGCGAGACACAAAATCCACGTCATCGCCTTTCGCGGTAACGGCCACACCTCGCCCTGGTAACTGTTTAAGCCGCTGCATATCCGGTGCAAGGCGATCAATCACACTCGCCTCCTCGACGACCACCACAATGTCATCCGAGATCAGCAGTTCCTCGATTTCGATACCGCCCAGGGTAGCGGCTACCTCTGCGTGCATGTTTAGCGGTGCGAGCGTTTTTGCGGGGAAGTCCATCACCAGCACATCGCCCTCACGGCGAACGGTCAGTACACCGCTCCTGGTTTCAAAGGCCACCGCTTCGGCCACCAGGCCCAAGGCATGGAACACCACCCACGCCGCCGCTAAGGTGGCGTGGCCGCAAAGATCCACCTCCACCGAAGGCGTAAACCAGCGCAGGTGATAGCCCGCCTCCGTGGGTACGAAAAACGCGGTTTCGGAAAGGTTATTCTCCGCTGCAATGGCCTGCAGCAGCGCATCATCCAACCACGCCTCCAGCGGGCACACGGCGGCTGGGTTGCCCTCAAAGGGTTTTGAGGCGAAAGCATCTACTTGGTAGAGGTCGATTTTCATGGCAGTTACCGAAAAAGAGAGGCGAAAACGCTAGGTTAGTGCCGCTTTCTGGCGGAGGCATCAAGCTCAATCGCGCGTCGTCAAGCGCTGAGCTCGTCTCCGCCTGGAAGCCATCACGGCCACTGCCGCGATGCAAAGGGCAGCGGCAATCCCAGCCCATATAAAATGGGAATAGCCACTCAGCCGCTCGAACAGTGGCGCAAGGGCCTGACCAAACAGATAACCGAGCGTGACCCAGGCCAGCGCCCAGATCAACGCCGAAAGAGCATTGAGCAGGATAAAGCGTGGCCAAGGATAATCGGTCGTGCCGATGGTCACCGCACCGGCCGTGCGTAGCCCATAAAGAAAGCGCAAGGAGAACGCGAAAACGTCCGGGTGGGCGTTGAACGTGGTCACTACACGCCCACCCGCTGCGCTCCCCTGCACCGAGCGAACGATAGCGCTATTGCGCCCGCCATGCCCGAGCAGGAAGAACACTTGATCCGCCAGGAAAGAGCCCAGCGCGAGCGCGATGATAGCGGGCCAAAACTCGATCAGGTGCTGATGAGACAGGATGCCGCCCAGCATCGCACTGGCTTCGCCCTCCAAGCTCGCCCCCACGAACAGCCCGAAGCTGCCATAGTTCGCCACCAAATGCTCAAGCGTCATTTGCGTTCATCCATAAAGTAACCCCGGAACCGTGGGCGCTAGGTAAACGCCCTCTTTATCTCGATTCGGGATGATGCAGAGGATTGAATAGGGCTTTTTAGCGGCAGGCAGCTTATTCAATATGCGAGTGGCGTTCAACAGCAACGCACGCAGCCCACACTCATCAGTGCAGCTAAACCAGCAACCCATTATTATCCTGCTAACTACTTTGCCTACTGGCATCATGCACACCACACCTACTCACTGGGCACGCTATGCATAACCTATGGATTCCCGTCATCGCCATTTTCATCGTTGCGGGCCTGATATTCGGCGGCCAAGCCTACTCCGAGGCCCAGCGTGATGCTCATATCGCCGCAAGCATATCGGAACGCCTCGGCAGCCAAACGCAGGCCGACCTCTCGCATTTAAAGCGCGTCAACAAGGGCTATGGCGTATGCGGGGATTATCACCTTGCCAACGTTGAGCATGGCCACTTCTACTACAACAGCGCCACCGAGCACCTAGCGCTAGGCACCGATGCGCCGCTGTACCATGACAACTGCGATAGGGTTTCTGATTAACGCCTTGAAACCTATCGTTCTCAACAAGCAGCCCTAACCCACCTCCACGGAGTAACGCGTGCTGCGCCCACCGCCGGGAAGCTTGGAAAGGCAGCCTTTCTCCACCAGTTCTGCCAAATCCCGCGTGGCGGTGGCTTTGCTCACCTTAGCCAACGATTGGTACTTGCGGGCATTAATACCCTGTGCAAACTCCTCCCCTGCGGTATCTAACAAACGGTTAAGCACCTTAATTTGCCGCTCGTTCAGTACCGTAGTGGCATGTCGCTGCCAAAAGGTGGCCTTAACTAATACACGGTCGATTCTTAATAGCGCCTGCTCAAGCGCCTCTTTTAGCGTATCAAGGAACCACAACAGCCAAGGCGTAATATCGAGACTGCCCTTCTGGGTGTTTTCGAGGTAGTCGTAGTAAGCGCTTCGTCGCGCCATGATTGCCGCACTTAGAGAGTAGAAACGCACCGATTGCCGCTCTGCCTGCGCAAGCGCACGGTCGGTGACGGCGCGGGTGACGCGCCCATTGCCATCGTCAAAGGGGTGCAAGGTAACCAACCATAGATGTGCAATACCTGCGCGCACCAATGCATCCAGGCCCTCTGGCGGATGGTTAAACCACATCAGAAACGCATCTAATTCGGCTTCTAACTGTTCACGGGGCGGCGCTTCGAAATGGACAGTAGGCCGATCAAGTCGCCCGGAAACCACCTGCATAGGGTGATCACCGCGCAACTCGCCCACCCGTACCTGACTCATCAGGCCAGGGCCTTGCACAAACAGCATGGATTGCCAAAGGCACAGCCGCTCATGGGTAAGCGGCTCATCTAACTGACGCGTGGATTGCAGCAACAGCGCTATCAGCGCCTCAGATTCTGGTGTTGTTCTGCCAGACATACCGGCCTGCTCGATGCCCAACTGGCGGGCAACGGAAGACCTAACAGAGCCAACATCCAAACGTTCGCCTTCAATTTCGCTGGTACGAATAGCGTTCTGGATCAGCGCATCCATCTCCACATCCAGATCCGCCTGCCCAGGCGCTGCCTCAGTTTTACCCAATACACGCCCCTGCAGCAGCCGCACGGCATCTAACGTAGGCCGCAGCGCGGATTCGTCCCACTCAAAATGCGGCCAATGTGGCTGTTCCCAGATGTACATGAGCCGATTGCCCCGACTATTCAGATCATATTATGAGCCGATTATGGTTTATATTCGGCTCATGGGCTAGTCAGGGAATGATTAGATACCATGCTTAGCAACCTGCTTCACAATCGCAAGCTCACTATCTGCCGTTGCTCTGTAAAAGTATCGCAGCGTCATCGCGGTATCATGCCCATCACCTCAGCTGTCTTAGCCGTCGCATGCCGGGTCAACACGCTAATGTTATCTACATTGCCAGAGAAACAGAGTGATAAGCGAGAAATAATCTGACCAAAAAAACAAAAGCCCGTATACACGGGCTTAAAGTTTATGTCATGCACTTTCAGTGCTACCTATTTTGGCAGCTCAATCACTCCCACTCTATTATCAATAAGCCATTTTTGTCTTTTATTTTCAACGGCTTATTATACTGATAATCGGTAACACCATGATAAATACCATGCTCAGAAATTCCTTAAAAATAATTTCATTTTTTACTGGCAGCTCCTCTCAACAGGGTCAGAACCAGCCAAACCGGGTAAAAAGCCACCAACCCTGTGGAGACGCCCATCCCCGCTACTGTCAGAAAAAAGGTATAACGCTGACGCTAACCATTTTACCGTATCTCTCCCGACCCAACCTAAAGAGATTTCAGTCCCCCTCGAAGCCTGCCGAAATGCTCAGGGCAAGTGTCGGGAGTTCATTGCGCCCCAATGATACTATCGTGCCCTCGAAAAAACAGCGGGAACAGCCTTAAATGCGCGAACAATTGGAGCGATATCAAGTCTGGCTTTATCTCCTAGTCATCCTGGCCGGCATGACCATCGGCTGGATGTCACCAGAGCAGACCCGTCATTGGGAAGCGCTGCTTTGGCCCGCACTGGGCGTTCTCCTGTACACCACTTTCACTCAGGTACCACTGATACATCTCAGGTCGGCATTTCGTGATCGCCGCTTTCTGGCCGCTTTGCTGACGGGCAATTTTATTCTGATACCAGTGGTCGTTGGTCTTCTATTGTGGCTGTTACCGGATGATCCCGCTATTCGTCTCAGCGTGCTGCTGGTACTGCTGGTACCCTGTACGGACTGGTTTATCAGTTTTACCCATCTCGGTGGCGGGGACGGTGCCCGGGCCATCGCGGCCGCGCCGATCCTCCTGATTGTCCAGCTCATTTTGCTGCCCGTTTACATCTGGCTCTTCATGGGCAATATCGCCATTGAACTGGCGGTTGGCAGCCACTTGTTGCCAGCCTTCTTCGGACTGATTGTCACTCCGCTGATCCTGGCCTGGTTAACCGAACGGCTGACGGAAAAGCACCAGCGAGCGCAAACACTGGTGGACTGGCTTGGGTGTCTGCCCGTGCCATTGCTGGCGCTGGTGGTGTTTCTGATTGCCGGCTCCCAGGTCAGCCTGGTGATCGACAATGGCGCCCTGCTGTGGTCCGCGCTCCTAGTCTTTGTACTTTACCTGGTTGCCGCCGCCATTATCGGCAAGGGGCTCAGCGAACTATTCGGGTTCACACCCACTACCAGCTGCACCCTCACCTTCAGCTTTGGCACCCGAAACTCCTTCGTTATGCTGCCACTGGCCCTGTCACTGCCGGAACCCTGGCGGGCCGCTGTCGTTGTCATTGTTTTCCAATCCCTGGTCGAGTTGTTCGGTATGGTCGCGTATCTGCGCTGGCTGCCGCACCTGATCAGGCATTCCGACTGAGCCGGGAACGCAGCCTTACCCGGCGCAACAGGACAATTGAGTCACGTCCTTGGTAAAAGTCTGGGCGCAGAGCTTGAGCCCTTCCACCATGGTCAGGTAGGGAAACAGCTCTTCAGCCA
>Ga0208316_1000383_pt1 | contig 40909 bp, 38 predicted proteins | sample MalvireepMed_231_FD_184240 | JGI IMG/M metagenome (GOLD analysis project Ga0208316, IMG submission 184240) | Marine viral communities from the Global Malaspina Expedition - Malaspina viral metaG DeepMed_231 (SPAdes) (version 2) | ecosystem: Environmental > Aquatic > Marine > Oceanic | place... | reverse complement strand
TTACAACTCGATCAGATTGCCAAGGAATTGTATTGGAGAAAACATCCATATAATATGCTTGCATTGTGACGTCAATGAATGAAGGATCAAATGCCACGTAACCATCATAAGGCAATAGGTTTTCTGTATCTTCCATTTAAAGGACCTTTTAAAGACTTTGTATTAGTAATTGCATTAAGAAAAACAGGAGCTTTTCAAATCATTTTCAATTCTAATCATTGATTGTTGAAAAATGGATAAACATACAATTATAATCCTATTCAATTCGGATTATTAATAAAACGATGTGCGATTTTTAATTCCAGATCTCGTTCCCCTTGAGCCTCGTGCAATTGAACCACAACCCGGTTATTATTACTTAAGGAAAACTTTGAAAGCACATAGACAAACCGGACGCGTTCTCCTTTTTTAATCTTGTTGGGAAACTGATGTTTATACAGCGGTTGTTTTACAATGCGCTGGGATGATTTTCGTTTTCCTTTTGCCCGTGATTGCACACCTATCTCCAAAAAGTCCACATCATAATCCAATCCGGATTTATTTTCAATCTCAAAAACGAAATACAGTTGCTCCCTATCAAATACAATATTTTTAGTTGTTAGTTTTATTCCATAGTTACGTTTGATTAAATGCCCTAAACCTTGTTTACTTTTAAGCAGTTTAGCACTAAGGAATTTTAAGTTGGACAGGTTAACTGCTGCAGTTGGTTTTAGAGTTATAGGCGCAAGAGTATCTTTTTTCCGATCTTCTTTACCAATGCTGTTTTGTGATTTTATAAAATAATTGATTTGAGTGAGTTGGGCTTTGTATTTAATGATATAGGAGTAGATACTTCCATCAGTGGTGATCACCAAAAGATTGCTTTCCTTTCCGGGTTGGGCCTGTAGCAATCCCAAATATTGTGGGATATCCCGATTAAAACTGAATACAAAAGATGCTGAGCCTACAATACCCTGACGAATAGGTTTTGGAAAAAATAGCGCTACATTTTTCGTTTCATTGGCATACAGGGTGTCCAAAATTATTGGATTCGAATTAGGTATGGTTTTAGCCTGAAGTGATACGCTGAATAGAACAAGTGTGCTTATCGCTATTAAATACTGGATGGTTTTCATAATTGCAGATTATTTGATTTTTAAGAGCATACGGTAGTTGTTGAGTACGGTAACTTTTACATTGCGGTTATCACGACGAAGCAGTTGTGAAATTCCGCTGACTTGAGGTAAACTTGGGATATTGATGTCTTGAAGCACATCGTCCATAACCTCCCTAGTGGCTTGGGCTCTAAAATTATTTTCTACATAAATTCCTTTTAAACCGTCCTGCAAGTCAAAAGCTTCTAATACAACAGGATGGTGATTGATCTGCTCAATTTTAATTAATGCTCTATTGGGTTGAAAGCTTATGGTTCCAAACACCTTAGTGTTTTTAGGAATACGTGTTCCCTTTATGGTTATGGCCTCTACCAAGCGAAGCTGAATACGAGTATTGGCTTTAACTACCTGATCACCATCCACAACCGCCTGTACTACATCCTCACTTTCAGGGGCCAATGCAGTTGCTTTCAGGCTTGTGGAGGTCGCCGCAGCAAAAAAGAGCTGGTGCTCTAACCCAAATTCCTGATGGATCACCTGACGTTCTTGTTGCTGTACTTCGGGACTTTGTTCAGCGGGTATAGCTTTTTGATTTGAAGTCTTTATAGAGGTCTTGGATTCTTGAGTATTGTATAGCTTTTGATTGGCACGATAGATACTGTCAACCACCCGCTGTTTTTCTTGCTCAGCATACTGCGGATTGTAATACCCCAAAGAATCCAATAAGTTTTCATCATAAATACTGGGTGCCGTTTGAGGTTTGACTTTTTTTAGATCGTTCAAAGCATCGATTTTCGATTCGTACTCCAATTGTTCCTGTTCAAGTATTGGAATTTCAGTTTGGGTAAGTTGTTCTTCGGACTCATCCTCCATGGAAAGCGAGATTCCATAGCAAACCAGAAATAGTACGATCACAGCAAGAACAGCTGCAAATACAATTTTGTTTTTTTCAATTTTCATAAGCTTGGTTTTAAGAATTAGTCTTGGGAATCGATTTTTTGCAGATGCTGTTCAAAATAGTTTGTGATAAGCAGGCCGTGGGGATTATTAGGGAAATTACGTGCTACAGAAATTAAGTTTCCTGTGGTCTGCAATTGGTACGTATCAGTTACGCTTCCCCGATTGATCTCGAAGGTCAGGGTTGTTTTAAATTGAATAGGAGTAGCGTCTAGATCAATTTGAGAGTCTATTTGAAGCACGCGTTGTACTAAAGAATATTGGATGAGTCGATTGTAGAGGCCATCAGCACGTTTTTGCTGATAGACTTGATCGACTGAACTATTACCCAGCCATAATGCTTTATCCAGATTTTTGGTGTAATTGCTCGCATCGATATTATAGAAATACCGATGAAATAGGTCAAGGTGAGCCAGCGCCTCAACTTCGAGATGCTCTCTTTCAGTCGTTAATCTTAAGGGGATCACTTCACCGGTAGTACTGATAGCAAAAGCAGAGGAAGCAAACTTTTGATAGCTAGAATACACCATCCACCCCGAGAACAGCACACAGAGTGTGGTAGAGACTACACAGCTATAAACAATGAAGCGGTTGGTTTTTAATACAGCATAAATGTTTGAATAAGGTGTTTTCATAATATTGGATTTATTGAGTGAACAGACGCAGGGTAAAAGAGGTCGCCCGCCGGTAGAGTTTAAATTTTAGAAACACAATAAACCCCACAGAACCAAACTGTACCACGGGAGCAAAAAAACCTTCCATGTAGTTGGAACCAAAGAGCTGCTCCCAAAAGTTTTCGTTGAGCTCAGCATATATCGCATTGATAAAGATGTTGACTAAAAAGAAAGCAGGGACCAGCATATAGACCGCTGCGTAGAGCTTAAAAAAACCATAAGCTAAAGAGCGAAATTTTTCAAAGACGGCAAGACTCATCACTAAAGGGAAAAATGCTTGCATAATACCTAGAAGAAAAAACCGCTCCGCGAGAAATAACGGATAGATGAACAAGTCTAAGATCCATAAAATGATACTCGCAATAAATGCGAAAATTTTAAATCCAAACAAAGGGGTGACCAGAGCCTCGTAGAGTAATGCCATCGCTGCTTTAGTTGCCTCAAGCATCCCCACTTCTTCTTCGATTGGGATATCTTGCATTTGTAAAGGCAAGAGGGCGGGAGCAGTATCTCGGTATTGCGTTTCTACAGCGAGTAAAATACCATCAAAAAATCCTAAGATCTGAGTAGAGAATATGACCAGTAGGACCACAGCAAAATTTTTCGCCAATTCTTGCGGACTCAATCCCCAGGTATATCCGTGTTTGTCGGCGATTCCTTCATTGTACTTTTTTATAAGGTTGACAAGAAAAAAAAGCACGGCAAGAGTTTTCATCCCGGTAATGGTAAACTGGGAGAAGGAACTGTTTTGGATGGTTTGAAACAGCGTATCTACATACTCCAATCCAATACCTAAAATTACATTTAACACCATTTCTAAAACTGAGTTTCTCGATTATTGATTTTATCCTGCATTTGACGAAAGGATATGATGTCTCTGTAGCGTTTGGTTTTAATATCGATCTCAGATACCATTTCTTGCGATTCTTCTTCTTTCTCTTTAAGGATTTTGGCACGCTCCCCATCAGACATTTTGAGAAAGTTGCTGGATAGGATTTGATCTATAAAATCCATCGTCTCCAATGAATTATCAACGATCTGATTGAAAGAATTTGTAATGCGTGTGACCTCTTCCGGTTTGATATAGGGGCTGCTTAAAATACTTCGCAACTCATTCTGCATGACCTTGATCAATCTGGAATTGTTGTTCCCGATCTCCCGTACCGCTTTGAGTTGGCGTATAACGGAATTTACTTGTTCTAAGTTCTCTTTTTGTTGTTTTAAAAACTCTACCGTTTTTAAAAGTTGGGTAGTCTGCTTGGCAGATTCTACCAGAGTTTTCACCAGACTAACAAAGTTGGTATTGTCATAAACCGGCATCCCCTGGGCCGTAGCACGGCCGGGCAAAAGAAGCAACACTATTATTATTAGCATCGAGAATTTTAATGGATATTCTAGTTTCATAACTCGTGTTTTTGATTGATAAATTCTTGAATGGCCAGCTCCATATTTTGAGTGTTCTCATACAGCTTCATAATTTCTTCGTTCTCTTCGCCATCCGTGAGATAGGCAGCATAGACCTCTGGTGGAACTTCCAAGCGAAAGATGTTACTGGATTTTCCTATTTTGATAAAGATCTCGGTATACTTACGAGCACCTTTAAAATTATTTCTGATCGAATGCAATTGATTACGATCGTGACTGGATAGATTCAACCGTTTGATTAATTCTTCATAGCCTTTTTCATTATTGAGGCTATAGAGAACTTGCGTATTTTCTAAAATACTTGCAGAAGTCGCATTGGCAGGCAGTTGATTGATGGATTGTAAAATGATTCCAATCGCTCCATTCTGTTTACGAATGGCCTGATAGTAAAACTCTACGCTTTCCAAGACATTCTCAAACTTGAGCTGTTTGGCAAACTCATCAAATAAGATGATACCTCGTTCTGCTTTGTTTTGCCATATAGTACGTTGCACAGCTGTTTTTATTAGCTTGAGCATCACCGACAAGATTTCTTTGTTATCCTTTACTTCATCTAATTCAAAAATGATCAGACGTTTATCTTCGATTTTATAGGTTTGATCCTCTGCGATTTCAAAGAGATAACTGTAAAGTCCATCACCCACATATTCAGACATCACATGCAGAAACTCCTGAAGATCAAAATACTCGGGGTGAATATTTAAGGATTGCATTAAGGAAATGCCTTGGCTTTCGATAAAGAAATAAAACCCGGATAGCGAATGTTTCTCTGAGACATCCCTGTAATAACGCACAATCAATTTTTTAAGAGCGACGGCTTGCGTTTTGCCTAGAGCGCTACCGGAAGCATAGAGTTCAAAAAGGAAGTCACAGAGATCTTCTAAGCGTTCTGAGGTGAGATCACTTTTATCAGAAATAAAGAATGGGTTGATCCCTAAATTAGAACCGGCTTCATAGCGCAATACAATATGATCATTAGGATAAAGCTTAGCGAACTTGGTATACGAGCCTCCAAGGTCAATGATAACCAAGCGTACTCCTTGCTCAAAAAATTGTCTAAGAATATTATTAGCCAGAAAGGACTTACCTTCACCTGTAGGCGCAAATATGGCAAAATTCCTTGCTTTAATGCGCTTTTTACGGGCATCCCAAACATCTTTAAGCACCGGTAAATTATGCAGGCGATCATTAAATAAAATACCCTGTGGATCGCTCTTATAGTTTGTAGTGTGATTCAGCAGACATAAAGCGTGTTTCAAGTCAGTTACGTAAAGATCTTCATCGGAAAAGTGAGACACATAACCGCAATAACTGTTAAGTATATAATTTTTTAAGGCTTCTCCTTTAGGGTAATAGGGGAGGATGTCTAATTCTTTAAAGGCGGTCTTTATAGAACTTTTAATTCCATCGAGTGATTTAACGTCTTTTGCCCAATAGATCACATTAAGCTGACCGCGGATTACCCGAGAGGTTTCATCCGTATTGATCTGGTGTAGAATCTGCTCAATCTTGTTTAAGACCACCTTGTTTTGTGACCCGAAGTTGGAGCTCTTTTTAAGTTCATCTACTTTTTTATCCAGCAGTTTTCGCCATTTGTGCTTGTCATCAAGCACTATAATTTGGTTGATGATATGATTCTCATTCAACCCTAATCCTAGACCTTCAATGAACCCTTGATGGAATACAAAATCATCAGCGGTGAATTTTTCATTGATGGTACTGGTTTGTACTCCCTCTCCAAAACACAGTTCGCTGTTAACTGCTAACGTATCAAAATAATGATCACCAATAGTCACGCGCTGTTTATCCAAAAGTATGTCTGTGGTAACAGATTCATTAAAACCATTAAAATACGCTTGAGTTATCTGCGTAATAGCAGTTTCCTTAAGCGGTTCAAAAACCATTTTGCGGCTGTTATTGATAAAGGCAATAGCATCATCCACAGCCGCTTTAAAATCATGTAAAGCATCGTCCAGCTTTTGGGGTGCTTGCGTTGGAGTCTTTTTGAAGGGATTAATATATCGCGCATTGGAAATTGATTTGTTTTTAGTGAGAATAAAGAACAAATAGCACTGGTGGCTAAGCTGCTGGCGTCCCACAAAGTGTCGCTTTGTGGCTTGTTCTAAAAAACTGGTATTGGGTAGTTTATCTCCTGTGTAGTATACTTTCTGATACACATCTTGCTTATGAATGATAGTTCCTGCAGGTAAGTTTTTTAAGGCCTGAAACCAACACGAGTGAAGCGCCTCATAATCTTTTTCAGATAAGGAATAGAGTTCGGGTAACTGACCTTGATAACATAGGACCACATCACCATTACTACTAAATAGCCTGTTTTGATCAAGGGTTATTATGGGATGAATATGCTGCATATTATAGGGTGCTATACGTGATTATAGGTTTGGATTTGTTGCTAAGCTGCTTGGGAAATTGCGATCCAAAAATGGGATAAGACTTAATCCGCTCCAGATTAAGCAACACGACATAAAGCACGGCATTGCAAAACGGTATGCTTATAACCATCAGCAAACTGAAGGAAAAGATGATGATCATTAAAGAGCAAAGAATACTACACATCATCAAGGCAAACAGCGAAAGCGGGAGGCCAAAGAGTACCGCCCGTTTCCTGATGTTTTTATAGACTTCATACTTTTTCATAAAGCTGTGCTTAATCACGTCTAATGATTTAGACCACAATACCTATTAGGTAGGAGAAGATGCCCACGACACCCCCGGCGATCAGTACAAAGACTAAAACCCGGGTAATTCCTTTTTTGAGATCGGCATTCTCTCCAAAGAAATGACCAGCGTTAAATAAGAATCCTACTAAGAATATAACGCCTAGAATAATTGGGAATACGGCACGGATGGTGTCGGAAACATCATTGACAGAATCTTCAATTCCTCCAATCTGTGCAAAAGCAGCAGCGGAGCTCAAGACTAAAACTGCGAATAGATAAAGTGACTTTTTCATAAGAATTCGTTTTTGATTTGTGATGATTTGATGTTGTTGTAAATTACTTATTTTTATATTTAAAATACTGTAAATCAAATAATTGTGAATAAAATATTATTTGTAACCTACTGATTTCAAATGCATTCATATTCCATTAAATGCTATGGGGTTTTCATCGCAGGATGTTGATAACTAGAAAATCATAATTCAAAATGAAGCTTCAAAACGTCATTATACTGGGTCTGCTGCTTAAATGTTGTGTGTGTTTTTCGCAAAGCCTTAAGCATCCATTACAAATTTTGATTGACCCCGGACACGGAGGTATAGATTCTGGTGCAGTAGGGAAAAATGGTGTACTGGAGAAGGATCTTGTGTTGCAGATAGCAAAACAGTTGACACGGAATGCTAGCAGTTTTGATCACAATCCGGCACACTATTATTTAACGCGGTATGCAGATACTTTGATAAGTCTTGGTGATCGCACGGATCTGGCAAAACAACTGAAGGCCGATCTCTTTATATCCCTGCATTTTAATGATGCTCCTAATGCAAATGCTCAAGGTATTGAAGTCTATGTTTATGATGGACCCAGTAGGTACCGGAAGGAATCCGTTTGGTTGGCCTATACCATTCAGGAAAAACTAGCAGCCATTACCCGGCAAAAGAAAAGAGGGGTGAAGTTTGCCGATTTTCAGGTTTTACGGGACCTAAGTAACAGATGTCCGGCGGTGTTAGTGGAGTTGGGATTTATAAAATAATTTTTCTGACTATTGGAAACAATATTAAAGATTATTTTAGAAAGGTTTTAAATGAGAATGGAATGTATTTGACGCTAGATTTTTAAAAGAAAGATTATTTCATTTTACAATCCTTTAGAATATCTTTAGAATGAAGCCTTAAATTTATAGTCAAATAATTTTGATATGAAGTTTCTAGTTGCCGAGGATGAATACGACTTACAGCAGGCTATCATAAAATATTTAAGTCAAGACGGGAATAGATGTGAATCAGCTTCTGATTATGTTGAGGCATCGGAAAAGATCGATTTATATGAGTATGATATAATTATCTTAGATCTCAATCTAATTACAGGCAGTGGTTTAGATTTATTAAAGCAACTTAAAAAGAATCATAGTAGAGCAGGGGTGATTATTATTTCAGCAAATAATTCTCTAGAAAACAAACTCGAAGGTCTAGACTTAGGTGCTGATGATTATTTAACCAAACCCTTCCATCTGGCCGAACTAAATTCTCGTATTAAAGCTGTGCTTAGGCGTGGAAAATTTGATGGTGAAGATGTGCTTGTTTTTCAAGAAATAAGACTTGATACAAACTCGCGAACAGCTTTCCTCAATGAAAAACCGATTACCTTGACTCGCAAAGAATATGATTTATTATTATTTTTCATTACAAATCAAGGGCGTGTTTTGAGTAAATCAATTATTGCAGAACATTTGTGGGGGGACGATAGTGATATGCTTGATAGTTTTGATTTTATATATGTTCATATAAATAATCTTCGAAAAAAGTTAACCGCGGAAGGAGCTAAATATATTCAAACAGCCTATGGTTCTGGGTACAAATTCATAGCTAATTGAATTGAAAAAGAACGGTACACATTTATTACAAAAAGCGACAGAAGCCTTTCTTAAAAATGGAATTATCATAATGGTGATTTCGGGCGTGGTTTTGTTTTTTTCAATCAAAATATTGCTTGAGAGTGAGATTGAGGAGGAGCTCTACTCGAATAAGAATAGAGTGGAAGTCATACTTAAATCAGATCCAGAGCATCAAGGTATACCACCGGTAATAGAGGTTGAAAAGGTAAACAGAGACCAACAACGTATTTTAAATGATACATTGATATATGATCCCTTACAAGATGAGATTGAACTTTTTAGACAATTATCACAAACCAAACTAATTAATGGTCAGCATTATAAAATTACCGTTAGAGCAATGGTGATCGAGTCTGAAAATATATTAGTCGCCATTGTCTCTACTTTTTTGATAATAATCCTGTTGGCGTTTTTATTCCTTTTTTATTTTAATACCAATCGTAATAAAAAATTATGGGAGCCTTTTTTTATAAATTTAAATAAGATCAAATCGTTTTCTATAAAAGAAAGAACCGATTTAAACTTGATTGATTCTGGAATCATTGAATTTGATGAACTAAATAAAGAATTGAAAGCGCTAACAGCTAAAGTATATTCAGATTATCAAAATCTCAAACAGTTTACAGAAGATATTTCCCATGAAATTCAGACTCCATTAGCAGTAATGCAAGCTAAAATCGATACGCTGGTTAACGCAACACCAATAAATCAAGAGCAGTATCAACAATTTACATCTTTAGAAAATGACATTAGAAAATTGAAAAACATTAATAAGCGTTTGATATTGCTCGCCAAAATAGATAATAACCAGTTTACAGACTCTCAATTCATTTCAATAAATGAGTTGTTTCAGGAGGTGCTTCTTAATTTTAAGGAACTAACTTCAATAGATTATGAAATTAAGCATAGTGAAGAACTTACTGTAAAAATGGATCGATCTTTAGCACATGTGTTGGCTAATAATCTGATTTCAAATGCAGTAAAGCACAGTTTAAAAGGGCAGCCTATCCAAATTAATTTTTTTGAAAACAGAGTTCAGATTGTAAATAGTGGAAACAGCGAACTCGCAAATCCCGAGCAGCTTTTTGACCGCTTTTATAAGGAAAGTACTAAGAGAGATTCTAATGGTCTGGGCCTTTCAATAGTTAAGAAAATCTGTGATTATTATGGTTTCAAACCATCATATAGCTTTAGTGAATTGCAAGAGTCAACTACTGGTCTCCATACATTTGAAATTCTTTTTACCAAATTGCTTTAAAGCCAACTTTAAACTCTCTTTAGAAAGCAGTACTATTTTAGTTAAAAATTTATACTATGAAGGTACTAGCTAGTCTCAAATTATTTTTCCTAATCCTATTTACTCCATATATTGGAGAAGCGCAAGAAACCGTATTGATTGAAGGGAGTGTGACCGAAACATCAACGCAACCTTTACCCTTTGTAAATGTTATTTTAAAAAATCCGCAAGGTGAAATCATTAGCGGTACCATAACTGACGAGCTTGGGGCTTTTAGCTTAAGTAAAGTACCGATAGGAAATTATATTCTAGAATTTTCATTCATAGGCTATGAGACCATACAGAAAAAAATTAATGCTGGCGGTCTCAATCCCATTTTTGACTTAGGAAAAATCCAGATGATGCCTTCGGCGGAAGCATTAACTGAAGTTCAAATCCTTGCAAAACAAGCTGCGGTAAGTGCAGATCTGGCTAAGAAATCATTCAGTCTTGATGAGAATCTGGCGCAAGCTGGCGGTTCGGTTATGGATGCTATGAAAACGATGCCCGGTGTAGCCTTTGATCAAGAAGGAAAAGTAGTTTTACGAGGGAGTGATAAAGTGGTTATTCTTATAGATGGAAAACAATCAAGTCTTACGGGTTTTGGTAATCAAAAAGGCTTATCAAATATTCCGGCTGCAAATATTGAGCGTATAGAGATCATAAATAATCCTTCAGCTAAATATGATGCAAATGGATTTGCAGGGATCGTAAATATTATTTACAAAAAGGAAAAACAGACCGGCTTTAATGGAGATGCAGGTCTTTCTTTTGGCCTGGGGGCTTTAGGTAAACGTAAGCCAGACACGCCTACAGATTTAGGAAGCTATTCTGTTAATCCTAAATTGATCCCTAGTGTTAATTTAAATTACAGGACAGGTAAACTGAATTACTTTTTACAAAGTCAGTTTATTATTCAGGAAGCTTTACCCAATAATGAATTTACAACACGATTATACGACGATGGTCGTAATATTATTTCTCAGGTTCCCGAAAACCGAAAGCAGTTTCGTTCTATTATTTCTGGAGGAGTAGATTATCAATTGAACGAAAGCGATATGCTTACATTTTCAGGGATGTTCGACCGGGAAAAGCATATTGACACCTCACAGGTTGCATTTATCAACCTCAATCAAAATGCCAGAAATAGACTCTACACCTGGCAGGAAGAGGAGATCACGAGTTTCATAAATGCTGCAGTTAATTACAAACATAATTTTGAACAGGCCGGCCATTCTTTATCTGCAAACCTTCAATATACTCGAGGTTTAGAAGATGAAAGTTATTTCTTGAACGACAGCTCTGCTGTACGCATTGGACGAGATAAAACGAATATTAGAGCTATAGAATATACTACAAGTGGCTCAATAGATTATACACGTGCTCTAAGCAGCGGTAAGATTGAACTGGGAGCAAAAGGCAGGTTTAGAAGATTGCCTGTAGATTATACGATTATGCGTGGTAATCAGTCTATAATTTATCCCAATCTAGGGGATTATTCCAAATGGAGCGAAAACCTTTACGGCGCTTACGTTAATTACTTGATGGAAAAAGAAAAATTTGACATTGAAGCCGGCCTGCGTGCCGAGCAAACCGAAGTCGCGTACACTTTAGATCCTCAAAATACCTATTATAATACTAACGATGCTTATGATTATTTTGAACTGTTTCCAAGCGTTCGATTTACTTATAAGTTGAATACAGAAAATAAACTTTCGGTTTTTTACAACCGAAGAGTAGATCGCCCTGGAGAACCCGAACTACGAATTTTTCCGAAATATGATGATCCTGAATTACTGAAGGTTGGTAACCCCTATTTAAGACCACAATTTACCAATACTGTAGAATTGGCACATAAGTACTCATGGGATAATGGCTCATTATTTTCTGCAATTTATCATCGCAATATTGATGGAGCCTATCAGCGAATTTTCAGTATAGATGACAGTAACCCGCAATATGATATTGTAAATCGTATTTATCAAAATACGGGGCACAGCACAAATACAGGTATCGAAGTGTTATTCAGTCAGGATTTAACAGATTACTGGAAACTAACTTCCAGTTTTAATGTGTATCAAAATGCAATTGATGCCTATCAGGGAACATTGTTGTTTCCATACGAGCGACCTTTTTTTGTAGAACAATCCCGTGATCTTGCCGGAGATTTTAAAATCACCAATACCGTTCAGCTTCCGTTTCAGATGGAAGCTCAACTTACCGGTTTATATTATTCAAAAAAGAATATTCCTCAAGGTGAGCAATTGGCGCGGTACTCGGTAGACTTTGGGTTTAAAAAGTCCATCTGGGAAAAGCGTGGGGAACTCACACTTTCTGCAACAGACATATTTAATCGTTTTGGTCTAAGACAAAGGCTAACCGGTGAAGGTTTTACAGCGGTTTACGAAAATTACTATGAGACTCAGATTGTGCGTATAGGGTTTAATTATAAGTTTTAAGAATGAACTGGTTGTTAGTGTTTTACGTTAAACTTCATTTTGTTCATCAAAAATATAGGGATACTCATGCAAATTTGACCCACTATCAATAAATCGAATATACTATTGCAGCGCGTTTACGTCCCAAATTAATGACTGCACTTGCTGCAATAATGGCTCTTACCCCACTGGCATTGGGTATCGGTGCAGGTGCACAGTTACATCAACCTCTAGCCATAGCCGTCATAGGCGGTTTGGTATTTGCATTCCCTCTTTTACTCATTGTGTTGCCTACAATTCTCAAACTTTTAAAAGAATAAAGAACTTTAGATTTCCTTTAATCTCTCTTTAGAATTGACTTGTAGTTTTGATATTGAATTAAAAAAATATAAATATGAAAACTGTAATTGCATCTATTAGTATCGTATTTGTTTCAGCAGGGATTGTAAGTTTTACAATGCTAAAAACAAAGGCAATTCCAGAAACAGTCAAAACCGCCTTTGCTAAAAAGTTTCCTTCAGTAAAAAAGGTTGATTGGGAAAAAGAGTCTGACTCAGAGTGGGAAGCAGAATTTAAAATGAATAGAATTGAGTATTCTGCAAACTTTACTACGGATGGGAAATGGCTTGAAACAGAACACGAAATTTCAAAAAATCAAATTCCACAGAAAATTAAAGCCGCTCTGGATAGCGAATTCAAAACTTATAAAATTGAGGAAGCCGAAATTTCAGAAACTGCTGCGGGAAGTGTTTACGAATTTGAACTTGAAAAAGGTGAAAAAACATTGGAGGTCGTTTTTAATTTAGACGGGAAAAAGCTTAAAGAAGAAGTGGTTGAAGAAGAAGATTAGTTCTTTTACAGTTATTAATTGTGAAAAACGGCTGAAACACAAGTAGTTTCAGCCGTTTTTTTATTTACCTAGCTTTCAAAAATCAACTTTAGATTTTCCAAAGAATTGAGTTTGATCTTTGATAAAACATTTGTAAAAGGTGAAGGTAAGTATCTCGATAAATTTAAAATATGCACTTTTCTTAGTGGCGGTAATGTCGTTTTTATTGTGGGATTTAGGAACATATGGACTTGCAGAGACGAGTGAAGCCCGTTATGCAGAAATCGCAAGGGAAATGTACCTATCTAAAGATTATATAAATCCTACATTGCTAGGCATTTTCCATTTTCATAAACCCCCTATAACCTACTATATCACCGCTTTAGGATATCATCTATTTGGAATTAATGAATTTGGAGCTCGTTTCTTTATGCAGCTAGCGGTGGTCATCCAACTTATTATGGTCTACTTGCTCGCTAATCTTTTATTAAAGAATAAGAAATTGAGTTTCACTGCTGGTCTGATTTATTTTTCAATGCCCTTGGTACTTATATCGAGTAGAAACCTTACAACAGATGCCTACCTAACCACTTTTATTTTAGCCGCACTTACCAGTTGGCAGTTCTATATCAATAAAGGAAAAATTCTTTTTCTGTATCTATTTTATATTCTTGTAGGCGTGGCTTTACTTACTAAAGGTCCAGTAGCTTTACTATTTATAGTTATCTATATTGTAGTGTTCAAATTTCTTATGAAGTCTGGATTTAGGATCACCCTACATCATTGTATAGGCTTTATATTGTGTTTTGCTTTAGGAGCGAGTTGGTATTTCATAGTCGCTTATCAAAATCCAAAATTGTGGGACTATTTTGTGCATAAGCAAGTATTAAGTAGAATAAATGCAGATGCTTTCAATCGGTCTAAACCTTTTTGGTATTATTTACCCATTGTTTTTGGATTGTTACTTCCTTGGTTGGTAGGACTTCTACCTAGTTTGAGGCGGAAATTAAAAAGACCCTTCAAACATCCTAAAGAACTACAGGTTTTATGGATTTCTGTACTTCTCCTTTTAGCTATGTTTTCGGCATTTACCACAAAATTGATTATGTACATTTTGCCAGCTTTTTGGATGCTAGCGATCCTTATTGCTTTTACGCTAAGTTCAGCTTCATTAAAGACGCGTAAGGTGATTGAGTTTACCTATTTTTTTCAACTTTTAACATTAATGATAGGGGTCTTTTTTTGTTGGTATCTCGAATATGATTTTATAAATATCACGCAAATAGACGTATTCCTTAATTTTTGCGCAACCTGTATTGTCTTTGCTATTTTTTACATTTTTAAAAATAAAACTTCGTTAAGAACTCCAGTACTTGCTACCTGCTTTAGTCTAGTACTTCTTGCCACAGCAAATGGAGCATTAAACCACAATAATGATTTGATTAATGCAATGCGTGATGAAGTGAGTTTTATCGAAGCAAAATCATCAGGAAAAAAACCTAAAATAATTGTTTATGATTATCTACTTTCTTCAATTCCATTTTACAGCGAAACCTATCAAGTGACCCTCAAAGATTCACATAATACTACAGACCGTGAGATACAGTTTCAAAATGGATTAGAATGGAAAAATTTTTTATTAGATGTGCATAATCAAGATAACCTAGTAGATCTTAAAATACTTGCAGACCAGCAAAATACATTTTTATTGATTCGAAAAAAAAGAGGACTTAGTGAAGATTTATCCTTCCTAAAAAAGTCTTTTAACTCGAAGAAAACCACTGCAAAGTGGATCATATTATATCATAGCTAATTCAATCTGTGATTTTAATACTTGTTTATGCAATTACCTTATCATCATAATATAATTAGAAGTTCTTTCTTGATTTTATTTCTAGGCATCCAAACATTTAAGCTGGCTGCACAAGACACCAGTGAGACGATACCACGAGTAGGAACCACGCAAAAGATAGGTGATGTAATACTTTTTGTTTTACCCGTAGCAACTGTAGGAACCAGCTTGATAAAAGGAGATAATCAAGGAGTCTGGCAGTTTACCAAAGGTTTTGTAATGACCGAGGCATTGACCTATGGGTTGAAACTAAGTATTAATAAAACTAGACCTGATCTAAGTAATGACAATGCGTTCCCATCGGGACATACCTCTACAGTTTTTCATAGTGCAGGATATATACATAGGCGTTATGGATTTAAATACAGTATTCCTGCTTATGCTCTTGCAGGATTTACTGCAGCAAGTAGAATAGACTCCAAAAAACATGACATAGTAGATGTTCTTGCAGGAACAGCTATAGGATTAGGAAGTAATTTACTATTCACAACAGAGTATCAGCAAAAGCATATGGAACTGAGCTATACGAGTTTTGATGGAAATTATACGCTGGGGTTTACCTATAAATTTTAAGTATTCATGAAAGATACAGAGATCTTAATTGCTTCAAAAAATTATTGTGAATCACTCATAAAACAAAATATTTGCAATGATTTGCCATTTCACAATTGGCAACATACTCTGGATGTATACCAAAATGCAAGGAAATTGGGAAAACTTGAGAATCTTAACTACGAAGATATGCTCGTGGTTAGTATTGCCGCATATTTTCACGATATAGGTCAAATAAATGGTCCTTCTGATCATGAAAATAGAAGTGCTTCGTGTGCAAAAAAATTCTTGCAATCCCTCGATGTGCGTCAAGATATAATTGAAGAAGTAGGTCGAACGATTAAAGCTACCTTATTATCCGCAAAACCTGAGAATAGATTGCAAAAGATTCTTCGCGATGCAGATTTGGCACATTTAGGACAAAGTTCATTTCCACTAAAGAATGAAATGCTAAGAGAAGAGTGGAATATTTTAGGATTATTACACTGTAATGATCTTGAATGGGTGAATTTGAATATAGAATTTTTAACGACACATCATTACTTTACACAATCTGCAAAGCAATTGTTTTCGGCAAATAAAAATGCTAACGTGATGTATTTGTACCGAATAAAAGAACAGTTGGAAAAGGAATATTAAAGTGTTAATTAGTTGCTGCGATATTCCGAATAAAAAGACTCAATTCTTGATCTTAAGAATAGTATGTATATATTTTGAGAATAGAAGCTTATGTTCAGTTTATTAATGAATTGTTGATTATGAATACTTTATTGCAAGAGATATCATTACTTTTTTTCCTCGTTCACTTTATCAAAACCTACTAGATTGAGCAATTCGAGCATCCTGTTTCTAAAGCCCAAGCCTTAAAGACTTTTGAGCTGTCTGACATTGAGATTAGTGGTATTGTTCGTTATGATTCGAGATCTTATAAATAGTTTATAGCGACTGAATGTATTTTTTCTTAGACCTAATTATCCTTGGTCTGCTGCTTAAATGTTGTGTGTGTTTTTCGCAAACCCTTCAGCGTCCATTACAAATTTTGATTGACCCTGGACACGGAGGTGTAGATTCTGGTGCAGTAGGGAAAAATGGTGTACTGGAGAAGGATCTTGTGTTGCAGATAGCTAAACAATTGACACGGAATGCTAGCAGTTTTGATCACAATCCGGCACACTATTATTTAACGCGGTATGCCGATACTTTGATTAGTCTTGGTGATCGCACGGATCTGGCAAAACAACTGAAGGCCGATCTCTTTATATCCCTGCATTTTAATGATGCTCCTGATACAAATGCTCAAGGTATTGAAGTCTATGTTTATGATGGACCCAGTAGGTACCGGAAGGAATCCGTTTGGTTGGCCTATACCATTCTGGAAAAACTAGCAGGATTGACTAAACAAAATAAACGTGGTGTAAAATTTGGTGATTTTCAAGTTTTACGGGATCTAAGTTACAGATGTCCGGCCGTGTTAGTGGAGTTGGGATTTATTGATCACCATCAACAACCTTAAGTATTAAATAGTACTTTTGGAAGAATTCCGTTATCAAATGACTACCGAAGCCCCAAAACGATTTGACAGAATTGTGGCAATTCTAATACAGCTGCAGTCCAAACGTATAGTAAAAGCGCAGGAACTCGCCGATCGCTTTGAGGTAAGTCTCCGTACCATTTATAGAGATATTAGAACTATTGAAGCTTCTGGAGTACCTATAGTTAGTGAGGCAGGAATTGGCTACTCAATTATGGAAGGGTATCGTTTGCCTCCTGTAATGTTTACCAAGGAGGAAGCAGGCAGTTTTGTCGCTGCTGAAAAACTTATGCAAAAGTTTACGGATAAAGGTCTAGGTTCTTATTTCGAATCGGCAATGTATAAACTAAAATCGGTGATGAATGCTGACGAAAAAGATTGGGTAGCGGCTATTGAATCACAAATTTTAATTGATCCTGAAGAAAATCTATTTAATGTCCTTGTACCGGATGCATTGGAGATCCTCTTCGAAGGCATTGCTGAAAAAAAGCAAGTATACCTTACCTATAAAGCGCAAGATGCAGATTTTCCTACAGAGCGAAATGTGGAACCCGTAGGATTATTTCATGAAGCTAATTTCTGGTATATGATGGCCTATTGCCATTTAAGAAATAACTATCGTCAGTTTAGAATGGACAGGATTCAAAAAATCGAGCGAACACTCAAAGAATTCACGAAACAACATAAACCGGTCGAATACTATCTACAAAATAAGTCAGAAGAACCTGGTGTAGAGGTGCGAATAAGAGTAGATAAGAATATCGTTAATTACATCCGTAGCGGGCGTAAATTTTACGGTTTTATAGCTGAAGAGGATTTGGGAGATCAGGTGGAAATGCTTTTTATACCTCGAAATATAGAAGATGGTTTTGCTAGATGGTATTTAATGTTTGGCGACTATGCTGAAATAATAGAACCAAAAGAATTGAAAGAGCGCGTCAAAGTCCTATCCAAAGCTATTTTTGAAAACCTTTAATAAGATTCACGAGGCTTAAAATAATACACCTTTACAAATATATTTTATTATTCAAATGCATTTGTAAAGGTGTATCAAGGATTAATGTAATTCTTCGCAGTAAAAGCCCTGAGCGTTTAATGTACTACACACGCTGTTCGCTTTTAAATTACGGGTTTCAATTCTTAAAATATTATCGCAATCCTCAAGATCAAAATTCCATATACCAGCATTGACAGTTAAAGCATTTAAAACTGGGCGTAGCTTATTAATCTCTTTCTCCAAGTATACTGAGGTTTTGAAAACTAATACTTTTTTCATTTCCATTTATTTAGCGCTCCCAAAAGAAAGGTGGTTCTACTCCAAGACTACGTAAGTAAACATATGCTTGTCCACGGTGATGGATTTCGTTATCAATAAAATATAAAATAGAAGAAATCACGGTGCCCTCATATTGTCCAAAGGTTTTTACCGAATTTGAAAAGCGGTCTAAAGCAATTTGCACAAAGTAGGTATCGATCTCAACAGTAGCTTCATCCCATAATTTTAAAAGCAAGTTTTTATTGTTTTGGTGATCAAAATGTTCTTGCAATTCTTGAGTTTGTCCGGTAACAATTTCTTTTAATCCTGGACCAGCAATAGCCAATAGTTCCATTGTCATTTGCGCAAAGGTTCGCATACCCGCAATGCTGTATTTAAAAAAATGCTCTTCCGGATAAATTTCTATGAGCTTTCGCGTAAGCTTACGATGCCCCTGCCAATGCGCTAATAATTCATTAGGTGTGATTACTTGATTACTCTTTAAGTGTGCTTGTTGTGTACTCATAGTTTAAAATTTAAGGTTGTTTTTATATTTAAATCAAAACTAAGGAGGGAGGGTGACAAGGGTGTGTCAGTAGAATTTCAGCATCTAAAATATTTATGAGTCTGTGTAGAGATTCATTTGTAAAGTATACCCCTCAATAATCAAACACGTTAGTAATTCTCAGAAATAATACACTGGTTTAAGTACTATATTCCTGTCCTAGTGTAGTAGCGAGGGCTATAAGATTATTCAGCACATTACTCTGGTCACTTTTACGCCAGTTCAAATACAAAGCAATTTGTTGGTCTAATGGAATAAAACGAATATGCTCATTGTTTGCTTTAAAGAACGAATAAGGCAAAATTGAAATGCCTAAACCTTTAGCAACCAAATTGATAATCATACCTCCAAAATCAGATTCTACAACGATATGTGGTTCTAGCTGTGCGTTGATAAACAGTTGCCTCAAAAGCGAAGCGTAATAGGTGGTGTGATGTAATCCTGAAAGTATAAACTTCTCACTTTTTAAAGCACTCAAAGTTGTGAAATTCTCTACAGTAAGAGGGTGTTCCTTCGGGACAACAAGGCAAATATCTTCTGAATATAATTGTTTTGAATGAATTAGATTATGAGAGATCGCATCCCTGCCGAAGGAAACATCTACTTTGTAGTCGAGCAAAAGATTTTCATGATGCTCATCTGTAGGTTCCTGAAGTTCAATAGTCACCTCTGGGATCTTGCGGGATATAACTTGAAGTAAGTCGGGAAGGTAGTTATAGGTAATTGATCCGGGATAGGCTATACTCAACCTCCCGGAAATGCCTTGATCCATACGTTTGGCCTGCTGATGAACACGATCCAATTCATCAAGTAAACCACTCCATTCTTTTTGTAGAAAAGTCCCGGCTTCGGTCAGCTTAACGTTGCGTTTGTTGCGTTTTAAAAGTTGGACCCCTAATTCATCTTCTAATGACTGAATCTGTCTGCTTAATGATGATTGTGATAAATGTACCTTTTCAGCCGATTTCCAAAAATGTAATTCTTTAGCTAAAACAAGAAAATATCGTAATTGATGAATATTCATTAGTTATGCATTTTTTGCATTAGTTGTTTAAAAATAGACATTTTATGGTATTCAAAATCCACGTTTCTTTGAACCCATATTTCAGTTAGAATTTAAATGGAAGAAGTTATGGGTATTGTAAATTTTGAAGGTTTTTTAATAGCAGCTTTATTCTTTATAATGACTCCGGGTATCGATACATTATTTGTGCTTAATAAATCAATAACAGGAGGTTTTAAAGCTGGGCGGTATGCTTCATTGGGTGTCAATATAGGTGTTTTGATACATTCTTTAATTGCTGCATTTGGCGTCTCACTATTGGTGGCTCAATCTGAAATACTATTGTTAGCTATCAAATATGTAGGTGGTATCTATATTATTTTTCTTGGAATAAAAAAGCTGACAGCAACTTCACCTTTACTATCAAACATAAGTGATACGCAAGTTCCAACAGGTAAGAATACGTTTATTTCTGGTTTAGTAACTAATTCTTTAAATCCTAAAGTTGCATTATTTATACTTGCCTTTTTCCCTCAGTTTATTCTACCGGAAGCTTTGTCAAACCCGATACCTATGTTAATATTAGGTCTTACTTATGCCTCAATTGGAATACTTTGGTATGTATCTTTATCACTATTTGCAAGTCAATTTGCCACTAAGATCGTTGAGAATCCCAAAATGGCCAAAGCCATAAATAACATTGCTGGTATCACCTTTGTTTTCTTAGGCTTACAGATTATTTATGCATAGAAACCTAGATGACAAAGGGGGGATCATTTTCGTTTATCTTCAGTTCTTTTGTCAAAGCCAACCAGGTTGAACAGCTCACGCATTCTACTTCGCACACGCAAACCATAGCGATCTTCGAGTTCACTGGCATTGAGATTGGTGGTAATATGTGTTTTGATTCTGGATTTTAAAAACAACTCATAGCGACTACAGATGATTTCTCCCATCACATTACAATCTTTGCCGTAATGCCTGCCTATGGCTTCGGTGCCTAAGTCATCAAAACAGTAATAATGCGTGTTTCCGTGTTCTTGAATGACTTTGTATCCCAAATGATTGAAACTGAAAGTGATGTTACGACAGGGAAGGATCTCATAATTTCGCTGATGCGGTACGAGGTGTCGTAGCAATTTCATTAAACTGGTTTTACCACAGCCTACCGGACCGGTTAACAGCAATCCTTTTTTGGGATCGATGTGCATTTCCTGGCAGTTTTTGGGATCGGCGATATAATAATTGCAAAGCTTGAACAGCAGCGGCCGGTCTTCCTCGTAGATTTTAAAATGATTTCCAAGTAGTAATTTGCCTTTAACCTCTAAATATGCGAGCATCTTTTCAAAATCATACACGGCCTTACGTCCCTGCATTGTACCGATCTCGTAGACCGTATCACCTTCGATAAGTTTACAGGGGTTCTCCATAGTTCTTCTGATTTTCAACCTGTAACGGATCTTCGAATTTTGGTGCTTTACGCATTTTTCTTTTTTCACCCGCAGCAATACTCACCTGCATCCAGTGTTCTGCAATAGCTTGCCAATTTTGAATGGCTTCCCCGTTGGAGGTCAGCCAACCAGCTTGATCGTAATGCAACAAAAAGGCGGCAGCTTCTTCTTCAGGAAACTTTTTAGCTTTAAAAAAATCAAAAACCGCCTTGGCATGTTTAGGTTTGTTTGTTACTGTTTTATCATGTTTTATATAACGATTCACTGCTTGGTGCACTAGTGTACTACCAGTTGCTGTAGTGGTTTGTGCACTACTTGGTGTAGCAGTTGGTGCAAAAATGAACATCTTGATTTGGCTTCCCTTAAACGGATTGTGCGAGGGTTTGTAGTTGAGGTATTTCCACTTATGCAAATCATTCATGCATTTCTGGTAAGTTCTATTGGAACCTATCTTAGACATCCTGCATAATTCTTCTCGGTTGACATAAAATTTTGGAGAGAATCTGCTGACATTCCAAAATTGAAATGCAGCCATATACAGACTTATGTGCGAAGTGTTCAATCGATCATCGCTATACACTTTCTGAAACAGTGTGTTTAAATGCTTGATATAGTTCATACGTGCTATTATTGTACTTTACTGGAGTCCATAACTTTTTGAATATCTTCGGCATCATAGAAGATAATACCGCCCACTTTATGAAAGGGTAATACCCCATTGGCTCTTAGGTTTTGCAACGTGCCGGGACTTATTTGTAAAAGTTCCATCACTTCTGAGGATTTTAAGTACTTCTTAATGCTTCCTTGCTGTTGATGCTGTAGTAACTTCTTGAATTCTTCTAAAAGCTCCATCTTGAAATAATACAGGTCTTCGGTGGTGATAAGTGTTGCTGACATAGTGTTGATTTTAATAGAAAGGGGCCATCGAGTTTCTCTGTTTTTTGTTGACGGCCCCTATCTGGGTTTGACTTTCGTTCTACGAATTTGAATAGGTTTGATGGGAATTATTCACAAGGACCTTCGGTACTACGAAAAAGTTTAACATTTAGAAAAACTGGATGAATTTGCGGATGTTTACCGTGTTATGATATGCATGGTATATGAAAAACCAAAGCGAAGCGCTTAAAATAAAGTGGTTGTGAAATTTCGTAGTTACGAGCAGGTGGGAAATCAAAACAGTTACTGATCATCCTTTTTCATCTTGGCCTCTAGGGCTATGGTGAGTGCCTCAAGATACTTTGTACGTTGACTTTTACGGGCTTTGATCTCCGAGTACGTTTTGTAATTGTTATCGAGTTTAATATTAAAAAAGTCCTCAAAAGCGTGCGTTATCGTACTGATCTCTGCAGTTCCGTGATTGAGATCTCCTATGGCATACAGTGCATAGATGAGTTCGATGAGTGCTGTTTTAGAACCTGACCATAACAATATAGGATGTTTTTGTGTCTGCAATAGATCTATACTTCCTGGTTTTAAAGCCTCTAAGGCTTCACGGATGTAATGAATCAATCGGTACATTGCTTGAATTTTAGCCCAAAGCATATCATGCGAACTTGAGAAATCAGGATATTGATAGTAATTAATGGTAGGGGTAAAGGGAAAGTTCTTTCGGTGATTTCTTGTGAAGAGTTGATGGTCGAGATACGTATGACCTTGTTCCATATATTGCACAAAATCGGTATTGCGGTAAAAGAATTTATTAATCTTACGCATTTCCTTTTTAAAGTATTGGGTTTGAAAACTAATCCCTGCTTTGGGTTTGTGCGATTCACAAGAGCGCATTTCCGAAAAATAGATCAGGTAGCTCATTGGGTCCACTTTGATATTTTTAAAGAAGTCTATCTCCTCTGCGGGCGATTCAAAATCTTCATGTTCTACCAATTCTTTAAGTTTAGATAAGGTCGCATTGGCTAATTCAATCCCGGAGTCTGCTTTTTGGAGCGGCTCAATTTGACACAAGACTTTGTTATTTAAGTCTTGATGAAAATTTTGGATTACAGTAGTAAACATGGGGTTTTGAACTAGACTGGTTATCAGATAATGCGGTAGACGTACGTTCAACGAAAGGATAGATTAGGTATAGGCAATCTTAATAGAATTGAAGGACCGTTAAGTTTTCGTGTTGGTGCGCATCATTTCTAATTGCTCTAGAAGGTAGTTGTCGGCAGTTTGTATAAAGGCCTGTTTCGGTATAATGGTAGCTCCCAATTTGCGTTTTTCAAAATTGGCACTCATTCCGAAGTCAACTTTTTTCATATGAAGCTCGCGTGCCCGAAGGATAGTATGATATAATAACTGGCGATAGGTTTGAAATTCCATTAAATAGTGATAATCCATACCAATCAGACTAGGAACATAAGTACCTAAATAATTCTTATAGCAAAACATGACACCCAATAGATGGTCATCGGTTGCAGAATTCAGAACTAGGAATTCCCATTTGGAATGCTTTCGCATTTGCTCAAATACCTCAAATGGATAAGTAAAGGTATTCAAACTGATATTTTTAGACTTTACTTGTAAGTAAAGTTGGTAGTAGGTATCAAGTTGTGCTGGTTTTGGCTGTTTTATTAGGTTACACCGAACCTTATCCAGATAAGGTTCAATATCTTTTTTATAATGTTTTTGTGATCTCTGAGAAAGGTAATGGCTATAATCTTTTTCCATTTTTAAATCCAAGTCTTCTAGTACACAGGATTCTGGCATGTCCATTGTAAAGTATCCTTGATCTTGGATAAGTTTAGACCATTTGTAATTCAAATCAAAATCCCGAAGCACCGTCATATCTATGTTCCAACGATGACCTAAACGTTCCACATACTTTAGCATTTGACGTAATGCAACTTCAACTTGTGCATGTTCTTCATTAAGGTATAAGTGATTTCCTTCGGTAAACAAGCAGCCTATTGATAGCACCCTTGAAGTATGCAAGTTGGGAGCGGTAGCTCTTAATTGCTCTAATTTTTTAGAGACTGAAGCAGGAGCTAACATATCATCTTTCCAAAGGCTTTCTGTTAGAAATGTCATAAGTACTGGACAGTTGGCATCATCCACAATTTGTATATATCTAAAGCGCCATTGATGCTGTGGATTTTTCATCGAATTAAAACTCTTTTCTAAAAATCGCATTCCATCTATATCCAGTACATTGGTGGAACCTAAGCACTCCATCCAAAGTGATGTATTTGTTTCAGAAATGGTATCAAATACTTGAAGTTGTAACTCTTGATCAGTTTTGATAGAAGGTTTAGAGTCTTCTTTAAAATTCATACGGAATGCATTGCCTATTCGGTTTAGCGAATTATGGGTAACCGTTAATGCTTGAGGATATTCCTCTTCTAAGTGGTTGACTAGATGATCGATGTCTGCAATTGCATTATGGTTGGATAGCGTGATACGCAAGCCGGTATTTTTAACAGGTACTGCAGGGAATAATCCTAAATTTACATAGATACCTGCTGCCATTAGTTTATTTACGATAAAATAGCCTGTAGCAGGTAATCCTGTGCCGATATAGAATACCGGTGAACTATTACGCGCAATAAGCGGTAAGTTGGTTTTAGCCAGTCTTTGGTTGAAATAATCTATACGCTTCTTTAACGCATTTTGTAAATCATAGATCTCTTGAGACAAATGGATGTCTGCAGAAGCTATGGCCGCAGCTACCGCACTGGGTTCTAATTGCGCAGAGAAAGTAAGTGGGCCTCCAAAGTTTTTGATCCGCTCATAAAAGTGCTTGTTAGAACATACCAATGCCGAGCCTGAAGCTCCAAAAGTTTTACTCAGGGTGCCAAAAACCAATACGTGCTCAGGAAGAAAATCTAATTGACTCATCACATAACCCATACCGTTTTTTCCACGCCAACTCATGCCGTGCACATCGTCGAAATAGAGGTGGAGTTGTGGATATTTTTTAGAGAGTGCTAACAACTCTTTAACCGGTGCATAATCACCGTACATCGAATATACTCCATCAGCCATATACCAGATATGGTCTGCTTTTGAACTTAATTTCTGAATTAAGCTTTCCAGCATCTCCAAATTATTATGCCGTACCAGCTGCACCGGAATTCCGCGTAATTTAAGCTGTTGCGCTGCGTTTTGCACACTCCAATGTACTTGATGATCCAAAAGCACAGCATCCCTATCCCGCACCACAGTAGGTATAACGGCAAGGTGACCCAGGGTGCTATTTTTGGTGATAATTACAGGGTTTCCGAAGAGCAGTTCCAGTTTCTCTTCTAATTCTTCGTATAACGGATGAGCGATATAGGTTTTAGATAATGGGAATTGTGTACCATAATTTAATACGGCTTGAATTGCTGCTGATTTAATACGATGATCTAACTCAAGTCCTAAATACCCTGTATGCCCAAAATGATAACACGTATTACCATTGATGGTGAGTATTCGTCCTGTAAAATCTTTGTCTTCAGCCCGTAAATGAACCATTCCTTCACTTTTAGCCTCTGTGATCACCCGATCTACAATGTCTAAAAAATTGTTGTGTTTAATTTTTGCCATCCCCTAAGATTTTAATTGCTGTTGGAAACTAGCCAATATTTGCTCAGGTAGGAGGGGAGGTACTTAAGGTTAGTCTTTTGAGACAAATATTTCATCTTTAAATACAAGTATTCAGAACTGATTATAGTTTGATTTACTCGTTTTTATTAAAATTTATTGACTTTTCAAGCAAATTGATAGTACTTGTATTTTCATAATTTTAAGAACTCCAAAACTATACGGGATGGTCGTGGATGGAACTTATGCAAAAATGTGGATTGCAGATGGGATTTTTTATTTCATCTACAAGCCTATACCTATATTGGACTTACCTAAGGCGAAGACCATCGTGCAAGAGCGTTTTGTAGTTCAAAATCAAGTGAACTACCCCATTTTTTGTGACCTGCGAGGTGTACAGCAATCTGTGAAAGAGGCTAGGGATTACCTTGCCAATGAGGGCGCCTGGATGACCAAAGCACTGGCCCTTTTAGTTGAAGATCCTCACGCGTATGCTATTTCTAAAATGTACGTGCACATGGCTAAAGGAGATTATCCCACTCAGATTTTTACCGATCGCGAAAAAGCACTGGAGTTTTTAGAGACTAATAAAAATTTATAAAGCCTATGGAACGCGGGGAAACAGAACGCTTTGAACAACTATTTCAGCAAATCTATGAGATTGCTTCAGGTAATTTTGCCTATCGTAATAAACTATCGGGACGTCGAGACCATCTAGATACGCTAGCCGAACTACTCAATATGATGTCGGAAGAAATCGCCTCCTTCAGTTACGAACTCATACCTCAAACTCCAACCCCGGCCAATTTACAAATCCTGCTTTTTGATCGTAGGTTTAAAATCAAGTTTTGTTCTACTCAATTTGAGTCTTTTCTAGGATATGAACCAACGAAGCTTCCCAAAAATCTAAAACAATTGCTTTCGGTAGAAACTTTTACGATTCTTGAGGATGAGTTAAAGGAATTTAAAGCACATCCTAATAAATTGCGTACTACTTTCTATCTGGACTTTAATGTACCCGACAAGCGCATTATTAGAGTTTCTTGCTGTCTGCGTTTAATGCAAAAAAATAATAATAAGGCTGGATATTTACTTACCTTAAAGAACCAAGGGAATCAGGAATTGTTAAAGGAAGACCTGCTTTCAGATACTTCTTCAAATCGTAGGCTGCGTTCCAAAAGTTCGTCAAATCGCGTTTTGACCCGCGCTGTGAAATTATATGTGCTGCACAATCTCAATCGACCTTTGCCCTCTCTTAAGCAAATAGGCTTATTGCATAAAACCAACCAAACCAAACTTAAAACTGAATTTAAGAAGGCCTACGGTACCACCATTCATAGATTTCATAATGAGAAACGACTCGAGCATGCTGCTATGCTCTTAAAAACAACAGAGCAGCCTATCTACGAGATTGCGCAGCAATGTGGCTACAAAGATTTGGCGCATTTCTCACATAAGTTTAAAGAAAAGTATCATCAGGCACCTAGTTATTACCGCAATTCATTTTTGTAATTAGTCCTTAAACTCAAATCAACCAACTGCTAGCGCAACACCATATGCCTGTATTCTTTAGAACTTTAAGTTTTAAAGATGAAAGATGCGGAAATTTAATAAACGAGTAGTTCAATACCTTGTAAAGGGAATAGAATATCTTTTTGTAGTCCTATGGATATACGCCGCTACGGCTAAGTTGTTGGACTTCGAGGCTTTCAGTATTCAACTGGGGCAATCTCCTTTATTAAGTGCCTATGCCGGTATTCTAGTTTGGTTGGTTCCTTTAAGTGAATATGTGTTGAGCACTTTAATATTAATTCCAAAAACGAAAACTATTGGTTTATATGGGAGTCTGTATTTGATGACGGCTTTTACCACCTATATCATCATCATTCTCAATTACGCCGATTTTGTTCCCTGCTCATGCGGAGGCATTCTAGAAGCTTTAAGTTGGACGGAGCATTTGCTGTTTAATATAGCGTGTATACTACTCGCATTGATTGCGTTGCTACTTATTTCAAAATTAGCCACGGATAGTTCTAGGAGGAGTTTCGCTTGGAGAACGAGCGGTATCTTGACCCTTGCTACATTAAGTGTAGTGCTGTTATATTCAAATTCCGAACAGTTGATTCATCATGAGAATCCTTTCATTAGAAGGTATTCCCACGGGGTTCAGCAAATCAAAAGTATTGATTTGCAAAGCGCTTCCTACTATTTGGCCGGCTTAGATATTGATACGGTATATCTAGGCAATTTTAACACTCCGCTAAAAATGGGGATAGTATACTTAAATAAGGACAGTCTGAGTATTCAAAATCTAGAAGTTTCAGAGGCTGATTTACCTTCTACCGCTGTTCAATTACGGGTAAGATCCCCTTATTTTTATTTGATTGATGGTCAGATTTCCCGGGTGCTACAAGGAAATCTCAACCACTGGAACACGAGTAAGCGCTGGGATGGCACCCTTGCTTTTAATAATTATGCGTTGATAGATGCTTCCAACTTGATAGCAAGGGCATTTGAACCTCAAACCGGGCAACTGGAATTGGCTAGGATCAACTTAGGTGATTCGTTGAGCGTTCGCTCCTTCACCGGAGTTTTACAAAAACAGATAGATGGGTATTTTGACGTAGATGGGCATTTGAGTTTTAACTCGAATTCTGGAAACTGGGTATATACGTACAACTACCGCAACAGTTTCCTAGTCCTGGATGCCAACTTAAATCTTGAACATACCGGTCACACCCTCGATACCATAACGCGCGCACAATTGCGTATAGACTCGATCTCTAAACCCAGACAGCATAAGCTTTTGGGCTCGGTTTTAGTCAATGCCGGATCTTATGCATCTGGAGGAATGTTATATGTGCATTCTAAGGTCAAGGGTTACTATGAGCCGGCCAAAACTTGGGATCAAACAGAGACTATAGATGTTTATGACCTTAAAGACGGCAGCTACCGTAGCAGTTTTTACGTTTATCCGGTAGAGAAGCAGCGACTCGCTCGCTTTTTTGTGAGCGCTGGCCGCTTATATGGCTTCATTGGAGATCAACTGGTCATCTATGATTTAACTCCCTTATTAAACGTCACCCACTAACGATAATCATGATTGCAGGGGTAAGATCGAAAACCTGCTAAAATACAGAGTAGATCATCATTTAATAATTATGTATTATGAGAAATCTATTAAAAAACCGATTTGGGGCTTTAGCTGTAGCAGTTGCCCTGACCGGTGCTTTTGCCACTCAGGCAATGGCTGAACGCAATGATGCTGCCGCTCCAAAACAAGGTTACGTGCGTTTGAGTGAAAACCCTCAGGATTGTCAGCAAGAAGATATGTGTACAGATGTAAGTACAGGTATTTTATGTACTGTAGATTACAATCCCTCAGGGGCACAACTTTTTGGTAAAGACGAAGCCGGAGAGTGTACCGAAACACTTTGGCGCCCTATTCAATAGGTTGTAAATCTTTTGGAAAAGAAAGGGTGAATCTTAGGATTCACCCTTTTATTATAATTTTATTTTACCCAAAATTCAGGAGCAATCCCTTTTAAATGATGGTCAAGCCAATGTTCAATTTTCAGTGTAAGGTCTTTTTGATGCTCAGGATTATAGGCCGAATGGTGCATTCCAGAATAAAGCAACATGGTTACCGGCTTATTTAAGCGCCTAAGCCCCATATAAAAATCAAGCGTCTGATTAAAATCTACGTGATCATCATTCTTTCCTGACCATAACAATAATGGAGTATTCATAGTTTGGCTATGGTACAAAGCAGAGTTTTCTAAATAGCCTTGATAATCTTCAAATAAAGAATTAGGCATCCGTATTTGTCCTCGTTCATATTGAAAATAAGCAGGGTTTTCTTTATCCTGAATAAATAGGTAAAAAGAAGGGTTATCATAAATTCCTGATCCCGCAACTGCCGTGGCAAACACATCGGTTTGGGTCACCGTAAACCCGGTTTCAAATCCTCCAAAGGAATGACCAACCAGCCCTAAACGTTTAGAATCTATTGCTGGAACCTCTTGAAGAACTTGTTTTGTAGCTGCGATAATACAATCTGATGCTGAAAAGGCGGTCTCACCTTGCTGATATTGTATATCGGGTTGTAATACAAAATATCCGCGATTAACCAGATTCGTCGGATTAAAACCGATGGTGGTATAAAAGCTAGGATTGGTGTAATGATTGAACGTTTGACTTTGTTTTTCATACACATAAACCACCATAGGATAACTATCCTGAGGATCATAAGCAGCAGGATAGCGCAAGATTCCTTGAAGACTATCGCCCTGGCTATTGGTATACTGAATGAGCTCTTGTCTGGGGAGTTCAAACTCTTTAAACTGTAAATTACTTTGAAAAAGGCGCTGCGGCCTAGAATCACCCAAATGATATACCTCTAATGCGGGAGGCCGATCATAGGCTTCTGAGAAAAAGATTAAGGTTTTAGAATCAGCCGAAATCTTAGGCCATTTGACATAGTCTGTTCCGAAACTGATCAGCTTTGGCGCTTTACCCGGTTCAATAATCGCATAACCCTGAGGATATTCCCGACTCAGTTCTACAAAAAGAGCGTCTTTTGTCATCGGCCGCCATTCCCGATTGGGTTTAATCAGTTTATGTGCAATCCCAGAAGTTCTACCCTGCGTTAAGGCAGTGAGGTTTTTGGATTTCCAGTCAAATTTCCAAAGATCATACCTGCCCTGTATAAGTACAGCCTCTTCATCATAGTACCAAGCCAGAACAGCGCTTTTGCTTAAATCTGTCATTGCATCCTGAGATTGTTCCGTAATCTGAGTTAAGACTTCTTTTTGAGTTTTCAAATTGTAGATCTTTAGCCTTCCATGCTTTGGATAAGCTAAATAGGTTCCTGAAGGATCGAATTCAATGGCTAAAGTGCTTCCGATATACTCAGGTTCTAATATAGCCTTATTTCCCGTATTCAGATTTTTTAAATAAAGATCCACAGCAGCAGGTTCGTCTAGATCAGGCCTGTTTTGATTAGGATTATACAACACAGCAAAAGTACCCGTGTTATCCACTACTACCTCGGTTAAATGTCCTTCAGTTATTTCTTGGATATGATCGCTCTTCACATCCCAAATAGCATAACGTGGAAGGTTTTTTCCTTCCATACGATAGTTCATTCCCTTTTGAAAATAGGGATCGCTAGTATGCCAAACTTCAGGTATTTCTGTATTTTTTAACCTTGGGTTTCTAGTGTAATTAAAAATGAGCCTAGAACCATCAAGAGAAAATCGCAAAGGAAGCTGCCAATCTTTTGTCAAGCGATACCCTTCAAATAGCGTAGGATCTAATTTTGTGTTTAAAAATTTCAGTTCTTGAGTTCGGAGATCGTATACGCCTAACTTTCCAAATTGTAGCGTATCCGTTTTGTCCATAGGCACTAGACTAAACGCAACCTGATCTCCATTGGGATCCGAGATATACTCCAATACTTGTTCATCTCTTTCTCGTAGTATTTCGGAGGATTTTATGCTATCCTTGAGTTTAATCATGCGCAGAACATTCAATGTATCTGTCGCAGTATGCACCAAGAACGCTTCCGCAGGTTTTGAATATATAAAACTTGTAACTCCGTTAAAGCTTAGCGTATCCTTCAAGTCAGAATCCCAAAGCTCCAGCTTTTGAAGATCTTTGTAGTAGAAGGCTTTATACTTCTGCGCTAAATCTGGTACCATGCTAGCTTGGCCCTTAAGTGAATCTTGATTTCCGGTATTCAAATCCAAAACAATATTGCTTTTTTCACAGTCTATAAGTATCGATTTTTCATCGATGAAGCCTTTAAATGAGGTGTTGGCTAGAGTAAAACGTTTGTGCTTATTGGTGTGTTCTATAAACAGCGTGTCTGTACCCGTATTATAATACGTCTTATAGACAACCCAACTTTCTTTATTATAAATTGCTTCTGCACTTACCTGATGCCACTTAGAGTAAGCTAACCTTGGAATTAGTGGTTTACTTTGCTTTTGTGCATTAAGGCCAAAGCAGAATAATAACATACACCCAATCCCTAGGTTTTTGAAACCAATCAAGATTTTTCTGAATATATGTAAGTGAATAGATTTATTCATAACCCGGATTTTGAGGACTCAAATTGGGATTGATCAACAGTTCACTTTCCGGTAATGGAAGCAAGGCATCATCAGGATCCCACCCGGATTTTACTGTACCAAGTACAGCATTTACTTGACCGGTGCGTTTCAGATCAAAAAAGCGCGTTCCCATTTCTGTGAAGAATTCGTGTCTACGTTCTTGAATAATAAATTCAAGCAGTTCTGCTGAGGGAGTGGCAGTGACCTCTTCAAGCCCTGCACGTTTTCTTACCGTGTTAAGATCAGCAGCAGCCGAAGTTAGCTGACCCAACTGTACTTGGGCTTCGCTTCGAATAAGATAAAGTTCAGCCAAACGCATTACAATAGAGTACTCCGAAGCTTCGGGTTCATTGCCCACGGCTTTGTATTTATAGGGGTGATAATAGGCATCTGCTACGGTTTTAATCCATTGGCTTAGCCTCAAGTCATCATCATCAAAGCTGTTTATCAGTTCTGAACTTAAGGCAACTCGAGGAGGGGGTGCAGTTTCAAAACTCAGTATACTAGCCTCTGTAGTATTTACATTACTGCCAGAAGGAAACCATTGCCATAGGGTGGTAGGGCTCTCTTTTAAAAAAATAGTATTTAAATCTTCCTGCCAAGTATAGATTTCTGTATGATCAAGCACTTCGCTTGAACAGGCTAAAGCGAGTTCCCAATCCTTTTGAACTAAAGCAATTCGTGCACATAGGGCTAGTGCTACACCTTTGTTCGGTCGTGTTCTAGACGTGGTTTTGTACTCCCATGGAAGCAGTTCTATTGCTCGTTGTAAATCGGTTAGGGCTTGGGACCGTACTATTGTGGCTTCGGTCTTGCCAATACTTGTATTTTCTTGATAATCTGTAGTGCTTATATTAGGAACATCACCATAAAGCATACTTAGGTAAAAATGAAGTATAGCACGCGCAACTAATGATTCACCTTGCAGTTGATTTTTGAAAGAGGTTTCGAAAGGAGCAGTTTCCAAACCCTTTAAGATCGCATTGGCTTGATAAATTTGGGAGTAGGAGGAATCCCACCATCCTTTGACCGTAGGATGGGTTGGAATAAGACTATTATCATAAAACTGCTGTTCGCTAGAGGCACTGCTTCCGTAGTAATCCAGATCATCACCGTACAAACTCATTTCATAAAATAAATCACTGAGTATTCCCGTACTTCGCATGTCAGCATATAGACCTAAAAGCGCAGCTTCAGCAGTTGTTTCCTCTGAAAAGACAGCCTCTGAAGTCAATTGAGAATTGGTTAAAGGTACTTCAACCAGCTCTTCACAAGCAGTTGTAAACACGGTCATAACTACTGTTACCAATAGCCCAATTAGAGTTCTAGAGCTGATTTTATTTGTTATTCTATTTTTCATTCGAGTAGCCATTATAATTAGAAGTTAAGTTGAATCCCTGTGGTAAATACACGCAGTGGAGGTACACTATTGGTATAAATAGATTCTGGATCAAATCCGTTATACTTGGTAAAAGTCAAAAGATTTTGACCTTGAACGGTGATAGCACATTCCAATCCTGGAATCCATTTTTTGGGTATCTTATAGGTTAAAGCAATATTTTTTAAACGGATGTAAGAAGCATCTGTAATCATCGCGTTACTCTGATTGTATCGCAAATAACCCAATATAGCATCGGTAGTGTAACCTGTTGTATATTGCTGGTAGTACGCTTGATCTCCAGGATCTTGCCAGCGATCCAATACTGCAGGAACTTGATTTCCCATTGCTCCAGGGAAACTGGTTAAGAATTGACCGGAATAATTTTGTTGCTTGACAAATTGAAATAGAAAATCTAGAGTTAATCCTTCATATTGGATGCTGTTTTGAAAACCGCCATAGTAACTAGGGTTGAGGTTTTGAAAGGTTTCTCGGTCATCTTGGGCAGTATAAACACCATCTTGATTAAAGTCTGTAAATTGAAAAATTCCGGTTTCAGGATCCACGCCTTGAAAATCATAGGTCTTTCGAATATTAAGCGGTTCACCAATCACATACTGATTGGCATAGGTAGAACCTTCCAGATCGGGAAATTCCAATAGTTCATTACGAGCAATACTGAGGTTTAAACTGGTTTTCCAATTCAGCTTAGTGTTAGTGAATGGAATGGCTGTAACGTTAAATTCCCAACCTCGATTTTCTACGGTAGCGTTTAGGTTGGCCTGAACAGAAGGAAAACCGGTAGTTGCAGGTAGTGGGATACCCACCAATTGGTTGGAGGAGCGATTACGGTACCAAGCCGCAGAAAAAAGCAAGCGATCCTTCAGAAATCCGGTTTCTAAGGCCAATTCCAACTTTCGAGTCGTTTCCCAACTGAAGTCTGGATTATACAAACGTGAAGGTTCCAAAACTGATACATTTCCATAAGTACTGCCCGTTAAGGTATAGGTGTCCAAAAATTGATAATCACCTATTTGATCATTACCGGTACTGCCGTAGCTTCCTCTTAATTTACCAAAACTTAGCCAAGAGGTATCCATTAACACTTCTTCTTCTGAGAATACCCAAGCTGCACCCACAGCCCCAAAATTGGAGAATTGCTTTCCAGGTCCAAAGCGGCTAGAACCGTCTCTTCTTGCTGTAAGATTTAAGAAATATCGATCGCGATAGGAAAAATTAATTCTACTAAATAGCGCCGCATATTTATAAGTTGTAGCATTGTCTAAACTGATAAACTGACGTTCGGCAGCGCTTATATTTTCGATAAGCCGATTGCTAGAAAATCCTATCCCATATAAATGGGTTTGAGATGCATTGTTCTTTTGGAGCGTACCTCCCAACAAGGCATTTAGATTGAATTCATTCCAAGTAAGTGAATACGTCAACTGCGGTTCAATCAACCAAGAGTCTCGTTTTGAACTGTGTTTCCGTATGCGAGATCGCTCAGCAGTATATCCATAAGCAGGGTTATACCCCGTGGATGGCTGAGTGTATTGATCGTTAAAATGGATTTGGGTGTAGCCCAAATTTGTTTTGAATTCCAGATTTGGAAGCAGTTTGTATGCCAACTGGGAGTTGACAATAAGCGTAGGATTTTCTGATTGATATTCATTTTCCAAGATGGCAAAAGGATTGCTCCAAGTGGAGTTTTCCCAATTTAAATCGCCTTCTGGTGTATATACTTCGGGTGCATTAGGAGCAAGCTGAACAATCTGGGTAAGCAACGTAGCCATTTCCGGTAGGGTATTCGTCTGGTATGAAAAATTAGAAGATAGACTTGCATGAAATCGATCTGCCTGATCCTTAAACTGCGTATGGGTTTGAATTCCTATTTTATTATAGGCATAATCACCGGGGTAAACGGTGGTCTCTCTATGGTAATTTCCACCAAGTCTGAATTGGATACGCTCTGAACCTCCTGATAAAGACCCATTAACATCTAAGTACTTGGCCGTATTGCCTAGAATAACTTGCTGCCAGTCGGTGTATCGGTTTTCATCCCATGTTCCGTTAACATCATAGGCGTTTGCGGGATATTCGGTGATACCATCATTAGCAAAGGCTTCCCGTCGCACTTCCAGATACTGTGGAGTAGTTAAGAGTTCTAAGTGACTTTGAACGGTACCCGTCCCATAGCGGTAGCCCAAATTGAATTGTGCGGCACCCGAGCTTCCTTTTTTTGTAGTAATAAGCACAACACCATTAGCACCCCTAGAGCCATAAATAGCAGTGGCATCAGCGTCTTTTAAGACTTCAATACTAGCAATCGCATTGGGATCAATACTATTGAGCGGGCTTACTTCACCTGGAAAGGCAATACCTGTACGGTAATCTCCCATATCACTATCAGAAAAGGGGACTCCGTCAATGATATATAAGGGTTTGTTTCCATTGTCCCGCAAGCTGTTTTGGCCGCGGATCTGTATTTGAAAAACACTGCCAGGTACTCCTGTATTTTGAGTGATAAAAACTCCCGGCATCCTGCCCTGCAAAGCAGCTAGTGGATTGGTCACGGGTTGACGCTGAATTTCTGCTGCAGTTACCCGGGCGATACTTCCGGTTTGCTCTCGGCGGGTGGTGTTGTAATATCCGGCGTTGATGGTGACCTCGCCTAAGTCGGTGATGTCCTGTTGAAGGACAATAGAAAAATGGGTTCGATTCCCTACCGGCAGGCGTAGGGTCTTGAACCCAAGATAACTGATGCTTAAGGTATCGCTAGGTTGAGCTTGAATACTGAAAGCCCCCTGCATATCAGTTTGCGTACCTGTGTTACTGTTCAATAGGCGAATGCTTACGCCCGGAATGGAATGGTTTTGTGCATCGGTAACGGTACCGGATACTGTTTGTTGGGGCGAGGCCCAAAGTAGATTTCCTGTTGCCCAAAATAGGCAAACAAGTATCCACGCAGCCCCCGTAAGGCGCGTAGTCAAAATTTTCATAACTTCGTCGTGTTAAAATGAAACAATAGTTTTATTTAAGCTCACGCCTTCCCGGGGAGTCCAATCGCAGGGAAGGCTTTTTTGCTTAACACCCGTATCAACGCGTGTTTCTTACTTTCTCATAGGCATTTTTTTTTGTGGCTAATTCACCTGTGCTTGTACAGGAACTGTATAAGCCCGTGCTGCACGCAGTGCATGCAACCCCAACCCAACTACCGATTAAACTTAGGGAATGACCGGTAACCCACGGGTGCTTTAGCGGATTGATGTGCTCCCGTTAGCACGTATGTCATATGCTATGTGATTTAAGGATGCCAAGGCATACCAATTTTTAAATAACGCATTACCAAGCGCTGACCATTATGGTCTTATTGAAGTTTAGGGGGAATAGGGGAGCGAAGTCTTTAGTGATGAAGTGACTTTGAATCGCTAAGTTGAAGGTTAGGAAACGCCTAAATACAAAAAAGGGCGTGAGAGTTCAACTTATCGACTTGGGGTACTGGTATACCTGACAACGATAAGCAACTCACGCCCGGGTCGTGAGCACTTTGCTTATCCTCTCGTTGTCTAAAAATTACCAGTTTTCAAGTCGAGATTCAAAGCGAATGCTTCTAGTATTTTACTTAAAGAAGTTTCGCAAAAATATAATTATGAAGTAAATATAATAAACATTTTAATAAGTTGGGTTATATCCCAATAATATTCTTTATGATTTCTGAGAAATTGCTTTAAAATGAGCAATCGTGAATATCAAGAGTGATTTTCTTAAGGAAATAGGCAGAAAGATTATTCTCATTAGAGAAGAAAAGGGACAAAAGCAATCAGATATTAGTTATAAAACTGGGTTGGAGACTTCGGAGATAAGTAAATACGAACAGGGGAAAATAAATATGACCTTTAAGACTTTTCTAAAATTTGCTCAAGCATTAGAGGTTCACCCCAAAGATTTACTTGAGTTTGAATTTGATATAAAAAAATATGAAAGTGAAGTGTAGTTTTAAACTATTAAAATTTCACTTTATTTCTTTCCTAGCATCTTTCAAATTCATACTCTATCATGGCCTTTGCCTGGGCTTTGCCTAGGGGATCCTATCCTGTTGACCCGTCCTTGACCCGTCCTGAAATAGCTATACAGTTTAATAAATCTTTAATTACCTACCTTACGCAAAGAGCTTGTAGTTTTCTGTGTACTGATATATATTGAAAAGAATAACATGATTCCATCTATTGATAAACCGGAACAATAGTTCCTGTTATCCCGATAGTTATAAAGGGATAATAGGTATATTTATCCTGATATAACGAGTTGCCAACAATACGAAAAATGAAAATCGGAACTAAAATATTAATCCTTTTCTTGACTTTAAATTTTCTTTCTTGCAAAGGAATTGCTCAAGAAACGGAAACTAAAAAACCGACAACTGAAATTGATTTTTCGGACAAGGAAAAAAGTTCTATTCCGAAACCAATTGGAATTATAAATGATTACGGACAAATTTTTACGGAATCAGAACGAACTGAACTATCAAAAATTCTTTATGATTACGATATTGAAACGACAAGACAAATTGTGGTGGTTACAATTGACAGCATAAAACCTTATAACGACATCCAAAAATACGCAACGGATTTAGGACAAACTTGGGGAGTTGGAACTGCCGAAAAAAATAACGGATTGACAATTGTTGTGTGTAATCCTTGCAGACAAATCGGAATTGCAACAGGAACTGGAACCGAATTGATTTTGACTGACGAAATTTGTAAAAAAGTAATTGAAGAAAAAATAATACCTGAATTTAAAAACGGAGAATTTTATAGCGGAATTAAAAAAGGTGTGATAGAATTAATAGAAAAGTGGAAATAAGTACTGTTGGCAACATCGTGTATAATTCATTGCTAGTTATAGTTCACTTACGAAAGTCCTCGCGGACTTTCTATCTGTGATTTATTTGCTAAATTTAGTGATTAAACACGCAACGAAATCATACACAAACACGTTAGCTGCAACCAAAACGAATCTCTAAATGAACAGAATACTACTTGTAATCATTTCTTTTTTGCTAATTTCTTGTAATTCTGACAAGAAAAAAGACATCAAAGTTTCGGAATCCAAAAAAATTGAAATTGGCATCAATCATACGATAGAAACTTTTATGATTTTAAGGTCATTAGATGACAACGACCCACACTTCAAATACAGAAAATCATAATTTAAAGACAATCCTTTAGTTTATTTTTCAAGACAATTTTTCAAAAATTACGGAGGACATATTGCGGTGCATAAAACACAAGAAATAATCAAAGAATTTGGGGTTGATGTTACTTTACAAGGATTACTCTATTCACAAGAGCTTCCAAATGTGGAATTAATCTATGAAGTAAACTCACCAGACTGGAAACAGAATAGAGAAAAGCTAATCGAATATTTAAACTTGTTAAAAAAATTTTACGTAGAAGCCAATGTATACGAATTTATTAATCAACACAAGGCATTTTATCTCGGAGCAATAGCTGAAGCTAAATCTCATATAAAACCGAATTTAATTCAAACTATGGAGAATTATTTCGGCACTGCAAATGACCACTATAGCGTAATCCTTGCACCTAACCAACCTTTCGGTATGGGTTTTGGTGCAGATGTTGAAAATCGACAAGAGAAAATCTTATACCAAATTCTTGCACCTGCCAATGGTATCGAGTGGAAAGAAAAAGCAGATGATTATTCGGAATTTGGCTATTCAGGAAACGACGCTAATGAATATTATCGAGATTTAGTTGTTCACGAATTTTGCCATTCATTTATAACGCCAATAATAGAACAAGAAGAATATAAAGCTAAAATAAACCAATCAGATTCTTTATTTATACCTAAACTCGATTCTCTAATGACTGAACAAGGCTATGATAACTGGTGGAGTTTTGTAAATGAACATTTAGTTAGATTAGGCGAAATAAGAATTTCCAAAAAAATGGGAACTGATGATTTAGAAGAGATGAGAAATTATAATATAAAAGAAAATGGATTTATTTTAATACCAGATGCGGAACAATTGATTATTGAATATGAAACAAACAGAAAAGAATATCCGAAATTTGAATTGTTTTTACCTAAATTAGTAGAACAACTAAATTCGTTTAACAAAATTGATATTAAGAATAAAATGGCAGCAGCTAACAATGGCTATAAGTAATTGCTTGTTCTCGCATACTTCTGAAAATCTTCGCAGATTTTCAGTTTGGTGCGTACTTGCGAAGTTAACCGCTAAACCACGCAACTACTCATAGCCGAGACCGTTACCCACAAGCTGAAAAACCAGCCGCACAAAAGCAAAGAGTGCTATCGCACACATTGCTTTTTTCCCACCTCTGACTAATAATGCTAATTATAGTCTGTTGTTTAAGCTGAATACTAAAGTTAGCTTTGCATACTTTAATTAGCAATGGATTCAAAACAAAGCATACTAATAAAATTTGGAGAAAGAGTTCGAGAAATCCGAAAGGAGAAAGGACTTTCCCAAGAGGAATTGGCCCATAAAGCTGATTTGCACAGAACTTATATTGGTATGATTGAAAGAGCAGAAAAAAATATAACTCTTATAAATATTGAAAAAATTGCGAATGCACTCGAAGTAAATCTTAAAGAGTTGATATGACAATAGAAGAAATAGAAGAATTAAGAGCAGGTTTGCAAAATAGTTTTGATTTGCTAGTCAAAAAAATTGACAAAATTCAAATCGGCACAAAAGAACAATTCCCTTATGGATGGAGAAATGCAGGTAAAGGTAGAACTGTATGGAGAATTGTTGAAGAAGTTGTAACTCAAAATCTTGAAAATTATTTTAAAGAGTTCAATCTTCAAAGTATAGCAGTTGCGGAATCTGAAGTTTGTATTTTTGATTTTGAGTGCAAACTTCAAGGAATTGAAAACACAGCCTATGTAAATATTAAAACATCTGTTAATGGTGGTAAAAGTCAAAAAGATGATATATCAAAAGGCGATGGATTAAAAGCTTTTTATGAAGAGGATGATAATAAAACCTTCTTTGTTGGTACATTCTTTATAGACTTTAATGAGGATATGACAATTCAAATTGACAGAGCTGTCGTGTTTCCGATTGCTTGGATACAAGATATTTATGTAAATCCTAGTAACAATGGAAATCTTCAATCAAAATATTATAAAAATATTGAAGATGCTGTAAAACGTTCTGATTCAGATTTTTATAAATTATTCACTAACGCTTTGGCGTTTGCAAAAAGTAAAAAAGATGCAAAAGCAGGAGATATAATTCAAGAACCTGAAGGAAATTATTACAAAAAAATAAAAGGAAGATGGAAAGAAGTTCAAGAAAATGGAGATGAAATTGACCCTACACTCTTTTAGATAAATTAAGAGCGAAATCATCGATATTTTCAAT